>Ga0209363_1000101_pt1 | contig 31843 bp, 26 predicted proteins | sample WorMetexBAHAMAS3_FD_187385 | JGI IMG/M metagenome (GOLD analysis project Ga0209363, IMG submission 187385) | Marine gutless worms symbiont microbial communities from Max Planck institute for Marine Microbiology, Germany - Inanidrilus exumae... | ecosystem: Host-associated > Annelida > Digestive... | reverse complement strand
GCCGTGCCGGCCATAGCTCTGGCCGCAGAAGCAGTACTGGCCGAACTGCACCCCGGCGTAGGGGAGCCCCTTGCCGGCGCAGGCGCTGACGCAGCGGCCAACCGTCATCCGCGCGTCGCGGAACTGAAAGCCGGCCAGGTCGCGGTTGCTGGTATCGCGATAGCAGCCCAGGAAGCCGGCGGCATTGCCCGCCGTAGGCCCGCCTCCCGTGGACCCGCCTCCTGTCGTTCCGCCACCCGTCGTGCCACCGCCGCTGCCCCCTGTGGCGCCGCCTGCCGCGCCAGCGGTTGCACCCGTGGCGTAGATGCTGTTGGCCCATGAGCCGCCGCAGAGCTGGCGATTGTCGCCCGCACAGGGCGTCGAGCACTGATTGCTGCGGCCGTGCCGGCCATAGCTCTGGCCGCAGAAGCAGTACTGGCCGAACTGCACCCCGGCGTAGGGGAGCCCCTTGCCGGCGCAGGCGCTGACGCAGCGGCCAACCGTCATCCGCGCGTCGCGGAACTGATGGCCGGCCAGGTCGCGGTTGCTGGCGTCGCGATAGCATCCCAGGAACCCGGCGGCGTTTCCCGCCGTAGGCCCGCCTCCCGTGGACCCGCCTCCCGTCGTGCCACCGCCCGTCGTGCCGCCGCCCGCCGTTCCGCCACCGCTCCCCGTGGCGCCACCCTTAACACCGGATATGCAGCACGCCGACGATGTTGCCGCGGGTACGCTCCGCTTAAGCCAGCACCTCGCCTTTGGATTGCCGGAGCCGGGCTTGACGAACGTCCAGGCCCGGCATCGCCGATCGGCAGCACACGCATTCTGGCACAGGTACACGTTCCCGGAATCCATCCAGAAGTTCCGGTAGTCCTTGCCTGGGCGATTGGTGTTGGGTTCGAAGGAGGTGGCCCCGGCCGCGGCCGCTCCGATCGTCAACAGGACGGTCAGCATGGCCAGGCGCAGGGTCGTCAGCCCCGCCCGCACGAGACCACCAGAGACATACGGACTCACCGGCGGAATCATCGGTCGCTCCCATCCCCCTCCGCGTCCCGATGTCAGGACGTTCGATTGGAGCTATGAGCGCCGCCGTTTTTGTTGTTCCCCCATCGGCGTATCGCGCTCACATGGGATCGTAGGACGAACGGCGGGGTGGGGCGAGTCCCTAGTCACCGGCCCATCAATCACCGGCTGAGGGGCAGGAAGTGGCTCTTGGGGTCGCCGCACACCGGGCACACCCAGTCGTCGGGCAGGTCCTCGAAGGCAACGCCGGGGGGGATGGGATGGTCGGGATCGACGATGTTCTCGGCGCCGAGGGCCGGGTCATAGATGAACGGATCGCAATCCTGATTGGTGCACGTCCATCGCGTGCCGGCGGCGGCGTCCGCCGAAGACGCGGTCCCGGGCACGCCGAGCAGTCCGGGCCCTCCGAGCAAAAGCGACGCGCCCACGGCCTTCAGCACATCGCGACGATCGACCGAACGGGACACTGGGATTTCCCCTCGTACCAAGTGTCGGACGTCATCCACCAATACCCTTGGTTCCTTACCGCATGGGGCCTGTCGTGTGGTGTGGGAATTCAAAACGTTCATGCAAATGTAAAAAAACCGAAACATTCCTAATCAATATTCTCTTGCAACAAGGACCACTCGGCGGCGTCGCTCCGACACGCTGGTGGTCGAATTTCCCGTTCTGTGCTCTGGAGGAGAAGGCATCGATGCCCGACGGCCCAAAGGATCATCACGACTACCCCCTTGAAGTTTTTGATGAAGTGAACTTCCCGCGCCCGGAGAGGACCGAGTTCGACGTCCTCGCCGAGAAGGCCATGTCCCGCCGCGCGTTCCTTGGCGGTACCGCCGCCGGCATGACCGCCTTCGTGCTCGGCACCTCGGCCCTGTCGTCGGTGGCCAACGCCGCCAGCCGGCTGGCCTTCGAGGCGGTCGCGGCGAATGACCTGGACGACATCACCGTCCCCAACGGCTACAGCTGGCACGTCCTCGGCAGCTGGGGCGACCCGCTGTGGTCGAGCGGCCCCGAATTCGATCATGCCTCGCGCGGCACCGCCGCCAGCCAGGCCCTGGCCATGGGCGACAACACCGACGGCATGGCGTTCTTCGTCCACAACGGACGGAACATCATCGCCCAGAACAACGAGTACGTGAATCGCAGCATCATCTACGGCAACCGCGAAAGCGGCCTGCCCGAGAACTCCGACGACGTGCGCAAGGGCAAGGCCGGCCACGGCATCTCGGTGTTCGAGGTCATGCAGAAGGGCGGCAAGTGGTCCATCGTCAAGGACAGCATGTACAACCGGCGCATCACCGCGGATTCGCCGATGGAGATCACCGGCCCGGCCGCCGGCCACGACCTGCTGAAGACCGCCGCCGATCCCACCGGCACCAAGTCGCTGGGCACCTGGAACAACTGCGGCAACGGCCGCACGCCGTGGGGCACCTATCTGACCTGTGAGGAGAACTTCAACGGTTACTTCTCTAGCTCGGACAAGGAGTTCGCCATTCCGGCCGAGCTCAAGCGGTACGGCATCAAGCACGACGACTGGGGCTACGCCTGGGCCACCGACGACGAGCGGTTCGACGTCTCCAAGCACGTCAACGAGCCGAACCGGGCCGGCTACATCGTCGAGATCGATCCGGCGGACCCCAAGTCGACCCCGAAGAAGCGCACCGCCCTCGGCCGGTTCAAGCACGAGAACGCCGAACTGGTGGTCGCTGCCAACGGTCACGTGGTGGTCTACATGGGCGACGACGAGCGCGGCGAGTTCCTCTACAAGTTCGTCAGCGACGCGCCGATCACCGCCGGTGGCGACAACTCGAACCTGCTGGAGAACGGCAAGCTCTACGTCGCCAAGTTCCATGACGGCGGCATGGGCGAGTGGCTCGAACTCAGCCCGGCGACCACGGGAATGGCGTCCCAGGCCGAGATCAGCGTCCACACCCGCCAGGCCGGTTCGGCGGTGGGCGCCACCACCATGGACCGTCCCGAGTGGGTGGCGGCCCATCCCTCCAAGGCGGAGATCTATTGCTGCCTGACCAACAACAAGAACCGGGGCAAGAAGCCCAACGCCGGTGGTGACGAGACCCCGGTCGGCGGCCCGAACCCGCGGGCCGGCAACCTGTTCGGCCAGATCGTCCGCTGGCGCCCGCTGGGCGGCGACCACATGGTGGACAAGTTCCAGTGGGACCTTTACGTGGTGGCCGGCAATCCGGATGTGCACACCGACGATCGTCGGGGATCGGCCAACGTGACCGCGGCCAACATGTTCAACTCGCCCGACGGCCTGGCCTTCGACACCAAGGGCCTGCTGTGGATCCAGACCGACGGCAACTACTCCAACGCCAAGGACTTTGCCGGCCAGGGCAACAACAGATGCTGGTTGGCGACCCGGAAACCGGCGAAATCAAGCGCTTCCTGGTGGGTCCGAAGGAGTGCGAGATCACCGGCATCACGTGGTCGCCGGACCGGCGCACCGTGTTCGTCGGCGTTCAGCACCCGGGCGAGAAGGGCAACAGCCATTGGCCGGGCGGCGGGGATACGGCGCCGCGCTCGGCGATCATCGCCATCACCCGCGATGACGGCGGCACCATCGGCTAATCTCGTCGTTTTACGAGACCGGAACGGAGCGGGGGCCTTCGGGCCCCCGCTCTTTTTTTTGTCCGCGTCGGCCTCGTGCTTCGGGACGCACCGCTCCTCGGCATCAGGCCAACCCTTTCGACACCTCACCGCATCCTGAGAACGCTCTAAGTGTCGGTGGCGTTTACGGTTTTCGGGTTCGGCTGGGGTCGGTGATCCGTTGTAACCCGCAGAACTCCTAGGGTTTTCCTCATCGGCACGGAACTTGCGACTCCGCGGGGCAGCAGTCCTTTTCTGTTTTTCCCCGTTTGGAGACAACCATGCCCGCCCCCCTTCCGCATCTCTCGCGCGGTGCCGCGGCCCTCGCCGTTGCCGCGCTGTGCTTCGGCGTCGCGCGGCGTAAGCGCGCGGCGTAGTTCTTTCAGGACCGCCGTTCTCGTTTAGGCGTCGCCGCAATCCGCGCCAGGTTCAGGCCGCCGGGCGGCGTTCCACGGCTTCGGGCTGCTCCACCGGATCGAGGCCCAGGGAGACGCGTCCGGTGAACACCTGCTGGCGCTTCTCCGGCAGTAGATGGAACTGGGCGCCGTGGGCGTCGCGCAGCAGCCGTTCGAGGCCCACCCAGCGGAAGAAGCCGCCGCCGCCGGTCACCTCCAGCGCCGTTTCCGCGGTGGCGATCACGTGGTTGGCGCAGATGGTCTTGCGCACCAGCACCCGGCTCGCCAGGTCGGCGGTGGGTTCAAAATCGAAGTCGTTGGCCAGGCGGATCATGTCCGCCCGCGCCATCTGCGCCGTGGCCAGCAGGTTCTCCATCTCGCCCACCAGCATCGGCACCACGGGATCGGCGGCCTTGTCCTTGGCGCGGTCGCGGGCGATGGCCGCGGCGGCCTCGGCGACGCCGGTATAGGCGGACATGATCAGCGGCATGGCCACGGTGAGGATGACGGCGAAGGCCGGATGGAACCGGCCGCGTGGGCGGCGCAGCGCAACCGCCGCTTCGGGCACGAACACGCCGTTTAGCCGGATGGTCTGTGAGCCGGTGGCCCGCATGCCCATGGTGCGCCAGTCGTCCAGCAGCGACACCCCCTCGGCGCTCAGCGGCACCGGGAAGTGCAGCGCCTGCGGCCCGGCGACGGGATCGTCGAAGGCCGCGGAGGTCACCACCACGTCGCCCTTGGGCGAGCCGCTGGCGAAGGGCTTCACCGCGGTGACCCGATAGCCGCCGTCCACCCGCTCCGTGGACCCGTTGGACTCCAGCCAGTCGTTGGCGCCGGTGGAGACCAGGATGACGTCGCCACCGGCCACCTTGTCCAGCAGCGCCCGGCCCGGCCGACCCGCCCGGTCGTTGGCCACCGCCGCCGACACCAGGTGCTGGTGCATGGACAGCGCCAGCGCCGTGGACGGGCAATGGTGGGCGAGGGCGCGGAGGAAGTCGCACATCTCCGCGTGACGGGCGCCGCCGCCGCCGTAGGCCGCCGGCACCAGCGCCGAGAACACCTTGCGCTTGCGCAGTGCCTCGTAGTTGTCGCCGATGAAGCCATCGGTGTCGTCGAGCTCGGCGGCCTGGGCGCGGAACCGGGGGCCCACGTCATCGAGGATGGCGGTCGGATCGATCGTGTCGCTCATCGATCGGTTCCTTCTCCTGGTGTCCCGAACCCGAAGTTCGTTGCTTTTTTGGGGCGACGCCTTTCGAACGTCGGGTTCAAGTGGACACTCGATAACTTATTGATTCTAGTGTGGTTAGAGGATCGGAAGTTGGTCCCGGTGTCGGCCACACAAATCGTACGAACTTCCGATCCACCACACTAGGAGGTCTCTGATGATCAGTCTCTGCCTGATGCGATCCCTTCTCAACTTCAACATGTGAAGCTGCGTGACGTTGCGGGTGCGGCGGCCGCGCGGTAGCCTTTCCCCATGCCGGAAACCAAGGGATACGGGCAGTATTGCCCCATCGCCGTGGCCGCCGAGGTGCTGGCCGAGCGCTGGACGCCGCTGGTGCTGCGCGGGCTGTTCTGCGGCGCAACGCGGTTCAACGACATCCAGGCCAGCGTGCCGCGGATGTCCTCGGCGCTGCTGTCGCGGCGGCTCAAGGAGCTGGAGTACGCCAACATCATCGAGCGCGTTCCGGCCGCCGGCGGTCGCGGCGGCGAGTACCGCCTGACGCCGGCGGGACAGGAGCTGTTCCCGGTGCTCGACCGCATGGGCGCGTGGGCGCAGAAGTGGCTGCGGCGGGAGATCACCACCGACAAGAACCTCGATCCGGACATCCTGATGTGGGAGCTCAGGCGCTCGGCGCTGGCGGCGGAACGCCGGGTGGAGACGCGGCGGGTGGTGCGGTTCCAGCTCGACGGCGTGCCGGTGGCGAAGCGGCTCTACTGGCTGGTGTTCGAGCCCGAGGACGTGGACATCTGCATCCGCGATCCGGGGTACGAGGTGGACCTCTGGGTCTCCGCCGGCATGCGGGCGTTGGTGGAGGTGTGGCTCGGCCACCGCACGCTAACGAGCGCCCTCGACGACGAGAGCCTGCGCCTCGACGGATCGCCGAGGGAGATCAGCGCCTTCCGCCAGTGGTTCTGCCTCAGCCACTTCGCCGCCGCCGGCGGCCACGTGGAGGGCGAATTGCGGTGACAGTGTGCTGCCACCGTAATTCGACACCCTGTTACGTCACCTTGCGGCGCCGCGCGAACCCGAGGCCGGCAAGGCCGAAGCCCAGCAGCGTCAGCGCGCCCGGCTCGGGGACCGGTCCGGGGAGCGGCGGCGGAACGGGGATGGGATCGCCGACGCCGATTTCCAATCGATAAATCTCGACACCCGCATCCAGGACCACACCATGCATCGCCAGGGTTCCCGGCGTGAGGCCGTAGATGTTCACCATGTCGAAGGCGCCGGTGATGCCGGTGTCGGAGCCCGAGATGATCAGGTCGAAGATCCCCGCCGCGGGCATGAAGCCGAAGAACAGGTTCAGCACGCCGTCGATCTCCGCCACCTGCACGTCGAACCCACCGTAGAGCAGGCCGCGGGTGAAGCCGTCGATGCCGAGATGGATGGTCGACCCGTCGCCCAGCGTCATGGTGTCGCTGATGACGCCCAGGCTCTTGTCGACGTCCACCAATCCGGTTGCGGAGCCGCCGCCGGCCGAAACACCCACATTGAGATTGGTTGCCGACAGTCCCCCTCGGGCGGTCAGCGAACCCTTCGCGTTGCCGGTACCGCCGGCCTGAACGAGTCCCACGTCGATGCTGGTGAAATTGACCACCCCGCCGTTGGTGGCGACCGTGCCGTCGGCGGAGCCGCCGCCGTTCGTCCGACCGATCTCCAGCGAGCCGAGGGATCCGATCAGGAATCCCGTCTGAAGCTCCACGTTGCCGGTGGCGTTGCCGTCGGCACCGTTATCCACCACGCCGATATCCGTGTTGCCGAAGCCCAGCACGTTGTCCGCGCCGTTCACCGTCCCGTTCGCCGTGCCGGCGCCGCGCGACCGGCCCACGTTCAGGGAGCCGGTGGACCCGATCATCGTGCCGGTGCCGATATTCACGACGCCGGTGGCATCGCCCGTCGCGCCGGTATCGACGGTGCCGATGTCCGCACCGTCGAAGTCCTTGATGGTTCCCGCCACCGTAAGGGAGCCGTCGGCGGTTCCGGCGGCCTGTGTCCGGCCGACGATCAGGGTGCCGGTGCCGTCGCCGTCCAGGTCGTTGGACTTGACGTCGACGTCGCCGGTGGCGTTGCCGGTGGCGCCCGTTTCGACGAAGCTGATGAAGACGTCATTGAAGTTGACCACGCCGCCGCCGATGGCGAGCGTTCCGTCGGCGGTGCCGCCGCCGTCCGTTCGGCCCACCTCCAGGGAGCTGTTGGAGCCGATCAGGAAGCCCGTCTGAAGGTCCACGTGGCCGGTGGCGTTGCCGGCCCCGCCGTTATCCACCACGCCGATGTCCGTGTTGCCGAAGCCCAGCACGTTGTCGGCGCCCATCAGCGTGCCGTTCGCCGTGCCCGCGCCGCGCGACCGGCCCACGTTCAGCGAGCCGCTGGACCCGAGAACCGTACTGGTCTGGACATCGACGGTGCCGGTGGCGTTGGCGGCGCCCGCATCTCCGACGTCCAATGACTGGACTTGCACGCCGGGGACGGCGGCCGTCGCGGTTCCGCCGTTGTTGACGGAGACGTCGTCGGCGAGCGTTGGCACCTGAGCCGGATTCCAGTTGCCGGCGGTGAACCAGTCGGCGGTGCCGGCAATCCAGTCAATGGGAACGGCCGACGCGGGCGTTCCCCAGCAGGCGATCGCCGCGGCAAGGGAGATAAAGGAAAGCTTTCTGATCGTCATCGATTGGCCCATCCATTAGCCCATCACGGCCGGATGTTTGCGGGGCGTCGCACTGACCACGGCGGTGCAAGCGCCCCCAGTGGGCGCTGTTCAGATCCGGCCTGCCAATCTTCAAGCAGCAACCGTGCCAAGCCGGGCAAACCGCCGTTTTCTGCCGATGACGATGGTTAACGCTGAGAGGCAACGGCCGATGTTGGCACGCTGACCGACACCCCAATTTGGGTAGGGGACCACCGCCGCTGTGAGGCGGAGTCCTCTCCCCATCGCCCTCCTTTTCTCGTAAGAGCGGAGAAGAGGAACCGTCCACGGGAAGGGGAGGGCGCGGTGGAACCTTCAGCAAACGGGGCGACGATCCCGGTCGCGGCTAAGCAGGACGCCCACCAACGGCTGGAAAGCCGAACCGAAGGCGCCTTCGCGGAGGAGGAACGCCAGGGTCTGATGCTGGCGGCCAAGACCCGCACCGTGGCGCTCATCGTGATCTTTCTCTGGCAGGTCGTTGATAACCCGTACAGCGGGCTGGCCTACCTCTACGACCTCTCCAGCGTCGCGCTATTTGCCGTCCTCGGCATCGTGCAGTTCGTCTGCGCGAAACAGCGCTTCCACATGACGTCCTGAAGTACCTTTTCGTGTTGGTGGATTGCCTGCTGCTGGCATTCGTCCTGGCCAGCGAAAACCCCTTCGCGGCCGACGAGTCGCCGCCGGCATTCGCCATGCACGGCAGCCCCTTCACCTTTTTTCTTTGTCTTCCTCATGCAGTCCGCCTTCAGTCTGCGGCCGCGGCTGGTGTTCTGGTGCGGCCTCTGCATGGTCGCGGCGCGCACGGCGACGCTGCTTTGGGTGGTCAGCCAGCCGGGGGTCTTCACCAATCTCGATCTGCCCGAACCGACCCCGGAGGCCCTCACCGCAGCCGCGACCGATCCCAACTTCGTGTTTCTCGGCCACTGGTTTGTGGAGGTCCTGAGCAGTCTGCTGGTCGCCGGCGGTCTCGCCGTGGTGGTGGGACGGTCCCGGCGGCTGGTCAGCAGCCAGTCCAAGGCGGAGCGCGCCAGGGCCAGTCTGGCCCGCTACTTCTCACCCAACGTGGTGGATCGGCTGAGCGGTGCGGAGGGGGTGCTTGGCGCCGTGCGGGAGCAGAACGTCGCGGTCCTGTTCGCCGACATCATGGGCTTCACGAAGCTCTGCGAAAGGGAAGCGCCGGAGACGGTAATCGCGTTGCTGCGCGACTACCATGACCGCCTCGGCAAGGCCGTCTTCGACAACGGCGGCACCCTGGACAAGTATCTGGGCGACGGTCTCATGGCGACCTTCGGCACGCCGGAGCCAAGCCCGCGCGACGCGAGGAACGCCCTGCAATGCGCGCTGGACATGATCGCGGTTCTCGGAGCCTGGAACGCCGAGCGGATCGCGGCCGGCGGCCTGCCGGTCCGTGTCGGTATCGGTCTGCACTACGGCCCCGTTGTTGCCGGCGACATCGGCAATGAGCGCCGCCTGGAGTACAGCGTCATTGGCGACACAGTGAACATCGCCAGCCGCCTTGAACAGCTGACACGCAGCTTGGACACGGGCCTTGTGGTCAGTGACAGCCTGGTCACCGCCATCGATCGCACGAACGATGACGATAAGGCCCTGCTGAACGGGCTGTCCGAAGCCGGCACTCAGACCATCCGAGGACGGGAGTCGGGGGTTCCGGTCTGGACCCTCAGGGGAGCCGAGCCTTCCTACGAATGACGGCGGCAGTGCACCGTCGCCGCGATCACGTGCGCCGCGGGTACAGCCAGCGCTCGAACACCCGGGTCATGCGCGGCATGACCACGTAGGTCATCACCGGCACCAGAATGAGCGTGAAGGCCAAGGTGCGGGCGACGATGGGCAGGTCCTGCACCACGCCTTGCAGGGCGTAGGACACCAGGGTGATCAGCGGGAAGATGGCCGCCAGGTAACCACCGCCATCTTGTAGCGCGGCGGCGGCACGATGGCCTGGCCCGGCGCCAGGGTGAACCAGGTCTCGAGACCGGTGAGGACCATCAGCGGCGTCGTCCGCACCGCCATAGCGGACATACGCGACAGCCACTTCTGGCGCTCCGGCGAGCCCTCCCAGCGGCGCAGGTTGGCCTCGGTGTCGAAATGGATCACGTGGTGGTATTCGAGGTGCGGGCCCGCGGTGGACTTGATGATCTCCCGCCGCAGGAAGCCGCCGAACGCCTTGGCCTCCTCATGGATGCCGGCCAGCAGCGCCTCGTAGGCCTGTTCGCAGGCGGGCTCGATGGCCTGGGTGACGGTCGCCGTCACCGGCTGCGGGTGCCCCGTGGTCTCGGCTTCCATGGCGGCTCGCTCCTGTTTTTTCGCCCCTGGGATTAGAACTCCCGCAGCAGTCTCCCGGCGCCCTCCAGCGGCCCTTCGAACCCGTTTTCCCGCAGGGCGTACCAGAAGGTCACCGCATTGATCCCCAGGATCGGGATGCCGATCACCGGCTCCAGCCGCTCGCTGACGTCCATCAGGCTCATGTTGGTTCCGCACTGGACCACGGCATCCAGGTCGTTCGCCGGGGTCGCCAGCAGCTCCGTGATGGCCTTCTCCTTGGCCCAGTCGGGCACGTGCGCAATGTGCAGCGCGTTGGCGCAGGAGAAGCCCACGCTCGACACCACGTCATAGCCCACGTCCGCGAACATGCGCGCGGCGTTGCGGTTCCCCGTCCGGTCGAAGGGGGTCATGATGCCGATGCGCTTCGCCCCGAACCGGCGCAGCGCGGCGTCGATGGCGTCGTGCCAGGTGGCCCAGGCGAGGCCGGAATGGGCCTCGATGTCGGCCATCGGCGCCCGGATGCCTTCGATGCCGGCGATGATGTGCTCCAGGCTCATCCCCATGATCATGTACTCGGGGTCCGCCAGCAACGCCGTGTCGACGGCCGCCTTCAGCCCGCCCAGGAACTGGTTCTTGTAGTTCTCCAGGTCGGCTTCGGTTTCCAGCCGCGGCTTGGGCGTCACCACGTTGGTGGTGTGGAGGCCGACGCCGCGCAATCCGTCCGGTCCCTGGTTCCGGACGATGATGCTCCACAGCTCGTGCTCCATGCTGGTGTTGGTTGCCGGAATCACCAGGCCGAACTTGCGCCGGAAGCTCCGCACGTCGGGGTATCCGCGCGAGCCGTCGATGGCGCCGAAGCCCGCCGCCTCCTCCCCGTCGTGGATGACGCCGGGGGCCGCCAGGGCGGGCATGGGCGGCGCGTTGGGGTCGGGAAGGGTGATCGCCTTTCCCGACAGCGTGCCGGTAATGGTCCGTGTCGTCGCCACGTGGACCTCCGTAGTGTGTGGTTTGAGAGCGCCAAAGGCCCAGGGGCGTCGTGCGCGCCCTGGGCCGGCGTGTCTCACCGCATGTGTGCCGACGAAGCGACGACGTCAAGCCGGGCGAAGGACGGTGCCGGGGATCCTAGCGACCGGCCGTCACCGGCACGGCCACCTCGTTGCGACGCAGGAACGGCAGCGTCCACGGCGGGTCGTAGAACAGGGCGAACGCCTCGCCATCGGTGCGCCACGCGGAGCGGTCCACGGCCGTCGCGAGAGCCTGCGTCTGGCGCTCGACGCTTTCGGTACCGCGCGATCCGCTGAAGCGCAGCACGGCCACCGTCCGCTCGGGCACCTCGACGATCCGCACGTCCGGATCGGTGGGTTGCGGCGCCGTCTCGATGGTGTATTCGGCCGGCAGGAAGAACCGCATGGAGTATTCGCCGGCGTCGCTCGTCTGGGTCTCCACCGGCGCGGTCATATCGATCTTCTGTGCACTGGCAGCGGTCTCCACCGGTGCCGTCATCGCCACCTTGCTCTGCGCGCGGTTGCCGCCGTCGATGTACTTGAAGAGCGCCCGAAAGGCCGTGTTGCGGCCGGCCTCTTCGTCGCTGGCGGCGACCGTCGTCTCGGCAACCACCAGGGCGGGATAGCGGCGCACCTCGGTGTTCTCGCCCAGCCGGGTCACCACCTCATACGACGCCTGCTCGGTGCCCGAGCGGTCCCCGAACGCCGAGCATGCGGTCACCACCATCGCGCCCATGATCACTCCCAACACGCGCATCGCTCAATCCTCTTGCGGCCAACCGTGGCCCATCCAGGATTACGATCGCGGGCGTTTTCCGGTTCATCGCTTTGATCGCAGAGAATTCGTGGCGCGTTACGGCCGGCGGCGAAAGGCGGTTGAAAGATGAAAGGGCTATGGTGAAACCCTGGGAGGGGGGTTAAACTATGCAACTCACCGGAATGCTCCATGGCGCTGAGCTCCTGCGGCACGTCGGGTATCCCACCGCCGAAGTGCTCGGGCCCGAGGCCAGCGAAACCGAAATCCAGGGATTGATCGACCGTTGCGGCTCGGTGTTCGTCAAGCCGATCTTCCGCGGCGGTGTCGGCAAGAAGGGTAAGTCGGGGCTCATCGGCCGCGCGAGTGATCTCAAGACGGCGCTTGAGGAAAAGGAACGCCTCTACTTCGCCGAACATCGTCACGGCAATGCCTACGCCAAGGCGCAGGGCGTGACCTTCGAGGGTGCGGTCCCGGCCGAGCAGGAGGTCTACTTCTCGGTCTCGGACTCGACCCTATTCCGGGCGCCGACGATGACCATCACCCACATGGGCGGCGTCGCCATCGAGGAACTCGACAAGCATCACGTCGCCAGCATTCCGTTCGAGGCGTTGACCGGCCTGAAGGCGTTCGTCGTCGCCAATGCGCTCGAAGACATCGGCGCGCCACGCGAGATCATCTCGCCCCTGGTCCAGCAGCTGCCGAAGCTGTGGGAGCTGTTCCACCTGTACGGCATGACCACCATCGAGTTGAACCCGATCCGCATGATGCCCGCGCGTGGGGGGCGTCTCTTGCCGGTCGCCTGCGACTTCAAGGGCGGCTTCGACCGCGATGATCCCCGGTGGCATCGGCTTGGCCTGCCCGATCACCTGTTCGCCGCCGACACCTCGGACTTCGAGCAGGAGATCAATCAGCTCCGCACCTACCAGGGCCAGAGCGACGTCTACGTGATCAATTCGGAGGGCACGATCCTCGCCCCCACGTTCGGTGGCGGCGCGAATTCGCTGGTCTCCGAAGTGCTCGGCGAGGACGCGATCATCTCGTCCGATTTCGGCGGCAATCCGCCCTACGAGAAGATGCGCTCGGTGGCCGACATCTGCTTCAAGCACTGGCTGCCGCAGACCAACGTCTTGTTCATCATCGGCGGCAAGGCCAACAACACCGATATCTACGAGACGCTTCGCGGCATGGCCGACGCGCTGCGCCATCACTTCAACGAGCGTGGACCGACGCCGCTGTTCGTCGTCATCGGCCGTGGCGGTCCCAACCTGGTGCGCGGCTTGGGTGCCTTCGTCGATACCCTGGACGCGCTGGGGCTGCCGTATCGGATCTTCGGCTTCGATTCCGCCATCAGCGAGGTGGTGAACTACGCCCAGGCCGCCGACAAGTGGATGAAATCAGGGGGGCGGCAACAGGTCGCCCAGGCGCTGGGACTCAAGCCCGACGCCTAGTGGTGCGGCCGAAACGGATGGTGCCCATCCGTTTCGGCGGAAGCACCACTGGGTCATTGATTTTGTGGTTCGATTCACGTGGCGCTCGGGCACCAAGCGTCACGATCGAACCACTAGCGAATGCCGACTCGGGCATCCGAGGCCACCCGTCCATCTCCGAGGGAGCGGAGACCATGTACAAGAAGGGTATCGCCGCATTTCCGTACTACGTGGGCATCGGCTCGCTGGCCGAGGTCGCGACGCCGGGTGACCGGATTTGCGTCCTCAACATTCTCGGCACCGAGTCCCGTTAGGTCACGCCCACCAGCCACGCCTATTCCCGCGGCAACATCGCGTTCGGCACCTCGCCGGGACGCCAGGGCGAGGTGCTGGCCACCAAGGCCGGCAACATTCCCGTCTATGACAGCGTCCGCGAGGGGCTCGACGCCGGTCACGCGTTCAACACCGGCGTCGTCTACCTGCCGCCCGCCGGCGTGCGCGACGGGGTCGCCGAGCTGATCCGCGTCAACGCGGACCTCCGCAAGATCGTTATCCTCACCGAAAAGGTCTCGGTGCACGACGCGCGTGAGATCCGCGCCATCGCGCAGTCCAACGGGATCGACGTGTTCGGCGGCAACTGCCTCGGCGTCGCCGACTCGTGGAACCAGATCCGCATCGGCGGGGCGCTCGGCGGCGACCATCCCGAGGAGTCGCTGTTGAAGGGCTCGGTGGCGATCTATTCGAACTCCGGCAACTTCACGACGACCATCGCGCAGTACCTGGCGACGGCGGGGTGGGGCACGACGACGCTGATCTCCAGCGGCAAGGACGTCTACATCCACTTCGCGGCGCGGGAGTTCGCCCACGCGCTCGCCAACGACACCCGGTCGCGCGCCGCGGTGATGTACGTCGAGCCGGGTGGGTACTACGAGCACGGGCTCGCGCTCACCAAGCCGGCGGTGGCGTGCGTCGTCGGCCGCTGGAAGGCCAAGCTGACCCGCGCCGTCGGCCACGCCGGCGCCATGGCCGGGTCCGGCGACGACGCCGAGGCCAAGGAGCGCTGGCTGATGGATGCGTTCGGCGTCGACGGCATCTTCACGCCGGACAGTCCTGTCTGCTCGGCCAAGGGCGCCGTCGTCGTCAACATCGCGCACATCCCGATGGCGCTGACCGCGGTGATGAAGCTGAACGGCGTCGAGCCCGACTTCCCGCCGACCGGCAACCTCGACCTCAAGCCGTGGTTCGCCAACAACCACGGGATCGCGCTTCCGCCCGAACTCGACCTGCCGGTGGTGGAGGCCATCTCCCCGTACAACGAGCAGATCGCAACGCTCAGCCGCCAGCTCGGCCGCGTCGTTCCGCGCCAGAACATGAAGGACTGCTCCGGGGCGACGAAGATGGACCCGGCCACTCAGATCACCAGCGTCCACGGGTTCTCCGTCCTCGATCTGGCCCTTCAGCCGCTGGAGGCCAACTTCGCCCTGCCGCTGGTGCACGAGATCGCCACCGAGAACGACCGCGCCCTGCTGGACGTGGCCGTCGCCGGCGAGGTGAATCTCGTCGACGACCCGGTCCTGGTCGCCGCCGATGCGGCGCGCGACGCCGGCAATGCACCGAACTCCGTGATGGCGGTCGCCGCCAGCATCGTCGGGCCGAAGCGGGTCGAACGGACGCTGACGGCGGCCAACCGGCTGATCGACCTGTTCGCCCACTCCGGGCTCGAGGATGCTCGCGACGAGGACTTCGACGTCAGCGGGATCGAGGTCGATGCCGAAACCCGGGCGCTGTTCATGGCCGACGACGACGACCCGTCGGTCCGGCCCGAGGCGATGCTGACGGCCGTGCGCGCCCGCGGCGGGCGCTCGGTGTTCCTGAAGCTCATCGAATCCTGGGGCGGGCGGCTCGGCCGCGACGGCATCCTGGCGGCCATCGCCACCACCATCGCCTGGGGGCCGCTGATGCGGAAGCGGATCTCGCGCCTCACCGCCGGGACGCTGCCGTGGTACCTCAGGCTCTACGGCGTGATGATCGGCGCGATGATCCCCGGCCACCGTCACGAGCGCGGCGCGCTGTGGGGCATCCCCCGCGCCGAACGGTTCGAGGCGTGGACCGTCGCCGACCTGGCGTTCCTGGCGATGACCGGCAAGAAGCCCACCGAGGCCGAGGCGCGGCCGCTGCAGGTGCTGATCGGGCTTTTGATCTCGAACGGCCCCGGCGCGATCTCGGCGCAGGGCGCCAAGGGCGCGGTCTCGGCCGACGGCCCGCAGACGCCCGAGCGCGTGCAGATCAACAAGGGCATGGTCGGGTTCCTCACCCACACCGGCTATTCGCACGGCGGCAACGGCTTCGAGGGCATGGCGTTCCTGCTCGACCGCTTCAAGGATACCGGGCTTACCGACCCCACCGACCCGAACCACGGCATCGACCTCAAGGCGCTGGCGACCGACTACGCCACGGCCTACAAGCGCGACAAGGCGGCCGCGAAGGAGCTCGGACTCGGCGGCCCGCGGGCGCTGCCCGGCGTGCATCACCCGGTGTTCAAGGGCAAGCCGGTCAATTACGACCCGCGCGAGCGGTTCATCGCCGAGTTCCTCACCGAGCGCGGCGACTACAACATCTTCCACGCCTTCTACAGCGAGCTGGTGCAGGCGCTCTACGACGTGGGCGCGTCACGGTATGTCTTCTGCGTCAACGTGGACGCGGTGATCGCGTCCTTGCTGCTGGCGCTCCTGTGGTCGGACTACAAGGCCGGCGCGCTCACCGAGCGCGACCTGGAGACCGCGGCGTTCACCGTCTTCCTTTATGGCCGGATGATCGGCGCCGCCGCGGAGATCGACGACCACATCAACCGCGGCCGCAACATGGACACCCGCACACCGGCCTCGAAGTGCGCGTACGTGAGTTGAACCCCTGGTCGGGGTCTTTGGGCCCGTTGGTTGACAGCCTTCAAGCGCGCGCGTAAGGTCCGGCGCCTCAACACGCGCACCACGATCGTACACGGAACCTGTTCGGGATGAAGATTCGCAACTCATTGAAATCGGTGAAGGGCCGGGAGCGCAGCTGCCGCGTCGTCCGCCGTCGCGGCCGCGTGTACGTGATCAACAAGCGCCACCCACGGTTCAAGGTCCGCCAGGGCTGATCCCGCCCAACGATCCTTCGACTTCGGCTTGACGATCCGCCGCGTCCCTTGGACGCGGTTTTGCTTTCGGTCGCCCGTGCAAGCCATTACATAGGGGAGACGGCAACCGTCGGGGCGGGGCGCCGGGCGCGGACCCCTATACACTGACGGCCAACCAAACCAGGGAGGACCGACCCGTGCGCATGCCCGAACCCGATGCCGAGGTCATCGCCCGCCGCGCCCGGATCGCCGACGACCTGCGCGCCATCGTGCCCGGCGAGGGGGTGATCGACGACGAGTTCGAGCGTCAGGTGTACGAGTCCGACGCACTCACCGCCTATCGCCAGTCGCCGCTGATCGTGGTGCTGCCGGAGACCACTGAGCAGGTCTCGGCGGTGCTGCGCTACTGCCACGAGAACGGCATCAAGGTGGTGCCGCGCGGCGCCGGCACGTCGCTCTCCGGCGGCGCCTTGCCGCTGGCGGACGGCATCATGCTGGGCATGGCGCGGTTCAACCGCATCCTGGAGATCGACTACGAGAACCGCTGCGTGGTCACCCAGCCGGGGGTCACCAACCTCAACATCACCGAGGCGGTGGCGCACAAGGGGTTCTATTATGCGCCGGATCCTTCCAGCCAAATGGTCTGCACCATCGGCGGTAATGTGGGCGAGAACGCCGGCGGCGTGCACTGCCTGAAGTACGGCCTCACCACCAACAACGTGCTGGGGGTGGAGTTGGTGCTGATGACCGGCGAGGTGCTGCGCCTGGGCGGCCGCCACCTGGACGCGGATGCCTACGACCTCCTGGGCGTGGTGGTGGGCTCCGAGGGGCTGCTGGGCGTGATCACCGAAGTCACCGTCCGCATCCTGCAGAAGCCGCAGACGGTGCGTGCCCTGCTGGTGGGCTTCGCCACCACCGAGGCCGCCGGTGCCTGCGTGGCGTCCATCATCGGCGCCGGCATCATCCCCGGCGGCATGGAGCTGATGGACAAGCCGGCCATCCACGCCACCGAGGACTTCGTGCACGCCGGATATCCGCTGGACGTGGAGGCGCTGCTGATCGTCGAGCTGGACGGCCCGGAGGCGGAGGTGGACGACCTCATCGCCCGGGTGCAGCGCATCGCCCAGGATACCGGCGCCACCACGCTTCGGATCAGCCAGAACGAGGACGAACGGCAGCGCTTCTGGGCCGGCCGCAAGGCGGCCTTCGGCGCCATGGGCCGCATCACGCCGGACTACCTGTGCATGGACGGCACCATTCCCCGCCATCGCCTGCCGGAGGTGCTGAAACGCATCGAGGAGATGACCGAGACCTACGGCCTCCGTTGCGCCAACGTCTTCCACGCCGGCGACGGCAACCTGCATCCCATCATCCTCTACGATGCCAACAAGCCGGGCGAGCTGGAGAAGGCGGAGGCCTTCGGCGCCGACATCCTGACCCTGTGCGTGGAGGTGGGCGGTGTGCTCACCGGTGAGCACGGCGTCGGGGTGGAGAAGCGCGACCTGATGCCGGTGATGTTCACCGAGGACGACATGAAGCAGCAGCAGCGGCTCAAGTGCGCCTTCGACGCCGACGGGCTGCTCAATCCCGGCAAGGTCTATCCCACGCTGCACCGCTGCGCCGAGCTGGGGCGGATGCACGTGCACCACGGCCAGATGCCGTTCCCCGATATTCCCCGGTTCTAACTACGGCCATGGGGAGGGGGGCACCATGACCGACATCTTCGCCGCGGAAACGGAGCAGCACCTGCTGGACGCCGTCCGCTGGGCCACCGCCGAGGAGCAGGCGCTGGGCGTCGCCGGTGGCGGCAGCAAGGCGGCATTCGGCCGGCCGGCCGACGTGTCGCGGCGGCTGGACGTGAAGGCCATGTCCGGCGTGGTCAAGTACGAGCCCGAGGAGCTGGTGCTCAGCGTGCGGGCGGCGACGCCCCTGGCCCAGATCGAGACGCTGATGGGCGAGCGGCGGCAGTGGCTGGCCTTCGAGCCGCCGGACCTGGGGCCGCTGCTCGGTGCCGGGGGGGGCGACGACAGCGACAAGCGAGCGGGGACACTCGGCGGCGTGCTGGCCTGCAACCTCGCCGGTCCGCGGCGGGTGCAGGTGGGCGCGGCGCGGGATCACCTGCTCGGCTTCCAGGGCGTCAGCGGCCGCGGCGAGGTCTTCAAGTCCGGCGGCCGGGTGGTGAAGAACGTCACCGGCTTCGACCTGTCGAAGCTCATCTGCGGCTCCTACGGCACGCTGGCGGTGATGACCGAGGTGACGGTGCGCGCCCTGCCGGCGGCGGAGGAGACCCGCACGGTGCTGGTGCTGGGCCTCGCCGATGATCAGGGCGTGGCCGCCATGACCCGGGCGCTGCAGGGCCCCTTCGACATCTCCGGCGCCGCCCATCTGCCGGCGGCGGTGGCGGCCCGCTCGGGCGTGGCCGCGGTGGCGGGGGCCGGCGGCGCGGTGACAGCGCTGAGGATCGAGGGTCCGGAATCCTCGGTCGCCGCGAGGGCGCGGGCGGCGCGCGACGTGCTCGCCGGCTTCGGCGAGTTGGCGGAGCTGGACGCCGGGGACTCCGCCGTCCTGTGGCGCGAGGTGCGCGACGTGCAGGCCTTTGTCGGCGACGACCAGGGCGCCGAGAAGCCGGTGTGGCGGGTCTCGGTGCCGCCGGCGGCGGGCGCGCGGGTGGCCGGCGCGATCCTCGGCGCGGTGGCGGGCGAGGTGCTGTACGACTGGAGCGGCGGCCTGTTGTGGCTGGCGTTGGAGCCGGCGGCGGACGCCCACGAGGCGCTAGTGCGCGGGGCGCTGGGCGCCGACGGCGGCCACGCCACGCTGATCCGGGCGCCGGTTGAGGCGCGGGCGCGGGTCTCGGTGTTCCAGCCGCAGCCGGCGGCGCTGGCGGCAGTGACGCGGCGGGTGAAGGAGGGCTTCGACCCGAAGCGCGTGCTCAACCCCGGCCGCATGTACGAGGGACTGTAATGCGTACTCGTTTCGCCCCGGCGCGGCTGGCCGATCCGGCCATCCAGGAAGCCAACGAGATCCTCCGCACCTGCGTCCACTGCGGCTTCTGCCTGGCCACCTGTCCCACGTACTTGGAGCTGGGCGACGAGCTGGACAGCCCCCGCGGCCGCATCTACCTGGCCAAGGAGATGCTGGAGAACGAGCGGCCGGCGACGCCCGGTGTGGTCAAGCATCTGGACCGCTGCCTCACCTGCCAGTCGTGCATGACCACCTGTCCCTCGGGCGTCAACTACACCCGGTTGCTGGATCAGGCGCGCGTCCACATCGAGGAGACCCACACCCGGCCGCTGCCGGAGCGGCTGTTGCGCCGGATGCTGGCGTTCCTGGTGCCGCGGCCGTCGCTGTTCCGGCTGGCGGTGGTGGGCGGCTGGTTCGGTCGCCCCTTCGCCGCACTGATGCCCGGCCGGCTGAAGGGCATGGTGGCCATGGCGCCGAAGAGCATCTCCGGCCCGTCGCCGGTGGACCGGCCGCAGGTGTTCCCCGCCGAGGGGCCGCGCCGCCGGCGGGTGGCGCTGTTCACCGGCTGCGCCCAGCAGGTGCTGAAACCGGAGATCAACGAGGCCACCGTGCGGCTGCTCACCCGCCACGGCTGCGAGGTGGTGGTGGTGGAGGGCGCGGCGTGCTGCGGCGCCATCGTCCATCACATGGGCTGGGAGTGCGAGTCCAAGGCCGCCGCCCGCGGCAACGTAGCGGCGTGGCTCAAGGAGGCCGACCAGAATGGCCTCGACGCCATTATCTCCAACGCCTCGGGCTGCGGTGTGCAGCTCAAGGACTACGGCCACCTGCTGGCCGACGATCCCGAGTGGGCGGCCGGCGCCGCGCGCGTGACCGCGCTGGTGAAGGACATCTCCGAGGTGATGCTGGACCTCGGCCTGCGCCCGCCGGCGGTGGAGACCGGCCACGCGGTGGCCTATCACACGGCGTGCTCCATGCAGCACGGGCTGGGCCTGCGCACCGAATCCAAGACGCTCTTGGCGGAGGCCGGGTTCGATGTGCGCGAGCCGGCGGAATCCCACATCTGCTGCGGCTCGGCGGGCACCTACAGCATCCTCCAGCCGGCCATCGCCGGGCGCCTGCGCGACCGCAAGGCGGCGAACCTGGACGCCACCGAGCCGGCCATCATCGCCGCCGGCAACATCGGCTGCATCACCCACATCGCCGGCGGCACCAAACGCCCGGTGGTGCACACGGTGGAACTGCTCGACTGGGCCACCGGCGGCCCGCGACCGACGGCGCTGAACTGAGCGGCACAGAAAAGGGGCAGTCCCCTTTTCTCCGGACCTAGAAAATCGGCTGCGGCACGTCGCCGTAGTGCGTCGTATCGGTCATCGTCAGATTGGTCAGCGCCCCGGTCGGCAGGTTCAAATCCACGATCAAGACAGGGGTCATCTTGGCACTCATGTCCATGATCTCGGCCAAAGGAACGAACCGTTTTCCGGGCTTGTCGATCTTCGAGAGGACGATCTTCACGTCATCGGATTCGGTGCCCCACAGGAAGCCTCTCAAGGACGATCTGTCTCTGAAGTTCCTGATGATCTCCGCCCGATGATGGTCGTTGATGGAGACGAACTTCCCCAGCATGCCGTAGTCCTTCGGCAAGATATGCGCCGTGAAGCTCACGTTTCCCTGCGCGTCCAAGGCACTTCGAACCGCCTCGTCGGCGATGGCCTTGGTGACGGCGTCGCGTAGATACGATTCGTCATGCGGAAAGATCGATATGGCCAGTATCCTTTGATCGGGCATTTCCGCGACCGAGATACTGGCGATCGTAAGATTTCTCAGGCCGATCGCGCCGGCAAAGACAACAATGACAATCGACAGGACGGCCATGGTCTGGGCCAGAACCCGATTCAGAATCCACCCGAACAGTAATTTGAACAGCTTCCCTCCAGGGTTCCCCGGGATGAACATGGCCGTCTTTTGCATATACAACGCATAGTCCGGATATTGAGCCTGCATCCGGCGCTCCTCGAATTTCACAAGATAAAAATAAGTTACGCTCATGATCAGAAACAAGATCAACATCATCATCCGCGGCCAGATGAAAATCAAACCAAACGCGGCCATCATGAAAAATAGATATTGTGGATGTCTTATGTATCGATAGATAAAGCCGCTGACCATGCCTTTGCGTGTCAGTTTCGACCAATACACGGGAAAGACGCATACAAAGAACCCCACCAGTCCGATATAGAACAGGTGCTCCCCGTATCTTAGGAACTCGATGAACGAGCTCCTTGTCGCGTAGACGGACTGAGGAAGGAAGAAGGCGGCAACCCATGCCGTGAGGTCGCTTTGGCGGGCTTCGGCCAAGAAGGGATCGTAGAACGCATACAACAAAAGCCCGAAGGGCGTGGCCATCAGGATGCCTTCCAGCATGATGAGCCAGTAAAGGACGTTCAACGCCCCCGAAACAAACGCCTTCCGGACCGATTTCATAATTCCCATGGTTCTCGGAATTATTTTCGAACGTGCCCTACGTCGCAATTACGCGCTAGCGGCTTCATGAAGTCCTCCTGAAGGATCTCGCCGGGCGTTATGGGCTCCAATCGGTGGGTCATCTCAAATCCTGGTGTACTACCGGGAGGACATTCTACTTCCCGGATCGCCTCGGAGGCCAGCCGCAGGAGGTGAAGCTGGAGCAGCAAGGGCGGCTGTTCCCTTTTCCGCCGCCGCCCGCAGGGGGTGGATAGCAAGTTCGTGAAGAGGGCCGAAATTCGCAGACTCTTCAGACTTCCCCCTTATGCTGGTAGCCTATATCGACTCGCATTCGCGAAGCGTGCGATGGGCCACACCACGAGGAGGACCAGGCGATGAGGACACGTGTGAGGACACATGGACCAGTTGCCGGCCTCAGGGCCGCCGGGGCGGCGCTGGCCATCACTGCCGCCGTGGCGCTTGCGCCGCCGGCGCCGGCCGCCGCGGTGGAGCGGGGCAAGGGCCTGCCGTGGCTGATGAACGAGCCGGTAACCCTGTTCGATCTCGGCCTGCTGCGGCTCAAGGAGGACCTGGCCGAGACCGCCGAGTGGCTTATCCAGGTGGGGCTGGTCTCCGAACGGCCGGTGAGCGGCGCCTACTACGAATGGCGCAACCGCCGCATCGTCGCCTACCTGTCGGTGCGCGATTCCTTCGACGAGCCCAACGAGGCCATGTGCCGCGAGGTGTTCGGCCGCGCCGCCCGGCAACTGGTGCGCCAGGCCCCCGGCGGCCCGCGCCAGGCGGAGATCTATCTGGAGAACGTGTTCCTGCACGAGGGGCCGGGCAACTTCGGGCGGCCCAAAACCTTGGGCGCCGAGCTGCTGGAGGCGGTGCGGTTCGAGATCACCTTGCTGCCGCCGCCACCGGTGAGTGCCGGCGGCAAGCGGGTGCAGTGCTCCGGGCGGCTGGACACCGAGCCCGAGGCGCTGTCCATGTCGGTCAGCGGGTAAAGCGGTCCACAAGGCGGGGCGGGGGGAAACGGAGATGAGTGACGGCGTAGGGCTGGTGGTGGGCGTCGGGCCGGGACTGGGCGCCTCGGTGGTGCGCTGCCTCACCGGCGCCGGTATGGACGTGGCCGCCGCGGCCCGCGATCCGGCGTCGCTTTCTGACCTGGTGGCCGAGGCCGCCACGCCGAACGCCCAGGCCAGGGCCTACGGCTGCGACGCCACCCGCGAGGACCACGTGGCCCTGTTGTTCGAGCGCGTCCTGGCGGACCTGGGCGTGCCCGACGTGGTGGTTTACAACGCCGGCGCCTTCGTGCCCGCAAGCATCCTGGAGATCACCGCGGCGGACTTCGACCGCTGCTGGCGTATCGGCTGCTTCGGCGGGTTTCTCATCGGCCAGGCGGCGGCGAGGGCCATGGTGGGCCGTGCCCAGGCCGGCGGCGCCGGCGGCACCATCATCTTCACCGGCGCCACCGCCTCGCTGCGCGGCAGCGCGCGGTTCGCCAACCTGGCGGTGGGCAAGTTCGGGCTGCGCGCCCTGGCGCAGAGCATGGCCCGCGAGCTGGGACCCCAGGGCGTGCACGTGGCCCACGTGATCATCGACGGCGGCATCGCCACGCCCAAGGTCGGCGGCCAAACGCCGGAGGAGTCGCGGCTGGACCCTGACGCCATCGCCGCCACCTACCTCTCCATCCACCAACAGCCGCGCAGCGCCTGGACTCACGAGGTGGACCTGCGGCCGTGGGTGGAAAGGTTTTAAGGGTATCAGCATGACACCATCGACGGCCGGGCCCGCCGCGACACGCGCACCCGTGGCCGATCTGGTGGACGACCTGCGGGCCATCGTCGGTGACCGGCTCAGCACCGCGGCGGCGGTGCGCGAGCAGCACGGCCGCGACGAATCCTATCACGCGTCCATGCCGCCGGACGTGGTGGTGTTCGCCGAAACCACCGAGGAGGTGGCCGCCGTGGTGGCCGCCTGCGCCCGCCACCACACCCCGGTGATCCCCTTCGGCACCGGCACCTCGCTGGAAGGCCACATTTCCGCGGTGGACGGTGGGGTGTGCATCGACCTTTCGGCCATGAACCGGGTGCTCGCCGTGCATCCGGAGGACATGGACGCCACCGTGGAGGCCGGCGTCACCCGCAAGGCCCTCAACACGTATTTGCGCGATACCGGCCTGTTCTTCCCCGTGGACCCCGGCGCTGACGCGTCGCTGGGCGGCATGGCCGCCACCCGCGCGTCCGGCACCAACGCCGTCCGCTACGGCACCATGCGCGACAACGTGCTCGGGCTCACCGTGGTGCTGGCCGACGGGCGGGTGATCCGCACCAGCCGCCGGGCCCGCAAGTCGGCCGCCGGCTACGACCTCACCCGGCTGTTCGTCGGCGCCGAGGGCACGCTGGGGGTGATCACCGAGCTCATCCTGCGCCTGCACCCGATCCCGGAAGCCATCGCCGCCGCGGTGGTGGCCTTCGAGGCCATCGGCCCGGCAGTGGACGCGGTGATCGCCACCATCCAGTCGGCGGTGCCCATCGCCCGCATCGAGCTGTTGGACGAGGTGCAGATGCGCGCGGTGAACCGCTATTCGAACCTCGACTACACCGAGGCGCCGACGCTGTTCCTGGAATTCCACGGCACCGACGCCGGCGTCCGCGAGCAGGCGGAGACGGTGCAGGAGCTGTGCGCCGAGTTCGGCGGCTCGCGGTTCGAGTGGGCGGTTAAGCCGGAGGAGCGCGACCGGCTGTGGACCGCCCGCCACGCGGCCGCCTATGCGGCGGCGGCGCTCCGGCCCGGCTCGCGCCTGTGGGCCACCGACGTGTGCGTGCCCATCTCCCGCCTCACCGAGTGCATCGTCGAGACCAAGCGCGATCTGGACGCCAGCTCCGTGCTGGCGCCGCTGGTGGGCCATGTGGGCGACGGCAACTTCCACCTGGTGTTCGTCATCGATCCCGAAAAGCCGGAGGAGATGGACGAGGCCCGGCGGCTCAACGAGCGGCTGGTGCACCGGGCGCTGGCCATGGACGGCACCTGCACCGGCGAGCACGGCGTCGGCCTCGGCAAGATGCGCTACATGGAAGCTGAGCACGGCGAGGCGGTGGACGTGATGCGGGCGGTGAAGCGGGCGCTGGATCCCGCCAACCTCATGAACCCCGGCAAGATCGTTTCGGTTTAACACTCCGGTATCTTCTCAACGCCGAAGTTGGCGCGTGCTTCCGTGGCGGGCGCCTCCGCGCTAACCTGCGGAAACGGTTCGTTGCACCCACTTCGCGGCGTCGAGCGGCGAGGAGATGGCCGTTGGAAGTGTTCGCCGAAATCCTGATCCTGCTGCTGGCGGCCCGGCTGCTGGGCGAGGGCGCCCGGCGCCTCGGCCAGCCCGCCGCCGTGGGCGAGCTCACCGCCGGGGTGGTGCTGGTGGCGGCCGCCGCCCTCCTGGGGCCGTCCGTCCCGCTGCTGGCCGGCCTTCCCGACAGTCCGGTGCTCAAGTTCGTCGCCGATTTCGGCATCTTCTTCCTGGTGCTCATGGCCGGCATCGAGATGCGGCCGAAGGAGATGGCGGGCGCCTCGGGCACCGCCTTCGTGGTGGCGTTGGGCGGCATGGCGGTGCCGCTGGTGGCCGGCTTCGCCCTCGGCTGGGTGGCGCTGCCGGACTCGGAACTGAAAGCCACCCAGGCGTTCCTCATCGGCGTGGCCATCTCCATCTCCGCCATTCCGGCGACGGTGAAGGTGCTGATGGAGTTCGGCGTGCTGCACCAGCGGGTGGGCCGGGTGATCGTCTCGGCGGCGGTGTTCGACGACATCTTCGGTTTGTTCCTGCTGGCGCTGCTCACCGGCGTGGCGCAGACCGGCCGTGCGCCGGAGCTCATGGAGTTCGCGGTGCTGGTGGCCAAGACGGCGGCGTTCTTCGCCGTCACCATGCTGCTGGGGGCGCACGTGTATCCGCGCATCAGCCGCCGGGTGGCGAAGCTGCAGGTGGCGGCGCTGGAGTTCAGCATGCTGTGCGGCGTCGGCCTCGCCTATGGGCTGTTTGCCGAGGCCATGGGTATGCACTGGGGGCTCGGCGCGTTCATGGCCGGCCTCTACTTCGAGGCCCATCGCGTCGGCAAGCGGGTATACCAGGACCAGAAGCTCATCGTCGGCGCCATCGCCAACGGCTTTCTGGGGCCCTTGTTCTTCGCCACCATCGGCATCCACGTGGACTTGGCTGCGGTGTGGACGGTGCCAGGGTTCCTCGCCGCGCTGCTGTTCATTGCGTTTGCGGGGAAACTGATCGGTGCCGGCGGACCGGCGCGGCTCGCCGGGCTTAGCGGCCGCGAGTCGGCGGCCGTGGGAGTGGGCATGAGCGCCCGCGGTGCGGTGGAGCTGATGGTGCTGAGCATCGCCCGCGAGGCCGGGCTGTTCGACGGCTCCGGCACCACGGACCCGGTGGTGCTGAACCTCTACTCGGCGCTGGTGCTGGTGGCGGTGATCACCACGCTGGTGGCGCCGGCGGTGCTGCGCCGCATCCTGCCGAAGCATTCGACAAAGCCCGGATAAAGCGGACTGTCCCCTTATTGAGACCTTCGGCCTTGGCGGAACTGTTCCCTTTTTTCCGCCGGGAAGATGCTCTATCGATGGCGCCCATTCGTTGGTGGGTCCATTCGTCAGTGGGCTCATTGGTTAGTTGGTTGAAGGGGAGGACCTCATGTCCGAGGACATGCAACAGACCATCATGGAACTCAGCAGCGTCGCCGTGGATTACGGCATCGATATCGTTGGCGCCATCGTCATTCTCATCGTCGGCTGGATCGTCGCCGGTTGGGGCGAGCGCTGGGTGCGCCGCGCCGCCGACCGCTCCGGCCGCGTGGACGCGACGCTGAAGCCGCTGTTCGGCTCCATTGTCCGCTACGCGATCCTCATCTTCGCCATCGTCGCCGTGCTGGCGCAGTTCGGCGTCCAGACCACCAGCATCATCGCCGTCCTCGGTGCCGCGGGCCTCGCCATCGGCCTGGCCTTGCAGGGCACCCTCTCCAACATCGCCGCCGGTGCCATGCTCTTGTTCCTGCGCCCGCTGAAGGTGGACGAGTAAATCGACGCCGACGGCATCGCCGGCACCGTGGTGCAGATCGGGCTGTTCACCACCGAACTCCGTACCTTCGACGGCGTCTACGTGTGCGTGCCCAACGCCCAGCTTTGGAACCGGACCATCAAGAACTTCTCGCGGCTACCGACGCGGCGCATCGACGTGCCGGTGGGCGTCGCCTACGAGGACGACGTGGACAAGGCGATGACCGTGCTGAAGGGCCTGCTGGACGCCGACGACCGGGTGCTCGCCGATCCGCCGGCACAGGTGATGGTGACGGAGCTTGGCGACAGCGCGGTGGTGGTCAACATGCGGTGCTGGACCGAGGCATCCAACTACTGGGATCTGCTGTTCCACCTGAACCGCTCGGCGAAGCTGGCCGTCGAGGCGGCGGGCCTGACGATTCCGTTCCCGCAACGGGACGTGCATCTCAAGGGGGCGCTGGCCCCGGCACCCGAGCCGAAGGCGGCGAAGACCGCGTAGCCCGAACCGGTAACCGGGAACCCAGCGAACATGGCCGACGGATTCGCCGACGACCTGGAGGCCTTCTGGCACCTGGTGCTCGACGTCTGGCAGCACGGTGTGCTGGGCGTCGACATCGGCCAGGCTCTCGTCGCGCTGCTGATCCTCTTGGGCTTCCTGGCGATCCGCCGGCTGTTCACCAGCGTCGTCGTCCACAGGCTCAAGCGGTGGGCCGACCGCTCGGACACGCGGATCGACAATGCGCTGGTCGGCGCTCTGGAGAACCCGGTGCGGTTCGTTCCCGTGGTGGCTGGTGTCTTCTTTGCGCTGGAGTACCTGGCCCTCGAGGGAACGCCGGCGCAGATCGGCGAGAACTTCACCCGTTCGCTGATCGCGTTCACCATCTTCTGGGTGTTCTTCAACCTCGTCGATCCGCTGTCGTACCTGCTCGGTCGGCTGGAGACGATCTTCACCCCGTCGATGGTGGCGTGGCTGGTGAAGGCCATCAAGGGCGCCTTCGTCTTCGTCGGTGCGGCCACCATCCTGGAGATCTGGGGGATCGCCGTCGGCCCGATCCTCGCCGGCCTCGGCCTGTTCGGCGTCGCCGTGGCGCTCGGTGCCCAGGACCTGTTCAAGAACCTCATCGCCGGGCTCTTGATCCTGGCGGAGAAGCGGTTCAATCCCGGCGACTGGATCCTCGTGGACGGCGTCGTCGAGGGCGCGGTGGAGAACATCGGCTTCCGCTCGACGCTGGTGCGCCGCTTCGACAAGGCGCCGGTCTACGTGCCGAACTCGAAGCTCTCGGACGACGCGGTGACCAACTTCTCGTCCATGACCCACTGGCGCATCTACTGGAAGATCGGCGTCGAGTACCGGACGACGGCGGAACAGCTCCGCGCCATCCGCGACGGCATCGAGCACTACATTCTCGAAAACCAGGAGTTCGCCCACCCGCCGGAGGTTCCCACCTTCGTCCGCATCGACGCCTTCAACGACTCCTCCATCGACATCCTGGTCTACTGCTTCACCCGCACCACCATCTGGGGCGAGTGGCTGCGCATCAAGGAGGAGCTGGCGTACCATATCAAGGAGGTGGTGGAAGGGGCGGGCTCTGGGTTCGCATTCCCCAGCCGGTCGCTCTATGTGGAGACCATGCCGGAGGACACGGCCGAGGCGTTCGTGCCGCCAGAGCCGGGAGAGCCGCCCGCGGAAGTGCGATCGGACAAGATCGCCGGTGGGCGGAGGGCGGAGTAATACCAACATACGGTCGGAAGCCACGGATCGGTGGAGAGGGGCATCAGCCATGACTGTGGACGAGCCGGCCAAGGTCCTGTTCCACGCGCGTGAGGTCCGTGCCACGGTGGCCGCCATGGGCGCCGATATCCTGCTCCGCTGGGAGCCCATGCTCACCCGCGGCATGTACCGGGAAAGCGCCGCCAACCTGGCCCACTATCTGGCGTTGCGGTGCCTGGACCTGCGTCCCTTGGAGGCGCAGCTCAAGCCGTGGGGCCTGTTATCGCTTGGCCAGGTCGAAGGCCGGGTAATGGAAAGCCTTGATGCGGTGATCGCCAACCTGGAGGCCATCTGCTCGACGGATCATCCCGGCGCTAACCGTCCCACCCACGACGCCTTCGGCCGCGGCGCCCGGCTCCTGGAACAGAACACCAACAGCGTCTTCGGCCCGCCGCCGGACGGCCGCTGGACGCGCATCCTGGTCACCCTGTCGCGGAAGGCCGCCAAGGATAAGGACTATGTGCCGGGGCTGTTCCGCGCCGGCATGGACTGCGCGCGGATCAACTGCGCCCGCGATTCGGAAAACGCCTGGGCCGGCATGATCGACGACGTGCGCCGGGTGAGCGAGGAGATGGGCCGGCCGTGCCGCGTGCTGATGGATCTGGGCGGGCCGAAGATCCGCACCCGGAACGTGATCGCGCCGGCGAAGCGCACCGTGCGGGCCGGCGACCGCATCCTGCTCACCCATGAACCGCCGGTGAAGAACCCCGATTTTCCGTTCCAGGCCGACTGCTCCATCCCCGGCGTGCTGCGCCAGGTGGCGAAGGGAGCGAAGGTGTCCATCCGCGATGGCCGGATCGCCGGTCGGGTGGAGGCGATCCGCGATGACGGCGTGGTCATGGTGGTGGAGCGGACGCCCCCCGACGGGCAGCCGCTGGAAGCGCAGCGGGGGATCAACTTCCCCGGAACGGCCCTCCAGGTGTCGCCGTTGACCGATGCCGATATGGCGGCTCTGGATTTCGTCGCCGCCCACGCCGACATCGTCAGCTATTCCTTCGTCCAGCGGCCGGAGGACATCGCCCGGCTGCAGGACGAACTCGCCCAGCGACGGCCGGGCGCGCCGCCCATGCCCATCGTCGCCAAGGTGGAAACCCAGCTCGCCTTCGCCAACCTGCCGGAGATGATCGTCCAAGCCGCCGGCGGCAACCCGTTCGCGGTGATGATCGCCCGCGGCGACCTGGCGGTGGAGATCGGCTACGAGCGGCTGTCCGAGGTCCAGGAGGAGATCCTGTGGCTCTGCGAGGCGGCTCACGTGCCGGTGATCTGGGCCACACAGGTGCTCGAAAGCCTGGTCAAGCTGGGCATGCCGTCCAGGGGCGAGTTCACCGACGCGGCGATGGCCGAGCGCGCCGAGTGCGTGATGCTGAACAAGGGCAAGTTCGTCGGCGAGGGAATCGCCGTGCTCGACAACGTGCTGCGGCGGATGGAGGCGCACACCATGAAGCGAAACGCCCAGCTTCGCCCGCTGGCCGCGTGGGGCGGCAGCACCCATATCCCGGAGGAACAGGGAACACCCGCCGAATGAGGCTCGGCAGATCACGGGCAGAACCGGTTCAACATGAGCCGAACATGCACTAGTGTGGTGGATCGGAAGTTCGTACGATGTGTATGGCCAACACCGGGACGAACTTCCGATCCTTTAACCACACTAGAATCAATAAGTTGTCTAGTGTCCTGTACCCGAAGTTCGAAACGCGTCGCCCCAAAATGCATCGAACTTCGGGTACAGGGCACTAGTGGATGGAATCTAACGCTTGGTATCCATACGACGGCGGCCCGAGTTCATCGGGCAAGGCGGGGGATGTGCGGTGATGCTGGAGCATCACAAGCATCACGCAACGCCGCCCGTGAACTTGCGCCGCCGCCCAAAGGGTCCCGTATCCCGATTTCCCGGGGCGTCGAGTCCCCTTGACGATGTCCCCGCATCGCCTGCGGGGCCTCTCCTGCCGGGAAACCGGGATACGAGATCGTATGGGTACCAAGTGTCAGATTTCATCCACTAGCATCTCGCTCTCCTCGGGCTCGCAGGGGAATCGCCGGTGAAGAAAGTCCTGATCGCGGCGGCCGCGCTGGTGGCGGTCCTGGTGGTGGCGGTGGTGGTGACCGTCAACGTCATCGACTGGTCGCAGCACAAGCAGCAGATCACCGCCCAGGTGCAGGCCGCCACCGGACGCACGCTGACCATCGGCGGCGATATCGGCGTGTCGTTCCTACCGTCGCCGGCGCTGGTGGTGGACGACGTGCGGCTGGCCAACGCTCCCGGCGCCGAACCGGCGGAGATGGCGCGGCTGCGCTCGCTGGAGGTGCGCATCTCGCTGGCGGCGCTGCTCGGCGGCGAAATCCAGGTGGAGACGCTGAAGCTGGTGGAGCCGGTGCTGCACGTGCAGCGGCTGGCCGGCGGGCGCTGGAATTTCGACGTGGGCACCCCCGAGAGTACCGACCAGACGGCGGATGCCGCCGCTACCGATGACGGCGGCGGGCCCGGGTTCGACGTCCGATTCGACAACGTACTGATCGAGGACGGCATCGTCGTCTATGCCGACGCCGCCAGCGGAACCCAGGAGCGGATCGCCGGCATCGACGCCCGGCTGCAGGTGGGCTCGCTGCAAGGTCCCTTCGACGGCGAGGCGGCGTTCACGCTGCGCGGCGTGCCGCTGGAGGTGGAGGCCTCCGTCGGGCGGGTCGACCCGGCCAGTTCGGTGCCGTTCCGCCTGTCGGTGGCCACCGGGCGAGGCGAGGCGCGGGTCCAGGCCAGCGGCTCGGTCTCCGGGCTGGATGCCGAGCCGCGCGCCGAAGGCCGGGTGGAGGTGGCCGGCGACGACCTTGCTGCCCTGCTGCGGGCCACCGTCGGCGGCGGGGCGCTGCCGGGCTTCCTGGCCCAGCCCTTCGCGCTGGAGGCGACGCTCGACGGCACGGCGACGGCGGCGGTGATCGAGCCGCTGACCGCCCGCCTCGGCGAGACCCGCGCCAACGGCGTAGTCCGGGCCTCCTGGGACGGCACGGCGACGATCACCGCCGAGCTGGCCGCCAACCGCGTCGACCTGGACGCCTGGATGGCGATGCCGGAAGGGGAGGGGACGGGGAGCACCGCCACACCCGCCACACCC
>Ga0209363_1000098_pt1 | contig 32752 bp, 19 predicted proteins | sample WorMetexBAHAMAS3_FD_187385 | JGI IMG/M metagenome (GOLD analysis project Ga0209363, IMG submission 187385) | Marine gutless worms symbiont microbial communities from Max Planck institute for Marine Microbiology, Germany - Inanidrilus exumae... | ecosystem: Host-associated > Annelida > Digestive... | reverse complement strand
CTCCTCCGCTCCCCTTTCCCCTCCCCCTTAGAAGTAGGCCCCCTTAAATCCAGCTAGGAGGTCTGGGGGAGCGCTGTAAGCTTCCCCAGCGGGGTCTGGGGCGGAGCCCCAACCGAAATCGATTTTGGTGCATTTTAGCCCTCAAATCGGGCTTCTGGTGGCAAAATTTTGTAAGGATTATCCTGAGAATGAACTTGCCAAATTTCATGTATTTCGAAGTCTACCAGCCCCTCCCCAAATATTACCGTGGTCGTCGGGGGCCCCTGACGAACGGGGGCCCTTGTCCATTGGTAGTCCCGGACAAAGGCTCGTAAAACGGCTGTAGTAGTAGTAGTTATAAACGCAACAGAACACAAAAAATTCTTTTTAAAATGTGTAAATCATCATCACATATCTGCTACCTGCAACTTCAGATAGAAAAAAACTGGTAACGCTCATCAACATTTTGTCCAGAATCACACATGTTGAACCAGATGCAAGTAATTAGCAAAATCCACAACCTAAGGATGGACAGACAGTGTTTTTCTGCCAGGTGACACATTCACATATCTTGCTCCTAAAATGCAACTGGAGCCATATTCCGTACAAACAGGATTTTAAGAGCAGTAAAACTAGAATATGGACATGGTTCATGAATTTGCCATAAAGACCATGCAGTTCCCTCTGTTGAGTAAATAAGCCATGCTCCCTACACTTTACAATGGGCTGGACCCAGTTTCTTCAAGTAGTGGCCTTGTCAGCTTGACCCATTTGCACATCTACACACCACAATTGATAAAGTGGCAAAGTTTTGTGGAAATTGGATAAGGACTTGTGATAGAAAACATAGAATCTGTCAATGGACACATAAACACAGTCAGAGGTTAACTCTATAATTTGCATTTTCAAAAATTAAAAACAGTTCACTGACTGTTTACTGACGGGTGAACTGTTTTGACATGGTGGGATATTAATGACCAGGGCTTAGCAGCATTCAGCACTGCTCAACAGTCATCTACTGTAGTAACTGCATCCAACCAAATACTTCACAAATCCCACAACATCTGCCAACGGCTCTGGTAGCATGACAGTCATTGCCTACCAACTAAGACACCAAAGTAAACAAGCTGCTACTGATGCATGAGGCCAAATGCTCCCCAAATTGTCCCTTCTCTTGATGGGATGGGTGCAGTGAGCAGCCAGGATTTTGTTAAGGGGGGGGACAGACAGAAGTCTCCCAGCGGGGTCCAAGTGCAGATCAGAAGTCTCCCAGCGGGGTCCAAGTGCAGAGCCCCGTGAGGGTCTGGGGGCACAGCCCCCAGAAGCCAGAGATAACAGTCAAAAATCATACTGAAAATAGCTTCAAATACAACACAAATAACAAACTTTAAATTTTTCCACCCTGACGGGGGATATGCACCTATGTCCCCCTCCTCTGGCTACGCCACTGGATGGGGGTCCCACTTAATACATAGTTCCTTAGCCCCCCCATTCATCACAAAGAGCATCCCAATAGCTTCAGCCATTTTTGTACCACTCAACAGACACACACAAAGAGACAATGACACACTATAGTTGTAGCAACAGGCTATATCTTATGCAATGCACAGCGATGTGGACGAAAAATTATATCCAATTTAACACGAGGCATGCTATGCAACTGCAGGGGGTCCGAATTTTTAAAACTGTGTTGTAGTAGGCACCTTCAGTGCCTTCAGTGCTTTGACGCTGTTGGTTGGGTGTCAGGAAGGGCATCCGGCCTGTAAAAATCTGACTGATGAGGTGCTGGCATGGTTATCTTCTGGAGCGAAGTGCAAATAGCTTGCATATGGTTCAGCTGATGCCACCCCATCATGTCTGCTTCAGCAAAATCCAGAATGGTTTATCCTTCTGGTACCGACTCACCTGGGTAGTCCCGGACAAAGGGTCGTAAAACGGTGGTAGTGGTAGTAGTAGTAGTGTTGTAGTAGGCAATTATCATAAAACTCCGATCTGAACACCAAATGATGCCTCACAGCACAATAAGTCTAATACCACAAAACTGATGCCATTGTCACTCTGCATCAGACGTATTTTAATGTCACCAACAAATTAACAAAGTGCAGTGCACAGTTCAGCACCAAACATTTGAGGTACATCTCAACAGTTCCATCTGTCTACTCATTAACATCTATCGTGGCAGCAGTTTTCCTGTAACAAAATTGTTTATTTGCGTACGAACCTGTGCCGGTGTTCTATTTGTAAGTTTTTTAGCTAGTTCATTAACTGCTTTACCAGGTGGCATTTTCTTGTTTGTGATGAAATTACCGACAGAGGCAAACAGTACACCTAGTTCATACTCTGACCAACGGCATCTCTTCACCTTCGTCTTGCCAACGTCGGTATTGCTGTCACTGTTGTTTTCAGGTCTTGCAGTGGAACCACTTGGTCTCTCCATCTTCGGAAGAACAGTGGAACCAGCAGGTCTCTTCATCTTTGGCTGGACAATGACTGTATCGCTGTCACTGTCATTCTCAGATCTTGCAGTGGCACCACTTGGTCTCTTCGTCTTCGGAAGGACAGAGGAACCAGCCGGTCTCTTCATCTTTGGCTGGACAATGTCTGTATCGCTGTCACTGTCGTTCTCAGATCTTGCAGTGGCACCACTTGGTCTCTTCGTCTTCGGAAGGACAGCGGAACCAGCCGATTGACCTGGTCTCTTTATCCTTGGCCGGACAATGTCCGTATCACTGTCACTGTTGTTCTCAGATCTTGCAGTGGAATGAGTTCGTCTTTCAACTGAAGCACCAATATTCACATGAAGCTCAATATCTAATACGTGATTTTTAAACTATTAACATCAGTACAGACAGGTGCTAGTCAAGGCTAAGGACCCTACCCTACCCCACCTGCATTTGGCGCCCCTGTTGGGGGTGACCCCGTTCGAATTTCAAAACGATCTTTGGCACAGAAAACGAGTCCCTGGGCTATTGTGCAGTGTTGTTTACGTCATTCTGCATTTAGGCATTTTAGCAGAACACAGACTTGTGATGGACAGACACACAGACAGACAAACACTGGGCCATAGCACAGACCGCGCTAGCAGAGCGTAGCGTGGTAATACAAGAAGCCCAGCTGTCGCTGAGGGACCGCGCGAGCGCGCTGTCAGTTGAAATCTGGTAAAATGCAGCACAAATGTGGTTTGTGAAAAGGCCTGCAAGGGGGAATGACCTTGGGAAATGACCTTCAAGGTCATTCAAGGTCACTAACACTGGTGCCATTTGATAGGCCATATATGATTTCCTATTAGTCTTCCACTGAAAGTATGTCTCTATCTTGTACCGTTTTCGAGATATTAACACTTATTTGCCCAAAATTTAAGACAGTCACGTGACCCTGGCCACGCCCCTTTCAGGGTCGATTAGTTGTCCGAAGGTTAAAACTTGATATAGCCTACAGCCACACAAAATTTGACGACTCTAGCTTCAGCCGTTCCAGGGATATTTAAGGGGGTGTAAATTCCTAAAATTGGTCACGTGACCCTGACCACGCCCATTTCAGGGACAATTTGTCATCGGCAGGCTGGGACATGATATGACTAACCTACCCACCAAATTTGAAATCTCCATCTTCACCCGTTACGGAGATATGAAATGCGTTAAAAATGCACAAAATGGGGGTGGTTTGGGGTGGTTAGGGGTCACCCAAGGTCATCGGCAATGTCACCATTCGATAGAGCGCATACGATTTCCTATTCGTCTTTAATAGAAACTATGCGTCTATCTTGTACCATTTTCGAGATACGGCGAGTTATTTGTCGAAATTCGCCACCTTCGACCCACCCCACCTGCATTTGGCGCCCCCGTAGGGGGTGACCCCGGTCGAAAAAAAAGAAGATTTTTGGCATCGGAAAACTAGAGTCCCTGGGCTATCATGTGGCGTTGTTTGCGTGTTCCTATGTTTAGCCATTTTAGTAGAACACCGACTTGTGACAGACGGACACAGACACGGACAGACAGACACACGGCCATAGCATATACCGCGAGAGCATATATGCTCGCGCGGTAAAAACCATGCCAAATACAGCACACACAAGTTAAAAATGCAACTAACAAAATACAAATCGGCAGAGTTCATAACTGCATTCATTAAAATGTAAAATGAAGGCTGCTTCAAACATACACACCAGTGGCCTCACATTTCAGGAACCAGCCTGTTTAGGCCAGATACCATCCAGCATGCAATCAATGAATGGATTTTATTGGGGCAGGCAATGGCTTTATTGCACGCGACACACACTAACTGATGTAGGAAGCCTAAATAAACGGCACTATAACCAACAGATGCACATGCAGACTGTACACTGAAAATTTCAGGTAGAAGTGGTCGTCCAAAAAACAAACACCATGCCAGTCAATTACATAACTCCACTTGCAGGGCGAATTAAACACATATATCTGCAATAAAATTAACTTGTCTAGTCTCAACAAGTCGGCATACATAAGTAAATGACAGCATAGAAAGATGCAATAAAATGCAGGCATTGTTTACCCAGAGAAGCATGCAGCTCCACTGCAGGATTGCAATCCTGTTCATCATCTTCATCTTCATCGCATTCGGCTTCTGGCAGATCTTTAAAAATAACAACGAGATTTCAAATCCCAATTGCAAACTTCAACAGATTATCCATATCTGCTTTTGGGGAGGCATGTTATTAAAAACTCTGCAAAATCCAGAAATTAACTGGAACAGTCGGGGAAGGGGTGGGTGGGTGACAGCCTAAGTTCAAAAAGTCTTAGCTGGTGTGCAAGAAGGCTTGGCGTCGAGTCCTTTGTAATGGAGACGCTGCCGAGGGAGGTTGCAGTCAACCTTCCATTGGTACTTTTGGACACAAATGGTGGTAATCGCAAAAAATGAAGGTGACATTGTTAGTAGAACTGGTAGAAATGTGGATCAGAAGGTTAATGAAGGTAAATAATTGTAAGATAAAGTAACAGTAAGTAGTGTGCCAAGTAGCCAAAATCTTACGACTAGAAAACGGTGATACATAGTATGTAGAAAAGCTTGCTCACAAAAAAGAAATTGAAAAGTTTCCTGGGTATTTTCTACAAGACACGTTATAAATAACTACCTGGCTGGTGCTTACATAACATTTACTTTGCATTTGAACATCAATACGCAGTAAATGGTTTAGAAGTGTATGGTAATATGTACATGCCTCTTATTTGGATAAGTTAACCACACTGAACAAATATCGCACACTCCGTGTGGCAACAGCATGCACTTCTGGGCCTGCTTGCGTCCGGCAGCAACGCACCTGTCGATAGACCTCGCAGCAGCGCCACAACGACGCACTGGGAATATACAATAGTGGAAAGCCCCCCATTGGTTTCAATGGGGCGTCCCATAATTGCCCCCAAAATTACCCCTCGCCGTTGACGGATCTCCAAACCCCACTATCTGCCTCATCCCTGGCCCTGTCCGACCTACCATGCAAAACAGCATCCAGATCCAATCCACCATTTTTCCACAATACACTGGACAGACACACAGACCGACAGATCGTTAACGGGAATGGTCTATAACAATAGAGCGCTTATGCTGTATAGACAGCAATGCACACTAATAATAAACTACTTAGAATTTTACAGAAGAAAGGACACACTTGTTGTAATGAAAGTGTATACTTGCAGGACAATAACTGGCGTTCTGTACAGTTGTTTAATATCAGGTCTTGAATCTTGTACACAAAACGGTATTCTCCCCTGATTTATTGCTATTTTTATATTGGCCTTCAGTGCTTTGACGCTGTTGGTTGGGCGGCAGGAAGGGCATCCGGCCCGTAAAAACTCGAGTGATGAGGTGCTGGCATGGTTATCTTCTGGAGCGCAAGTGCAAAATAGCTTGCATATGGTTCAGCTGATGCCACTGCCACCCCATCATGTCTGCTTCAGCAAAATCCAGAATGGTTTATCCTTCTGGTACCGACTCACCTGGGTAGTCCCGGACAAAGGGTCGTAAAACGGTAGTAGTAGTTATATTGGTACTATTTCACACCTACTAGCCTATACATAGATATGAAAGTAGACACAACAAACTACTGAACTCATGTTAATACCAGATTTGGTCAGAGAATATTAAGACTTAAAGGTAGTCATCTATGGGATAGATTGGCCAATGATCTCATTAATGACACTGCATTAAAATCCTTTTGTGAAAAGCAAAAACTGTTGTTGGTTGGCATGCGACCCAATGTAGACTAAATAGAAGTTACTACTTATTGCTGTGTATCAGGATATGCTGTTTTTGAACCAGGATGCACACATATTGCAGCTTATTTCTAAACTTGTGTTTGCACCTATATTCACACTGCACATGTTAATTGTTCATTTCCTGTCCTCTGTCTTTTCCTTTTCTGTACTAAGCATTCATAACCGTGTCATTTGTACAGGCAGTCAATGAGTGTAATGCTATTCTGGCAGCCTTTCAAGTGTTTGAAATATCTTTACATTGTAATAGTATGTTATTGTTAGAAAATTAAAAAATTAATTCAGACTGACTGACTGATATGTGTTTGTTACTGTGACTAGTCAACGTCATACCAGCATTGCAGATTAAAGGAACTATCACACATTTCATCAACAAGAAACTAGTGCACTAAAATCTCTCACCATCGATGTCGATGTCGTCCAAATTTTTGCCCCGAAACTCGTGCAAACGACCGCTGTCGATGGCAAGTAGCAGTCGAGCAACCTGTAAATAGGAAAAAATATTTGGTATAACTACTATACCACTTGCGTGAAATGTCCCTGTCTACAACACACATGCAGAGCTGTCATCTGGCTTGAATGAATGCCAAGAACGCTACGCGGTTCAAGTCTCTGTAAGACTTTAAACAATCAACAGCCAACAAAGTGCCTAGGTCAACTCAATCTCCCACCCTTTCAAGGTACGTAAACAATTACAACATTCAGCTGGAAAAGGAAAGGTAGCACAGTTTCTTCTGATAATAAACAAAAACATGCATGACCAGTAAAACGGCATGATTCATGCAATATTTTATCTCAAAAACGTCACATCCATCCTCTTATCTATGCATTTTATTTACCTACTTGCATTATTTACTTACAATAACACAAACAAAAATGACAAATACAAAGGCAGCATAACTGTAAAACATAATAATAAAATGCAAACTTTTGATAGTTGAATGGTTGAGTCACTTAATCGATAAAATTCTTGATGCGTCTTTGCATCATGGCCCAAATGTCTAGCCAAGTGCGTCAGTTCAGAGTCATTCATATCAAGAATCTAGATCGACAGATCACAATCAGTCAAATCAAATCATTTATTGCAACACAAGGCCACGAGTAGCACTTACAATGTGCTTGCAGGCTTAGCTGTAAAACAGTTTGCACAATTAAAATATACAAAAACCTAAAATTGCTGAGAAAAACAGAATACAAACAAACTCATAGAAACACATAATACCAATGAATTACTCAAAACAAACTTTACAGTACTGGAGTAAGTGTTTAGATTTCACTGTATTCTTAAATTTGTTAAAAATACTAAAATCAATTGTACAAGTGTACAAAAGTAACAAGAGATCGAAGTAATTCGATAAAAGGCCGCATTGTCGCCAAAACGTCTACGCCCAAGTGGGACTCGAACTTGGCCTTCTTCAGTGAATGCCAGAAACAAAACTGACTAAGCCATGCCGGAAGGTACCCGTTATTTACAACGCATTATAGTAATGAAGACTGTCGACGTTGAAGCAATTGGGTGTGAACAACTTGCCCACAGTCGTTACGCAGCGGCGCCCCAACCGGGAATCGAACCCGCGACCTCTTGATCACAAATCCGACGCCTAACCGGTTGATCCACCACGCCACCCTGGTACATCAGTGCGTTCCGTACGCTGTTAAAAGGACGGCTATCACTTTTAAGAAAATGACTGCATGACTTGACACTCTCAAAGTCACAGACATGATGACTGCACCATGTAGAATTATTTCCACAAAAAGCAACACAAAGCAGTATCATCACTAATTAAAGTTGAGCGCTTTCTGCCGAAACATTAAACTTGCCGAATAGCTTCTAAGTCTTTTGTCAGAGGGCGGCACGTGTCATGCGTGGCGTCACTGAACACTGGGGAGCATGCAGTCGCAATGCTTTTCAATGAGCACGAAATCCCCCCAACAGTGTCCCTTACCATGTCCATGGGGGATCTGGGCCCTCATATAATACACCATTCCTTGGGACCAAGCGAATCCACGTGCCAAACGACATCTCGTTTGAGCTAGCCATCTTCAGCGCTCACGCTCCGGACGGCTCCTTCCCCACCCCAAAATTGCCCCTTCCCCTGGCGGGATCAGGACCACCATCTACTACATGGTAACTACAGCCCACCCCACCCCACATGCCAAACGGTATCTCGATCGGTCCAGCCGATTTGCAGGGTACATTGCCGTTTCACACACAGACACAGACAGACCATGCCACACGTCAGTAGCAACAGACCGCATCTATATGCTATATGATGTGGCCTAAAAAATAAACATTGGTAGTTTAGTTAGCTAACACTAATTCCAAGCATATGATTTCTGTTCATGCACGTCTCCTTAAATCCCAACAAAGTTCACACTTGCAATGGTTTTGCAACACATCTAAAGCAACAAATGTGCCTTACACGTATGTATAAAAATTTATATAACAATAGTCAACAGTAACTATACCATACAGAAAAACAACATTGCTACTGCTGAATGCTTAGATATTACTGCTAGAGTTAGCAACAGTAATCAATCAGACATATAAGTCAAACCTGTGAAACAGTTGCAGTATACGTTCTTAAGCGTCTCGAAGTAATCCTTTCAGGATATTGTAATTCTGGACACATATGTGCCAACTCCGCCAGTTCAGAATGCCCAGTCATTGGAGTGTCGGCGTTCAATCTTCCAAAAACGTAAAGATTAGTCGGAGGAACTCCCACTTGGGAACGAGTGTCAATAAGCAAATCGATCCCACGTTTTGAATCAGGAGGCAACAACACAAACGCATTAACATTCTTTCGTGATTTTCCTGCGTTGACTACCATATCCATTCTAAAAAGCAGCAACAATATCACATAATGAAGTAACTGTTTTATAACGTACCAAAAGCAGCTTGCTGGCTTAACCTGTTGCACTGACGAATACCAAACAGGCCGAACGTATTTAAACACCAGCAAAGTATATAAAATTCGTTCCGTAATACGTACTATTACTACTACTTCTCAAGTTTTACAGCTCATGGCATCCCAAACATTCAGGGTGGGCCGTAATAAAAGTGAACAAATACATATAGACTAGACTACAAAGCAAAGAATGCACAGAAAGTTCATCGACAAACCAGCGCAACTACGAGACATTTGCAAACGTGTTTTATCAACAGAAGCAGGTGATGAAAATCTAGCACACCAAATTTTAAATAAAAAGTGCAAGCATAGAACCTGGTCAAGTGAAAAATGGCAATAAGCAAGTAAGCAATAAGTAATGTAGCAACTATGACTGGTACTTTGCAAAAAGGTTTAAACAGTTATTTTGCCACTAATGAAGCTACTACTCTTCCAAAGGAACCGTTTTATGACCCTTTGTCCGGAACTACCGGGGTGAGTCGGTAGCAGAAGGATAAAAAACCATTCTGGATTTTGCTGAAGTAGACACGATGGGGTGACAGTGGCATCAGCTGAACCATATGCAAGCTATTTGCACTTCGCTCCAGAAGATAACCACGCCAGCACCTCATCACTCAGAATTTTACGGGCAGGATGCCCTTCCTGCGTCAAAGCACTGAAGGCAAGCAGGTAAAATAACATTAATGTGAAAGGCAATTTTATCTGCTACACAATTCAACAGATTATGCAAAATTAAGCCACACACTGCTAGTTAAGACTTCTGCTTCTCACAGGTTTAAATATTACACAGCTGAAATAAACCAACAAAGCAACTACATTATACCTGTCAGCCAGCAAGCGGTCTACCGGGGACAAAGCCAATGACATTTCTCCAGTAAGATCACTCTTCCAGTCTGGACGGCCAAGATACTCAGATACCTTGAGTTCTCGGACCTCTGCCCGACGACGTTTGTTAAAGAGTATTAGACGGCTCAAAACGAGTTTGGCCAGCAGCACCCAATCCTGAGATCTTGGGTGCTGCTGTAGCTGGCGACTGATCTGATCTATTTGGGTCAGTAGATAACCACGGAACTTTTGCAAATCATGTGTGAGCGGAATGGTCTGAACGGTCATGCGTTTCTCTGCTTGCATTCTTCTGATAGCAGTACGGTTAACCCGGTCATTCCATTCTCTTTCCAGCAGCTGCTTAAAGGCTGTTGCATCCTGCTGTGCTTGGACGTCTTTTGTACGTAATGCGATACAATACTTTGACTCCGAAACCTTCTTCAGTAAAAGTCCAATTGTCCGTCCAACATTTAATGACGGCATGTCTTTGTCGGTGGACATCTTTTTCGCAATGTCAACCAACAAATCAAAACATTGTGGCTCAATAAGTTTGGTGAGTGTTGCCTCAGGCATGCTAAGTCTAGCAAACTGAACTATACGACCTAGGGTTCTTGCTGCTTGGCTAACGCGGTATATGTCGTCCTGTTTCCAGTCTCTCTTACTCCCCAATGCTGCCATGCGGAGGTCTGCCTCCCTACAGATTAATTTATCCAAAACTACAATGGATTTTACCTCATCATCCCGCATTCTGTCAAACAATTCTTTTGTGTGCTCACCAGTGGTTGCAAATGCAGCATTAGATACTAAAGAAGTACCCCTCTTGACGGCTAGCAGTCTTCTTGCATTTTCCTCTCCAGTACGTCCGAAATACTCTTTACGAGCAGCACAAGACTTCATGTGTCGCCACAAGTTTTTCTTGGATTCAAATCGCTTACAAAATTCACAGGCTGTGTAGTCATGTGCAGACTTATTAGCAAAGCGCTTACCAACAACAACTTCGCCTTTGCCTTTCTGTATAACATCAATGTTGTGACTAAAATTTCCTTCATTTGTTAACTTTTGGAGTCTTGCTCTCCGCTCCTTACTACCCTTGGGCATAAGAAGTATCTCTCTCACAGCTGTCTCGTCTACATGGACATTAAGCAGGTGCCTAGACATTTTACTGCGAATCTGATTTCCACAAAACTTGCAGTAATGGATTTTGTCATATGACTGCTTGCAGCCAGGTTTTCTTGGTCGCTTTAGAAACAGTGACAAGCCGTGCAGACGTGGAGAAACTGTAAGCTGATCAGTCACTTCACCACTGACTTCATCATTCAGAACAACACTGTCTGGCTGTGTAAGCTGATCAGACACTTCACCACTGACTTCATCATTCAGAACTGGCTGTGTAGGCTGATCAGTCACTTCATCACTGACTTCATCATTCAGAACAACACTGTCTGGCTGTGTAGGCTGATCAGACACTTCACCACTGACTTCATCATTCAGAACAACACTGTCTGGCTGTGTAGGCTGATCAGTCACTTCACCACTGACAACAACATTGTTTACAACTTGTTCCCTCCTTTTTTTCTTTACATCGCAAACCTCATCACTGCTCTCACTGCTCATATCATCAGTACTGTCTGCCGATATATCAGAGGGCTGAAAATCTGGATCGACAAGACTATCGTCGTCATATGAGCAACTGCTATCTCCTTGTTCGTAGCCTGGAGCAACAACACTGTCATCACCGAGTGGATAACTGTAAATCTCTCTATTGACAACAACATTGGTTGGATCTACAAACATTGCTTCACCACTGACAACGACATTGCATGGATGTGTAGACTGATCAGTCACATCACCGCTGACAACAACAGTGTCTGGCTGTATAAGCTGATCAATCACTTCACCAGTGAATTCACCACTGAAAACAACAGTGTGTGACTGTATAAGCTGATCAATCACTTCACCACCGACTTCACCGCTGACAACAACAATGTCTGACTGTATAAGCTGATCAGTCACTTCATCACTAACAACAACATTGCCTGGATGTGTAGACTGATCAGACACTTCACCACCGACCTCACTGCTGACATCATTCAGAACAACACTGTCTGGCTGTGTAGGCTGATCAGACACTTCATCACTGACTTCATCATTCAGAACAACACTGTCTGGCTGTGTAGGCTGATCAGTCACTTCATCACTGACTTCATCATTCAGAACAGAGAGCTGAAAATCTGGATCGACAAGACTATCGTCGTCATATGAGCAACTGCTATCTCCTTGCTCGTAGCCTGGAGCAACAACACTGTCATCACCGAGTGGATAACTGTAAATCGTAATCCTATCATCACTGATTTTATCGGTATAATGTGTCAATAACAACTTTTCAATTGGAACAATATCACTGTCTGAAGTACTACAGGACACATGCTGAACGTCATCGCCATTCGCCTGCTGTACAGAAACAAATGCACGCGATAAAACATACTTATAGATATTTGTTGTCATTGTTGACAAACTGTATTTTGTCAGCAGCAATACATACCACAGCTGCACCATACCTACACTGTGTCCACAAAAACTAGGGCGCAAAAGGGTTTTGCAGTGCCAGAATGTTGTAAAAGGTTGTGACCAAAAACGATATCTAGGACATTCTAAGATCACAACCTTGGTGGACAACCTTGGCAACTAGCTACTGGTAATCTACAGGGTGGGTCGAACAAAATATATAAGTGGCACTTTTGAATGGTAGCGACTGCACTAATGGTATCACCATTAAGCCATTGAATACTAAAACAGTTTTGATATATTTGGATAAAGGAAGTTTCGTGCTTGTGCATATGTGTTTAAGATTGTCTTTGCACCACTAGATGGTGCCACCAAAGAATGCTGAAGTTGAAGTGTATAGGGGGTGGACATGAGCACTCCCAAATTTGGTCGTATTTGCAGTTTCTCGTGCTGCAGGATTGACGCGATGCACCGATCACTGTGAAATTTGTCATGAAAGAGCACGCCCCGGGTTCACTGACGTGTGCCATTTTTATCACGATCGGTAACGGTAAGTATTCCATAACCAGTCAAATTTGAGATCCCTTGTCACGCAGGCATGAGAGTGCGTTGATCTATCATCACATCATATGTCTACTCTCCCACGCCAAATTTCCTGTCAATCCGTGAATTGGGATGGCTACACGTAAGCCCCAAAATATTCCAATTTCGATCACGTGCATTTTCTGGCCCCTAAAGGGCGAGATTACGATTAATAAATCCTGTCACACGACATGTTTCCGTGCAAAGGGGGTGCTTTTTAGGGTCATGCTATATAATATGCGCTTATTGTGTCTTGCAGTCACAAAAGATATGCATCTGAATATAGAAACAATGAAATATTGCCAGAAGCTGTAAAAATAGACTCTGTACTCAATAAGACTATGATTAAGTAAGTAAGTAAGTAAGTAAATGGCTTGTATAGCGCCAAAGTCTTTGGAAGAATCAGGGCGCGTGGAAGAAAGATATTCTAGGCAAGATGGACAGCTGAATGAGGATAGACTGACTGAAAATAGTGTGTCTTTAAATGACGTCTGAAAGTGGGAAGTGACTTAGTTTCACGAATGTTGACAAGTAGTGAATTCCAAACTCTAGGAGCAGAGAATCGGAAAGCACGGGATCCAAAAGTTAAATTGTGGCGGGGGACTGAAAGCTGATGAGAACTAGATAAACGCAGAGACCTCGCAGGTTCATGATATTGCAAGAGGTCAGAAAGATACGGGGGCGACCAGTATGCAAAGCTTTGAAGGTCAAAGTGGCCAGTTTAAACCGTATTCGCCATTCAATTGGAAGCCAGTGGAGTTGTTTGAGGAGTTCGGTTGAAGACAGTGGAGATGAGCGAGACTGCCGGTACAAAGCAACCCGAGCCGCTGCATGCTGAATACGTTGGAGGCGAGCTGTGTGCTTAAGCGGAGTGCCGTACAGGATGGAATTCAACTGGTCAAGGCGCGAAGAAATGAGTGCTTATGCGACAGAGGCCGCCATGCTATCATCAAGCGATGGACGAATTTGCCTGAAGGAACGAATGTGATAGAAACAGGAGCTGGATAGAGCCTTAACATGAGGGGTCATGGTGAGGTTGGTATCGAGCGTGGCGCCAAGGATCTTGACTATCTGACAAAGGAATGACTGCACCAGCTACATTAACAGATTTGAGCCTTTGTGATGTGCCAAACAAAATAGCAACTGATTTGTTTGGGTTAAGGGCCATGCCATTTTCACAAAACCAAATATGAAAAGAGTTTAGGCAAGACTGAAGTACACTGATACTTTGGGTGTGATTTGCTGGTGACAGGGCGAGGAAAAGTTAGCGTGTCGTGATTATTATTAGCCGCATTGCTATAGAAAAGTGGCTTATTGTTATAGGCATTTCCCGATAACCATCTCTCGGTCGGTCTGTCCAGTGGATTGTGGGAAAACGGCTGAACGGATCCGGATGCCGTTTGGCGTGGTAGGTCAGACAGGGCCAGGGATGAGGCAGGTAGTGGGGTTTGGGGATCCGTCAACGGGAAGGGGTAATTTTGGGGGCAAAGATGTGGTGCCCCATAGTAACCAATGGGGACTTTGTGGCGTACGTGCGCGAAACTGCGTGCACCGTCTGAGCAGTGGTTTGGGATGGTGCGTGGGGTGGGCCGAGGCAATGCTGTATTAGACAGGGGTCCACATTGTGCAAGAGGAAGGGTAGTGATCAAGGCGGCGCCGCTGCAGGCGTGGCATACAGCCGCGCGTCCATAGATGTGAGCAGGGCGACACGGCTCCTTGCAACACGGTAGTGTTCTACTTGTTTTTTCTTCTTAAAAACATTTACTGTAATTTTTAATGTTTGCTCTCAGTTGTTTGCCTTGTGTATGCTATATGTGTGTGCTGGCTCATGTACGATTACATAATAAATGTCAATATATACAGATGCAAGCACGGATATACAATAAAATAAAGTAATAAAACACAAGTGAAGGACGACGATCAAAATGGGTAAATTGGGGAAGACAGTTAAACATAGCCATATATAGTGCATAAATTTATTTGTTCAGGCAAATGGTATAACATAAACCAGTTCTTCCTAACTTTGCCATTTGAGGGTTGTGCCACTGCCTTTTAGGAGGGAGAAGTTGATGAAGACAACTGGTTGGGTGTAGGAGTTAACGAATCAAGAACCACAGCTAATGCCGAAGGACCACGCGAGCATGCTCTCGGTTGAAATCGTGTAAAATGCTGCATAAATTTTCCGCAAATTGCATTTGAAAATGCCTGCAACCTGTGAATGACCTTCAACATGGTTCAAGGTCATTGGCGTTGGTGCCATTTGATAGGCCATATATGATTTTCTGTTAGTCTTCCATTGCAAGTATATCTCTCACTTGTACCGTTTTCGACATATTAACACTTATTTGTCAAAAATTTGAGCCGTCACGTGGCATGGACCATGCCAACTTGGGGGGACAGTTGGTCATCTGCAGGAGAGTACTTCTCGTTACCAACCAGTATGCAAAATTTGAAGTCTCTAGCTTTAGCTGTTCTGAAGATATTTAATGGGGTGTAAAATTCTAAAATTGGCCCCTTTCAGGGATGATTTGTCAATGGCAGGCTGGAACATGGTATGATTAACATGTCTACCAAATTTGAAGTCCATAGTTATTATGGAGATATGAAACACGTTGCAAAGTGTAGAAAATGGGGTGGTTCTGGGTGGTTAGGGTTCACTCAAGGTCATCGACTATGTCACCATTAGATAGTGCCGATACGACTTCCTATTCGTCTTAAATAAAAACTATTGCATCTATTTTGTACCGTTTTCAAGATATAGCATGTTATTTGTCGAAATTCACCAACTTCGACCTAACCCACTTGCATTTGGCGCCCCTGCTGGGGGTGACCCAGTTTTAAGTTCTAAAAGATTTTTGGCATCAGAAAACTAGAATCTGTGGGATTCATGTCATATTGCAATGCTGCCACCTGGCAAACAAACACGACTAAAAGTCAACAAGACGTCAATTTTTGAATTATGGAATATTTAAAGCAAAATGTTAGCTTCTAGGGCTATGTTTCCTGCTAACAGTTGAGCATCATTAGAAAGGGGAATGATGACTCCACAACTCTGTAGCATAACGTTTCAACATAATAAAACTTAATAGCCAACATTCATCAATAATTATCCGTTTTGGTCTCAAGAATGGCAATGTAGCATTTTTGAGCCACCCTTGGGGAATTTAGGAGTATCATACAGGGATCATCTATAGCTCGCTGGAAAGCGCATGGTTGACTTCCTATTAATGATAATTGAACTTTTTTGCTAGCTCATGGTTGAGGCTACATTCGTCTACTGGTCAAAGTCGGCTTGTTTCGGAGGGAGGTGGGTCACGTTTAGTCGCCTCCTACGATATTCGGCACGGAAACGGAGTGGGACTATTCTGGTAGACTGGGAAAAGCAAGAAATAGATGAAGTGAGTAAGAAAGGAAAAAGTAAAAGATACTAAAAGATAGAGTAGAAGGTGGGGAAGTGAAAGGAGAAGGGAGAGGGTAATTGCTGTGGGCTTACACGCTGGTGAACAAATGGACAGATGACGATAGCAAGAATGTATTAGCATAGCGTTGTGCATAAAAAGCTAGACTGACAAGAAGCCAAGCTACCGCTGAGGGATCGCGCGAGTACGCTGTCAGTTGAAATCTGGTAAAGTACTGCACAAATGTTCGACGTATTGCACTTGAAAAGGACTGCAACCGGCAAATGACTATCAAGGTCATTCAAGGTCACTAACACTGGTGCCATTCGATAGCACACATATATTTCCTATTATTCTTCCACTGAAAGTATGTCTCTATCTTGTACCGTTTTCGAGATATTAACACTTATTTGCCCACAATTTAAGACAGTCACGTGACCTTAACAACGCCCATTTGAGGGACAGTTGGTCATGTAAAAGTTAGTAGTTCTCATAGCCAACCAGTGCACAAAATTTGAAGACTGTAGCTTTAAAAATCCTGAAGATATCTCACTGCATGTAAAAATCTAAAAGTGGTCACGTGACCCGGCCACGCCCTTTTTGGGGTCTATTAGTTGTCCGAAGGTTAAAACTTGATATAGCTTACAGCCACACAAACTCTAGCTTCAGCCGTTCCAGGGTTATTTAAGGGGGGTGTAAAATCCTCAAATTGGTCATGTGACCCTGACCACACCCCTTACAGAGACAATTTGTCATCAGCAGGCTGGGACACGCTATGGTTAACCTACCCACCAAATTTGAAGTCTCTACCTTCACCCGTTATGGAGATATGAAATGCGTTGAAAATGCACAAAACTGGATGGTTTGGGGTGGTTAGGGGTCACTCAATGTCATCGGCAATGTCACCATTTGATAGAGCGCATATGATTTCCTATTCGTCTTTAGTAGAAACTATGCATCTATCCTGTACCGTTTTCGAGATACGGTGAGTTATTTGTCGAAATTTGCCAACTTCGACCTACCCCACCTCCATTTGGCGCCCCCGTTGGGGGTGACCCCATTCGAATTTCAAAAAGATTTTTGGCATCTGAAAACTAGAGTCCCTGGGCTATCGTGCGGCATTGTTTGCGTGTTCCTATGTTTAGCCATTTTAGTAGAACACCGACTTGTGACGGACGGACAGCATAGCTCGCGCTGCAAAAACTAGTTAAATACTTCAAATCACTGTTTACAAGAGACGGAACAAATAATATACGAAACATACGTCATTATCGCAGGAACAGGAATCAGAGTAAGGAACAAGTTTCCTGTCAACTATGGCATCAGATGATCCACTTTTGTCAGGTGAGATTACATTTTCGTTCAGAGGTAGCATCGATTCAGTATCAGTGTTCAATAAACTCTTAATAAACGATGAACTGCTCAAATGTGAGTTTTCAATGAAGCTGTCAAGTGCTTCATAGTTTGACTTCGTAATAACAAACATTCGGTGCTGATAACTTTGAAGATGTGCATTTAAATTTGAGTACTGGACGTCACAGCATTCACAGTAGCCATATCTAGACAATTTATGGCGATTTTTTTCTCTGGGTTGCTTTTCTGAAACATGGCTAAAAATTCCACAAGAAATGTTACCATTCAAATTAATACTAATATTTGTTTTAAACAGCTGTGGCCGATATCGACAGTAAAAATCTTCAAATTTCACGATCATCTCTCTATTGACAACAACATTGGTTGGATCTACAAACATTGCTTCACCACTGACAACGACATTGCCTGGATGTGCAGACTGATCAGTCACTTCACCTCTGACTTCATCATTCAGAACAACACTGCCAGGCTGTGTAGGCTGATCAGTCACTTCATCACTGACTTCATCATTCAGAACAACACTGTCTGGCTGTGTAGGCTGATCAGTCACTTCACCACTGACTTCATCATTCAGAACTGGCTGTGTAGGCTGATCAGTCACTTCATCACTGACTTCATCATTCAGAACAACACTGTCTGGCTGTGTAGGCTGATCAGTCACTTCACCACTGACTTCATCATTCAGAACAACACTGTCTGGCTGTGTAGGCTGATCAGACACTTCATCACTGACTTCATCATTCAGAACTGGCTGTGTAGGCTGATCAGTCACTTCATCACTGACTTCATCATTCAGAACAACACTGTCTGGCTGTGTAGGCTGATCAGTCACTTCACCACTGACTTCGTCATTCAGAAAAACACTGTCTGGCTGTGTAGGCTGATCAGACACTTCACCACTGACTTCACCATTCAGAACAACACTGTCTGGCTGTATAAGCTGATCAATCACTTCACCACTGACTTCACCACTGACAACAACAATGTCTGACTGTATAAGCTGATCAGTCACTTCACTGCTGACAACAACATTGCCTGGATGTGTAGACTGATCAGACACTTCACCACCGACTTCACTGCTGACAATAACACTGTCTGACTGTATAGGGTTATCAAACAAATGGACTGTATCGTGGCCCTGTGTTCTCCATGGCATGTTTCCACCAGGGCCATAGTCATATCGTATTTCGTCTCCAGGCTCTATGTTGCGCAATGCAAACAAGCATAAAGAAATTGTACTTGTAATAATCTTTTTCATGACTGCATTTGGCGACTTGTGTTGATCATTGCACATCCTACCAAGCCCTCTAGAATGTGTGGCATCAACGCTGCAAAAACATACTTATGATGCATTATTGTATTCCTAAACGTGTAATGCATTATGAGCCAAAATTACATTGCATACAAAGCACTTTATTGCAATGACCATATTTGAAACTTTTTATGCAGACCACTATTATTACCAAAGTCTGTAACAAACATAGTACTCATTTGTCTTTACGTAGCCTCTAAGCGTACGTCTTCTAATGTGAGATGAAATGAGGTCATGTAACATACAACAGGTGTCATTGTACTCAAATACACACAGTCTTTTCTAGGGAAATGGACCACTGAACCAGGTAACTTACCAACTTTCCAGCCATGTGTCAGTTATATAGGCATGGATGAGATCACCCAGCGCAGAACATGCATTTTATTATGCTGGTTATTATTTTTTACGAGTCGTGGCTAACTGTAGGTGTACAATGAGCAGAAGTTGTTAGCTTTAGCCATTGCACAAATAATAAAGGAAATCGACAATTTCGGGAGATCCCGTGCCCATGGCCGCACCCACTTATTGTTCCTGGTGAGATTTTGTGATGGGCTTTGACAAACGTAAGCTGTGCATCAAATTTGAAGTCACTAGCCAAGACCATTTCATAAATAATTAGAAATGCCAAAATTTTGGGAGCTCCCCTATGCCAGGGTCACGCCCAATTTTTCCTTCTGGTGTAATTTGATGATGACAAAGTCAGAACCACCAAGTTGCTGACTTGTAACTCTGCGCATAGGTGTCTCACACACTGGCTCCGCTCTGTGGCAGCATGCAGCGCATTGCAGCCTGCAGTGTCACCAGCACAATAGGTACAATTACAGAATTGAGCACGCACAAACCAAAAATGACGTCTAAAAGTATTCTCAAAATTTATTTATCCAAACATCATTTAACATTCCTAGTATTTCATGACACTGAAATTTTCAGTAATATTTAATTTAATATTTAGTTACTTTAATTATTTAATTAATATTTAATTTTATTTACAGTTTACTATGCCCTCGTGCTAAATTTCAGACGAAATCTGAAACTAGAAAAACTGCCCTCGATCAAGGTCAGACCGACCGCATTTGCCTGACCCATGACCTTGACCTTCAATCCCCTGTCAGCTACGGTCATGAACTACTCACATGTAAAATGCAAGGTCAAAGGTCCAAAGATAGAATGGAAACAAACGGACGGACAGACGGATTACCTCCTGGATTACCTGCATTACCTCCCATGCTAATGTGGTCAGTAAAATTAAAGCAATAAAAGCACAAAACAAATCCGATAGGGTTATGTGTATGTCAAACCAAGAGCATCAACGTTAAACATACTGAAGGTAATACAAACAAGAAGCCCAGCTGTCGCTGAGGGACCGTGCAAGCACGCTGTCAGTTGAAATCTGGTAAAATGCTGCAAAAATGTTCGACCAATTGCACGTGAAAAGGTCTGCAACCGGCAAATGACCTTCAAGGTCATTTAAGGTCACTAACACTGGTTCCATTCGATAGGCCACACATGATTTCCTATTAGTCTTCGATTGAAAGTATGTCTCTATCTTGTACCGTTTTCGAGATATTAACAGCTACTTGCCAAAAATTTAAGATGTCACGTGACCTGAACCACGCCCACTTGGGGGAAAGCTGGTCACAAAAAAGTTAGCAGTTGTCGTAGCCAACCCATGTACAAAATTTGAAGACTGTAGCTTTAGCCATTCTGAAGATATTTCATGGGGTGTAAAATTCTAAAAGCGGTCACATGATCCTGGCCACGTCCCTTTCAGGGACGATTAGTTGTCCGAAGGCTAAGACTTGATATAGCCTACAGCCACACAAAATTTGACGTCTCTAGCTTCAGCCGTTCCAGAGATATTTAAGGGGGTGTAAAATCCTAAATTTGGTCACGTGACCCAGACCACGCCCATTTCAGGGACACTTTGTCATCGGCAGGCTGGGACATGCTATGATTAACCTACCCACCAAATTTGAAGTCGCTAGCTTCACCCGTTACAGAGATATATAAAAACGTTAAAAATGCCCAAAATGGGGTGGTTTGGGGTCACCCAAGGTCATCGGCAATGTCACCATTCGATAGAGCGCATACGACTTCCTATTCGTCTTTTATAGAAACTATGTGTCTATCTTGTACCATTTTAGTGATACAACACATTATTTGTCAAAATTCGCCGACTTTACCCCACCCCTCCTGCATTTGGCGCCCGCATTGGGGGTGACCCCGTTCGAATTTCGAAAAGATTTTTGGCATCAGAAAACTAGATTCCCTGGGCTATCGTGTGACATTGTTTGCGTGTTCCTATGTTTAGCCATTGTAGTAGAACACCGACTTGTGGCAGACACACACACACACACACACACACACAGACAGACACACGGCTATGGCATATACCGCGAAAGCTATAGCTCGCGCGGTAAAAACACAACTAATGTTGAGATAAAATACAGAAAAGATTTACCACATAATTTGTCCAGAATGGTTAAAGTAAAACATAAAAGACCCAACATCCTGATTCTTATACTGTTCTTCTCTACTGCAGGCTTCCTTGCTATCAATGAGATCACCTCGATACACCAGCAGAAAATCTCCCTTTGCAAACATTCGCTCGGCGAAGACACCATATCCTACAGATTGCAATTTTATGGCAGCGTGCGACATATTTATGCAGCAGCATGTCAGTTAGGAAATATTATGCACAGCTTCTGAAAAATACTTGATAATGCACACAAGGAATCTAGCTACTGAGCGATTTTGATGCTTGATGGCTCAAACAGCATGTTTTTGCAATCATAGTACCTTTTAGGGGTCCCATTGATACTGCTCCCCAACTAATGGGGTAATAATCCCAAAAAAAACATTTTTGCAGGCGTGAATAGGCATTTTCTAGCGAAACGCATCAAATATTTAAACTTTCAGAATATCAAAACTACAAGATCGATTTCAGCCAAATTTTGCACAATCATAAGGAACACCGAGTACTCTATGTGGGTGATTTAAATACGTGCCCCCACAAATCCAAGATGGCGGACAGCCGCCATCTTGAAAAAAATGAAAAACTGTGTTATCTCCACAACCGTTTAACCGATTTTGACGATCTTTGCAACATATGATGTGTTTCCACGCACGGAAGTGCCTTTTGGGGGTGCCGTTGTTACCATTTCCCATTCAGTGGGCAAAAAGCCCCCAAAAACCCAATTTTAGGGGGTGAATAGGCGTTTTTCAAGCCAAATGTGCAAAATATTAAACCGTTCATAACAGCGGAACTGCTGCATCGATTCCAACCAATTTTTGCATAACCATAAAGAGCACCGAGTACCCTTTGTGGGTTGTGAGCAAATATTGATTAAAAATCGGCCTTTTTGCACGAACGGGCTCAGTTTGACCCAGAAGTTCAGTTGGAAGGGGTTGCCCCCACCAACCATTCTTCTTGTCAGTAAAACTAGGATGAATGATCTTTCATGTGGTATAAGAATGTGGGAACAAGTTTCTTTCGTTTTGTCACAAACACACATTCGACAGAGAGATGGACAGAAAGGCCTCCACTGTGCATTGCATTCCATGCAGTTACAGTGTACAAGGCCTGTAAAAGCGAATTAGTCTGACAGAAAAAAGTAATGTCTCAATATAATTAAATATGTAAGCACCAAAGGGCATAGCATCATGACAAGTACAACTACACAAGTGTAAAAATACACAATACATCCTTACCAACATATGAATCAACAAACTTTTGCACAAAACCATCCTCAGCCAACTCAGGGTTACTCACAGCTTCACGGGCCACATCTGTGGGTGAAATTCGATGTCGAGATTTACCTACAAATTACATTTGTACATTCATATACATACACTGTAAAGAATTCCAAGGTGAAGTCAACAGAGTTACACATACCACAGTGGTTTCCTGTAGACCCCTCAGCCGCCGCCGTTTATAAAATCGGCTTGGCTGGCCAAGTTTTCGGCTTGAGCCGGCTCAGCCGTAGCGTAATCGGCTGGTTACCCGTTTCGACATAATACCACCTTGTGATAAGACAGACAGAACCTGGCGATAGCTACCGCTAACATGGCGTCGACCCGGTAAAATGTCATACTGATTAAGTAAAATAAAGAGAAGTTACAAGAAGTTTCACGTTTCACCGGTATTTAGATTTCGATTACTTGAGATTACTCAGCGGTCAATTTCGGGGTTTTAGGCACCGGTAACCGGACTTTGCCCCGCCCCACCTCCCTAGAAATCATTCGTACTCATTTGTTACGTACGTTTTAGTAACTTACGCTTCAACTGTTCCATTCAGCATTTTAGCGGTCACTGATAATACTGATTAGTAACAACGTCATGTCATGAACGAAGCAAATCATGTCTGCTTTGTAGGGAGGGAGCGAACTACATTTTGAGTTTACAAGAGGTCAAAGTAATTTGACAATAGCCGCATCGTAGCCTCAAAGCCAATCGCAGGTAATTTTCCTGAGATAGTCCTTCTTCCATAACAGGGCAACTTCACTAGGCCTAATGAAGAAAATCGCACTGCCAGCGCACTGCCGTTGTGTATCGCAGACATGGCCGACGACGCGACAACCATCGCCGCCTAAGTTTGTGGCGCGACTGGGTGCGACACGCTTGAGTGATTTCATTTCGGTGATGAAACTGTTCAGCCCGCGACGGCCGGCCGGACGCGTCATCCCATTACCCGCATCGTATGTAATATGATGCGGCTAAAAACCATAAAAACGTATCCAGCCGCACAAAAAGAGGCTTTCCACGGGCACAATGCTGCGCACTGATAGACAAATAAACTTTTGTCATTTTTGACTACAGTAGAGTAGATACGTAGTTTGTGACTTTTCCAGAAGTCAGTTGCAAGCACACTGAGCTAAAACGTCTTGAGTTGCTACTGTCGCTTCAGGCTTTGCGCAAACAGTTCTCCATGTATACAGATAATTATTCCTCGGAAGCAGAAAATGCTGCATACATGCGTTTTGCTTTATGCTCGCTGTAATGTCCGTGAGCTTGGCGTCAAAATAACCGATTTTTGCAACAAGCCGGTTCAAGCCGCTAACAAATCGGCTGGCGGCGGCTTGATAAAAAAACCATCGCGGCTTGACGAAAAACCGGCTGGCGGCGGCTTATCGACCCAATCGGCGGCTTACGGCGGCGGCTGAGGGGTCTAGTTTCCTGTCCACTAGCACATAAGGTGCACTGCTAGATTGCAGTGTTTAAGTGTATTCACTGCACTGAGTGCACTGAGATACAATATTTATCTGATATATGTTCTCCAGGTTCTCTGCACATGGCACATGACATCAACTGCAATCCAGCATCGCTGTGAAGCACAAGACTGCAACAATTTGGCCAGGGAATTATCCACATCCCGATAGAGGATTTTGAACCCCAAAATTTTCAGCACACCTCTCCAAGATCAGACCGGCAATGGGGGTGTCGAAACATTTGCATTCACAAGAACTCAACATTACTAATGTACTATAAAAGGTGGTAATTGCAAATGCACAATTACAACTTGAGGTCAGTCAGCACCACATCAGTCGTTTTGGGCTGATTTTTGGCCAAATCTGTACTGCGCACGCACACAAAAGTCTGCTATTTCCCATCTCCCAATTAAACTTTTTACACCACCATTGGATACGGCAACCCTGATTTCTTATATGGAATTAAATGATGTTTTGGCCATCAGTCAGAGCCTCATCTAAGAATTTTTCACTACGTAACATACAGAGACATTGAGCATTGATGCCAAAGGTGTTGAAACTATAGAGTAAGATGCCAAAGGCGTCGAAGGATGGCAAACGGGAGGTAGTATCCCCCTCCGATCTGGCTATATAGGGAGTGTGTGGGAGCACCCGAGCATTGTAAGCTTAATAGCGGGGTCAGGGGCAAAGCCCCGGACAAAATTGAATTTTTTTCAAAGTTCTGTTCTGTTCTTTAGCCACACCATGGACGTACTTTCTCAAAATGACACGACTACGTGACAGATTTCGTTCGCTACATTTTGTCACGCAGTTAACATGTTAGACGAGGCTCTGCCATCAGTGTGCATTTACTAAACTTTATGGCAATAATTTCACTGTGCATATGCGAAAATGCCATTTTCGGACTCAAACGCTGTACTGGATTTGAGCGAAATCGAACAATTCGTGGCTGCCTTATTGATAACTAGCAATTTTACAGGGGTCCAGTCCGAAACCTCTGGATGATTTTCAGTGGTAGCCTGCGTGGGCCCAACTGTAGGCCTACCAATTTTAGAAAGGACATGGGGTCATCATTGTTGCTCACAATTTCGTTTTAGAATTCCAATAACTTTGCTTCATTTTGAAACACTGGCAACTCAAAGGCTAATGGGATCAAGTATTGAAGGCAAATGTTGCACTTTTGCCCCCCCCCTGTAAAAATTAAGAAACGGGTGGTAGAGATGTCTGAGTAAAATATCGGGTTCTGCTACATGGTATACATTTAAGGGGCGGCTCTGTGCGGCCATTGAGAACCGAGGTCAGGTGAAAAAAAGAAAGTGTCCCACAGCAAAACATAGGGCCTCCCAAGTTATACATCTAGCGGCCTAATAACAATGTCAAGCACTAACTCCCACAGCGACTGCACATTTACCACACAAAGCAGCGTGGTAATTTTTTTACATCTGTCTGCATGTATGTCCCGATTCTATGTGGCACGGCAACTCAACAGCTACCTGACGTCAACAAATCTCCTGCCATCTCTTTTTTCTGGTTTTCGACCTGGCCATTCCACTAAAACTGTCGTTCTACGAGTACTCTCAGACCTACTGTAGGCAGTTGACAGTTTCTGTGATATGACATTTCAGTCTGATGCTACATGGTATATTGCTCATAACAATATGTTATAGTATTCATTACAATCTCTGCCATGCTAGGGTAACAGACTGTATAATTGCATTCACACTTTTTTTACTTCATGTTATTTGTTGTTAACCGAATGATACAGTCACTGAATGTAATGAAATGTTCAGTGAAACTGTTTGTACTTTATAGCACTCAACATTCTGTCGAATGCATCCTACGATGGTGCGACGTTATCGGTTAATGGTGCAGCGCAATCGACCAACAGCGCTGCGCCATCGACTGATCAAGCTGAATACGTCCTGTGAGCATGCCTCCTATACGTCCTAAACATGCCGCCGTCTACGGCTTGGCCCACGGCCCAACAGCCGTGCATTTCTGGGAATCGATCGACGACCAGGCCTGCTGCACTGCACACGGTACGCAGCAGGCCCAATGCAGCGCTAGCAGGAAAGTCCCCATCGGTTTCATTTGGCGCCCCATATTTGCCCCCAAAATTACGCCTTTCCATTGATGGATCCCCAAACCTGCCTTATCTCTGGAGTCGTCCAACCTACCATGCCAAAAAGTCCAAACGGCATCCAGATCCGATCCGCTGTTTTTCCACAGACCCACAGGCACACAGACCGACAGATCGTTAACGGGAATGACCTGTAACAATAACCGTTGCTATAGCAACGTGGCTTAATAATACTAAAACTGACTTTCGAGTGTGTGGCATCAATGCTGCAAAAACATACTTATGATACTAAATAAAGGTACACACTATTTTGCAGCCAGCCGGCCGTATCTGCAGCCGGCAGCCGGCTGCAAAATTGGCAATTTGGCACTAAAATGCAGCCGGCACGGTGCACTCTAAAATGCAGCCGGGCGTAGGAAAAATCGCCCGGAAGAGTTTGCCTGTAAATACAGTAGGCCTAGAATACCTGACCTGGCTATATACATTAAGGTGGTCCTTATTTTTCAAGTTTTGAAATTTGATTGTCTGACCCTCTCATTTGGTTCCAATGTATAAAATAATAATTCAGGCCAAATATGAATAAAATTGAACAACGTTTAGAGGTAGCTCAATGAAGCTGAAGTTTTGTATGACAGTTTGCTATGTTCGCACAGCGGCACTTACAATAACATACTAACAAGTTGGTGTGTTGATGAGGTAAATATTTCCTACAAAAGGTTATGCTGGAGTGTAGCAGTGGCAGCAGTTCAGAGAATGATGTGTCTGAAAATGATGATGTAGAACTTGTAGGTCCAGGTCCCAGCACAAGCATTGCTACTCCTTCTTTACGAAAAAGACGTCGCCAACCCATTATTGCAGTGCCTCTGGCAGCAATGCTTGACCAAAATCTGTTAAGTGACAGGACTGCCATGATGATTGTGTTTGAATCTATCGGGGCTCTTGGACAAGATCCAGAAACAGTTGCTATAAGCAGATCTGCTATACATTGTCAACGTCGAAAGCACCAAGAAGCAGCAGCTGCTAGTATTGTAGAAGCATTCAGACCAAACAGCCCTGACAGTCCACTGGGATGGTAAATTTATGCCTGATTTGACAGGGAAAAAAAAGGATCGGCTGCCTGTCCTGGTGTACAGTGGGGGAGACGAAACTGTTACGCATTCCAAAGACACCCTCACTCCCTCAGGAACTGATCAAGCTGAGGTATACAGGCAGTCTACAATGCCATCCAACAGTGGGGACTGGAAAAACTAGTCCGTGCCATGTGCTTCGATACAACCAGTTCAAATACTGGTCAACTAACAGGAGCATGCGTCATTCTTGAGCATCTGCTAGGACGCCCTCTCCTTCACTTTGGTTGTCGACACCACATATTGGAGCTGGTACTGGCTGCTGCCTTTGGAGTATGCACGGGTCCTAGCAAGGCACCAGAAATCCTTGTTTTCAGGAGATTTCAGGAACAGTGGTCATACATTGACCAGGACAATTACAGCAATGCTTTCTCTGATGAGTCTGCCTCGTCCAAGTTAGCTGACAGTCGAGATGAAGTCGTAGCATTTTGCCAATAGCATCAACCCAGAGATGACTATCGTGAGCTGCTGGAATTAACGCTGATGTTTGTAGGAAGAAAACCTCATGAAACAAAGTTCAGAGCCCCCGGTGCGATGCACCATGCTCGCTGGATAGCGAAAGCCATATATACCATTAAAGACTGGCTCTTCTGGTTCCAGTTCAAGCTGACAGCACAAGAATCCAATGGCCTGATGCATCTGAACTTGTTCCTCACGAATATTTACATCAAATTCTGGTTCCAGGCATCTGTGGCTTCCACTGCACCTCAGCCTCTTCCACTGCACCTAGAAATGACCTCCACGTGCTCACTTACTCCACTCGTACCCTGATCGAGACATCAGTGAAACCATGTCATGGAAACTAGCCAGACAACTGTGGTATCTGTTGGAGGACTTGATCCTTCTCAGCCTCTTCCATGCAGAAGTGCCTCTGGCTACCAAGTGTGGAATTGTGAATGCAGCACATGGGACAGACAGTGAAAAGCACCCACCGAAATGGGCACATGTGGACATTATAGATGCAGCTGTGCAACACAAGACACTTGGTGACTTTGTTTTAATGTCCAGCAAGAATCTGTTCACAATTCTGTGTCTGCCTGACAGTTTCCTCACTGTTGACCCTACTTTGTTGTCCAGCAGAGATGACTTCATGGCTGCAGAGGCACTTATCAAAACAATGGCAGTGACCAACAATCACACACAACAAGGTGTTGCCCTCATTCAAGATACTGCAAAATCCGGACGCTTCAGATGTGAAGATCAGCTGCAGTACGGTCTCCAAGTTATTGAGCAGAATGGAGAGAAGTTTCCCGACGCCTAAAAGTCAACATTGCTCAACAAACTATAAACTGTGCTTGCCACCATTTGACTAATCACTATTATAGCTACTGTACTGGATGTACGCTGTATAAGTCATTAAGTCAGCAGTCTTGACTCTGCTTTTGTCTAAACACTAATTTGATATTGTTAAAATGTCTTCTTTTCATTTGAGTTATTTCCTCTATGTTTTCTGTACTGTGATCGCTAGAGAGTGTTCACATGAGGATTGAGGATTTTGTAATTTGTCACGTGCTACGTTCACTGTGAGACATATGTCATTATAGGCTGAATGCTTGATGTTTTCAAACTGTTTTTAAAACAATTAAGAGGGTCATTTGCTAAAATATTTGCACTAAATACAATGCTACACAGTGTTCACCATTTCTTAAGTCAAAATCGCAAAATTCGCAGAACAATAAATTTCAGTGTGCTTGAGCCACCTCTAAATATCAATTTTTTCTGTTCAAACTTTTTCTGTCATGTTTTTAGCCTAAATGGAACTAAACTAGGGGTTCAGACAATCAAAAAAGAAGAAATTATTTTTTTCATATGTTTGTGGACCACCCTAATATACATGTGTACTGTCAAAATCAGCAATGTTGTCATGTTTTTACACTCACTTCTGTAACATACTCGTATCTGCCATTTTGCCAGCAAGAAGCAAGACTGAAATATTTCATGCCATCTGACAGTAAAGACTAGGCCTACAACTGATTCCAAAGAAACTAGAATCATTCCCTCAAATTACAAACCAAAGTGTAATGCATTCACAGAAAATATAACCTCCTCACTTTGCCTTATGCATAGGCCTATAGTATAGGCTACGGTATACACAGTACGTGTAAGCGTTTGAGATGGTAAGCAAAATAGGTCCACAAGTACCGGTATTGTAGTTTAATTGTAAGTGCAAATATATCATAGCAACTGAGTATAATTTTATTTATGCACAAGTATAATTAACATTTTAAATGCACATAATATAAATAACTGGTATGTGTATGCCACAGTTGGATTTCCAAATGACTGTCGGCAACGTAGCTAGGCTACACCTAAAAGCGCTTTACGAAGTACGTATAAAATGTAAAAAAAACCTTTAAAACCTACAAAAACCTTTAAAAAAACCAAAAAAAGATAAAACCTACAAAACGTTTCTAGGTTTTTTTAGGTTTTTTCCAGCCCTGCGTGATACGGCTAATGGGCTACACTAATCAACATAAATCACTAATCAACAGTCATCAAAGTACGGCTGGCTGCAGATTCGTACGTAACATACAACGTAAACAATCACAAGAAGCCCAGCTGTCGCTGAGGGACCGCGCGACGCGAGCGTGCCAGTTGAAATCTTGTAAAGTGCTGCACAAATGTAGACGACTAGCATTTCAAAAGCTCTGAAACTGATGAATGACCTTGAAGGTCATTCAAGGTCACTGGCGTTTGTGCCATTTGATAGGCCATATATGATTTCCTATTAGTCTTCCATTGGAAGTATATCTCTATCTTGTACGGTTTTTGAGATATCAACACTTATATGCCAACATTTTAAAAGGTCACGTGACATTGACCACGACCACTTGGGGGACAGTTTGTTACCTAAAGGCTAACACTTCGCTTGGCCAACCGATGCACAAAATTTGAAGTCTCTACCTTCAGCCGTTCCAGAGATATTTCGGTGGGTGTAAAATTCTAAAATGTGTCACGTGACCCAGGCCACGCCCCTTTCAGGGATGGTTGGTTGTCTGAAGGCTAACTCTTGATATAGCCTGCAATCACACAAAATTTGACGACTGTAGCTTCAGCCGTTTCGGAGATATTTCAGGGGGTGTAAAATTCTACAAGCAATGTCCGAGGTATGGACGCAGCTGTTGAACGATTAGGCTACACGCCTATAACAGATCGTGTGTCAGCCTAACGGCTTACGTTAAATTCCGTTCACATCGCCGCCACTGTGAATGATATTGTAGGAGGACTATAAACTGGCAGCTAACTTCATTTATCACCGCAATGAGAACGGGCCTTAAGTTCAACGTCGTTCTCGTTATAAACACAGCCGTCGTAAGCGTCTTCGACGCACGTTTGTTGATGACAGTTAGGCCTATATCCCTCCGCCAGCGCACCGTCGTCCTGCCGGACTACATGGCGGTAGTGCGTCGGAGCCGGCAGATTGTTCACTGGTAGAAATCGCCGACTTTACCCTACCCCACCTCCATTTGGCGCCCCCGTTGGGGGTGACCCCGTTCGAATTTCGAAAAGATTTTTGGCATCAGAAAACTAGAGTCCCCGGGCTATCGTGTGCCGTTGTTTGCGTGATCCTATCTGTAGCCGTTTTGATACAATACCGGCTTGTGACAGACAGACAGACAGACGGACAGACGGACGGACAGACGGACACACAGACACACGACGACAGCTAATACCGCGCTAGCATAGCGTCGCGCGGTAAAAATGGAACTTTGCAGCGCGCTAGCTGCAAAATAGTGTACAGACACTAAACTGCAGCCGGCGTGATCACGTGATCATTTCTGACCAATCAGCGGCCTTCGCTGCAACTGCCGGCTGGCTGCAGAATAGGGAATGCCCTAAATAAATGTAGTATGCATTATTGTATTCCTAAACTTGTAATGCATTATGAGCCTAACCCTAACCTTAACCTTAACGCTAACCTTAAACCCAAAACCGTAAACCGTAACCCTGCTAAGCGTAACTCTAACCAGACGCATTGCCACCTAACGAACCTGCACAGAATTACATGGCCATGCGCATAGCCGTACACCGTACAAATCGCCCACGGCTGGCCATGCACATAAACACTAGGGTTAGGGTTTAGTTTAGGGTACGGGTTAGGGTTAGTGTTAAGGTTAGGGTCAGTTTTAGTATTTTTACACTGGAACATGAACACCGTTATTTGTCATGCAAGCAGGGTATAAGTCAGAGAAATTTAATTCGAGCGGTAAACCGCTCACCGGGAAATCCCGTGATTGCGGCCGTCGCGGGCGAGCCCGCGACGGCGGCGATCGCCGCCGTTGCGGTCCACGACGGCCGCGGCCTTCGCGGGCCCGCGACGGTCGCTAGTCGCGGCAGACGGCCGATCTACTCCTAGTAATTTTTCCTATACTTACGGGTAGATCGCCGATCTACCGCCAGCACTGAGCTTCTTATTATTAGCTTTGCGCTACATGCGCATTACGGCACAAAAACCATCGCAAGCGACAACTGATATGTCAAAATGTACGGTAAAACTCATTTACTTACCCCGGGAATGATACGCCATTTATTTCAATCCAGTTGTTGTTGTTGTTTTCTCAAAACGGCCTGGAACGCGCCAATTTTTCAATCCAGTTTGTCAGCCATTTGCAATCCGATAAATACTCGAGGGTCACATGATCAATCCGGAGAATGTGATTGGCTACCGGCATCAAACGTGAATAAAACTTCCGAACTTTTATACAGACTTCGGACTTAGAATATATCACGAAGACCCGGAATACCGGCGTGACGATCAGATAACTATATCGTTCCAGAAAGATCCACGTACTGCAGCGACATAGCAGTAACTGACGCACTCTTTAATAACTAAATAACTGTTTACATCACGCCGCCTGGCACAACATGTCAACAGAAAATTGACAAATTACGCAGACCCAATTTGCCGGTCCAGGAAACGAAAAGCCATAACACAGAATATTGAATCGAGAAATGTATTTTGACATGCGAAAAATAGAGTACGGGTACCCGGCAAGGCATCGGAATACACAGCTTGTGTCTGGGCACAGGCGTTAATGCATTAACTACTAAGTTTTCCAATAGGCATTTTGGGACACCCAAAATGTAGGTCATGTCCACTATCTGTAGGTGTATATAGCTAGGAGTGTCCCTGAATGCATATGAGTTTATATCTATATATATATATATATATGTGTGTGTGTGTGTGTGTGTGTGTGTGTGTGT
>Ga0209363_1000093_pt1 | contig 33755 bp, 25 predicted proteins | sample WorMetexBAHAMAS3_FD_187385 | JGI IMG/M metagenome (GOLD analysis project Ga0209363, IMG submission 187385) | Marine gutless worms symbiont microbial communities from Max Planck institute for Marine Microbiology, Germany - Inanidrilus exumae... | ecosystem: Host-associated > Annelida > Digestive... | reverse complement strand
AATCCGAAACCCTGGCCAACCGAACAAAGCACCGCCTCGGCGTCGAACCGAGGCGGCGGCAAAACGTCCGCTCCTACCAATAGCGGACACCGAAAACACCGCCGGAATCGGGTTTTTCAGCAGCCTCGGCCGCGTTCGACCGCGTGACGACCATCTCCGAACCCATGCTGGAGAAGCTGGCCGCCAAAGGCGTCTCGCCGGAACGCCGCGGGCTGGTTCGCAACTGGGTCGATTGCGACGCCATCCGTCCCTCACCGACGCCCAGTCCCTATCGGGCCGAGTTCGGTATTCCCGACGACGCCGTGGTTGCGCTCTACGCGGGCAACCTGGGTGAGAAGCAGGGCGTGGACCTGCTGGGTCCGGTGGCTCGTCGACTGGCGGACGCCGGGGCATACCTGGTGATCTGCGGCGAGGGCGCCGCCCGACCCCGTCTGGAAGCGGCCGTCGCCGGCGTCTCCACGGTGCGGCTCGGGGACCTGCAACCGGCCGAGCGGCTGGATGCCCTGCTCAATCTGGCGGACGTCCATCTGCTGCCGCAGCGACACGGCGCAGCCGACCTGGTCATGCCGTCGAAGCTCACCGGGATGCTGGCCAGCGGCCGCCCGGTTGTGGCATCCGCCGCGCCGGGGACCGGCCTCGCCCAATGGGTCGACGGCTGTGGCGTCGTCGTTCCGCCGGGCGACGCCGACGCGATGGCCGAAGCGGTGATCAGCCTTGCCAACGATCCGGATCGTCGACGGTCTTTGGGCGCCGCGGCCCGGCAGCGGGCGCTGGAGCGACTCGACCGCACCCCGATCCTGGAGGCCCTGGAACGCGATCTCCACACCCTGGTTGCCGGCTCCTGATCGCCGTACCGGCCTTAGGGCGCGGGCAGCCGAGGTCCCACCGTCTCCGGATCCAGCGGCCAGACGGCGCGCGCCGGCGATCCCGGCTTCAGTGCGAAAGCCGACATCGGCGCCCTCCGCCGTTGCCATGCCGGTGACCGAAAGCGGGGATCGCGACCGCCCATGTTTTCGGTCAGGTCGAAGTAGGGTTCGGCCCGTGAACTCACGTCCACCCAGGTGCCACCCACGCTGACGTTATCGCGGATCACGTTGCCGAGCGGCGCGTGGGGGTCTTCGGCCAGGATATTGGCCAAGCCCGGATAGCGGCGGGTCCAGACGGCGGACCGGTATGGCACGCTGGCCAGACGACGGGCCAGATCGGCGTCGTGGATCGACCGCAGCAGGCCCCGTGCGTCCACCCTCAGCGCCAGCCCGCAGCCGGCGAACAGGTTGCCCACCACCACGTTGTGGCGCCCGCCGCCCACCACCACGCACTGGTGAACGTCATTGAACAGGTTGCCCCGGATGCGCGTGCCGCTGGCCTGATCGTCCAGGTGGATGGCAAAGGCGCCGACCGGACCAAACCCGTGGACGCCCTGGACGACGTTGCCCTGGATGACCGTGCCGCGGGCAGTCCAGTCTCGCCCGGTATAGATGATGCCGATGCCGCCGGCCTCACGGCCGACATCGCGGATCAGGTTGCCGGCGATGCGGTGCTCGTTGCCGCTGAACAGGATGGCCACGTGGGGAACCGCCTGAATCTCGTTATGAACAACCCGGTTTCCGACCCCTTCCACGCGCACCGGCGGATGGTAGGTGCGCGACCATCGCCCGGTTCGGGCCAGCCACGAATCCTCGACGAACAGACCTCCGGGTACGAGCGTCTGTCGATCGCCTCCGGCCAGCACGACGCCGGCATCCCCCGTGTTCTCGATGCGGCACCGGCTCACGCCGCTGTCGGTTCCGCCCACGCGGACACCGACGCCGCCAATGTTGCGGACCACGCAGCGATGGAATCGGACGTCAAGGCCCTTCTCGATCACCATCGCGGTGTCGCGGGCGAGATCGAGCGTCAGTCCCTCGAAACGGACGTGCCGGGCGCCGGACAGGCGGATCAGCGTTGGCAGCACGTTGACCTCTACGGTTGCAGCGCGCGCCCGATCCGGCGGCCACAGGTAAAGCCGGCCGGACGTGCGATCCACGTACCATTCGCCGGGGCGGTCCAACTCCGCCAGGACGTTGACGAAATAGAACCGCTGCCCCTGCCTGAACGGCCGTAGCGGCCGCGGCGCCGGTGGGGCCAGCGTTGCCACGCGGCGATCGACATCGATGCGGGTGATCGGCGCATAGGATGCCGCCCAGTCCCGCGACCAGTAGCCGAAGGCCCAGGGTTCCTCTGCTGCCGACCACCGCCGCGGCCGGTCTCCCGGATAGGCGAAACTCAGGCCATCGCCGCTCTCAGGAACTGCGGCGAGGCGAACGTATCCATGGTTCGGCCAGCGGGCCAACGGCAACGGCCGGCCGCCGGCGAACACCTCCATGTGCGCCACCACGCGCGCCGGTGGGAATCCGCGCCGGCTGAGGTACCCGATGTCGTTGGCATCGATCCCCTGGTCGAACAGGTCGGCGACCACCACGTGGTCCCGCGCCATCACCGGCAGCCGCGACCGAACGGCGTGGTCCTCGACCGGCCGGAACCCGTTTACGACGCGGCCGCCGGTGATCCGTACCTCGCCGCCGGGCTCGGCGCGGTAGATGATCGGTGAACCGGGCGCGCCGGAATCCGCGGGCCCCAACTCCAACGGCGCATCCAGCCTGTAGGTGCCGGGCTGGATGGACACGACGATTTTCCGATGATGCGGTCCCGACGTCCTAACGATGGCTCGCACCCGGTCGCGGGCGGCGGCGAGGGTCGGCACCGGGCCGTCGGCGGCGACATGAATCACCACCGGCTCGGCCGCCATCGAGGCGGCGATTCCGCCGAGCATGACAACAGTCGTCGCCAAGCCCGCCAAGACGGATACACTGTATCGTTGGAAGCGCCCGAACAGGCGACATCGCGCTCCCGGACGACATGTCGCCGAGGTGGTGCCGTTCTGCCGACGAACCGTTCCTCTGCTCATTCGGCAGCCCGGCCCGAAAAGCCATGCCCCGCGTTCGTCTGATCAACCTGATCACCGGCTATTCGGCGCAGTTTCTGCCGCGGGTCATCTCGATCCTGGTCACGCCGATCTTTCTGGCGTCGCTTGGCCCGGACTACTTCGGGATTCTCGGCTTTCTTGCCGGCCTGGTCGGTGTCCTGACCATATTCAATCATGGGCTTGGCCGAACCGTGTTGCGGGTGCTTTCGTCTTCACAGGGCGAAACCGAAGCACTGAGCGACGATCAGGTTCGGCTGTTCCGCACACTATGCGCCTGTCTCTGGATCGGCGGAGCCGTGCTTGCTCTGCTGCTGATCCCGTTCTCCGGCACGCTCGCGCACTTCTTCGCTTCCGACAGCACACGATATACGCCCGACCAGCTGACCTTGGTGTTTGCGCTGATCAGCGCCAGTGCTGTTATTCAGTTCGTTACTGTCTTCTATATCAGCGCGCTGGCCGGTCTCAATCGGCAATACATCGACCACTCCGCCCACTGCGCGGTCGACGTTCTGCGTTTCGTGGGCGGCGTCGGCGTCATCTGGTGGAGCAGCAACGCCCTGGTGGACGTATTCGTCCTGTTCACCGTGCTGTACGTCCTCCGCCTGGTTTTCTCTCATATTGTGCTGTGGCGGTTCCTCGACCTCAGCAAGCGCCGCTTCGAGCTGCGCTTTTCGGAGCTGGCCCAGTTCAAGGACTTCGTGCTCGGCATGACGGGCATCGTCGTGATGCTGACGCTGATCACCACGAGCGACAAGTTCATCATCGCCAGCGTCCTGTCGCTGGATCAGTTCGGCTACTACGTCCTGGCGTTCTCGCTGGCCAACATGATGACCATGCTGTCGACGCCGATCACGGTGGTGTACATGCCCACGCTTACCGCCGGCTTCGCGGCCCATTCGGGCGAGCAGATCCGCGCCAAGTATCGCGACCAGAACACCCTTCTGTCTCTGGCGCTGTTGCCGACGGCCGTGGTGATCCTGGTGTTTCCGACGGAAGTCCTGTGGATCTACACCCGAAGCGTCGAGGCGGCTGAGCAGGGTGCCTTGTGCCTGCAATTGATGACGTTGGGTATGCTGGCCGCACGCCTGTACGACGGCGCCTACGTGCTGCAGACGGCCGCCGGCTCGACCCGGGTGGGTCTGAGGGTCAACGCCGCCCTGGCCGTCCTGGTGCCCCTGTCTTTTGCCGGTGCGTCGGCGTGGTGGGGCATCGCCGGATCCGGCGGCGCCTGGCTTTTGGCCGGGGCGATGTACCTGGCGGTCGGCGTCCCCATGACCCACCGTCACGTCCTGCCGGAGGCCAAAGCCGCGGATTTCTTCGGTCCCATTCTCAAGGTGGGCACGGTCACGTTTGCGGTGGCCGGCGTTCTGGCGTGGTCGGACGTGATGTCCTTCTACGTCGACGTCAATCCCTCGCGGTTTGCCGCCATCGTCGTATTCGGCATCGCCACCGTGTCGTTGTATGCCGTTGCCCTGGCAGTAAATCCGTACGTGCTGCGGGAAACCACGCAGCGCCTGTGCCAATGGCGACACCGCTTGGCATAATACGGCCCCGCGGCAAGGACCGCCGATGAACGCGGCCACCACCGGCCGTGTGGTCTTTGCCGGCCTCCAGGGCGGTCTGGGCAACCAGATGTTCCAGTACGCCTACGGGCTGGCCGTGGCGCGGGCCCTGAATGCCGACCTGGTCCTCGACACCACTTTCTTTCGCGGCATCCAGCGTCCGACAGCCTTCGACGCCCATCGGCGTCAGTTCGAACTGGACGCCTTCGCTATCCGCTATCGCTGGCCGCGCGGATGGGAGAAGGCGTTCCTGAACCTGATGGGGCAGGTGTATCCCCGGGCGCGCGCACGAAGGCTGTACGCCTACATCGACCGGCTATTCGGCGTACCGCTGGCCCTCGAAGGCGAGGGAAGCCCTGTGAGCGCCAACCGGCTGCGACGCGGCCTTGCCTTGCATGGGTACTGGCAGAGCTTCCGCGCCTTCGAGGCGGTTGCCGAGGACCTGCGGCGATGCTTCGTTCTTCGCGACGCGACCGAAAAGACACGGTGCGAGGACCTGGTGCGCGCCGCTCGTGGCAACGCCGCCCTGGTGGGCCTGCACGTCCGGCGCGGCGACTACCTGATCAAGGGGGCGGGACTGTCGGCGCTGCCGCTGGACATGATCCGGAGCCACGTGGCCCAGTTCGCCGACGGCCACCGGTTTCTGGTCTGCTCCAACGACCCGGCGTGGTGCCGGCAGGTGTTCGACGACGACCGCTTCGTGTTTGTGGATGGTGGATCGGCGGCCGGCGACATCTACGCCATGTCCCTCTGTGACCACAACATCATCGCCAACAGTTCGTTCAGTTGGTGGTCGGCATGGCTCAACGCCAACCCTGAGAAAGGCGTGGTCGCCCCGTCGATGTGGCACGACCCGGAACAGCCGGGCTGGCGAGATCTCCTGATCCCGCCGGAGTGGGTGGTGATCTAATCGGGTCCGCGACCGACCCGCGCCGCACCCACCTCTCCCCTGCGTTTGAAGCAAACCCGTTGCCCCTTTTCTGCCGTTTTCTTGTGTTCGAAGGAGCGCTATGGCAATCGGGACACGGCGCCCGCCGATCAACGGCGACCGCACCACCAATAAGGAGGTATCCCAATGAAATCCCTTTGGACCAAAGCCGCGGCGACCCTCGGCTCGCTGATGCTGGCGACGGTTCTCGTCGCCGCGTGCGAGGAGGAACCGTCGGCCGAGCAGGCCGGCGAAAAGGCCGACCAGAAGATGGAACAGACCGGCGACGCGGTTGAAAAGACCATGGACAAGGTCGGCGAGGCCGCTGACAAGGCCATGGAACAGACCAGCGAGGCCGTCGAAGACGCACGCGAGGCCGCGGAAGAGGCCGCCGAAGAAGCCGGCAAGATGGCGGAGGGCGCCATGGAGAAGGCCGGCGAAGCCGTCGACAAGGCGGCCGATGAAGCCGGCGACGCGATGAAGAAAGCCACCGACCAATAATCCGATCTCCGCGCGGGCGTGCGCCGGCTACCGACCGGCCACGTCCGCGACCCTCCCTCTTTCTGGCCTTTGGCCATTCCGCCAAGTATCCTGTCCGGCCAATCCGCGGCCAGAAAAGAACGCGGAATAGGCCGACAGGGAGGGCGGCGGCATGGTGGACAAGGCCGATCCGGCCGGCAACGGTGGCGACCACGACCACGAGAGCTGGGCCGACCTGATCGAGCGAAGCCAGCGCCTCACCGCGCAAATCCGCGAACGCCAGGCCACGGAGGACGGCTTCAGCGTCCCCGATCCCGGCATCATTGGCCGGTTGATGGCCGAGGTGAACAGCCACCTTGCGGCCGATCCGGCGCGCCTGCAGGAAGCGCAAGCGCGGCTTCAGGCCGACTACGCGCGGCTGGCGGACATGATGTCGCGGCGCCTGAAAGGCGAAGCGGTGGAGCCGGTGGCCGAGCCGGCGCCCGACGACCGACGGTTCAAGGATCCGGCGTGGTCGGAGAACCCGGTGTTCGACGGGATCAAGCAGTTCTACCTGCTGACCTCGCGATGGCTGGTGGGATTGGTCGACGGGCTCGACAACCTGAACCCCAAGACCCGACACAAGGCCGCCTTCTATACGCGCCAGTTCGTCAACGCCATGGCGCCCACCAACTTCTGGACCACCAATCCGAAAGTGTTGCGCGCCACCGTCGAGAGCGGCGGCGAGAACCTCCGCCGCGGGTTTCACAATTTTCTCGACGACCTGGAGCGTGGCCACGGCCACCTGCGCATCAGCCTGACGCGGCCCGATGCCTTCCGGCTCGGCGAGAGCCTCGCTATCACGCCGGGCAAGGTGGTGTTCGAGAACGACCTGATGCAGTTGATCCAGTACGCGCCGACGACACCCACAGTGCATCGCCGGCCGCTGCTGATCGTGCCGCCGTGGATCAACAAGTTCTATGTGCTGGACCTGCAGCCGAGGAACTCGTTCATCCGCTGGGCCGTGGACCAGGGCCACACGGTGTTCGTCGTCTCCTGGGTGAACCCCAACAAGGCGCTCGCCCACAAGCGGTTCGACGACTACATGGCTGAAGGGCCGCTCACCGCCCTGGACGCGATCGAAAAAGCCACCAGTGAATCCTCGGTCAACGCCATCGGCTACTGCATCGGCGGTACGCTGCTGGCCTGCACGCTCGCCCACATGGCAGCGGTTGGCGACACGCGGGTCGCCTCGGCGACCTTCTTCACCACGCTGGTGGACTTCGCCGAGCCCGGCGAGCTGGGCGTGTTCATCGACGAGGACGAGATAGCGCTCCTGGAAACCCACATGCAGGAACGCGGCTTCCTCGAAGGCGCCCATATGGCGCAGGTCTTCAATATGCTGCGGGAGAACGACCTGATCTGGTCCTACGTGGTGAACAACTACCTGATGGGCCACGAACCGCCACCCTTCGACATCCTGTACTGGAACGCCGACTCCACGCGGATGCCGGCGATGATGCACAGCGTCTACCTGCGGCAGATGTATCTGGAGAACCGTCTGGTGCGGCCGGGCGCCGCGCATCTAGCGGGAACGGACATCGACCTCCGCCGGATCACCGTGCCCACCTATATCCTGGCGACGCGGGATGATCACATCGCGCCGTGGCGCTCTACCTACGCCGCGGTCCGTCACTACGGCGGCCGCAAGACCTTCGTCCTCGCCGGTTCGGGACACATCGCCGGCGTGATCAATCCTCTGGTAGCGAACAAGTACGGATACTGGACCGCCGCCCGGCACCCCAAGGACCCGGATGCATGGCTGGACGGAGCCCACCACCACGACGGGTCCTGGTGGCCGCACTGGGCCGGCTGGTCGGGAAAGCGCGGCGGTGGTCGGGTGCCGGCACGGTCGCCCGGCGACGGCGCGCTGACGCCCATCGAGGACGCGCCCGGCCGCTACGTGAAGATGAAGGCTGACGGCTAAAAGCCTATCGCGGCAGTTCGGACGACCCGGTCAGGAACTGGTCCACGGCGCGGGCGCACTGCCGCCCCTCGCGGATCGCCCACACCACCAGCGACTGGCCCTTGCGCGCGTCGCCGGCGGCGAACACCCGCGGCTTCGACGTCTGGTAAGCGAGTCGCGGACCGCCCTCCTCGGTGTCGGCGTTGACGTTGCCGCGGCCGTCCAAATCCACGTCCAACGCGCCGAGCAGGCCTTCGTGGACGGGACCGACGAACCCCATGGCAAGCAGCACAAGATCGGTCTCGATCGCGAACTCGCTGCCCTCCACGGGCTGCATCCGCATGGCGCCATTCTCACCCGGCACCCACTCAACACGGTTGAGGTGCAACGCCTCCACCCGCCCGTTGCTGCCGCTGAGACGCGCGGTGGACACCGCCCAATCGCGCTCACAGCCTTCCTCGTGGGAGGTGGAAGTTCTGAGCTTCAGCGGCCAGTCCGGCCAGGACAGCCCCTTGTCTTCGCGCTCCGGCGGCTTCGGCATGATCTCCAGCTGGGTTACCGACGCCGCGCCCTGACGCACCGAGGTCCCGACGCAGTCGGAGCCGGTGTCGCCGCCGCCGATCACCACCACATGGCGATCGGTAGCCATGATCCGCTGCTCAGGCAGCAGGCCGTTGCCGGCCACGGCGGCATTCTGCTGCACCAGGAAGTCCATGGCGAAGTGCACGCCGTCCAGTTCGCGGCCCGGCACCGGCAGATCGCGCGGCTTTTCGGCGCCGCCGGCCAGCACGATGGCATCGTAGCGATCCATCAGCATCTGCACCGGCACGTTGACGCCCACATGGCTGTTTGGCCGGAACTCCACCCCTTCCGCCTGCATCTGCGCCATGCGCCGGTCGATGTGGTACTTGTCCATTTTGAAGTCGGGAATGCCATAACGCAACAGCCCGCCGATGCGGTCCTGTTTCTCGTAGACCACCACCGTGTGGCCGGCCCGCGCCAACTGCTGGGCGCAGGCCAATCCCGCCGGACCGGACCCCACCACCGCCACCTGCTTGCCGGTGCGCCGGGTGGGGATCTCGGGAACCACCCAGCCCTCTTCCCAGCCACGGTCGATGATCGCGCACTCGATGGTCTTGATGGTGACCGGCTCGTCGACGATGTTCAGCGTGCACGCCGTCTCGCACGGCGCCGGGCAGATCCGCCCGGTGAACTCCGGGAAGTTGTTGGTGGAGTGCAGCACCTCCAGAGCCTGGCGCCATTCGCCCTGATACACCAGGTCGTTCCAGTCGGGGATGATGTTGTTCACCGGGCACCCCTGGTGGCAGTAGGGGATGCCGCAGTCCATGCACCGCGCCCCCTGCTTCGCCACCTCGGTTTCCTTCATCGGCACGACGAATTCGTGCCAATGGCGGACCCGTTCGCTAACCGGGGCGTAGGCCCGATCGCGGCGGGGGATCTCCTTGAATCCGGTCGGCTTGCCCATGGGTCAGTATCCGACGGCGACGCTGACGCCGTTGCGCTCGGCGGCGCCCCAGCGCGCCTGCATCTCCTGCAGGGCCCGGCGGTACTCCACCGGCATCACCTTGACAAACCGCGGCAGGAACGTCTGCCACTCGTCGAGGATCTGCCGTGCCCGGCGGCTGCCGGTGTAGTGGTGATGCTTCTCGATCAACTCACGCAGCCGCAAGGCATCGTACCGCGTCATGTCGTGCATCAGGTCGACGCGCCCGTGGGTCTCCAGATCGCCGCTCTGGTGCCCGACACGCTCCATCAGCTCGTCTTCTTCCGAGATGGGTTCCAGGTCGACCATCGCCATGTTGCAGCGCCGCTCGAAATCGCCCTCCATGTCGAGAACGTAGGCGACCCCACCGCTCATCCCGGCGGCGAAGTTGCGGCCCGTCTGGCCGATGACCACCACGCAGCCGCCGGTCATGTACTCACAACCGTGATCGCCGACGCCTTCCACCACCGCGCGGACGCCCGAGTTGCGTACCGCGAACCTTTCGCCGGCGACGCCGCGGAAGTAGCACTCCCCGCTGATGGCGCCGTACAGCACGGTGTTGCCGATGATGATGTTCTGGTGCGGCTCGATGGGGCTCTGCCGCGAGGGGTAGACGATCAACCGCCCGCCCGACAGGCCCTTGCCCACATAGTCGTTGGCGTCGCCCTCCAGCTCGAGGGTCACGCCGCGCGACGCCCAGGCACCGAAGCTCTGGCCGGCGGTGCCGGTCAGCTTCACGTGGATGGTGTCGTCGGGCAGGCCCTCATGGCCGAAGCGTTCCGCCACCTGCCCCGACAGCATGGCACCGACGGTGCGGTTGATGTTGCGCACCGGGCTTTCGATGATCACCGGGGTGCGGTTGTCCAAGGCCGGCCGGGCGCGTTCGATGAGCTCGTTGTCCAACGCCTCATCCAGCCCGTGGTCCTGGCCCTGGCAGTTGAAGCGGGCAATTTCCGGCCCCACGTCGGGGCGATGGAAGATGCGGGAGAAGTCGAGCCCGCGCGCCTTCCAGTGGTCGAGTGCCTCGCGCATGTCCAGGCAATCGGACCGGCCGATCATCTCGTCCATGGTACGGAAGCCGAGTTCGGCCATGAACAGCCGCACTTCCTCGGCGATGAAGGTCATGAAGTTGACCACGTGCTCGGGCTGGCCGGTGAACCGCCTCCTGAGCTCGGGATCCTGGGTGGCCACCCCCACCGGACAGGTGTTCAGGTGACACTTCCGCATCATGATGCAGCCTTCGGAGATCAGCGCCGCGGTGGAGAAGCCGAACTCATCGGCGCCGAGCAGCGCGCCGACGATCACATCCCGGCCGGTGCGCATGCCGCCATCCACCTGCACGGCGATGCGCCCACGCAGGTCGTTCAGCACTAGGGTCTGCTGGGTCTCGGCCAACCCGATCTCCCACGGCGACCCGGCGTGCAGGATGGAGGTCAACGGGCTGGCGCCGGTGCCGCCGTCGAATCCGGCGATGGTCACGTGATCGGCGTGCGCCTTCGACACCCCGGCGGCGACGGTGCCGACTCCCACCTCGGAGACCAGCTTGACGCTGATGCGTGCTTGCGGGTTGACGTTCTTGAGATCGTGGATCAGCTGCGCCAGATCCTCGATGGAATAGATGTCGTGATGCGGCGGCGGTGAAATCAGGCCGACGCCCGGCGTCGAGTGACGCACCCGCGCGATCCACTCGTCCACCTTGAAGCCTGGAAGCTGGCCGCCCTCGCCCGGCTTCGCGCCCTGCGCCATCTTGATCTGGATGTCGTCGGAATTGACCAGGTACTCGCTGGTGACGCCGAACCGGCCGGACGCTACCTGCTTGATGGCCGAGCGCATGGAATCGCCGTTCGGCAACGCCTTGAAGCGTTCCGCCTCCTCGCCGCCCTCGCCGGTGTTGGACTTGCCGCCGATGCGGTTCATGGCGATGGCCAGCGTGGTGTGCGCCTCCCAGGAAATGGATCCGAAGGACATGGCTCCGGTGGAGAACCGCTTGACGATGGCCGACGCCGGTTCCACCTCGTCCAGCGGCACCGGATCGCCCGCCGGCTTGATCTCGAACAGGCCGCGCAGGTTCTTCAGCTTGGTGTCCTGGGTGTTGATCTTGGCGGTATAGGCCCGGAACTTCTTGAAATCCGTCGACCGCACCGCGTGCTGGAGCAGGCCCACCGTCTCCGGCGTCCACATGTGCTCCTCGCCGCGCAGGCGGAAGGCCACCTCGCCGCCTACGTCCAGGGCGTTGCGCAGCACCGGTGCGTCGCCGAAGGCTTCCTTGTGGCGTCGCACCGTCTCCTCGGCGATTTCCGCCAAGCCGATGCCATCGACGGCCGTGTGGGTGCCGTTGAAGTAGCGGTCGACGAACGACGTCGACAACCCAACGGCGTCGAAGATCTGTGCCCCGCAATAGGACTGGTAGGTGGAGATGCCCATTTTGGCCATGACCTTCAGCATGGCCTTGCACACCGCCTTGACGTAGCGCTTGTGGATCTCCTCCTCGGAGACCTCCTCGGGCAGCTCGTGGCGCAATGCCGAAAGCGTATCGAACGCCAGGTACGGGTTGACCGCTTCCGCGCCGTAGCCGGCCAGCAGGCAGAAATCGTGGGTCTTCCGCGCCTCGCCGGTTTCCACAACGATGCCCACCTCGGTGCGCAGCCCCTCGCGAATGAGGTGATGGTGGACGCCGGCGGTGGCCAACAGAGCAGGAATCGCCACCCGGTCGGCGGCGATGCCGCGGTCGGACAGGATGATGATGTTGTAGCCCGCCTCCACCACCTGCTCGGAGCGTCGGAACAGCCATTCCAGCGCCGCGGCCATGCCTTCGGCGCCGTCGGCAATCGGATAGCTCATATCCAGCGTGCAGGTGCGGAACACGGAGTCCATGTAGTTCTCGATTCGGCGGATGCGCTCCAGGTCCACGTTGGAGAGGATCGGCTGCCGCACCTCGAGCCGCCGGTGCCCGGCCGCCCCTTCAGGCTCCAACAGGTTCGGCCGCGGGCCGATCAGCGACACCAGCGACATCACCAACTCCTCGCGGATCGAATCGATCGGCGGGTTGGTGACCTGGGCGAAGCACTGCTTGAAGTAGTCGTACAGCATCTTCGGCCGGTCGGAGAGAACCGCTAGCGGCGTATCGCGTCCCATGGAGCCCACCGGCTCCTGTCCCGTCAGGCCCATGGGCGTGAGGAAGAACTTGAGGTCCTCCTGGGTGTAGCCGAACGCCTGCTGGCGATCGAGCAGGGTGGCGCGGTCCGGCGCCATCGGCCCCACCTCCGGCGGCAGGTTCTCCACCTTGATCTGGGTGGCGTCGAGCCACTCCTGATAGGGCCGCGCCTCGGCCAATTCGGCCTTCAGTTCGGAATCATCGATGATGCGGCCCTGCTCCAGGTCGATGAGGAACATCTTGCCCGGCTGCAGCCGCCATTTCTTGACGATCTTCTCTTCGGGAATGTCGAGGACGCCCACCTCCGACGACATCACCACCAGATCGTCGTCGGTGATCACGTAGCGCGCCGGGCGCAGGCCGTTGCGGTCCAGTGTGGCGCCGATCTGGCGGCCATCGGTGAACGCAACCGCCGCCGGGCCGTCCCACGGCTCCATCAGCGCCGCGTGGTACTCGTAGAACGCACGACGCTTCTCGTCCATCAGCGGATTGTCGTCCCACGCCTCCGGAATCATCATCATCATCGCGTGGGCCAGCGAGTAGCCGCCCGCCACCAGCAGTTCGAGCGCATTGTCGAAGGTGGCCGAATCCGAGATGCCGTCGGCCAGCAGCGGCCACAGCTTATCGGGGTCGTCGCCCAGCAGCTCCGAGGTCATGGAATGGCGCCGCGCCAGCATCCAGTTGACGTTGCCGCGCAGCGTGTTGATCTCGCCGTTGTGGCACAGGTACCGGAACGGGTGGCACAGCTTCCAAGACGGGAAGGTGTTGGTGGAGAACCGCTGGTGAACGAGCGCCAGCGCCGATGTCGTCCGCTCGTCGCGCAGGTCGTGATAGTACGTGGACAGGTTCTCGGCGAGGATCATGCCCTTGTAGTTCACCGTCCGCGCCGACAGGGAGACCACGTAGAACTGCTCCCGATCGGGAAGGTTCCGGTCCCAGATTGCGTGATGCGCCCGCTTGCGGATGACGAACAGCTTGCGCTCGAAGGCATCGGTGTCGGCGCAGCCGGGGCCGCGGCCGATGATCACCTGACGGATCACCGGTTCGAAGGGCTTGACGCTGAAACCCAGCACGCTGTTGTCCACCGGCACGTCGCGCCAGCCGAGGATCGTCTGTCCCTCTGCCGGCGCTGCCTCGTCGAAGGCGGCGATGCAGCGCTCGCGGGTGTCGGGATTGCGCGGCAGAAACACCATGCCCACCGCGTAGTCCCCGACCGCCGGCAGATCGATGCCGAGGGCGGCGCATTCGGGACGAAGCAGGTCGTCTGGGATCTGGATCAGCACGCCGGAGCCGTCACCGGCCAGCACATCGGCGCCCACGGCACCGCGATGGCGCAGGTTGGCCAGAATCTCCAGACCGTTGGAAATGATGGTGTGGCTCTTGCGGTTTTTGATATCGGCAACGAAGCCGATCCCGCATGCATCCCGCTCATGGCCCGGATCGTACAGGCCCTGCTTGCTCGGCGAGGCACCCTTCATCATGGCGCGTGTCCCGTTCCCAACAGACTTCTTTTGTGTGGACGCCTCCACGCGGACTCGGCGGCTTTTGCGTTTCTCGTGTTCGGGATCCGGCCTTAAGGGCCGTGCCGCCGCGTTGTCCGGCGCGCTATACGGCGCATACCAAAAGGCGCGCCGCCGCCGCGCGAACTTCCGCGCGCCGAGAGAATCGATTCGACGGCCCTAAAACACAACGCGAAAATGAGCCCCACCGAGATTCTCTGCTCACTTGGGTAGGGTTCCACCCGGTGTTATAAGGGCGGCCCACCTAGTGCGAGCCGCATCGTGCCGTTCCTCCACATCGCCGTCCTGGCCGTCGTCCAGGGCATCACCGAGTTTCTGCCTATCAGCTCCTCGGGCCATCTGGTGCTGGTTCCGGTGGTGTTCGGCTGGCCCGATCAGGGCTTGGTCATGGACGTGGCGGTCCATGTGGGCACCCTGGGCGCGGTGATGCTGTACTTCTGGCGTGACGTCTGGGGAATGTTCCTGGGCGTGTTGGGACTGGTTCGCGGCCGAGCCGACCCCGGTGCGCGACTGGCGGGTCTGGTGATCGTCGGCACCGTACCGGTGGTGCTCGCCGGTTTCGCACTGAACAAACTCGACCCCGACGGACTGCGCAGTGTGGCGCTGATCGGCTGGACCACCCTGGGATTCGGCGTTTTGCTGTATCTGGCCGATCGTTTTGGCCTCACCGTGCGGCGGCTGACCGACCTCAGGGTTTCCGATGCGGTCGTCATCGGCCTCGCCCAGGTGCTGGCGCTGATACCGGGGACCAGCCGCTCCGGCATCACCATGACCGCGGCGCGGATCCTGGGCGTGGGGCGCACAGAGGCGGCGCGTTTCTCCATGCTGCTGTCGATCCCGACGATTCTCGGCGCCGGCATGCTCAAGGGGGCGGAACTGGCTCAATCCGGCGACGCGGCGCTCACTGCCGACGCCATGGTCGCCGCCGGGCTGGCGCTGATCTCGGCGCTGCTGGCCATCTGGGCGATGATGGCCTGGCTGAAACGGGCCACCTTCACGCCGTTTGTCATCTACCGGATTCTGCTGGGTGCGGGCCTGCTTTGGTTCGCCTATTCCGGCTGAACGGCGCCAGCTACGTTGCGACGACGCCGGTTTCGTCGGCCTTCAATTCGAAGGCCGCGGCCATCAGGGCTCGCGTATAGGGCTGCTTCGGGGCGGCGAACACCGTTTCCGCCGGTCCGTGCTCGACGACGCGACCGGCGCGCATGACGATCACATCATGGGCCAGTGCCCGCACCACTTTCAGATCGTGGCTAATGAACATGTAGGCGAGGCCGTGGGTGCGCTGCAATTCGCGCAGCAGCTCGACGATCTGCGCCTGCACCGACATGTCGAGGGCGCTGGTGGGCTCATCGAGGACGATGAATTCCGGTTTCAGCACCAGGGCACGGGCGATGGCGATACGCTGCCGCTGGCCGCCGGAGAACTCGTGCGGGTAGCGGTCCTGCACCTCGGGGTCCAGGCCCACCTCCACCAGCGCGCGGCCGATGGCGTCGCGCCGCTCCTCCGCCGACCCGCCGAGCCGATGGATTCGCAGTCCCTCTTCGACGATCTGACCAACCGACATGCGGGGACTCAGGCTGCCGTAGGGGTCCTGGAACACGATCTGCATCCGCCGCCGCAGGGGCTGCAGCTCGCTCCACGACAGTCCCTGCAACGCCTGTCCCTGGAAGGCGATGGAACCGTCGCTCCGTTCCAGACGCAGCAACGCCCGCGCCAGGGTGCTCTTGCCCGAACCGCTCTCGCCCACCACGCCCAGCGTATGGCCGCGGCGCAGCCGCACGTCGACCCCGTCCACCGCCTTGACGTGATCCACCGTCCGCCTGAGCACGCCGCGCTTGATGGGGAACCAGACCTTGGTGCCATCAGCGGAGAGGATCTCGTCAGCATCGGCGGGACCGGGGTCCGGCCGGCCCTTCGGCTCGGAATCCAAGAGCCGTTGCGTATAGGGGTGGGCCGGTCGTTCGAACACGTCGGATGCCGTGCCCTGTTCGACGATCTCGCCGGCGTTCATCACGCACACCCGCTCGGCCATCCGCCGCACGATCCCCAGGTCGTGGGTGATCAGCAGCAGCGCCATGCGGAGACGCGCCTGCAAATCCTTCAACAGATCCAGGATCTGCGCCTGGATCGTGACGTCGAGGGCGGTGGTGGGCTCGTCGGCGATCAGCAGATCGGGTTCGTTGGCCAGCGCCATGGCGATCATCACCCGCTGCTGCTGGCCGCCGGAGAACTCGTGCGGCAAGGCATCCAGGCGGTCCTGGGCCTCCGGCAGGCCCACCATGTGCAACAACTCGATGACCCGCTCGCGCGCCTGGCGGCGGCCCATGGCGCGGTGGACCACCAGGGGCTCGGCGATCTGCCGGCCGATGGCATGCAGCGGGTTCAGCGACGTCAGCGGTTCCTGGAAGATCATCGCCACGCTGTTGCCGCGCACCGCGCGGATACGCGGTTCCGGCGCGGTCAGCAGTTCCTCGCCCTTGAAGCGGATGCGGCCGCCGGGATGGCGGGCCATGGGATAGGGCAGCAGCCGCATGACGCTGAGCGCGGTCACCGACTTGCCGGAACCGCTTTCACCCACCAGCGCCACCGTCTCGGCCTCGCCCACCGAGAACGAGGCGCCGCGCACGGCGCGCACCTCTCCCGCGCCGTGACCGAAGGAAACCGAGAGATCGTCAACCTGCAGCAGCATGGCGCCTCACGCGGCTCCGGAGGCCGACTGCGGGGACGGCTGCGGGGTCGAATCCGGCGCCGGTTCCGCCGGCGGCGGCCCGACGAAAGCCTTGCGCGGATCGAAGGCGTCGCGGACCGCCTCGCCGATGAAGATCAAGAGGCTGAGCATCAGAGCGATGACGAAGAAGCCGGTGAGCCCCAGCCACGGCGCCTGCAGGTTGGCCTTGCCCTGAGCCAGCAGCTCGCCCAATGACGCCGAGCCGGGCGGCAGCCCGATGCCGAGGAAATCGAGGCCGGTCAGCGCCGTCACCGACGCGGCGAGGGTGAACGGCAGGAACGTCAGCGTCGCCACCATGGCGTTGGGCAGCACGTGGCGGAAGATGATCACCACGTTGGGGGCGCCCAGCGCTCGGGCGGCGCGGACGTAGTCGAAATTGCGGGCGCGCAGGAACTCCGCCCGCACCACACCGACGAAATCCATCCACTGGAACAGCAGCAGGATCAGCAGCAGCCACCAGAAGTTGGGCTCGAAGACGCTGGTCAGGATGATCAGGATGTACAGGGTCGGCATGGACGACCACACCTCGATGAACCGCTGGAACGAGAGATCCAACCAACCGCCGAAGTAGCCCTGCACCGCGCCGGCAACCACGCCCACCACCGCCGATGCCGCCGCCAGGATGAAGCCGAACAGCACCGAGATGCGGAAGCCGTAGATCACCCGCGCCGAGACGTCGCGGGCCTGGTCGTCGGTACCCAGCCAGTGGTTGGCGTCCGGCGGCGTCGGTGCCGGCAACGGCAGGTCCCAGGCCACCGTCTGATGGTTGAACGGGATGACCGGCTTCAGCATCCAGCCCTTCTCGGCGATCATCGCCTTCACCGCCGGGTCGGTGTAGTCGGCCTCGGTGGCGAAGGGGCCGCCGAAGGTGCTCTCCGGATAGGCCTTGAAGATGGGCACGTAGAGATCGCCGTCGTAGACCACCAGGAACGGCCGATCGTTGGCGACGAACTCGGCGAACAGGCTGATCACGAACAGCGCCAGAAACACCCACAACGACCAGAACCCGCGCCGGTTGGCGCAGAACGCGTCGATACGTCGGCGGTTCAGCGGCGATACCGGAATGCCCAACACGTGGGCGCGGCGGGGTCCGTTGGCCATCTCAGCCGCCCCTCGCCTCGAAGTCGATGCGCGCATCGACGATGGTGTACATCACGTCGCGCAGCAGGTTGAGCAGAAGGCCCAGCAGCGTGAACACGTACAGCGTGCCGAATACCACGGGATAGTCGCGGTTGAAGGCCGACTCGAAGCCCAGCAGCCCGAGCCCGTCGAGCGAGAAGATGATCTCGATGAACACCGTGCCGGTGAACAGGATTCCGATGAAGGCGCTGGGGAACCCGGCGATGACGATCAGCATGGCGTTGCGGAACACGTGGCCGTAGAGCACCCGGCGTTCGGTGAGGCCCTTGGCCCGCGCGGTGATCACGTACTGCTGGTTGACCTGATCAAGGAAGGAGTTCTTGGTGAGCATCGTCAGCGTGGCGAAGCCGCCGATCACCATCGCCAGCACCGGCAGGGTGATGTGCCACAGATAGTCGATGATCTGCGCCGGCCAGCTCAGCGTTTCCCAGTCGTCGGACACCAGCCCGCGCAGCGGGAACCAGTCGAGGAATCGCCCGCCGGCGAACACCACCAGCAGGAACACGGCGAACAGGAACGCCGGGACGGCGTTGCCGATCACCACGACGATGCTGCTCCACACGTCGAGGCGGCTGCCGTCTCGGACCGCCTTGGCGATGCCCAAGGGAATCGATACCAGATAGACGATGAGCGTGGTCCACAGGCCCAGCGAGATGGACACCGGCATCTTGTCCAGCACCAGGTCCACCACTGAGCGGTCGCGGAAGTAGCTTTCGCCGAAATCGAACATCACGTAGTTGCCGATCATCTGCACGAAGCGTTCGTGCAGCGGCTTGTCGAATCCGAACTGCCGCTCCAGTTCGGCGATGAATTCCGGATCAAGGCCCTGGGCGCCGCGATAGCGGCCCACCGTATCGCCGCCGGCGGCCGCACCGGCACTGGTCGCTTTCACTTCCCCGGACCCGGCGCGGGTCACCCGTTCGGTGATCGCCGCGCCTTCGCCGGTCAGTTCGCCGATGATCTGTTCAATGGGACCGCCGGGCGCGAACTGCACGACGATGAAATTGATCACCATGATCGCGAACAGCGTCGGGATCATCAGCAGCAGGCGGCGGATGACATAGCTGCTCATCGCCGGCGGCTCATCCTTGAGGCCGGGGCGGCCGCCGCATGGCGCGACGGACGACGATGAAGCCGAGGAACAACAGCCCGGCAAACGCCGCAACGACGGTGATCGCCGGCGGCGCATCGGACCCCTCGACGCCTTGGGCATCGGCCGATGGCTGCCGTGTCTCGAGCTGCGCCGCCTTGACCGGATCGTACCACCACGTCCCGAACGAAATGCCGCGCCGCGGAATGGTTTCCGGGCGGCCGAGGCGGTCCCAGTAGAGGATGCGGTCGGCGGCCAAATGCCACGCGGGGATCAGGTGATGGCCCCACTGTAGGACCCGGTCCAGCGCCCGCGTCCGCGCCACCAGGCTTTCGCGGTCCGGCGCCTGGATCAACAGCTCGATCAACGCGTCGACCACCGGGTCCTTGATGCCGGCATAGTTGCGGGAGCCGGGCGAATCGGCGGCCTTGGACCCCCAGAAATCGCGCTGCTCGTTACCCGGCGACTCCGACTGTCCCCATACCAGCATCGCCATGTCGAAGTCGAAGGAGCGAATGCGGTTGATGTACTGGGACTGGTCCACCAAACGGATTCGGGCGTCGATCCCCAGGCGCTTCAGGTTGCGGGCGAAGGGCAGCATGATGCGTTCGAAATCGGGGCTGACCAGCAGGATCTCGAAGGCCATGGGCCGGCCGGTATCCGCGTTCACCAACTGCATGTCACGCACCACCCAGCCGGCCTGTTCCAGCAGCTCGAAGGCCCGCGCCAGATTGGCCCGCGGCCACCCGGAGCCGTCGGTGCCCGGCGCCCGGTAGATGGCCGTGAACACTTCCTCTGGAAGCTGCCCGCTGTAGCGTTTCAGGATCTCCAGTTCCTCACCCTTGGGCGGATCGGTCGCCGCCAGCTCGGAGTTGCTGAAATAGCTTTCCGTGCGCGCGTATTGGCCGAAGAAGAGGGTGCGGTTGGTCCATTCGAAGTCGAAGGCATAGGCCAGCGCCCGCCGTACCGTGGGATCGCTGAACAGCGGCCGCCGCTGGTTGAAGACGAAGGCCTGAATGCCGGTGGGCCGCCCGTGGGGGATGGTCTCCTTGCGCAAGCGGCCTTCGCGGACCGCAGGGAGGTCGTAGTCCAACGCCCAGGCCTTCGCCTGGTTCTCCCGACGGAAGTCGATGATCCCCGATTTCAGCGCCTGCCGCAGGACCGTGTCGTCACGAAAGAACTCGTAGCGGATGCGGTCGAAGTTGTCCTTGCCCACATTCACCGGCAGGTCGCGGCCCCAGTAATCCTCCACTCGTTCCATTATCACATAGCGGCCGGCCTCGAAGTCGGCGACCCGATAGGGGCCGCTGGTCAGCGGCGGCTCCAGCGTGGTGGCCTCGAAATCGCGGTCCTTCCAGTAGTGCTTGGGCAGGATCGGCATCTCGCCAGTGATCAGCGGCAGCTCCCGGTTCAACGCCTCGGAGAAGGTGAAGCGGACGGTGCGTTCGTCCACCTGCTCGGCGCGGGCGATGGAGCCGTAGTAGAAGCGGAAGAACGGCTGGCCCTTGGTCTTCAGCGTCTCGAAGGAGAAGATCACGTCGTCCACCGTGACCGGTTGGCCGTCGTGCCAGCGCGCCTCCGGTCGCAGGGTGAACTCCACCCAAGACCGGTCGTCGGGCCAGGAGACCCGTTCGGCCAGCAGCCCATAGTGGGTGAACGGTTCGTCCAGGCTCTGCGTCAGCAGCGTCTCGCCGGCGACAGCGCTGACCGGATTGCCCTTGATGATGTACGGATTGAAGCTGTCGAAGGTGCCCCGAAGGCCCAACCGGATGGTGCCGCCCTTCGGCGCGTCCGGATTGACGTAGTCGAAATGGCGGAAATCGGGTCCGTACTTGGGCTCGCCGTGCATGGCGATGCCGTGGCCTTCGTGGACCTCAGCGGCCGTCGGCAGCGAGACGAACAGCGCCAGGACGGCGACCATGACCGAAACGATCCGGCGGCGATGGCCGATCATGCGGCGGCTTGGGCCTCGGCAAGGGCTGCGCGGGCGGCCTCGTGAACACCGGCGTCGCCGGCCGCCAAGACGCGGCCATCGGACCCCGGTCCCAAGGATTCACCCCGCCAATCGGTAATCACGCCCCCAGCGCCGGCGACAACGGGCACCAGGGCGCAATAGTCGTACGGGTTCATCGACGCCTCGCACACCAGATCGACGGTGCCGTTGGCCACCAGGCCGTAGGCATAGCAGTCGGCGCCGAACAACCGCTGATGACAGCGGCCGCTCAACCGTTCGAAGGCGTTCGCGTCGGCGCCGACGAACATTCCCGGCGATGTGGAGTACATCCACGCCCGGCCGAGACCGGCGCAAGCCCGGGTGCGCGACGGCCGGCCATTGAAGGTCGTCCTCCGCCCCTCCGCACCGACCCAGCGCTCGTTAAGCGCCGGCATGTCGATCACCCCGACGATGGGGCGGCCGTCGCGCAGCAGCGCGATCAGCGAGCCGAACAGCGGCTTGCCGGTGACGAAGGACTTGGTGCCATCGATGGGGTCCAGGACCCAGACATGGGAGGCATCCAGCCGATCGGCGCCGTGTTCCTCGCCGAGGACGCCGTGGTCGGGGACATTTTCGGCGATCAGCCGACGCATGGCCGTTTCGGCGTCGCGGTCGGCGGCCGTCACCGGGCTCGCGTCCGCCTTCTCGTCCACGGCCAGGCCGCTGCGATAGTGGCCCATGATGATGGGCCTGGCCGCATCGGCCATGCGCTCCGCCAGGGCGACGAAGGCGTCCACGTCACTCATGGAAGCGGCTTCGGTGCGTCGCTCAGGCTGCGCAGATAGGCGATCACCGCCGCCCGATCCGCCGGCTTCTTCAGGCCGTTGAAGGTCATCTTGTTGCCCGGTGCGTAACTCCTCGGGCTGGCTAGGAAGGCGTCGAGGTTCTCGTAGGACCAATCACCGCCCATGTCGGTGAGCGCACCGGAGTAGGAGAAGCCGTCCACCGCCGCCTTCGTCCGGCCCACCACGTCCCACAGGTTGGGGCCTACCCTGTTCGCACCGCCCTGGTCGACGGTGTGGCACGCCTGGCACTTGCGGAACACCCGCGCGCCGGCACCGGCATCGGCCGAGGCCAGGAGGGTCGGCAGGTCGATTTCCGGCTCAGGCTCCGGCGCGGCGCTGGCCGTGCCTTCGGTTTCGGGGGCTACGGCGACCGTGGTCACGTGCGAGTCAGGGGAGACCAGCGCATTTCCGATGAAATTGGCGCCATAAATCAGCCAAGCGCAGATCAGGACCGACGCCCCGAGTTTCTCCAACAACGAAAACTTCATCGACCGGTCCTTCCCTCTTTCCCTTCCTGTCATTGAGCGCCGGGACTGTAGCGTCAACCAGAGAGCGTGTCCAATCGCCGCGGCCGGCCGGCTGGTATGGAGGGTGCGGATGGTGTAGGACGCCGGGCATGGCTTCGCGCGAGCATTCGCCCACCAAACCGCCCACGAACCCTGTGGTGGTCATTCCGGCCCGCCTGGCGTCGACGCGCCTGCCGGACAAGCCGCTGGCCGACCTTCACGGGGAGCCGATGATCGTCCATGTGTGGCGCCGGGCGGTGGAAGCGGACATCGGTCCGGTGATCGTCGCCTGCGCCGACGAGCCCATCGCCGCGGCGGTGGCGGCCGTGGGCGGCCAAGCGGTGATGACCCGGCCCGATCACCCCAGCGGCTCCGACCGTGTCTACGAAGCGGTCACTGCGGCGGACGCCGGGGGCCGCCATGACGTTGTGGTGAACCTCCAGGGCGATCTTCCCACCATCGATCCGGCGACCGTGCGCGCCGCCCTGGCGCCGTTGGCGGACCCTTCGGTGGACATCGCCACGCTGGCCGCGCCCATCACCGATCCGGGCGAGCACGACGATCCGGCGGTGGTCAAGGCGGTGATCGCCCTCGGTGCCGACGGCCGCACCGGGCCGGCCCTCTATTTCAGCCGCACGCCGGTGCCGTGGGGCGAGGGTCCGCGCTATCACCACATCGGCATCTACGCCTATCGCCGGGCGGCACTGGAGCGGTTCGTGGCCCTGCCGCCGGGCATCCTGGAGCAGCGGGAACGATTGGAGCAGCTGCGGGCGCTGGAAAACGGCCTGCGCATCGGCGCCGCCCTCGTTGACACCGTGCCGACGGGTGTCGATACTCCGGCTGACCTCGAATGCGCCCGCGCCGTCCTGGCGGCGGGCCGGGGCTGACCTCAAGCGGACCGCCGTCATCCATGTCCGATCCGAATCGCACCATCGCCTTTCAGGGCGCCTCCGGCGCCTATTCAGATCTCGCCTGCCGGTCCGCGCGGCCGGAAATGGCGACCCTTCCCTGCCGTTCCTTCGAGGATGCCTTCGGCGCCGCAGCCTCAGGCCGCGCGGCGCTGGCGATGATTCCCATCGAAAACACGGTGGCCGGACGGGTCGCCGATATCCACCACCTGCTGCCGGATTCAAACCTGCACATCATCGGCGAGCACTATCAGCGGGTGAACCATCACCTGCTCGGCATCGAGGGTTCCACCGAAGGCGGGCTGACCCATGTCCACAGCCACATCCACGCCCTGAACCAGTGCCGTGACCTGATCCGCGAACTGGGGCTGGAGCCGGTGGTCCACGTGGACACCGCGGGCGCCGCGGCGGAAGTGGCTGGCAAGAAAGACCCCACTCAGGCGGTCATCGCCTCGGAGCTGGCGGGAGAGGTCTACGGCCTCGAGTCGCTGCGCGCCAACATCGAGGACGCGGAGCACAACACCACGCGGTTCCTGATCATGGCCCGCGACCCCATCGTGCCGCACCCCAAGTCGGGGCCCACCATGACCAGCTTCGTGTTCCGCATCCGCAACGTTCCGGCGGCGCTGTACAAGGCGCTGGGTGGGTTCGCCACCAATGGCGTGAACATGACCAAGCTGGAAAGCTATCTGGTGGGCGGCCGGTTCACCGCCGCACAGTTCTACGCCGAGGTGGAAGGCCACCCGGAACACCGCGGCGTCAAGCTGGCGCTGGAAGAACTGGCTTTCTTCTCGCGTAAGGTACGAGTGCTGGGCGTCTTTCCGCAGCACCCTTATCGCCTGGAAAGCGCCCGCAACGGCGACGACGACTGAATCGATCGGGGAAAAGTCCCTCGCCTTTGGCTCGGTGTACTTTTTCCCGGATTCATGATGCCAAACCCGCCCTTGAGGCGGCTCGGCGGGCGGATTTGAAGCTGCTTCCCGTCTGATCCGGCACGCAGGCCGGATCAGACGGAGTCTCAAATCGCAAGCGGAGAGCTTGCGATTTGGCGACACCTGAAATGGGGGCGCCGGGCCGCCCCAAGCCCTCATTTCTCCTTAGCTTTCATGGAACATAAAGTACACTGAGCGAAGCGAAGGACTTTTGTTCACGGCCAACGACTAACCTCGTCGCACGCCGGCGCCGGGAACGGCCCGGTTCAGATCGGGCCACGCGTAGGCCACCTGATCCACCTCGACGCCCCAAAGCCGCTCCCGCCGCTCGGCCACCGGATGGCCGCCACAGGCGTGGTAGAAGAACCGCGCCCCGTTGCGGGCCAGCACCCAGATGATGGCCGAGGTCAGGCCGCGGCGGATCAGCGCCGTGAACAGAGCGCGCATCAAGGCGCCGCCGACGCCGTGCCCCTGGTAATCGGGGTCCACGTACAGCGTATACACCTCGCCGGCGAAGGGCAGGCTGGGAGTCCGATTGCGCCCGGCGCTGCCGAACCCTACCACCTGGCCACCAGGGCTCTCGACGACCAGGATCATCTCACCTTGCGACTTTGCGATGTTGCGGCCCAGAATGCCGCCTGGCGGCCCGGCGACATCCCGGTCAGCACCGGCGCCGGCAACAGCGTCGGGTAAGCGTCCCGCCAGGCCGCCACTGACACGCGGCCGATGGCGCGGGCGTCGGCCAGACGCGCCGGCCGAACACGGACCGGCGATGTGTTCGGGGCGTCCTCCATGGCATTACGATAGCGCGACCCGCGGTCCCTGTCAGGACCGGTGCGGTGCGCGTCAGATGGGATCGGAGAAGTCCGGGGGCCGATGGTGGTTGTCACCCCGATCGCCATTGACCTGATCGCCGTTGACCGAGTCGTCGGCGGGGTCCTCCTTTTCCGTGTCCGCGGATGCGTCGGGCACGTGAATAGGCCGCACCTCCGCCAGCTTGGCGCCGGGAAACGTCTCCATCACCGCCTGGACGAAGGGATGGCGGGCGGCCTCGGCGCGCCGGTCGGCGTCGGCGGCCTCGCCCTGCTCGCGCAACGTGGGTGCGCCGAGCGCCTCGGACAGGACCACCGACCAGTCGTGTCCAGTCTCGGCCTCGAGGAACCGCGCCAGCCGGCGTGCCAAGTCGGCGGGGGCGTGGGCGCCGGCACCCAGCTCGATGCGTCCCGGCTCGAAACGCACCAGATGGACGTCGTTCACCAGGTGGCCGGTGAGCATCAGCTCGCCCCGCTCGCCGGCCAGGTCCACCACCGCCTGAAAAGACGCCGGGCCGGCTCCCGAAGGCGCGGCAGCGGGCGGCGCATCACGTTGGATCGACTGAGCATATGGCGCCGCGGCCGGAGTCGCCGCGGGCACGGGAGCGGCCGGAGCCGGTTTGGCGGGCCCGCCGGGTGATGCCTTCAACGCCTCCGCCGGGGTCGGCAGCCGGGCGGTGTAGGCGAAACGGATCAACAGCATCTCCAGCGCCTGATGGGGATCGGGCGCGCCGCGCACCTCCGCCAGGCCCTTGAGCAGGATCTGCCAGGCGCGGCTGAGCTCCGCCACCGGCAACCGCGTCGCCATGTCGCGGCCGCGCACCCGTTCGGCCTCCGGGATGCCCGGTTCGTCGGCGGTCTCCGGCACCACGGTGATCCGGGTCAGCCAGTGCACCAGCGCCAGCAGGTCCTCCACCACCAGGGCGGGATCAGCGCCGGCGGCGTGCTGCTCGGCCTGATGGTCGAGGGCGGCACGGATATCGCCACGCAGCGCCGCGTCCAGCAGGTCGAACACGGCCGTGCGGTCGGCGAGGCCCAGCATGCCGCGCACGTGTGCCTCGTCGATGGCCTCGCCACCGTGGGCGATGGCCTGGTCGAGCAGCGACAACGCGTCGCGGACGCTACCGTCGGCGGCGCGGGCGATCAGCCCCAATGTACCCTCGGCGATCGCCACCTTTTCCTGTTCGGCAATGCTGCGCAGATGTCCGGCCAGCGTCTCCTGGTCCACGCGGCGGAGGTCGAACCGCTGGCAGCGGGACAGCACGGTTACCGGCACCTTGCGGGTCTCGGTGGTGGCGAACACGAACTTCACGTGCTCCGGCGGTTCCTCCAGCGTCTTCAACAGCGCGTTGAAGGCGTTGCGCGACAGCATGTGGACTTCGTCGATGATGTAGACCTTGGTCCGCGCCAGCGTCGGGCGATAGCGCACGCCCTCGATCAGCTCGCGGATGTCGTCCACGCCGGTGCGGCTGGCGGCGTCCATCTCCAGCACGTCCACGTGGCGGTCCTCGGCGATGGCGCGGCAGTTCTCGCACACGCCGCAGGGCTCCGGCGTGGGGCCGCCGGTGCCGTCCGGGCCGATGCAGTTCAGCGCCCGGGCGATGATCCGCGCCGTGGTGGTCTTGCCGACGCCGCGCACGCCGGTGAGCAGGAAGGCATGGGCGACGCGGCCGGCGCGCAACGCGTTGGTGAGGGTGGTGACCAGCGCCTCCTGGCCGATCAGCCCGGCAAAGGTGTCAGGACGGTACTTCCGCGCCAGGACCCGATACGGCGTGGCCGGTGCCGCGGACGAGGTGTCGGTGCGGTTGTCTGCAGGCGATTCGGGCATCGGGTGTCTAGTGGATGGAATCTAACGCTCGGTACGCATACGACGTCGACCCGAGTTCATCGGGCAAGGCGAGGGATGCGCCGTGATGCTGGAGTATCTCAAGCATCACGCAACGTCGCCCGTGAATTCGCGCCGCCGCCCCGTGGGTCCCGTATCCCGGCTTCCCGGGGCGTCGAGTCCCCTTGACGATGTCCCCGCATCGCTTGCGGGGCCTCTCCTACCGGGACATCGGGATACGGAATCGTATGGGTACCAAGTGTCAGATTTCATCCACTACGGGCTCCCCCGGCGCGCGGCCTCGCTTGAAGCGAGACAGCGGGAGACTGAACGAACGACCCAGGCCGGAACTCGTTACGGCTGCTTCCTTCCGGACCTGACCGGGTTGGCGAGGGACCTGTCCGCCGCCAGCCTCCCGGCTTCAATATAGCAGCCGCACACCGCCGCGAGGCAAGCGGAGTCCGATAGGGCGCTTCGCGAGCCAAGCCTCCGTTGCCTCCATAGGCTCTGTCGTGCCAGGGTCCGGTCATGCTGCGCGATCTGATCTATACGGGCGGGGCGCTGGACCGGGCCGCCGACCGGCGAACGGACGCCGCCTGGGTGGCGGCCTGCCGGGCTGCGCCCACCACGCGGGTCCTGCCGGTGTGGCGGGAACGCAACCTGTTCGTCCTCGGCGAGTCGCCGGCGTCCGTGGCGCTGTCGGGCGACGCCGCCCGCGCGGCGCTGGACGTGGCCGAGGTGTCTGCGTTGCTGGGCGTGGACAGCGACGGCGTGGCGTGGTTCGCCGCCGGCATCGGCATCGGCATCGGCATCGGCGACGACGGCGACCGGCCGGCATACGATGGCGTCGACGGCACCCGATACGCCGATCTGCGGCGCTTCGGCGCGATCCTGCCGGCGGCCGAGGCATCGGCGCTAGCCTATGCCCGCGGCATGGTTCACTGGCACCGGCGGCACCGGCATTGCGGCACCTGCGGCAGCCCGACATTGGACGCCGAGGGCGGGCACCTTCGGGTCTGTGCTGCGGCCGGTTGCGGCGCCCAGCACTTCCCCCGCACCGACCCGGCGGTGATCATGCTGGTGACTCGGCCCGGACCGGCGGTGATCATGCTGGTGACTCGGCCCGGACCGGCGGGCGGCGCCTGCCTGCTAGCCCGCCAGTCGCGCTGGCCGAAGGGCATGATGTCGACCCTCGCCGGCTTCGTCGAGCCGGGGGAAAACCTGGAAGAGGCGGTGATTCGCGAGGTGGCGGAGGAGACCGATGTTCGCGTGGGCGCCGTGCGCTACCGTGGATCGCAGCCGTGGCCGTTCCCCTCGTCGCTGATGATCGGCTTCCGCGCCGAAGCCGACCCCGAGGCCCAGATCGTCTTCGACCATCAGGAGTTGGAAACCGCCGGCTGGTTCACCCGCGCCGAGCTGGAGGGGTTCGAGGACCGCGGCCTGTTCCTGCCGCGCGCCGATTCCATCGCCCGCCGGTTGGTGGACGAGTGGATCGCCGAGGGGTAACGAGACGGAAAGACGCTCGTTACCAGGCCACCCGCTGGCGGGCCCGGAAGAAGCCGCCGCTGGGGCCGTCGGCCGGCAGCGTCGCCAGCCACACCGGCGTGTCGGCGCCTTCCTCCACCGACAGCGGTGCCCGGTCGGTGCCCATGTCGGTGCGCACCCAGCCCGGACAGGCGGAGTTGATCTTCACCGGGGTATCGGCGAGTTCGCGGGCGAACAGCGCGGTCATCGCGTTCATCGCCGTTTTCGACGCCTGATAGGCCGGCGCTACCACGTGATGGTACTCCCACGCGGGATCGACGATGCCGGTGAGCGAGCCCAGCGCGCTGGCCATGTTGACGATGCGACCGGCGTCCGAACGGCGGATCAGCGGCAGTACCGCCTGCGTCACTGCCCAGGCCCCGATCACATTGGTCTCGAAGGTCTGCCTGAGCGCTCCCAGGTCCAGCTCGCTGGGCTGCACGCCGGGATCGAGCTGAATCCCCGCGTTGTTGACCAGCACGTCGAGGCGGCCGAACCGCTGCTCCAGCCACGCCGCCAAGGACTCCAGTGTGGCCGTGTCGGTCACGTCCAGCCGCACCGCATGGGCGTCGGCGCTGGCGGCACGGAGCCTCTCGGCGGCCGCTTCCGCCTTGTCCGCATCGCGGGCGCCGAGCACCACCGTCAGCCCCTCGCCGCCGAGGCGCCGGGCGATTTCCAGCCCTAGTCCCTTGTTGGCGCCGGTGACCAGCGCCACCCTTCGATCAGTCATCGCGCACTCACGCCGCTTCCGCCGCCACGCCGTTGATCACCAGCCCGCCCTCGCCGGCGGAGACGCTGACCGTCTCGCCATCGGCGATGCGGCCTTCGAGGATCAGGCTGGCCAGCGGATTCTGCAACGACCGCTGGATCACCCGCTTCAACGGCCGGGCGCCGTAGACCGGGTCGTATCCCGCCCGCGCCAGCCAGGCGACGGCGGCGGCATCCAGGTCCAGGGTGATCTTGCGGTCCGTGAGCAGCTCCTTGAGCCGCTGCAACTGGATCTCCACGATGGCGTCCATCTGCTCCGGGAACAACCGGTGTAAGAGGATGATCTCGTCCAGCCGGTTGAGGAACTCGGGCCGGAACGCGGCGCGCACGATCTCCATCACCTGGGCGCGCACCTCGGAAGAATCGTGGCCTTCCGGTTGCGCCGCCAGCACCTCGCCCCCGAGGTTGGAGGTGAGGATGATGATGGTGTTGCGAAAATCCACGGTGCGGCCGTGGCCGTCGGTGAGCCGGCCGTCGTCCAGCACCTGCAACAGCACGTTGAACACGTCCGGGTGGGCCTTTTCCACCTCGTCGAACAGCACCACTTGATAGGGACGGCGGCGGACGGCCTCGGTGAGCGCCCCACCCTCCTCATAGCCCACGTAGCCGGGCGGCGCGCCGATCAGCCGGGCGACGGTGTGTTTCTCCATGTACTCCGACATGTCGACGCGGATCATCGCCGTCTCGTCGTCGAACAGGAACTCGGCCAGCGCCTTGGTCAACTCGGTCTTGCCGACGCCGGTGGGGCCGAGGAACAGGAATGAGCTGATGGGCCGGTTGGCGTCCTGCAAGCCGGCGCGGGCCCGGCGCACCGCGTGGGCGACGGCAGTGAGCGCCTCGTCCTGGCCGATCACCCGGTGGCGGAGGTTGTCCTCCATGGCCAGCAGCTTCTCGCGCTCGCCTTCGAGCATCTTGTCCACCGGCACGCCGGTCCAGCGGGAAACCACGGTCGCCACGTGCTCGGCGGTCACCGCCTCCTCCAGCATGGCATGATGCTCCGCCTCCTCGGCGGCCTTCAGCTTGGCTTCCAGCGCCGGAATCGCCGAGTACTGGAGTTCGCCGGCCTTCTCGTATTGACCTTCGCGCAGGTGGCGTTCGATGGCCAACCGCGCCTGGTCCAGCTCCTCCTTGATCCGCGTCGCCCCGGCCAAAGCCTCCTTCTCGGCCCGCCACTGCGCGGTCAGTTCGGTGGAGCGACCCTCAAGCTCGGCCAATTCCCCTTCCAGCTTGACGAGCCGGTCCTTCGACGGCTGGTCGGTCTCCTTCTTCAGCGCCTCGCGCTCGATCTTCAACTGGATCACTCGGCGGTCCAGTTCGTCGATTTCCTCCGGCTTGGAATCCACCTGCATGCGCAAGCGGCTGGCCGCCTCGTCCATCAGGTCGATGGCCTTGTCGGGGAGGAAGCGGTCGGTGATGTAGCGGTTGGACAGCGTCGCGGCGGCGACGATGGCGGCATCGGTGATGCGCACGCCGTGGTGCAGCTCGTACTTCTCCTTAAGCCCGCGAAGGATGGAGATGCTGTCCTCGACGCTGGGCTGGGCCACGAACACCGGCTGGAACCGGCGGGCCAGCGCGGCGTCCTTTTCCACGTGCTGGCGGTACTCGTTGAGGGTGGTGGCGCCGATGCAGTGCAGCTCGCCGCGGGCCAATGCCGGCTTCAGCAGGTTGGAGGCGTCCATCGCGCCTTCCGCCGCGCCGGCACCGACGATGGTGTGCATCTCGTCGATGAACAGGATCACCTCGCCCTCCTGGGCGGTGACCTCGCTGAGAACACCCTTCAGCCGCTCCTCGAACTCGCCGCGGAACTTGGCGCCGGCCACCAGCGCGCCGAGGTCGAGCACCAGCAGCGCCTTGTCCTTGAGCGTCTCGGGCACGTCGCCGTTGACGATGCGCTGGGCCAGGCCCTCGACAATGGCGGTCTTGCCGACGCCGGCCTCGCCGATCAGCACCGGGTTGTTCTTGGTGCGGCGGGACAGCACCTGCACGGTCCGGCGGATCTCCTCGTCGCGGCCGATCACCGGATCCAGCTTGCCGTCGGCGGCGGCGGCGGTGAGATCGCGGGTATACTTCTTCAGCGCGTCGTAGCGGTCCTCGGCGGTGGCGGAATCGGCGGTGCGGCCCTTGCGGATCTCTTCGATGGCGCGGTTCAGCGTCTGCGGCGTGATTCCGGCCGCGGCCAGCGCCTTCGCCGCCGGGGTGCCGGCCGCCATGGCCAGCGCCAGCAGCAGTCGTTCGGCGGTAACGAAAGAATCGCCCGCCTTCTCCGCCACCTTCTCGGCCTGCTCGAACAGCCGCGCCGTCTCCGCCGCCAGATAGATCTGGCCGGCGCCGGGCCCCTCCACCTTCGGCATCCGGGTCAGCTCCGCCTCGGTGGCCTGGAGGGCCTTCGCCGGATCGCCACCGGCGGCGCGGATGAGGTTGGCGGCCAGCCCCTCGCGATCGTCGAGCAGCACCTTCAGTACGTGAATCGGCGCCAACTGCTGGTGGCCCGAGCGCAACGCCAGCGTCTGCGCCGCCTGGACGAAGCCGCGCGAGCGCTCCGTATACCGTTCGAAATCCATGACCCGTAGTCCCCTTCTCAGCCGGAGCCCCGAACCCCGCTAGTGCAGCCGTCCAAGACCCCGCGAATCTCAACCCGGATTTCGCACCAAGATCGGGGCTCACGTCGCGGGCCCGGCGTGCCGATCCGTCAAGACCGAAGCCGCCAGGAGCGGCGCGAAGGGCGATGCAGGAACATCGTTCGAGCGCCGCGACGCCGCGGGCAGCCGCCGGATCGCGACCCTCGGGGCGGCCACCTCGGCCCGACAGGGTGTGTCGAACGGCTTGCCCGATGGCCCCGCATCGCGCGGCGCCGTTTTCCTGCCCTGTCGGGCCGACGAGGCCGCGTGAACCCCGATCTTGGTGCAAAGTCCGGGTTTGGGTTCTCGCGTGTTGATATGGTTCGAGGAACCGGCGGCGCAACCCGCGCGTTTAGAGCATGTCCTGGCTACGTTCGCCCGGATTTCTCATCAGGATCGGAGCTCGTCGTCAGTGCCTGTGCCGGTGGTGGGCGTCGGGATAGTGGGGTGCCGGTGGACCATCGGCTGGTGCCGATGCCAGTGGACGTGGGCTCCCTCCGGTGGGGCGCCAGGGTGATGCCGGTGGTGTTCGTCGTGCTCGTGGAAGTGCTCGTGCTCCAGGGCTTCATGCCGGTGGTCGTGCTCGTGACGCTCGGTGAGGTGTAGCCAGACGCCAACGCCCATCAGGATCGCCGCCACAACCAGGCGAGGGGTAACCGGCTCGCCGAGCAGCCCAATGGAGACGACGGCTCCGACGAAGGGCGCCGTGGAGAAGTAGGCACCAGTTCGGGCCGTCCCCACCTCCCGCAGTGCCACCACGAAGGCCGCCAGACTCAGGCCGTAGCCCAGGAAACCGATCGCTCCGGCCATCCCGATCGCGCCCGGCGAGGGAAGCGTGGCCCCCAGTGCGAACGCCAGAGCAATGTTGGTGATCCCGGCCGCCAGCCCCTTGAGGGCGGTGATTTGCAGCGGATCGGCGAGCGAAACCCTGCGCGTCAGGTTGTTGTCGATGGCCCAGCAGAGGCAGGCGCCGAGGACGGCGAGGGCCGGCCAGGACGCTTCCACCGAACCGCCCGGCCAGGGCAGCACCACCGCGCCCGCGACGATGGCTGCCATCCCCAGGACGACCCGACGATCGGCGTTCTCCCGGAACACGACCCAGGCGAGGATGGCGGTGAAGACCCCCTCGGCGTTCAGCAACAGCGAAGAGGCGGAGGCGGTCGTTCCGGCAAGCCCGTGCATCAGCAGGACCGGCCCGGCAATACCGCCGGCCAGGATGGCACCCACTAGCCACGGCCATTCGCCGGGGCCGAGCCGGCCACGGTCCGTCCGCCGCACCATCCGGACGGCCGTCAGGCCGATGCCGGACCCCAGATAGAGCAGGCCCGCCAGCAACCACGGACCGATATCGCCCAGCAATAGCTTGGCGAAAGGGGTGCTGGCCCCGAACAGGAGGGCGGCGGCCAAGGCCGCCACAATGCCCTTCCGCTTCATCATGGTTCGACAATAGTGGTGCCACGTGAGAACTCAACGCGACCGGCAATCCAACCGGGCCGCGCGTTGTCGGTGCCGGTGGCCGATGTTAAGGTGCCGCCGCATGGAATCACCTGCCTCGCGAACACCGCCCGTCCCGAGCACCTGCCCTTGCGGAACCGGCCGCTTCATCGACGACTGCTGCGGTCCGATCATCGACGGCGCACCTGCGGCCACCGCCGAGACACTGATGCGCGCCCGCTACACGACGTTCGTCACCCGGCAACTGGGCGATTTCATTTATGACACCCTGGCTCCCGAGAAACATGCCGAGGTCGATCGGCACGAAATCGAGGCATCGGCGCGGGACGCGGAGGGCCTGGGGCTGGAGGTACGCGCGGTCAATGGAGGCGGCACCGGCGACGACACGGGGACCGTGGAATACGTCGCCCGCTTCCGCATTCGCGGCCATATCCAGGTCCACCACGAGTTGGCAAGCTTCCGGCGCGAGGACGGACGGTAGCCGAGGCTGCTGAAAAACCCGATTGAGTGACGCTTCCGTGCGTGATTCCTTGGCGCTGGGTCTGTCAGCGGGGGATTGCGGTGATGCTGGGTGCGCCGGTCGGTCGGCAGGGCCGGCTTTTCTATGAGT
>Ga0209363_1000092_pt1 | contig 34729 bp, 33 predicted proteins | sample WorMetexBAHAMAS3_FD_187385 | JGI IMG/M metagenome (GOLD analysis project Ga0209363, IMG submission 187385) | Marine gutless worms symbiont microbial communities from Max Planck institute for Marine Microbiology, Germany - Inanidrilus exumae... | ecosystem: Host-associated > Annelida > Digestive... | reverse complement strand
AATCCGGATGATCAGATTACTTGGCGGCGTTAGAGGCTTCATTGCCAGGCTACAAGCAGTATAAAAACAGCTACAATAGCCCAACGGGTTTGATGTGCCCCACGTAACAACCAAAATGGGCCGTTCGGCGTAAGCTCTAACGCAAAATGTGATCGGTCTCGAAGACAAAAGTATCAAAGAACAAAATTAAACCCAGTCGGGGTCTAATGCGACACAGTCTGGCAGGCCGGCATCCAGAATCAAGCCCACCGAGGGCGGACAAACATCAAGCATCCAGAATCCAGGAATGCGAATCCCCAACATCCGACCTCCGACACCCGACATCTGCCCTCCGACCTCCGACCTCCGACCTCTGCCCTCTGACCTCTGACATCCGACATCTGTTTTCTGCCCTCTGTCTTCTGCCCTCTGTCTTCTGTCCTCTGACCTCCGTCCTCTGTCCTCCGACCTCTGACATCTGACCTCCGACATCAGTCTTCTGCCCTCTGACATCCGACACCTGCCCTCTGTCTTCTGTCCTCAGACCTATTTTGGTTTTGCCTGCGCCATCTGTTTCTTCCGCTCCAGGGCCAGGGCGAGATTCGTTTGGATTATGTTTCGAAATTTCGGAGGACTGTCAGAAGGAATTGTTTCCATGGCCTGCTGAAACGATTTGATGGCGAGATCCAGATATGCGTTGGATTTGGTAACCACAGACAGATTGTTATAGCCAAGGCCCTTATTGTTCAACGCTAGAGCGTAATCAAATGGATGGATGTTGGGCTTGAACCCTGCCTCTGCTGCCTCAAAGGATTGAACGGCCGCTTTAAGGTACATCTCCTGATTCTCCCCGGTGGCAAGGCCCATGAGAATGGCTCCAATATTGTTTTGGGCAATGCCATATTCGAAGGGATTATTATCCAGGGTGTAAACCGCCAGGGTGGCCTCGAAGGCATCCTTGGCATGGACCAGATTCCGCTGCGTGTCGACCACCTCTGCCAGATTGCGGTAGGCCAGGCCGATCGCTTTCTGGAGATGGGCGTACATTTCCGGATGGCGGTTTAATGAATAGATTTTCGCCGCTTCCTGATTCGCCTGGATGGCGCGAGGGTAATTTCCCCGGGGATTTCGAAGCACCGCCAGTTCACTGTAGGCGGCACCCAGATCTTTCTGAAGGCGGCCATAATCTTCGGATAAGGCATGGGAGGCCATGCTTGCCAAGGCCTCCTCCATGGCCATGGCTCCGGCCTTCAGATTGGCTGCGGTGTTTTTCGATTTAGCCAGTTCCAGATAGCAGGTGGCGAGCTTTCGCTGGATATCGGCATAGAGTGACGGGGATTCCTTCGGTGTCAGGTTTTGTAAAATCTCCTGATAGATCGGAATCGCTTCATGGAATCGTTCGGCCTCGAGCAGCGTTTCCGCATTCTGGATGGCCTCCTGCTGCCTGGCCCGCATCAGCGCATCCTGGTGCCGAACATATGCCCGTATCAAAGCCACCCCCGCGAGGGATAGACTCAGCAGACCCACCAGGGCGATGATCATATATTTACGCTTTCCCTCGATCGCCATGGCATTCATTATTTCATAGCCGGCTTCGGATCGTCAAACGGCCCACCCCAAAATCGATGTGATGTGAAAACAGGTAGTTCCGTAGTGCTCTGGAGGCGGATCAAACCGATGTTTCCGGCGTCGCGCAAATCCAGCAAACATGCGTATAATCATTGGGAAAATGGGCTTTGATTCCGCTTGACAAATATATACAGGCTTACTATGTGGGTTAATTCGGTTTAAAAGAGAGCTGCCGTTTCGGAAAACGGTGAATGTGAATAAAACGTGAAAGGAGAAGGGAACAAATGGCGAAACTTGTACCACCCCATGGAGGAAAGGGTTTGACCACCTGCCTGCTCGAAGGCGCAGAACTGGAAGCGGAAAAGAAAAAAGCGGAAGGTCTGAAAAAGGTAGAAATTTCTCCCCGCGTCAAAGGGGACCTGATCATGATCGGTATCGGCGGCTTCAGCCCGCTGACGGGCTTTATGACCAAGGCGGACTGGAAAGGCGTTTGCGACAACTTCCTGACGGCCGATGGAACCTTCTGGCCGGTACCGGTATGTCTCGATGTGAGCAAGGCCGATGCGGATGCCATCAACGTCGGCGATGAAGTCGCTCTGTACGATCCGGAAGGCGACGAAATTATGGCCACCATGCAGGTGACCGAGAAATTCGAATTGACCGAGGCCGAAAAGACCTACGAATGTGAAAAAGTGTTCATGGGCGAAGGCACCCCCACCGCCGAAGAGTTCTGGAAGATCGCCAAGGAAGACCACCCGGGCGTTCAGATGGTCATGGAACAGAAAGAATTTAACCTGGCCGGACCCGTCAAGGTGCTCAGTGAAGGTGAATATCCGACCAAGTATGCCGATGTTTATCATCGCCCGGCCGAATCCCGGAAGATTTTTGAAGACGCCGGGTGGAGCGAAGTGGCTGCCCTGCAGCTGCGGAACCCCATGCACCGCTCCCATGAATACCTCTGCAAGATTGCCGTGGAAGTCTGCGACGGTGTGTACATCCATTCCCTGGTCGGCAACCTGAAACCGGGCGACATTCCGGCGGAAGTTCGGGTCAAATGTATTGACAGCCTAGTGAAGAATTACTTTGTGGGCGAAAACGTGGTCCAGGGCGGATACCCCCTCGACATGCGGTATGCCGGACCCCGGGAAGGCCTCCTTCATGCCGTATTCCGCCAGAACTACGGATGCTCCAAGATGATCATTGGCCGCGACCACGCGGGTGTGGGCGATTTTTATGGTATGTTCGAAGCCCAGACCATCTTCGACAAAATCCCGACCCCGGCCGAAGAAGGCAAAGCGCTGGTTTGTACACCGCTGAAAATCGACTGGACGTTCTACTGCTACAAGTGTGACGGCATGGCCTCCCTGAGAACCTGCCCCCACACCAAGGAAGATCGTGTGCTGCTCTCCGGCACCATGCTGCGAAAGATGCTCTCCGAAGGCGGCGAGCTGCCGGATCACTTCGGCCGCGATGAGGTCGTTGCGATTCTTCGCGAGTACTATGAGGGTCTGACCGAGAAGGTCGAAATCAAGACCCACAAGGCTGCCACCGGCGACTAATAGAACCGGCCACAACGGTATATAGTAGATTCACAAAAGGGAAGTGCTCCTTGGAGCATTTCCCTTTTTTTATTCAATCGGGCGAAAATTCATCTTGCCATGGACAGCACCTTTTGATGGAATGTGCGGAACAAAAAATACTGCAGGAAGGAGGCATCCCGTGCTTCGACTCTGGACGGAGGGTGTATTCATCGTTCTACTGACATTGGTGCTGGTACTGCCAGTCAGCGATGCAGGTGCGGCCGATTGGAAATTTTACGGCAGCGCCCGTTTTGCCACCTTTTACATCTAGCAAAGCGAAGATGTTCCCACCAATCCCATGTTCCAGGGGCCCAACAACCCGCTGAATACGGCAGACGCAGATCTGGAATGGGATTTACAAGGGAACAGCCGCATCGGCGCCATCGTTGAGTCCGGGGCTGTCGGGGGGCGATTCGAATATGGTGCATCCGGGGGAAACTCGAATCTCCGGCTCCTGTACGGGACCTGGAATTATGGCACGGGCTCCCTCCTGGTCGGGCAGGATTTTACACCCATCACCTCCAATTTTTCTAATCAAGCCATATTCAGCGACCAGACCATGTATAACATCGGCGATCCCTTCGCCGGAAGACAGCCACAGCTCAAATGGAAGACCGGGGAATTCCAGCTGGCGCTGATCACACCGAACATCGTGCCGGGGAGCGACATTGTCGGGTCGACCTACAATACCGACACGGACTCCCTGTTTCCGAAGATCGAGATCGCCTACAAACACGAGTGGAATAAGTCACACGTTCGATTCAAGGCCGGATACCAGACCTATGATCTGGTGAACATACTCGATCAAAATGTGTCGGTGGATTCATTTATAGTTGGAGTTGCTGGCAGAGGCGGATTTAACGCCGGCCATATAGGGGCCAGCGTCTACTACGGGCAAAATCTCGGCACTTACGGGGCCGTGAATTCCGGTCTGGTCAGCACCCTTCATTTCGATAATGATTTACCCAGATTCGAGGGCGGCTCCCTTAAGGACAGCACCACCCTGGTGGCGGCGCTGCTGTTCCACTGGCAGCTTACCGAGAGACTCAAATTCGAGACAGCGGCCGGTCATCGCTGGATGAATACGGACACGAGCGTTGCCCGCGAGCAGCAGAGCTGGGTGGTCTATGCCCAGATGCCGGTCACGATGGCCTCCACGGTATTCGTGGTGCCGGAGGTCGGCTATTACGACTTCGGGGCTCTGGAGCAGGGTCCCAGCAAGCAGGAGCTCGGCCACACGTTCTATGCCGGTGCCAAATGGCAGGTTAACTTCTAACTCGGATGTGTTGTGAAACATCCGAGTTAGCCAGCTACTCCTTATATTGGTGTCGATCCGATGATTCTCCGATGCCCGTCGGATGACAACGGAAAGCGATCGTCACAATGGAACGCAACCCTGGCCGTCAGATCCGGCGATTTGGAACCGGTCATTGGTCCTTGACCGAGTCATACCTCAAACGCTTTTTTCTATTCGTACTTGCAGTCGCTTCACTTATCATCATGGCGTCGCCGGAGCCGATCCGGGCCCAGGATTTTGGTAGCGGCAATCTCTATCACTGGGCCTACTCTCCCGCCTTCGGCACCGGTGCCTACCAGATCGGCGACGAGGAGACATTCGTCGTTACCGCCAAACCAAGATTCAGAATCCGGAACATTAACGAACATGGGTACGCGTTCAATGTGCGCGTTCCGGTATCCATCGGCTTGCAGACCATCGACTTGGAAGAGTTTAATTTTCAGAACCTGGAGGAAAATTTTACTACGGTCACTGTGGTGCCCGGCGTTGAATTCTTTCTTCCCTTGACCAAACGCTGGATGATCCGGCCCTTTGCCAACGCTGGGTGGGGAACGGCGCTGGACGGCGAGGAATCTGCCTGGATTTACTTCGGCGGTGTGGACAGTCGATACACCTTCCGGTGGGGGAAGGCAGACCTGAACCTGCTCAACGGACTGCAGTGGTACGGGTATACCCCGAACCCCGGGGGCTCCGATGCCTTCGGCCGCTTTCTCGCCGGACTAGAGGCGGACTACCCTCTCGGCAACGCGGCCTTCAGAGGACAGCAGCTCCTGATTCGGCCCCACATCCTATATTACTGGTATTTCAACGACCTGGATTTCAGGGTGTTTCTGGAGCAGCCGGTGTCGATCGATCAGGAAGTGGAAATCGCGTTTGCCATCGGGACCAAGGATCTGACCAATTTCTGGCTGCTGTGGCTGGATCGGATCGGCATCGGCTACCGGTTTAGTGGGGAAAGCCACGGTATCCGTGTGTTTTTGCGTTCCGTATTCGACTATCCCTAAAATTGCCTGAAAAACTCAGGCAATTTTAGCCAATAAAAAAGGGAGCGGAAAACGGCCCCCTTTTTTTCATTTCTAGTCTGATCTATTCTGATTTACTTCCGTCCCGAATACTCCTGGTATGTCATGGCCACTGTCCGATAGACCAGATGGCCCAGCTTGGAGAACGGGGTGTAGGCAAACAGCGCCCAGACAAACAGCAGGTGGAAAAAGTAGATCACGTAAGTCGGGGCGGCCAGGCCGGCCAGACGGGTCATCTGGGTCAGCATTCCGGTCAGGCCGAGGGCCAGAACCAGGCCGATGAGATACCAATCCCAGTAGGTGGATCCCTGGTCGGCTTTCCCAAGGCGATTTTTCAGCAGCAGGAATCCGCCAATAATCAGGGCAACCCCGCTCACGTTTGCGAGCCACTTGACGGGGCTGAGCTGGCTGTAGGGCCCCTCGATATGCAGAACCCACTCTGCGACAAAGAAGCAGTTCGTCACGATGAACAGGCCGATGAACGAAAAAAGGACCATCATGTGCGCCGTGGCCCGCTCCTTATTCTCGCCGCAGTCGTTGAATTTCCGATGCTTGAGAATGGTTGGAATCACGCGGCCAATCGCTTTTATGAACTCCATCGGTTCGAACTCCGTTCGATCGGTCTTTCCCTCAGCCAGGGCATTGGCATGGATATCCGACACGAATCGTTTCAAGCCGAGGGCAAAGATACCAATGGCGGTAAAAAAAGTGGGGATCATGATGATATCCACCAGGTAGTTGTTGATAAAATGGGACTGCCAGATCACATCGCCGTGGGGTGCGAAATTGAGCCAGTCGATTCCCACCATTTTCAGTATCAGTCCCAGACCGATAAAAATGGCCGCTGGAATGGCCAGAAGCACCGGCAGCATTTTCGGATTGGCGACGGCCTTCGCAATACCTTTTGGAAATGAGTATTCATTGATGGCATAAGCGCGGATGGCACCCAGGACTTCACCCGGTTGTGCGCCTCTGGGGCAGCGGGTGGTGCAGTCGCCGCAGTTGTGGCACAGCCAGATATCCGCATTTCCGACCAGACGGTCCTTGAGTCCCCAGGACGCGGCGATCATTTCCTTTCGCGGAAACGGTTTCGTGTCCGGCGATATGGGGCAAGCCACTGAACAGGTGGCGCACTGAAAACACTTTTTCAGGTCACCGCCTCCCAACGCGGCCACATCGTTGATAAACCCCACATCCGGTTCAACCATGTATTGCTCTGTCATATGCAAACCTCCTACAAGTTCGCGTGCTTGGTAATCACCACAGCCGCGCCGATTAGAATCCCTTGAATGGGTTCGGTCCCATTTCCTCGATCATCTCCACAAATTCATTAATGATCCCAGGAATTTTGTCATATTCGTCGATGGCCACCTGGAATTGGGCAACCCGCTCATTTTCCAGTGCCAGGCTGGCCAGGGCGTCACCGATTTTTTTGACCCGAATCTCAGCCAGCTCGCTGCCTTTGACGAAATGGCACTGGTAATCGTCTCCGTGCTTGCAGCCCATCAGGAAAACGCCGTCCATTCCGACGGACAGGGCGTCCTTGATCCAGATCACGTTGACCGATCCGAGGCACCGCACCGGGATGAATCGGACGTCGGCCGAATAGGACAGGCGGTTGAGCCCGGCGATGTCGATGGCCGGGTAGGCGTCGTTTTCACAAATCAGCCCCAGGACCCGCATCGGTGGTTCTTCGTAGTCATCTTCGGACGGGACACCGATGTTTTTTACCATGGATCCAATGCTGTCGATGTTGTAATCGGCAAACCCGATAATCCGCTCGGGGCAGGCGCCCATACAGGTACCGCATCGGCGGCATCGGGAGGGGTTCGGTTTTGGAGTCCCCTTCTCATCGTCATCCAGTGCTCCGAAGGGGCACTCTTCCGTGCAGCGCTTGCATTGCGTACAGCGTTGGAAGAAGAAATCCGGATAGGTCAGGTCCCCGGATCGCGGATGAACCGCCATGCCGCGATTGACCGACTCGAGGCACTGGATTGCTTTCAGAGCGGCTCCGGATGCGTCCTCGATGGATTCTTCCACGGTCATGCTGCGACGGATGGCACCGGCGGCGTAAATGCCGGTCCTCTGGGTCTCATAGGGGAAACAGATAAAGTTGGAATCGACATATCCGTCGAACAGGTCGATATCCCTGAAGGCGGGACCCTGGCGGTAGGCCATGTTGACGACCGGATCGTCGACTGTCGCGGGAACCATGCCGGTGGCCAGCACAACGATATCGGCCTTGATGCCGAGATTTTCGCCCAGAAGGGTGTCGCTGGCCTCTACGACGAGCCCGTCGCCGTTTCCGGACACACGCTTTACCTCGCCCTTGGTGAGGAAAATTCCCGGATCCTGCTGGATGGTTTTGTAAAAATTCTCCTGAAGTCCGGGGGTTCGCATGTGCTGGTAAATGACGAAGGCCTTACCGTCATCGTAGTCTTCCCGGACGTATTTGGCCTGCTTTAATGCCACCAGGCTGGTCACCGCACCGGCGTACTCGAAGTCCGAATCGTTGCCATCCGTGCCGGGGCTCTGGATAAACACGACGGATTTGGCCTCCTTACCGTCCGAGGGTCGGACGATTTTGCCGGCTTTGGCGATCTCTTCGAACTGGGTATTGGTCACCACATCCGGGCTTTCGCCGAATCCGAGGTGAGCGAATTCGCCTTCTTTTGGCTGGTATGGCTCCCAGCCCGCTGCCAGCACCACGGCTCCGAACTTTTCGCCCTCCGGGTCGAACTGAAGAATGTCTTCCTTGCCTTCGTTGTACTCGAGAAATGCCTTGTGCAGCGATTCGGCATCCAGTTCCTTTCCGGCATCGTCAACCTTCATTTCGTCCGGCAGCGGATAGGGTACGTCAAAGGAGATCTTCTCCCCCGGCTTTTTCAGCGTCACCGTATAATCCCCGGGCTCTCCGGCCAGACGGGCGACCATGGTTCCGGTTTTCACGGTGATCTTGTCGCTGGCTTCAACGGCCTGGATCGTTTCCTGAGCCCTTGGCGTAGAAAGGGCGTCGTAGGGATCGCTGGCCGGCAGTTGCTTCCGCCATTGGGTGGCATGCCCGCCGAGCTGGTCTTCCTTCTCGACAATGGTCACTTCATAACCGGTGGCCGCTGCGTCGAGAGCTGCGGTCATACCGGTCATGCCGCCGCCGATCACCAGAATCTTACGGCTAAACGTCTCCATCTGGTACGGCTCGGGCAGATCGATCTTTTCGACCCGGGCCATGCCCATTTTCACATAGTCTTCAGCCAGCATCTGGACGCGGTCGAAATGCACCCCGTCGTCCTTCTGGTCTTCTTCCAGCTTGGGGAATTCACTGCGCGGGTGGGACCATACCACCTGCTCGCGAAGATTGACCCGGTCAACGATGCAGCCGTCAAAGCGGAACACGTCGTAATTGACCCGGCGTGAGCAGGCTGCCAGCACCATCGTGTTGGTGCCCTCGGCGATCTCGCTTTTCAGAAACTCCACGCCCTCCTTGGAACAGAGAAAGGGATGCGTTTTAACCGGGAGCCCCTCTTCCTCCGGAACACCTTTCAGTGCCTCGATATCCAGGGATTCCCCGATGCCGCATCCTTCGCAGATATACACACCATATTTTTTATCCATGGATAACCTCCTACCTCCTCACCAGGGTTTGAATCGCCTTCAAGGCCATACCGGTTGCATTCTGGTTCGATGAAACAACGTCGGCCGGCTTGGCAGCACATCCGGCAGCAAACACGCCCCCCTTTGCAAAGTCATTAATCATAAACCCGTCCGAATTGAACTTCAGATCCGCGGGCAGGGCGGAATTGGCTGCCGTCGGCTGCATGCCGGTGGCGAGCACCGCCATCTCCACTTCCTGGTGGATCTTCTCTCCGGTGACCGCGTTTTCGGCGACCACGGTAACGTTCTTGGTGGCCGGATCCTGGCTGACCTCGGCAACCTTGCCCTTGATCAGAAAGACATTTTCGTCGTCCTTGACCGTGTTGTAGAATTTCTCGTACCGCTGGCCCGGAGACCGGATGTCGATGTAGAAGATGTAAATTTTCGCTTCGGGATACCGCTCCCGAACATATGTGGCCTGCTTCAGCGAGGCCATGCAGCAGATGTAGGAGCAATAGGGAAGATGATTTTCATCCCGGGAACCGGCACACTGAACAAATGCCACGCTCTCTGGCTCCTTGTTGTCAGACGGCCGGAGTACTTTCCCCTGGGTGGGGCCGCTGGGAGCCGCCAGACGCTCCATCATCATGTTGGTAATGATGTTGTCGTACTGTCCGAATCCGAGATTGTCCATTTTGGTGGCATCGTAAGGTTCCCAACCGGTGGCCCAGACAATCGCTCCGACATTCAGATCGATGGTCTTGGTTTCCATATCCAGGTCGATGGCATCGTACGGGCAAGCGTCCTTGCATTTCTGGGCCGCCTCGGTCCCGATAATCTCCGGCGCCAGGACATAACGGGCCGGAAACGCCATCTCGTGGGGGATATAGGCGCCTTTGTGCTGGTCCATTCCGAAATTGAACTCGTTCGGGATTTCCGTGCCGCAGGCTTTGGCGCACTCGTCACAGCAGGTGCAGTTTTCGTTGACATACCGGGGGCTGAGCTTGATGCTCACATTGTAGTTTCCCGGTGAACCGTCGACCTTTTCGACCTCGGCAAGGGTGAAGACCTTGATGTCGGGATTGTCCTTAATCCGTCGAAAGTTGATCTCCAGACCGCAGGTGGGAGGACACAGCTTGGGAAAATACTGATTCAGCTGTGCCACTCGACCGCCGAGCGAAGGATTTTTTTCGACCAGAAACACCTCGTAGCCCACCTCAGCGGCTTCAAGGGTTGTGGTCAGCCCGCTGATCCCTCCGCCGACAACCAAAATGCTTCCGCTCGCAGGGGCTGATTTCTCTTCTGTCATGCTATCCCTCCGTGGATAAGAGTGTTGATGATCAATTTTAGCGCCCGCTTCCCTTCAGGCGATATCCAGCTTCGTCCATGTCCAAATACTTAAAGGCTTCAGCACCGTCAAGCCTTTAAGCATGTGGACACAGCCGAGGGATCCACGGATACGACCTGAAAGGGAATATGCTCTGGGCTGAATTAATAAAAACCTCCAGGTGCCGCAGGGGCACCTGGAGGTTTTATGTTTGGAGCGACTAGGTCATTCTAACCCGTCGGTAATTAGTCAGGGATGATCTGGACGTAATCTTTCTTGAAGACATCCCATTCGCCGGTTTTCGCGTCGTACTTGGAGTTGACGAAGCAGAACCAGTTCTCGTCATCCGTACCCGGATAGTCGGCCTGGTAGTAGAATCCAGGATATCGGGTCTCTTTCCGGTACTGGATATGGCGCAGATGAGACTCAACGGTCCAGATCCTGTGAATGATTTCCCAGGCTCTCATGAGCTCATGCAGATCGCCGGCCGCCAGGCTCTCACAGTCTTCACGCATGGTGGCGAGAAGATCCATGACGATCTCCAGGTTTTTGGAGGTGGTCTGGTAGTAGGTGGCCGTTCCGGCGCCGTACTCATGGGTGGCCTTCATCAACCGGTACATCATGCCCTCGGGCTTGAGGTAGGCCGGGTTGATATTGATGTCTGTGGAGTAGTCCATGTTGTCGAGCAGCGTCCGGACCGGTTTGTAGACCAGGTCGACCAGTTCCTCGTTGCTCTGGGAGATGGCCGGGGAGAAGTCCGCAAAGTCGCTGGCGTAGCGGACCATCTGTTTGACCGCCATCCGTCCCTCGGCGTGGGAGCCGGAGGAGAACTTGTGGCCGGAGCAGCCCACGCCGTCGCCGGCGGTGAACAGACCCTGGACCGTGGTCATACGATTGTAGACCTTGCCGTTGCGGGCTTTGATCTTGTAGGAATCCGGGATCCAGTCATAATCCGGACCGGAAGTCCACAGGCCGCAGCATCCGGAGTGGGATCCGAGCAGGTACGGCTCGGTCGGCATGATCTCGGAGTTTTTCTTTTCCGGTTCGGTGTTGGTGGCGCACCACAGGTTGGCCTGGCCACAGGTCATATCCAGGAAGTCTTCCCACGCCTCGGACTCGAGGTGCTTGAGTTCCTTCTTGTCCATGGTTTTGCCGAGTTCAGCCAGGGCGGTAACCGTGTCCATGATGATGGGGCCGCGGCCTTCCTTCATCTCGAAGAGCATCAGGTGGTTCCGCAGACAGGTCGGGGTGATGGCGGCCGTTCCGTACGGGGCGTAGGTCTCCAGTTCGGCCTTGGCGGCATCGCTGCCGGCAAAGGCTTCGCCCAGACCGTTGAGGGTCTTGGCCTTGAACAGCAGGAACCATGCGCCCACAGGGCCGTAACCGTCTTTAAAACGGGCCGGGGTGAACCGGTTTTCCATCATGGAAAGTTCGGCGCCGACACGCATGCAGAGGGTGTAGGTGGAACCGGAGTTCCAGACCGGGTACCAGGCACGACCTTTGCCCTCACCGACCGACCGTGGCTGGTAGATGTTCACCGCGCCGCCGCAGGCTACGAGCATAGTCTTGCACTTGATGATGTAAACTTTGTTTTCACGGACGGAAAAACCGACCGCGCCGGCGATCTGATTTTCTTCATTGGCATCGAGCAGCAGCTCAACGATGAAGACCCGCTCCAGAACGTCGTCTTCGCCGATGGCTTTTTTGGCGGCTTCGGCAACGATTCTTTTGTAGGACTCGCCGTTGATCATGATCTGCCATTTGCCGGTCCGAACCGGCTGCGCCCCGGCTTTCAGGGTCCCCATTTTCTGGCCCTTTTTGCCGTCCAGGTTCTTTCCGTCTTCGGATTTTTTCCATATCGGAAGACCCCATTCCTCGAATAGATGGACCGAGTCATCGACATGGCAGCCCAGGTCGAAGATCAGGTCTTCACGGACGATGCCCATCAGGTCGTTACGGACCATGCGGACGTAGTCATCCGGAGAATTTTCGCCGATATAGGTGTTGATGGCGGACAGACCCTGTGCCACCGCGCCGCTTCTTTCCATAGCGGCCTTGTCAACCAGAAGAACGCTCTGATCGTCTTTCAACCATTTTTTGACCTCAAATGCCGAGCCGCAGGCAGCCATACCACCGCCAACGATCAAAACATCAACTTCCTTCTCTTCGACTTCGGGGTCACGGACGGCTTTAAGTTCACCCGTGGGTTTATTCGGTAATGCCATATTTGTTCCTCCTTAAGGTGTAGAATTCATTTATTTTCAATAATCAAAGAATGGTACGCCCAGTGCCGGCCCTAAACCGTGGCCTGGGGGGTGGGAATCGTGTAGCCGTCGGCTTCTTCGGTGGCCAGCAGGCCGCTTTCGATATCGTTGCCTTTGAGATCACCGTACTCGTTGGCAGCACCTTCGGGAGTGGTACGGATGGGGAACTTAAAGCGTTTGACAACGCCATTGCGGAACTTGCAGGTCCACATGACATCTTCTGTACCCAGCATCGGCATGATGCTGCTTCCTAGCGGAACAAAGTCGGCATAACCTCTTACCTCGATGGCCTGGGTCGGGCAGATCTTCACGCAGGAAAAACATTCCCAGCACTGATCCGGCTCCTGGTTGTAGGCCTTCATTTCATTGGGTTCCAGCACCATGAGGTCGTTGGGACAGATGTACATACAAGCCGTCTTGTCCCCGCCTTTGCAGCCGTCACATTTTTCATTGATTACAAAGCTTGGCATTAATTATCCCTCCTAAGTTTAAGATTCTGCATGTTGCCTCTATTCAGTTTCCTTTGGTTTTAGTGCACCCTTATGCTGTCCTACACCTCCCTTCCTTATTCGATCCGAAAAAGGGTGCCTTTTCGAATCCGTTTTTGACTTCCTTTTTGCTGTATCTGCCTGTAAATGCACCTCAAGCGTCTGAATACGATTGGGAATTTCAGGCGGTTGTCCGGCATGAAGTTTTAAAATTATCTATTAATATCAAATACATAGAGACCGTTACACAGATAGAGTTAAATATCACCCAGTTTTTTTATTGTCAAGGATTTTCACCCGAACAATTCTAAAATATGCAGCGGGTTACGGACCGATCCGGACGAGAACAACATCTGGATAAAACCGGTTGCGAGGACACTATATATGGTGTGCTATAATAATAAGGTATTAGTGCCCACGAAGCCGCGAGAAGGCTTGGGCATTTTGCCGTTGACTTGGTCGATTGACGTGCTACCTCTTTAAGAATCGGTTTGTCCCGCCTTTGGCGGGATTTGCCGGTTTGCCGGTTTGCCGGTTTGCCGGTTTGCCGGTTTTCTGACATCCGACATCTGACATCCGACATCTGACATCCGACATCCGACATCCGACACCTGACACCTGAGACCGAAAGCCATGCATCTTACATCGTGATTCCGGTCCCAGAGACCGCAAAGGAGCTCCCATGACCGACCCTATGACGCCGATATCAGCAGACGAAACATTCCAGTTTTGCTGTTCACCCGACGTACCCTGTTTTAATGCCTGCTGCCGGGATTTGAACCAGTTTCTTTATCCTTACGATATCCTGCGCTTAAAAGACCATCTTGGGATCACGTCATCCCGGTTTCTGGAAGATTATACGACCATTCATGTCGGCCCCGAATCGGGCTTGCCGGTAGTATCGCTGAAGGTGGATTACACGGAAGATCTAAAGTGCCCTTTTGTTTCACAAGAAGGATGCCGTGTCTATCCGGATCGGCCTGCAGCCTGCCGGATGTATCCCCTGGTCCGAGCCCTGGCTCGAAACAGGGAAACCGGCGAACTGACCGAACATTATGCGCTTCTGAAAGAGCCCCATTGCCGCGGTTTCGAGCAGGACGGATCCCAGACCGTGAAGGAATGGATTACGGATCAGGACCTTGCTGTCTACAACCGGATGAACGATCGGATGCTGGAAATTATCAGCCTTAAGAACCAGCGTCACCCGGAGCCACTCGATGTCAAATCCCAGTACCTGTTCCGACTGGCCTTGTACGATCTGGACGAGTTCCGCGTTCACGTGTTTGAAAAAGGGATCCTTTCGGAAATGAATCCGGATGCCGACCAACTCGAGGCGGCCAGGACGGACGATGTGGCGTTGCTGGAATTGGGAATGATGTTCGTTAAAAAGGAACTGTTCGGCGAAATGGAATGATCTACTCCACTTTAATAGTGTGAAATCCGAAATTCGAATCTCGAAATTCGAAACAAGCACGAATGCTCAAAATTCGAATGACCAAAACTTTACCTATCAACATAGCGAAAACCTAAATTCAGAAGTTTGTAGTTTTCGAATTTTGAAATTGTTTCGTGCTTCGAATTTTTGCTTCTTGGCATTTAAAAGCCTTTCATTTTGAGGAAGCCGTATATGGAACTGAAAAATAAAGTCGCTCTCGTCCTGGGTGGTATCAAAGGGATCGGCAGGCAAATCGGACTGGATCTGGCCCGGGCCGGGGCCCGGGTGGCGCTGACCTATTATGACTGGGAAGAGAGCCTGAGCGAGATGCAGCAATGCTTCAAGAACACCGGCCAGGACCATTTTATTCAGAAAATCAACCTGCTGGAGACAGACCAGGTGGCCGGGCTGATCCGGGCCGTTATCGATCGGTTCGGACGACTGGATATACTGATCAACAATATCGAGCGTGGCGGGATGCCGGTGGTCCACGGACCCTATGTCGAGGCTCAATGGGATCTGGAACTGGCCACCACCCTTCGGGCGAAGCAGTGGGTGTTTGATCGGGCGCTGCCGTACCTGAAACAGTCCGGAGACGGGGCGGTTGTGAACCTGTCGTCCATCGCCGGCATGGTAGGCCGATCCGGTCCGGCCAGCCTGATCTTCAACGAAGGCTACGCTGCGGCCAATCGCGGCATTTCGCTCCTTACCGAAACCTGGGCGCGGCTCGGTGCCCCGGAGGTGCGCGTCAACGAAATCATGCTGGGCATTTTTGAGACGCGCCACGGTCAGGGTACCCGCGGGTGGGATCTTTTAACGGAAACCCAGCGACAGGCTATCATCGACCACACGTTACTGCAGCGGACGGGCCTGTTGGAGGATGTCACCCGCGCCGTCCGGTTTGTTCTGGAACAGGCACCGTTCATGACCGGAAGTGTTATTCGCCTGGACGGGGGATACGTTCTGGGTGGGGAGAAGGTGGAACCGATGCCGAAAGGCGTACTCTGAAAAAGCGGTTTCAAAACATCCTCTCACGCCCAATATCTTTGTTGGGCGGAAGAATTCAATCCCCGAAATATTCCGTGGAGAACCGTTGCAGATATCCCAATTGAATATCCCTGATGACATGATCGACCTGGGGGCTGGTCAGCCTGATCCGAACCTGCTGCCGATGGCAATTATGCGCCAGGCTAGCCAACACCGGTTGCGCCGAGCGCGTAAAGCAACACTGCAATACGGCACCGAGCAGGGAAGCGCATATTTTCGAGCTGCCCTGGCAAGATATCTGAGCGATGGCTACCGGTCCGAGGTGGATCCGGATCACCTGATGATAACCGCCGGAGCGACCCACGGATTGGATCTGGCCTGCACTTACTTTGCATCTCCGGGCGACATTATTCTGGTTGAAGAGCCGTCCTACTTTCTGGCCCTGCGCATATTCAGAGACCGGCATTTGAACATGGTCCCCATTTCCATCGACAGCGAAGGGCCTGTCATCGACGAAGTCGAAGCCGCGCTAGAGTCGGTCCAACCGGCCTTTTTTTTATACCATTCCGACCTTTCACAATCCGGCCGGCGTCACCATGTCCCTTAGACGGCGCCGGCAACTGCTAGAACTGAGCCGGGAACACGGCTTTATGATTGTTGCCGACGAAGTCTATCAGCTTCTGTCATACGGATACGAACCACCCCCGCCCATGGCAGCGCTCGATACCGAAGCACGCGTGCTGGGCCTGGGATCATTTTCAAAAATTCTGGCACCGGGCTTACGGCTGGGCTGGATCCAAGCCCAGCCTGAACTGCTGGCACGCCTGACCGGCAGTGGTCTGCTGCTGAGCAGCGGCGGAATGAACCCGTTCACGTCTTCACTGGTGCAGAGTGTGATTGAAAATGGACTGCAGCACCAGCATCTGGACAACCTTAAGTCCATCTACCAAAAACGAGCGGACGATATGACCAGCGCCTTGCGCCACAACCTGCCCCGATCCGTTCTTATTACCCCGCCCCGGGGTGGTTTTTTCATCTGGCTCCAGCTGGCTACCTCGATAGATACCCGTTCATTGCGCAAAAGGGCCGTGCCAGCCGGTGTCAACTTTCAACCCGGAGCCCATTTTTCAGTCAGACAACGTTTGGGAGACTGCATGCGCCTTTGTTTCGTTTATTACGACAGTCAACGTTTGGTGGAAGGTGTTCGCAGATTGAGGGAGGTCTTGGCTGATACCGGTGAATAGATCAGCCGACGGCACACAATTTGGAATTTCCCCTTTTCCCGCTCTCGAAAGGGGAATTCTTATAAATTATCGGAATTTAAGAAATGCCACTTAACAGAATAAGTGAGTACGGAGGGAAATGTTACCGGTAAAAAGGGAATTTTGCGTAAAAATCCTTTAAATTACTGGTAAAATAGCACCAGATATTGATAATCATCTTTGAACAGAGGGTCCACTTCACCGTGAAAGATTTGCCACCCATTGTGATGACAGCTCTTGCACCCCTTTGATTTCCGTACTATCCTGGACACCTATTCAGCTACTGCGTTCGTTCCATCTGATACTGACACCTCTTGCGACTTATTTTCCGCGGCCCTACGATCACAACCCTTGTGACTGACATCCAAAATAGACGGTTTGTAAACTGCTTATCGGTGACAACCTACTCTTTATCGTAAACCCGCAAACCAAAGGAGGTGTGATATGAGTCGGATGTTACTCGCACCGGGCCGCTATATCCAAGGGGCTGGTGCCGTTAACGAGATTGGGAAATACGCTCTCAATTTAGGTGCCGATGCGTTGATTACCGGTGGGGAGACGGCGCTGTCTTCCTGCGCCCAGGCAATCGTCTCCAGTCTTGAAGAAAACAAAGTCAGTTGTTTTAAGGACATGTTCAGAGGGGAGTGCTCGGACGATGAAATCAATCGACTGGTGGATCTCGGCCGGTCCAACGGGGCGGATTTGGTCATTGCCGTGGGCGGCGGAAAAGTCATTGATACCGGAAAGGCCGTGGCCCATGCGATGAAGGTCCCGGTCATTGTGGTTCCTACCATTGCCGCCACAGACGCGCCTTGCTCGGCGCTGTCGGTGATCTATACGCCCCAGGGCGTCTTTGATCGCTACCTGGTGTTGCCGAAAAATCCGGATATCGTACTGGTGGATACGGAAATAGTGGCCAATGCACCGGTGGAATTTTTAGTGTCCGGCATGGGCGATGCCCTAGCCACCTTCTGGGAGGCGGATACCTGCGCCAAGAGCTGCAAGCCCAACGCGTTGACCGGTTGCAGCCCGCCCACCTTATCCGCCATTGCTTTGGCAGAACTTTGTTATGACACCTTGCTGGAGCATGGCGTTCAGGCCAAACTGGCGGTGCAGAATAACGCCGTGACTCCATCTGTGGAGGCCGTGGTGGAGGCCAATACCTTACTCAGCGGGTTGGGTTTTGAAAGCGGAGGCCTTGCCGGCGCCCACTCCCTGCACAACGGGTTGACGGTCCTGGAGGCTTCCCACCATAAGCTGCATGGTCAAAAAGTGGCCTTCGGCACGCTGACCCAACTGGTTCTTGAAGGCCGTCCGTCCAATGAGATAGCAGAGGTGCTCGATTTCTGTGCGTCCATTGGGCTGCCCATATGTTTTGAGGAACTGGGTATTGCCAATCCCACGCGGGAAGAGATACGGAAGGTGGCGGAAGCCACAACTGCCGAAGGCGAAACCATTCATGCCACGTGGTTCCCCGTGACTGCGAAAATGGTTGAATCAGCCATTTGGGCGGCGGATGCCATTGGTATTGCCTATAAGAAGGGGCGATAGGTTCGCACGAGCAGAGGCGGACCGGCTTTGGGGCGGCGGCGATTCGGTTTGTCCTCTGGGATGCGTTGCCCATTATCCAACTTTTTACGGTATTTTAATTTCATCAGCGCAATCTTATAGCGCATGGTGATCGCCGATCCCGAACGCATACTGCATCAAAGAAATCTTTGGGCGTTAACATTCTGTAATAGATCGACCGGATCTGCAATTTGGACTAAGCTTTTTGGCGAGAAGGCCAACTACCAGATATTGTAGTTGGCCTTTTTTTCGTTTATAACGCCTATCGGCAATTCAGATCTGTCTGTGACTCGCTGGAGTGGCTTGCCGCCATGTGTTCCCATGTCCTCAATAAAGGGGAGCAGATGGTCCGCTATTTGGGGTTGTGGGATGTAAGCGCAAACCACGTCCTCTGGCAAATGCTCCACCAATTGATGTTTTCCCTAACGCCTGGGGCGGATCTTTTTGGATTTTATGCCGAAGAGAAACAGCTTGACCCATTCGAATCCGAACCGCATCAGCTGTACCTCATCGTTCTGAATTTTCTTTAACATGTCCCGCTTCACCTTATAGCGATCCAGAAAACTGCTTCCAAAAACAAACTCCCGGAATCGGTCCGTATTGTAGGTGGCCATAAATGCCATTTTGGCCCTCTTCCCCTCGGCGCTCTCAGCACCCCATGGGTCTGTCTGAAACAACCGCTGGAGTTCTGCCCAGAGAATGGTCATTTTCTGATACATTTCCGCTTCCTGATCCTGAGACCAGGTCTGTGATGTCCAGACCTCTTCCTCATTTTGCCCCAGGCAGAAATCCGGCGGGCGAAATATGTGAAACAGCTCGGCTCTATTGGATCGGGCGTCGAAACGGAGGCCCTGCTCGACAGGAAATCGACGGCACGTGTCGGGTCTGTCGGCATAAACCGAACAACCCTCATCCGATAAAAAGGGGCAGGTCTTCTCCTCATTGTCCGTCATGTGCAGCAGAACATCCGGGAAAAAACTGCCTTCCCGAAGGACGATGTCGACATGCCGGTCCAGGAATTCATCCGAAGTGATCCCGAGGTTTTGCTTCAAACGCAAGACATCATAGGGGTATAGGAATAGATTTAAATTCCGGCAGCAAAGATTGAAACAGGCCAGCCCGGGATGACATTTAAAGGAGAAGCGGTCCCCGGATTTTAACCGTTGGCCGGGGAGTTTTTCGATTTTTTCGCTATCCAGGTATTTCATGGGAACCGAATGATCATTTCGGCCACGGTGAGCTTCAGCCGGTCTGAACAGCTGACCGCCTGGCGCAGCCGCTGTTCTAATTGGGCCATTTCGGCGTAAAATGGGGTGCGGTCAAACGCAATATAATTGCCGTTCCCACATTGTCCGTGGAAATCGTCGCAACCCGGACTGATTTGAGAAGGCCGACCGGGTCGTCTCAACTCATGGGGGATGCCATGGAGGCGGCAAATCATGGGCCGATACGCATAGAGAATGCACATCCCCATGTCGTTCAAGGGGCACCAGAGGCGAACGGTGTCGCCGCACACGTCCGCATCCTCGGATTGCTTCACTACTTCCTCGGCCCGGGCGGTGATGTCCTGCCGCTTCCTTTCTGCCAGGGTCTGAAATCCCCTAGACAAATATGAGAACTCGAGCAGTGTGTGGTGATAAAAACGGGTTTGGCAGCAGTTGTCCGTGCAGCCGGTACAGGTGAATCCATACCCATCGGCGATCCGTTCATATTCCCGGTCCATGGTGTCAAAAAGCGTTTCGAGTTCGGACAGGAACGGTTGGCAGGCTTCAGCGGAAATGAGGGATAGCGGTTTCACTGGTTACACTTGGGGGGAAGGAAAGAAAATACTCGAATAGAGGTCCAGAGCCTGGGTGTCCGTCAGGCTGGCGATCAAATCACATACGGTCCGTTCGGGTGTGTCCTCGTTTTGGGACAGGGTCGGCATTTCCATTTCTTCCAGGGTTTTGAGTCGCATGCCTTCGTCTTCCAGAAAGAACTGGAACAATTCTTTGAGAATTTTTTTGGCCTTTACGAATTCCTTGTGAACCCGCCAGGAGCGATACACATTATCATACAGGAATTGTCGCAGGATGGACATGGCTTTGGCCACGCCATCGCTGAGACTCAGCCGCATGCCTTCGTCGCCGGTGGTGGTCGAAAAAATCAAATCCTGAATCAGGGTTGTTGCCCGATCCGAGTGGGTACTTCCCAGGATTCGCACGCAGGGCTCCGGAACCTGGACTTCTTGAACGACCCCGCTGCGGATCGCGTCGTCCAAATCATGGTTCAGGTAGGCCATGATATCGGCGATGCGCACAATCCGTCCTTCCACGGTCTTTGCCAATTTGCCGCGATTGTTGGGTAGAATCTGGCCATGCCCCTTGGAATGCTTCAGGATGCCGTCTCTGACCTCGCGGGTCAGGTTTAACCCCTTTCCATTGTTTTCCAAACGATCGACCACGCGAACGCTCTGTTTGCTGTGTGAAAAGGTCGCCGAGTAAATCTCTTTGAGAGCCATTTCCCCACCGTGACCAAAGGGTGGATGCCCCAGATCGTGTCCCAGGGCAATGGCCTCGGCCAGATCTTCGTTCAAATAAAGGGCTCGGGAAATGGTTCGACTGATTTGGGCCACCTCCAACGTATGGGTGAGACGGGTCCGGTAGTGGGCGCCCAGGGGGGCCAGAAACACCTGTGTTTTATGCTTTAACCGGCGAAATGCGTTTGAGTAGACGATCCGATCCCGGTCCCTCTGGAACGCACTGCGGACCGGACACGCGGGTTCAGGGATCAACCGGCCCTCGGATTTCGAACTCAGGCATCCGAACGGGGACATAAAGTTCCGTTCGCGCTTTTCAAAGTCTTCCAGAATCGTAAGCGGCTTGTTGTACACAGCGGGTTTCATAACCATATCCTCAAAAATATTTCACACGGATAGGGCGATGTAAAGGGTATTTTATTCGCCTTTGCCTGAATATCCTGCGCTTTATTGGAGCGAAGCGGAAATCCCGCGCAGCGGGGCTGCAGGGGTGATCGGCCGTCGCCAAGGGCTATGGCCCGACTGAAGAAGGCGATGCGAATTACGGCAGAATTCCGCTCTGATTCTCCGCTGTTTGCTGTGGAGAGACTCATTTCGGCGATTGAGCATGGCGCCTTGTTGGGACGCATGGTGCGGCACGGCGCAGATAAAAACCGGTTGATGTTTTATCTTGCATTGCATAACGTTCATCCGGTTTCTGTAGAGTCCTAAAGTGGTGGAAAAATGATGATAAAGCGTCTTCTTGAAAAAGTACCCGTCCGGATTATTCTGCCTGTTCTGTTGACTGTGGCCCTGTTTGTGATGACGATCTTTCTCCTGATTCTGCCGATCATGGAAACCAATATGATGGCCGGAAAACGGGAGTTTATTCGGGATCTGACCGAATCTGCCTGGAGTACGCTCGATTTCTACGCTGAAAAGGAGCGATCCGGTGCTTTGTCACGGGAAGAGGCCAAGGCCCTGGCTATCGATCACCTCCGAAATCTGCGATATGGGCCGGAGCTCAAGGACTATTTCTGGGTCAACGACATGCTGCCCAGGATCATCATGCACCCCTATCGGTCCGACCTGGAAGGCAAAGAGGTTTCAAACTACTCGGATCCCAATGGAAAGCGGCTCTTTGTGGAGTGTGTTCGTACCGTAGAGGCGCACGGAGCCGGCTACGTGGATTACGAATGGCAATGGAAAGACGATCCAAAGCGGATCGTGCCGAAGATCTCGTACGTCAAGGGGTTTCCCGCCTGGGGGTGGATCATCGGAACCGGAATTTATGTGGAGGACGTACGGGAAGAGATTGCTTCCATAACCCAGAGGTTGACGGTGGTCAGTCTGCTCATTCTTTTAGTTATCGTCCTCTTGTCATCCTATATTATCTGGCATGGAGTTGTTGTCGAATCTAAGAAGAAGCGGGCCGAAAGCGAGGCGGAACTACGCAGGGAACAGCTGTTCCAGGCATCCAAAATGGCGTCGGTGGGAACTCTGGCTTCGGGGGTTGCCCATGAGATCAATAATCCCATCACATCGGTGATGCTGAATACGCCGATTGTCCAAAAAACGTGGGACGCGGCACGTCCGATTCTAGACACCTACCAGGAGGAAAGGGGGGATTTTACCGTCGGCAGCATGCCTTATTCACTGCTTCGGGACCGGATGCCGCAATTGTTGGGCGATATCGCGGACAGTGCCAAACGAGTCCAGTCCATCGTTCATGATCTGAAAGACTTTGCCCGACAGACACCACCGGACCTGAACGAATCCGTTGATATCAACCTTACGGTGGAAAAGGCGGTGGGGCTCGTTAATAACCTGATTCGAAAATCGACCCTCCAATTTTCTCTGGTGTGCCAGGAAGATCTTCCGAATGTCAACGGAAATGCCCAGCGTATCGAGCAGGTGGTCATCAACCTGGTTGTGAATGCATGCCAGGCACTTCCAAACAGCGACTGCGGAATATCCGTATCGACCGGATACGATTCCGTGTCCAAACGGGTGTATGTGATCGTCCTGGATGAAGGTGTCGGCATGACGGCGGATTCCATCGACCAGATCCGGGATCCCTTTTTCACAACGAAGCGTGAAAGCGGAGGTACAGGCCTGGGTTTGTCCATTTCGGATCGGATCGTCCGGGACCATGGCGGTCAGATGGATTTCGTTTCCAATCCGGAAAAGGGAACCCGGGTAACGCTATATCTACCGGCGGCGGACGTGCCGGATCTTGATTGATCCAATCCCGTTGACCGGTCCCATCAAAAACGATATCAAAGGCTTATGGCAGAATCTCGTAATCCGAAATACCCGATACTGGCTGTCGATGATGAGCGCAGCATCCTTTTGGCCATCGATACGACATTACAACTGGCGGGTTTCAATAACATTGTCACCACCCAGGATGGCCGAGAGGTAGAGGGGATTCTTCAGGCCGGGCCGATCGAACTGATGCTTCTGGATTTGACCATGCCGCACATCGGCGGGGAGGAGCTTTTAAAGCAGGTCCACGCCGAGCATCCGGATGTGCCGATTATCATAGTTACCGGGACGACCGATGTTAAAACCGCTATAAGCTGTATTAAGGCGGGTGCCTTTGACTATGTCATCAAGCCTGTCGAAGAGGAGCAGTTGCTTGCCGTTGTGCACCGGGCGGTGGCCTTTCGGGACTTGGAACGGGAGAATGTGGCGCTTCGTCAGCACATCCTCAGCGATAATCTGGAGGCGCCGGATGCCTTCGAGAATATCATCACCCGGGATCGGAAAATGCTCTCGGTTTTCAAATACGTCGAATCGATCGCCCGAACCTCCCAGCCGGTCCTGATTACCGGGGAGACAGGAGTTGGGAAGGAACTGATTGCTAAGGTGGTTCACCGTCTCAGCGGTCTGACGGGTCGGTTTGTCGCCGTGAATGTTGCAGGGGTCGATGATAACGTGTTTTCCGACACCCTCTTTGGCCACGTCAAGGGGGCGTTCACCGGGGCCGAGCGCTCTCGGCCCGGATTAATCGAAGAGGCTTCCGGCGGCACCCTCTTCTTGGATGAAATCGGCGATCTAAGTCACGCATCCCAGGTGAAACTGCTTCGACTTCTTCAGGAAGCGGAGTACTTGCCCCTGGGTCTCGACAAGCCGAGAACATCCGACGCGCGGATTGTCACCTCCACCAACAAAGATATCTGGGAACTTCAGGGGGAGGGAAAATTTCGTAAAGATCTCGGGTATCGGCTAGGCACACACCTCGTGCACATCCCGCCGCTCAGAGACAGAAAGGACGACACCCCCCTGCTGGTGCATCATTTTCTGGAGGAGGCTTCCCGGGCGTTGGATAAAAAGAAACCAACCCCACCCAAAGAACTGTTTCCGTTGCTCGAATCCTATTTGTTTCCCGGAAACATCCGTGAATTGCAAGCCATGATCTACGATGCGGTGAGTCGACACACTGCGCGGATGCTATCCCTCGAGGTTATCAAGGAGCATATCGTACGCGGGCAATCCGTACAGCCGGAGGTTGTGACTCCGGTCTCGCCGACACCCTCCGGAGAATCGATAACCTTCCACGAGACCCTGCCGACCTTAAAGGAGGCGGCTCAACTGCTGGTTGCCGAGGCCATGGAGCGCTCTGGCGGGAATCAGTCGTTGGCTGCCCGGATGTTGGGGATTTCGCAGCAGGCGTTGTCCAAGCGTCTCAAAAAAGCGGACGGATAGAAAGCTTCGCCTAAGGTCGGCATGCGGCGTTATCGTTTCCTTTCGATTCTCGAAGTAGAATCACTACACCTCGAACCGAAAGAAAACTGCTGCCTTGCCTTCCGCCCTGATGCTCGCTTTCTATCCGCCCGCCGTTTTTAATACGCATCCACCCAGCGGAAGCGGAAGATGTCCTGATGCGGCCTTGCCTGACCGTATTACTCTTGATTACTCTTGTTTCTTATGTGTCTGAAAGTTCTCTAACAGTCCTTTCGAAAAGATGGCAACTCTCCGCTGATTATCGAAATGTTTTGCCTTTCGGTCAGCGAAAATGCTTAGTTACAACCACTAAGTTACTTGATTGGTTTTAGGCTGTCTGACCAGCTCATCCATAATGGAAGTGATGGAGGTCGTGTCATGCAACTATGTGGAAATACGTATCGGAAGGTGTTTCCCCTGGGATTACTCTTACTGGTCATGATTACGTTATCCGGCTGTGCGTCTATAGGTCCGCGCTCTATCAGTCACGGGCGGGCCGTCTATAATGCCGCTATCAATCGTACTGAGGATCAGCAGTTGCTGCTGGCTGTTGTGAAGTCGCGTTATGGCGAGACAGTTTCTCTTCTGGCGGTAAGCGGTGTCGTGGCCAATGTGCGCTTCCAAGCCTCGGCCAATGTCCAGGCCGGAATAGGACCACAAGAGAACTATGAAGGAAACCTGGTTCCCTTTGACGGAGGCCTGGCTTACGAGGAGAATCCCCCGATTCCAGAAATCCCTATCTACAACCCTTACAACTTTATTTGTAAATCAAATTTAGTTGTGAATCCGTAAAACATACTGATAATATACACTTTATAGTTATTCCCGCCTTTTCGCCACAACTTAAATTGTAAGTGCCCTGATTTTTCCTTTCATCTCCTCTTAAGATATTATTCCGAATGATATCAGACCGTTTTGATGTGTTCCCGCGGGTGGCACAATGTTTGCGATCTGTAACCCCATCTATTGGATTTCACTAACAAAATGAACGGCATTCAGTGAATCCAATTCATTAACCCGTCCAACACAAATAGTGAAAGGAGCCCCCCATGCAACAGATCAGAAACAAAGGCTGGCAAGTGACCATGGCCGGTTTAGGCATTAACCTGGCCCTCGGTATCCTCTATACATGGAGCATCTTCAAACTGGCGGTCAAGGAATCCATCCTTGCCGGAGACGGCCGATTCAACTGGGACATGGCCTCCCTCAACGATCCCTATGCGATCTGTTGCCTGGTCTTTGCAATTACAATGATTACGGCCGGACGGCTCCAGGATAAAGTCAGCCCGAAACTGACGGCGATTTTCGGCGGGCTCCTGGTCGGATCCGGCCTGATTGCCATATCCCTTTCCAACATGCTCGGCATGTGGATTCTCGGATTCGGGGTCCTGGTCGGCATGGGACTCGGCTTTGGCTATGCTTCGGCGACGCCTCCGGCGATCAAATGGTTTCCGGGATCCAAGACCGGCCTGATCGCAGGTATCGTGGTGGCCGGTTTCGGTCTGGCATCCGTATACATTGCCCCTCTGGCCAATTTCCTGATCGGCCAATTCGGGCTGAGCCAATCGATGATGATTTTTGGTGTAGCTTTCCTGATCGTTGTCTGCGGCCTTGCCATGTTTCTGGTGAATCCGCCGGAAGGGTATACTCCGGAAGAAAGCAAGCCTGCCTCCACTGCCAAAGCGGCCGTGGCCAAGCCGATTGAAGATTTTCCGCCGACGGAAATGATGAAGACCAAATCCTTCTACAAACTCTGGTTCATGTTCTTCGTCGGTTCCGGTGCCGGACTGATCGTCATCGGCAGTGTTGCCGGTATGGCAAAACAGAGTATGGGCGAGTTGGCCTGGATCGTTGTGGCCCTCATGGCGGTTGGAAATGCCGGTGGGCGTATCGTTGCCGGTGTTGTTTCCGATAAGATCGGACGACCGAAGACACTGACCATCATGCTGAGCGCTCAGGCCCTGGTGATTATGTCTCTGCTCTTTATCGGGGAAAGCAAAGCCGCGCCTCTGGTGGTTGCCGCCACACTCATCGGGTTCAATTACGGGACCAACCTGTCACTGTTTCCCTCTGCCGCCAAAGACTACTTCGGGTTGAAGAACTTCGGGATCAATTACGGACTGTTGTTCACCGCCTGGGGCGTGGGTGGATTTATCTTCCCCCGGGTGTCCCAGATGATTATTGCCCAAACCGGCTCCCCGGAAACCGCCTATATCATGGCGACCTTCTTTCTTTTCCTGAGTGCCGGCATGTCGCTAATTACCCGGCCGCCTCGCTCCCTGATGGAAAAGGCAACCCCCATCACGAAGCTGGAACCGGGCAAGGTTTACTTCGGCTATTTTGTGTACAATCCATTCTTTACGCCGGTGCTGACGCCGAATCGGGAACAAAGCGTTGCTGCGGATGATGCCAATGCGGATCGTCTTCCCGAGCCGTCCAGCGCAAATGCGGCCTAAAACAGTTCTAAACCCTGTGTGCAGTGTTTAGTTGCTCGTTTAGCCTATTGCACACCCCCTAATAGTCAGAGGCGGCTGCCCCGGCAGGCAGCCGCCTCTGACATCTTTAAGCCTCCGTTTTTTCGACCCTACCAATCAGAATTCATATTTCGCGTTGCTTTCAAAATCATCGAGAGAAACGATAAATCCGAAATTCGAAGTAAAATACAATTCCGAAACAGAAAATTTCAAATTTTTAGTAGTTTTGAGACATTCGAATTTTGAGTTTGTTTCGAGATTCGTGCTTCGGATTTCGAATTTAAAATTGACGGCGGCAAGACAATTTAATCGAAGCTGTGGATTGAAATGTTCTATGTCGACAGTAACGGCTATCTTCGGCGGATAACATATTCTACCGCCACCCTCCCCTGATAGCTGGAAGCCGGTTTCAGCGCTGCAGTCCCCAATGCAATCCCGAGACTCATGGTGTCCATTTCTCGAAGATTTTCAAGAGGCGCCTTTTGGGTGTAGATGGTCGACATGTCTCTCAACAGCAAACTACTGCCTTCCACCTCGACAGTGTCCGGATTTATTCGTGCGCGTTCCAGGCGCAATCTTTTATCCAATTTGCCGACCCAGTCTATCTGAATGGGCAACTGCTTGCGGGTGAAGACATCCAGCGTCAGTTCAATCGTTTGCGGCTTGACCGCGATGACATCGATGCCGCGGGGCAGAGATACGTCTTTGCTGGTAATCGCATAGACATTTTTGCCGACAACCCCGTTGCTCAAGTCCACTCTCACTTGCACTTGATCCGGGCGAACGTTTTTTATCAAAGAGACGGATCCGCTCAATTGAAGGCGAACGATATTGGCGGATGCTTCTATAATCTCCATCTTGGGTTTACGGTTCATGTACTCGACCGGAATTTCCAGAGCGATGATGGTATCTCGTCCCCGGGTAAAGCTGAACCAAACGCCGGCAACCAGCATAACAGACACCAGGGCGGCTGCCACCATACGGACCCGCTGGGGTATTTCCTCGGAAGGGCTACTCTCCGTTTCACCGGTATGCTCTCGAATCAAACGGGCCAGGCTTGCGACATCCTTTATTTCAAGCAGATCGGGGCCTTTTGCGACGACCACACTTTCTCTTTCTTCCGAAACCACAATAATCAGTGCGTCCGAAGATTCCGCCAAGCCGGCGGCAGCCCGGTGCCGGGTTCCGAAATAGGATGGAAGATCCTTTCTTCGGGACAGTGGCAACACGCTCCCGACTTCAAGAATACGATCGCCGGAGATGATGATGGCGCCATCGTGGACGGGGTTGTCGTGCCAGAAGATGCTTAGAATCATCTCACTGGAAATTTTCCCTTCCCACGGGATTCCTTTTTGAATAATTTCGTCCAGATTGTCTTCTCCGGGAAATACGATCAGTGCACCAATGCGGTTGCGCATCAGTTCGAAAGCACTGGAACTTATGATTTCAACGGGTGTTTGGGGAGCCTTCTGTGAAAATCCCCATAAAATCGATCTAATGTTTTTCGCCTGGAGGACGCTGCGGATTTCATGCCGGAACACGACGATAATAATGAAGGCGGCGACTGCCGTGATGGCCTGGATGGCCCATGAGGTGACAATCAGGCCCAAAAAAACGGCTATCCTGCCAAAGAGCCAAAGAAACACCAGACCGGTCACCACTCGAAAGACAAAGGTGCCTCGGAATAGCGCGTAAAATCGAAAAAGGATGTAACTGGCCAGCGCGATATCGAGAATATCTTGCCAGCGCATGAATTGAAGGAATTGAAATAAGGCGTCCATAGGGGTTTACCCCACCTCGGTCAGTCGGTAATGCTGAATCTTATTGTCGCAAAAAGAGTTCCGTCTTCTCCTACCACTTCCACGCGCCAGGGGCCTTTGTCCGTGGACCGGATCTTGTGTCTACTGAACGTGGACCAGTTGGGCGATTGAAGACGCAGTTTAACCTTCGCCGAAAGCCGGTCTCTTCGATACCAGTTGTGATACACGAGGGTGTTTTTAGGGACGGGATTAAAGTAAGTAAAACAAGTGGCGTTTCCGGCAGACACCGGAAAGATGATGGTTTCGTTTTGGGGTGTGTGGCCTTCAATACTTTCGCACATCACACCATGAACTAGAATCGGCCGTTCGGATAGCTCTTTATCCGTGTCGGAATCCGCGGCCCAGAGCGCCGCAACGCATAGTAAAACGATGCTTATGATCAGGGCGACCACACGTGCCATATGTCTCTCCGATACCCAACCCGAAAATGGCATGAACTCCTTTCAGCGGATGGCTGAAAAAGATAAAACTCTAATCAGATACTGTGTTGTCGGGTTATTTGGTCAACATACATATTGTAACTATCTACAACCGGCGAATAAACTGAAAAGAAGCAATATCGGTTGTTCCTGTAAATAGGAGCCTTTGTGGCAAGCTTACAATTTGTGATCATCAAGATTTAGAAAAGACTCTGAAAAGATTTCACCCTCCGGGCCAAACGGAGGCTTCCATGGCCAGCGTTATTCGATGCTCGCGGTAGTTGGACTACAGCTTCACCTCGAAGTGCCTTGGCCATAAAAACCTCCATTTGGTGCAATGTCCGGGCTAAATCTGCTTATTTTTAGTATGAAAATATACAACGTCTGGGAACACGGCGCAACGGCTGAATGCGTTTGAAGATTTCTTGATTTTCCTTTCATGGATAATATATTGGTGTCGATAGATGGAATGCCACTCAGCACATGATCTGAGGTTTGGACGGCCTTGCGGGAAGGGGCATCGTCGCCGGAGATCAAATGCGTCATGTGGATCAGTCGATTCTTGGGATTATCGGAATGTTAAAGGAGCAGGTGATGATGGGCAATCAGGTTAGGACAGCACTACTGCTAGGCGCAATGACCGTTTTCATTCTTTTAATCGGTCAACTGCTGGGAGGACGCCAGGGGATGTTTATGGCACTGATTCTGGCCGCTGTCATGAATTTCGGCAGCTACTGGTTTTCAGACAAGATCGTCTTGAGCATGTACCGTGCGAGAGAGGTTGCCCCCGAACAGGCCCCGGAGCTTTATGAGATGGTGCGTACGTTATCAAAGCGAGCCGGGCTGCCGATGCCTAAAGTGTACATCATTCCTAAAGAATCGCCGAATGCGTTTGCCACCGGAAGGAATCCCGAGCACGCGGTGATTGCTGTTACCGAAGGTCTGCTTCGAATCATGGACCGTGAGGAAGTGATGGGTGTTCTGGCCCATGAGATCGCCCATGTTAATAACAGGGATATTCTGATCGGGTCCATAGCGGCCACCATGGCTGGAGCAGTTATGTTTTTGGCAACCATGGCCCGCTGGTCGGCCATTTTTGGTGGCGGCCGTGGGAGTGATGAGGAAGGCGGTCTTGGAACCTTCGGTTTGATTGTCCTGTCCATCTTGGCTCCAATCGGCGCCATGATAATTCAGATGGCCATATCCCGTTCCCGGGAATATCTGGCCGACAGCACCGGGGCCCACTTTGCCCAAAACCCAAATGGGCTTGCCGGGGCCCTGGAAAAACTCGGTGCTTACAGTCAAAAACTTCCCATGGATGCCAACCCATCTACGGCCCATATGTTCATCGTGAACCCGCTTTCCGGAGGAGGGTTGATGAGTCTTTTCTCTACCCATCCGCCCCTGGAGCAGCGGATTGCCCGATTTCAGGGGCAGACTCCCCGTGGTGGGATATCTACCTCGGGAGAAGATCGGCGAGTGGCCGAGGGGAGGGCGTTTTGGGATAATCTTTCCGGTCCGAAAAAGTGATGGCCTCTTTGCACAGTGGGGGTAGATCACGACAATTGAGGAGAAAACAATGAAAGATGATCGGGGATTGTACTACTATCCTTTTCCCAACAATCGGCAGGTTCGGATGTACATCCGCGAAGCGGGGGGGACTGTTGAATTCCGGATGTGGAACCAACAGGATCCGGATATGTGGGAAGAACACGGATGGGTACCCTACGAAGCGATTCAGCAAGCGACCGGAATGTACCAGGGTTCCTTCGATCCTGAAAAAGCATATGATCTGGATATTGCCAGGACCTTAATCGCTGACCATCGATAGCCCGAACATTGCATGAAATCTTTTCAGCATTTTTGAGACAGGTTTTCAGTAGTAGATCTTTCGTGCAATGTACGGGCTAACCAAATAGGAATCCCATCACAGATAAGATTCGATAAAGCGTCTGACTTCTTTCTTCCCCCGGTACACGCCGAAGTGCCCCTCACACAAGATGTCTGCCTCAAGAGAGATCAACAGCTCCAACGATGCGTGGTACTTTTTTTTGTTGGAAAGGAAACTCGGGTGGAGCGGCCCGTGGACATCCTGCCCGAACAGCACCCGGAGGCCGTCTGATTCCGCCACGTAGACCACAGAGCCGGGAGAGTGACCCGGTGTGTGGATTGCCTGGATTATGTTGTCTCCCAATTGGATGTCTGCCCGGGAGCCGGTGATTTTGCGGTCCACAATAAGTGGTTCGAGGGTTGCTCCGTACCAGGTGGCGGCGGTCACATCGCTGGCACCGCTTTCCAGGAATCTTGCATCCTCTTTGTGGGCTACGATCCTGCAATCCAGCCGCCCTTGAAGCGCTTTGGCGCCCCCCGTGTGATCAAAATGGCAGTGGGTCAATAATATGAGTTCAACATTGCTCGGATCCACCCCACAGGCATGGATATTATCGCAAATCATACCTACCGAATTTCCGCACCCGGCATCGACCAAAGCAGCAGATTTCCCAGAACTTATCAGATACACGGCCGTGTCTTCAGGTGCAGACAATTCGTTGCCGCCGACCTGGAATATTTCTGATGTGATCCTCATAGACATAAAATCGGTACCGATTTTATTATGGATAGCGGGTAACTCGCAGTGAAATCGTTTGGGTCGATTCCCGGTTTTCGCTCCCCCTGGCCAGTATAGCTCTCAATGCATCGTTGGCCGTTTCGTCCGCTCCGCCGATGGTAACCCACTCTCCCAAGGGGAGCATGATCTGTGTGGATGCGCCTGCAAAGCGGATGACCCCATCTGACGAGACATCCGAAATTCTTGGAGTGATGTCCAGTATGACCTGGTCACCAACGATTCTCAGGTTAATGTCCATCCCGGTTTCTACCCGTTTGTAGCGTATACCGCCACCACATCCACCGTATTTTAGGCACAGATCGTTCCAGTTCTCTTGATAAGGGATATCTTTCCCGACGCGCAAGTAACCGGGAGTGCCGGATTGGACGAGAAGGGTGTAACCGGAATAGTGGGTGCTCTTTCGGCTCTGCTCATCCAAAGACACCTGAACCCCGTCTTTTGGATCTTCCCCTTTTGAGATTTCCCATTTCTCACCGGAGATTTTCCCTTCCACTGTTCCCGCACGTGCCGTTTCCTCGGCGAACTTTCCGAAGCGGACCTCGATTCGAACCTGAGCCGGAGCCTGATCGAGCTGATGGAGCACCGCTCGTATGTTTTGAATGGCCTCCGGTGTATCCACCACGACCAGAGAATTGGTCCGATAGTCCGGGGTAACTTTCCCATGGGGAGATAATAGATTTTTCACGATAGGAAGGGTATCTTCCACCCATCGGTACTGAATTTTTATCACTTCGGCCTCCAACGCTGACACCCGGTGTGCCGGGGGAGCCGTCCAGAAAGCCAACAGTGCCAGAGCAAGACACCATATGTTTATTCTGTTTGACATAGCTTAAAATTTCTATTTATAATTCAGGTGTTTAATGACTCTTTTCACTAACATGCTTCGGAGGCAAAGGTCAATTGGACAATATCACGCAGGAATTAACGAATGATAAATGGGTCTGGGTCATCGTACAGGATCCCGGGAAAAATGAGCAGTTTGTCGGCCTTCAAGAGAAAGATACAGAGGTCTCATTCATTCCATTTTTTCTCGAAAAAGAGATCGCGCTCCAATGTTTCGTAAATATGCCGAGAGAAACGGGTAAAAAATACGAAGCCCAGGCCATCTTCTACGGCGAATTGGTCGATACATCCGCGGAAAACGATTTTCTCCTTTACTTGTTAGACGCTGGAGGAAAGGTTTTAAAAAAGATAAGACCCTAACCTCGTATTTGGGGATTAATGGGAAATGCCCAAGCAGTTCGTTATGTTCGAGAATGTTGGGGATTATCGGTCGGAGGCGTAGACCTCCATCTGACGATCGGATCCGCGGGAAAGGAGCAGAATTATGGCACTTTACCTCGTACAACACGGCAAATGCCTGTCAAAAGATGTGGATCCGGAAAAAGGTCTGTCGCAGGAGGGTATTGCTGAAGTCCGGCGGATTGCTGAGGTGGCAAAAGGGTATCATGTTAAACCGGCCGTTATCTGTCACTCAGGTAAGAAGCGAGCCCGCCAGACCGCAGAAATCTTCTCAGAAACCCTGGAGCCCGTCGAGTCCCTGCGACAGGAAGACGGTATCAAGCCGTTGGATGATGTGACCGCGTTCACCAAAGGAATGGATGTGGGCCAAAATGTCATGCTGGTGGGGCATTTGCCGTTCATGGAACGATTGTGTTCGTATTTGATTACCGGGAGCATAGAACCGGCGGTGTTTAAATTTCAAAACGGGGGAATCGTCTGTTTGGAAAGATCCCCGGAAAGTGAGAATTGGGCCATCCGGTGGGCATTAATGCCGAATATCTCGTAAATTGCTCCCTGAGTAGACAAAATCCGCGGTTTTGGATAAACTATGCCAACACTGATTACCCAATCACAGCACTAGGAGGCGGGAAATGAGCGACATACGCATGTCGGACGGGTCGATCAATTTTGGGGGAGAGTGGCTGACCGCCGATGATCTACAGCGTAAAATCAAGGAGAAAATGGATTCCGGCGATATGCGATTCGCCGATATGGCGGCGGCACTGCAGGAACTCAACGAAGCGTTGGAACGAGCTCATACTCTGGAAGTAAAGATTCTGCTTTCCAAGGCCGAGTATGACAAGCTAAGGGCTATCGGCGGTGAAGATGACAACGCCAGCGTTAGAAAAGCCATTCGGGCGTTTGTTGGTGGCGGAAAGTCGAAAGCCGAAGTTAAAGCCGCTGCTCCGGCCGCTCCAGTGGCGGAGAAGCCAGCCGAAACAGATGACACCATCCCCTGTACGAAGTGCAAGACGCCGATACCGATACCCACCAGCGCGCGACCCCTCGAGCTTGAATGCGAATTTTGCGGCACCACCATTCATCTTCCCGTTGAGGCGAAACCTGCCGAACCACCCCCTCCTGAAGACATGCCTCCTGCCGCCGAAACGGTTTCATCTCCTGAGACGGCGCCATCTGCTGGAGAGGAGCAAAAACCGTCGGCTCCGGAAGAAAACGCCGAGCCAAAACGGACGGACCATTTTATCGGATAATTCGGATCCGCTGAAGAAGTGACCCTGGATGATCATCGCCCTTCATCCCTAACAGCATTGGATATGAAAATAGTAAAGGCCCTGCCGACACGGCAGGGCCTTTATTGCGTCTTATAGTAGTTGTCAGAAATATGTTCCGATTCAGAGCCGACTCAGGCCGGTGCGGTGCCCGGCCCTTCTATGAGGGGCCTTGTCAAGCCTCTGCCTTTATCTTCGTTTTGTTGGCCACCGGTTTCAGCTCGTTGGGCAATGAACCCAAGAACCACCTTCTATCCGTTCCGGCACTTTGGGCCGAA
>Ga0209363_1000089_pt1 | contig 35414 bp, 33 predicted proteins | sample WorMetexBAHAMAS3_FD_187385 | JGI IMG/M metagenome (GOLD analysis project Ga0209363, IMG submission 187385) | Marine gutless worms symbiont microbial communities from Max Planck institute for Marine Microbiology, Germany - Inanidrilus exumae... | ecosystem: Host-associated > Annelida > Digestive... | reverse complement strand
GCTGCGCCAGGAATGCCTGAATGCCTCCTGGTTCCTGTCGATGGTGGACGCACGCCAAAGAATCAACGACTGGAGGATCGACTACAATGAGGATCGGCCGCACTCGGCGCTCGGAAACTTGACGCCGAGCGCCTATGCGGCCCAACTGAAACCAGCCCGAAAGGTCGCATGAAGCCCGGACCAAAGACGGGGCGAAGACCAATGCCAAGCTTCCCTGCCAATTCATCTGGATCGGGTTAAGGGGGGCGGGCCAATCATCTGGATGTCGGCGTTGGCGCCCCACGCGTACTGCATGGACCGCGAGGTCACCAGCCAGAACGGGTAGTCCTGCGGCGCTACGTCGTAGTTGTCGCGTAATGCCCGATCCCACAGGCCGGGCAGGTCACGCCAGCGCGGCAAGGGCTCGTACTCCTCCAACTGCTCGTCCCACCAGCTGATGCCGCGTTCGTGGAGCCGATTGGCGAGCTGACGGCCGACGCGATAAAGGCGTTCCTGATAGGGCAGCTCGAAGCGGAGTCCCTGATCCTCGATCTCCGGGTACAGGTACCATTCCAGGCGTTCCATCGGCGCCATTCGAAAGCCGCGCTCGAGATAGTAGTCGAGGCCGTCGGAGGCGTTGCCGTCGGTGACCTCGGCGCTGGCCGCACGGCAGGAGGCGTCCCAGATCTCCTCCACCGAGGGCACATTGTGGACGTCGATGGAGAAATCGTAGGTGTCGGTGCGCAGCGGCACGCCGTGGGCACCGCGGTTGATGGCCTCGTTGTAGGTTTCCAGCAGTCCGGTGCGTTCGGCGATCCGGGTGGCGATCCACGAGAAGTCGCGGGTTTCACCCGGCGGATCCACGGCCGGCTGGCGCAACGCGAAGCCCTGATGGTCCCAATACTGCTCGAAGTACTTGGTACCGCCGACGCGGATGAGCTGAAGGCTCTCTAGATCCGTAGCCTCGGGAAGCAGCACATCGGCCATGTGGTTGGTTTCGTCGCGGGTGTAGGCGAAGCACACCGTGAACGGGAACCGGGCCATGGTGCGGCTGACTCGCGCCGTATCCCAGAACGAGATCGCCGGATTGGTGCGATAGACGAACCAGACGTCAGGCGGCGTCGGGTCCGGCCAATGGTCGGGCGGCGTCTCCTGCATCATCCAGGCGAGGTGGGTGGGGCCCAGCGCCTGGCTCCATGGCGAGTTGGCACTGAGCGGGACGAGCGTGCGGTGGGCATTGCGCACGTTCGGCTGCGCCATCCAGTGTTCCTTGTCCGTGGGATTCATAGGGAACTCCATGAACCCATCCGGTCCGGCGCTGACGCTGGCCTGACGTGACGTTGCCGGCCGGTTGAGCCGAACCGTCGTCCCGAGGGTGCCGCCGGGGACCTCCAGGCCGCCCACCAGGCAGGCCAGCATGGTTCGCGACCAGCAGCAGTCGAAGCCGCCCCAGCCGTTGTTCACGGTCTTGCCCAGGGTCACCGCCACCGGTCGGTACGGCAGTGTCCGGCCGTTGATCTCGATGGTCTCGCCGACCCGAGCGTGGTCAAGGAACTCCAGCGCGACGCGACGGATGATCTTCGCCGGCACGTCGCAGATGCGTGATGCCCACAGCGGGGTATATCCGGCCACCCGCTCGGCCATCAGAAGATAAGCGGGTTTGGCGCTGCTGGGCCCATGGCGCCACTGTTTGCCGTCGGCCCCGATCTCGACGCACTCGGGCACCAGAACCGGCTCGTCGAGGCCGGGGTCGATGTCCAGCGTATCGAACGGGACCGCGCGCCCTGTGTTCTGGTCCCAGACCTGCGGCTTCAGCGTCTCCGGATCGCGGGCGTAGAAACCGTTGGGCGCCACCAGATAGGGCGATGAGGTGCGGTGCTTGAGAAACGGGATGTCGAGCCGCTCGCCCTGTTCGTGCACCAGGACGTGGACCATGGCCAGCAGGAACGCCGCGTCGGTCTTCGGCCGGATCGCCACCCACTCGGAGGAGCAGGCGCCGGTGATGGAGAGGTGCGGCTCCACCTGCACGCGCTTCAGACCGCGCACCCGGGCATCGGCATAGCGGGCGACGCCGCAAACGCCGCCGGACGCTTCCACATTGCTACCGAAGGACACCACGTATTCGCACAAGGGCGTGTCCGGGCAGACGGTGAAGGCGCGGTGCCAGAACTCCCCATACAGGTGTTCGGAATGGTAGCACTTGACGCCCTGGCCGCTGCCGAAGCCGAAGTCCACGGGGCCCCACGCGGCGAGAAACGCCGGGAAGGTCCCCATGTACGCGGTGGGCGTCCCGGCGCCGCCGAAGCTGACGGCGACCCGCGGATATCCCGACTCGTCGCGCAGCCCGGTTTCCCGAACCTGTCGCAGTCTGTCGGCGATGGTCTCCAGCGCCTCGTCCCACCTGATGGCGACGAAGCCGGGGTCCTCGTCCCGACCTTTCTTCGGGTTGGTGCGCTTCATCGGCGTGACGATGCGGTGCGGGTTGTAGGTCTTCTGGACTAGTCCATAAGCTTTCACGCAGACCCGCCCAGCGGCCGGATGGACGCCCGCCGCTTCGAACTGCGGCTCGACCTCCGTGGCGACGCCGTCCTCCACCCGCACCGAGAGGAAATCGGGACCGGCGACGCACTGATAGCAATAGGTCGGGACGGTCTTGGCGCCGTCGCCGCGAACGCTCATCACGCTACTCCTAGCTACGCTTGGGCCGTAACCTTCTGTGCCTTGGCCGTCAGCCGTTCGGCGGTTTTCGCCACGTCGACCACGAAACGCACGTGACGGGCTTCAGCCACCTTCTCGACCGGATCGGTGGCGGTCACGGCGAAGGTGACCCGCCGGCCTTCCACGGCAATCACTTCGGCGGCAATCTCGACGCTCATGCCTAGCAAGGTTGCGCCGGTGTGGTCGATCTCCACCCGCATGCCCACGGTGTCTTCGCCGCCGTCGAGGTGCTCCAGCAAGTAGTCGCGGCAGGTGCGCTCGATGTCGCGTACGAGGTCCGGCGTGGCGTAGACGCGAAGGTCGTCGCCCATGAAATCGATGGTCCGGCCCTTGTCGACCGTGACCGAACGGACGGTCTTCAAGCCAGGCGCGAGGCTGTCTTTCACCACGGTTTCTCCCCTCCGATTGCCCTCCGCTCGGATCGGCGCGAAGATCACCGTACCGAACGCAATGCGACGCTTCCAAACGGGATTTCGCCCGTTCAGTCGCACGCCGACCAATGTTGCGGCGTCGGCCGAGTTGATGTATTTATGTTATTGTTTAGTGTACGAACAATCGCCATGATCATACGATGAGAGAACATTCGCCACAAGTTTTATTTTAAAGCTGTCAAGTGATTTCTGCGCTGCAACACGACAGGCGGGCCGTCAACGCTTGAAAGTGCTTCGCATATGGGGGAAAGCGAAATGAACGGGCCGTTCAGTGTCCGGCGAACCGTCACCTGGGGGGACTGCGATCCGGCCGGCATCATCTACACCCCGCGGGTGTTAGATCATGCCGTCGCGGCGGTGGAGGTTTGGTATCGGGAGGTGCTGCAGGCGCCGTGGTTCGACCTCAACTGGCGTCGCCATATGGGCGCGCCGTTTGTCCGCGCGGAATGCGACTTCATCCGCGCGCCGGCGTGTGACGACGAGATACTTGTGGAGGTGAGGGTCAATCGGATCGGCCGCAGTTCGGCCACCTATGTCGTGGTCGGCACCGACGACGAGGGCCGTCATTACTTCCGTGCCACGCTGGTGGCCTGTTTCATTGCCCGACCGGACTTCCGGTCGGCACCCATTCCGGACGATATTCGCCAGCGGATGACGGCCTATCAGGCTGCCTGCGGCGACGCCCCCGAGGATTGATCGCGAAACACCGAGAAACAAACGGTTGAGGAGAAAGCACAAATGGACGTCGAGCAATTCAAAACTCTGATGAAGCCGGTGACGAACGCTGTCGCAGACCGTGCCGTGGACCGGTCGCTGGCAGACGCCCTGAACCAGGAGTTTCCGCCCGACGGCGCGGCGTTCAAAGCCATCGAGGACGCCTGCCATCAGGCCATCGCCGCCGGCTGGATGTGCAGTCAGGGTGATGAGGGCCGGCGCTTCGGGCGCGTGGTGGAAGCGGGGCCGGAGACCAACGGCCTCAGCATCGACGTGGTGGACCTGAAGGACATCGTCGGGCCCCACCACAGCCACCCCAACGGCGAGATCTGCATGACCATGCCGGTCACGCCCGGCGCCCGCTTCGACGGGCACGATCGTGGCTGGTGCGTCTATCCGCCGGGCTCCGCCCATCATCCGACGGTGAAAAACGGCGAGGCGCTGGTGCTGTATTTGCTGCCGGGCGGCGAGATCAACTTCACCAAGGGGGGGTGAAGCGAGGAGAAATCGGTGTCGTTACGGGCGTGACCTAATCGCGGTGACCGTCATGCTCGCCGATGCCTCGCCGGTCGCGGCGGGCACGGTGTCGGTGACCACTTCCATGGCGATCCCGTCATCGGTGCGCCAGTGAAAGCGGCAGGGGCCGGCCGCGGCTCCGGCCGCGTTCGCACAGTGACCCTTGGGGCGGGCCCCGAACTGCACCTGTAGGGCCTCGCGGGTTTCGCCCTCGGTTGCGGCGAACAGGACATCCACATAGCGAACGCGAAAGGCTTCGCCGCCGCGTTCCGGCTCCATGAAGGTCACCGCGTAGTCGGCGCCGTCGACGGAGAAACGTCCATCGACGAAGCCGTCATCGCGAACCGACGTCCGCAGATCGGGGAACAGCCCCTCCACCCTTTGGGGAGTCAGGCCGAGCACCGCCTGGGCGGTAGCGAAGCGATCATCGCCGGGACCGGAGGCCAGCTCCATCGTCATCTCGTGGCCGTCGCCACCGCCGCTGCGCATGGCTTCCCAATAGCTGTAGTCGCCACCGGCAACAAACGCGAACATGGCGGCACCGGCGAGACCCAGTAGGGCGCCGGTGGCCAAGGCGTCGGAATCGAACCAAGTCCGCTTGGTGCGGCCGGATCGCCGGGACGTGGGATCAGTGCTCTTTGGTCGCAGCATGTCGGGTCAGCACGAAAGGTCGGGAGGCGATGGCGCGCCGCCTGCCAGTTTAATAGACGCTAACAGGTTACTGAATGATTGCAGAACCGTCGATATTTTTGTTTGTTTTCAATGTGCCGCGAGGTTTTATTCAATTTTTCGACAAACCGAGTGAACGGTATTGTCAAACGCCGAGATAGCGGGTGTGGATCTCCGGGTCGCGGGCCAGATCCTCGGCGGTGCCATCGTACACCACCTCGCCCTTGGCCAGGATCATGCACCGTTCGCATAGGTCGAGCAGGACGCCGAGTTCCTTATCGACGATCAGGGTGGCGATACCGGTCTCCCTGATATGCCGGATCACCGACCAGATCTCCTGGCGGATCAGTGGTGCCAGTCCTTCGGTGGCCTCGTCCAGGATCAGCAGCACCGGATTGGTCATCAGCGCCCGGCCGATGGCCAGCATCTGCTGCTCGCCGCCGGAAAGCTGATTGCCCATGTTGCTCATGCGCTCGCCGAGCCGCGGGAACAGCTCGATGATGCGGTCAAGGGTCCAAGCCTCGTTCCCGTCGCGGCCGCGCCGCGATGCCATCACCAGATTTTCCCGGACGGTCAGGTTGGGAAAAATCCCGCGGCCTTCCGGAACCAGGGCCAATCCCTCGCGCGCGACCAGATGAGGAGGCGCGCCGGTCATCACCCTCCCGTGGATCCGCACCTCGCCCCGTCGCGGTCGCGTCAGGCCGAATAGCGACCGGATGGTGGTTGTCTTGCCCATCCCGTTGCGTCCGAGCAGGCTGACGCATTCCCCCGCGTGAACCGTCAGGCCGATGCCGTGCAGAACGTGGCTGGAACCGTAGTACGTGTGCAGATCGCGCGCCTCGACGATGGGTTCGTCGGCGTGGAAGGGCGCCGCGGTCACGATACGTCCGCCTCGGCACCGAGGTATGCCGCCTGGACCTCGGGGTTGCGGCGTACCTCGTCGGGGGTTCCGGTTTCGAGGACTCGGCCGTTGACCATAACTGTCAGCCGCTGGGCGACGCGGAACACGGCGTCCATATCGTGCTCGATCAGAACCAGCGTGTGGTCGGCGGCGAGCTCGCCCAGCAGCGCCACCACCTGATCCGCCTCCTCGCGCCCCATCCCGGCCAGCGGTTCGTCAAGCAACAGCAGTTCCGGCTCGGTGGCGAGGATCATGCCGATCTCAAGTTGCCGCTGCTCACCGTGCGAGAGCACGCCGGCAACCGTTTCCGCCCGGTCGGTCAGGCCGCAGAGATCCAAAGCCCTGTCCGCCCGTCGGCCTACGTCGTCGAAACGGCGAGCCGGGCGTAGGAACAGCATTGAGGTCCTGAGCCGCGACTGTGCCGCCAGCCAGCAGTTCTGCCGGCAGGTGAAGGCGGAAAAGACGTTGGTCCGTTGGAAGCTGCGGCCGATCCCCATGCGCGAGATCTTGTCGGGCGAGGCGCCAGTGATGTCGCGGCCCTTGTAGCGGATACGTCCCGACGTGGGCTGCAGCTCGCCGGAAAGCAGATTGATCAGCGTCGTCTTGCCGGCGCCGTTGGGGCCGATGATGGCGTGGATCCGTCCCGGAGCGAACGTGATAGAGACGTCATCGGCCGCGGCCAGGGCGCCAAAGTACTTGGAGAGTTGCTCCGTTTCGAGGATGTGATCGCTCATTCGGCGGCGGGTTCCTCGGCTCGTGGCGCGGCCGTGCGCCGGGTTTCGGCGCTAGTCGCCGCCGACGTGTCTGAGGACCGGGCTGAGCCGCCGCCGGCCATCCGCATCACCAGGCCGGCGATCCCGTTGGGCAGGAACAGGACCACAAGGATCACGAATACGCCGATCACCAACGACCAGTGCTCGGTGACCTCCTGGAACTGATCCTGAAGCAGCCCGAAGGTGAAGGCGCCGATCACCGGGCCGTACAGGGTGCCCATCCCGCCAAGAATGACGAACATGATCACCAGCCCCGACTCGTGCCAACCCAGGTGCGCCGGACTGACGAATCCCGTGTGGGTGGCTTCCAGAAAACCGGCGAAGCCTGCCATTGTGCCGGCGATCACGAAGCTCACCAGCTTGTAGTGGAAGGTGGGATAGCCGAGGGCCCGAGTCCGCGGCTCGTTGGCACGGATGCCCTTGATGACCTGTCCGAAGGGCGCGTCCAGGATCATCGTCAGCAGCAGATAGCAGCCCACCAGAGAAGCGAGCACGAAGTAGTAGAACGTGGCCGGATCGTCGAGGTTCAACAGCACGGTGCCGCCGATGGAGATCACCGGGCGGAAGAAGATGAATGTTCCGTCAGAACTGCCGAGTGCCGCGTTCTCGTTGAAGAAGTAGAACAGCATCTGGGCGAAGGCCAGGGTGATCATGATGAAGTAGATTCCCGACGTCCGCACCGAGAACCATCCGATTACCAGCGCCGCGAGAGCGCATGCGGCCAGACAGGCGGGAAGTGCTAGCCAGATGCCGATCGGGCCTGTTTCGGGCGTGAGGATGGCCAGGATGTATCCGGCCAGCCCGAAGAATGCCGCATGGCCGAAGCTCACCAACCCGGTAAAACCGATCAATAGGTCCAGGCTCATGGCGAAGATACCCAGCACCATGAGGCGGATAATCAGCTCCACGTAATAGTGTTCGCCGACCCAGGGAAACAGGGAGAGTCCCAACACGGCGGCGAGCAGCACGGCGCGAGTCGACCAGAGGCCCCTCATGTGGGCCGCCCGAACAGGCCCTGCGGCCGCCACAGCAGCACCAGCGCCATCACCGCATAGATCACCATCGACGCCAGTTCGGGCACCAGGACTTTGCCGAAGGTGTCGGCGAGGCCGATCACCATGGCGCCGACGAAGGCGCCCTTGATGGATCCGATGCCGCCGATGACCACCACGACGAACGAGATGATCAGGATCTGATCGCCCATGCCCGGATACACGGACGTCACCGGCGCGCCGATCATGCCGGCGAATGCGGCGAGCGCGGCGCCGATGCCGAACACCACGGTGAAGACGTGGCCGATGGGGATGCCCAGTGCCTCGGTCATCTCGCGGTTCGACGCACCGGCGCGGATCATCATTCCCAGGCGTGTGCGTCCGATCAGGAGGTAGAGCGCCGCCGCGACTCCGAGGCAGACCAGGGAAATGAACAGGCGATAGACCGGATATACCTGGTTTTCCGTGAGCGTCACCGCGCCGGACAGGATTTCCGGAATCGGAACGCTGTAGAAGTCGGCTCCCCAGAAAATCAGCTGCGCTTCATTGAGGATCAGGATCAGGCCATAGGTCAGCAGCACTTGGTACAGGTGATCGCGGTTGTAGAGGAAAGAGATGGCGAACCGCTCGATCACGAAGCCGATGGCGATGACCACCGGCAGGCCGAGAAGCACGGCGATGAACAGGTTGTCAACGGCACCGACTATCCAGAAGACCAGGTAGGCGCCGATCATGTAGAAGGCACCATGGGCGAGATTGATGATGCCCATGATGCCGAACACAAGCGTCAGCCCGCTGGCGACCAGGAACAGCATGAAGCCGTACTGGACGCCGTTGAGCACTTGGATGAGGAACGTTGCCGTGGTCATGAGGACATACCTCGAAAGCGCGCGGGAGCGTCCCCGACGCCATCATCCGGCGTCGGAGACCGCCGCCGCTATGCCTACGAGGTCATCCGACAGCCGGTGGCCGGGTCCTCCAGAGCCTTGGAAACGACTCCAAGGTTGTGGTGCTCACCGCCCCGCACCTCGCGAAGGTAGATGTCTTGAATCGGATTGTGGGCCTTCGACATCTTCCAGAACCCGCGTGGGCTATCGGCGAAGGTGGCCGACGACATGGCGTCGATCACGTCGTTGGTGGCGCCGACGTCGCCACCGACCGCCGCCGCGGCTTGCAGCAGCAGGCTGCCGGTGTCGTAGCCCTGAACGGCGAACACGTTCGGCGGCTTGCCGTAGGCTTTCTGGTACGCGGCCTTGAACGCCATGTTGGCCGGGTTATCCAGGTCGGTGGAGTAATGCAGGGTGGTCTTCACGCCTTCGGCTGCATCACCCTGGGCTCCGGATACGCCTTCGGTCAGGAAGCCCGGACCGTAGAGCGCGATGGAGTCCTTGAGTCCCGCCGCCGCAAAGTCCTTGACGAACTTGATGGCGCCACCGCCGGAGAAGAAAGCATACACGGCATCAGGCTTGAGCGCCGCGATCTCCGAGATGTGGGCCTGGAACTCCACGTCCGGGAACGGCACCTCGATAGACTTGATTACCTTGCCGCCGTTGGCCTCGAAGGCATCCTTGCCAGCCGCCATCATTTGCAGACCGGCGGCATACTTCCAGGTCATGGTCACGCAGGTCTTGTGGCCTTCGTCGGCCATCACCTTGCCGCCGAGATACGAGGGCTGCCAGTTGCTGAACGAGGTGCGGAAGACGTTCGGGGCACACAACGGGCCCGTCACCAAGTTCGACCCAGCGTTGGGCACGACCATGATCGTCGACCCCTTGCCGCCGACGATCTTCGCCATGGCCTGGGCGATGCCGCTGTGAACCGGCCCGACAAGGAAATCGACCTTGTCCTTGTTGACCAGCTTGTTGGTGTTCTGGGGCGCCTTCGGAACCGACATTTCGCTGTCGATGGCCACATACTCCACCGGCCGGCCGCCGAGCATACCGCCAGCCTGCTCGATGCGCAGCTTCATGGCATCGGTGATGGAGTTGCCGAGCATGGCGTAGGTGCCGGAGTAGGGCAGCAGGATGCCGATCTTGATCGGTGCCTTCATGGCCCGGGCCAGCCGCAGCGGCACCATGCTGGTTGTTGCGGCAAGGCCCGCGGTGGCGGCGGCGGTGGTGATGAAACGCCGACGTGACGTTCCGGTCGGTTCGGAGTGGCTCATGGTATCCTCCCTTGTCGATCGACTGCGTTTGTGTGGTGTGCCGTTCGTTCTGGAAATAGCGGCAGACCGCCGATTTTCTTGCTCGAAGCCTACGCGATCACTGGTCATCGCGCCAATGCGGAAACGCCGGTTCGGGTTCATCGCCAGAAACCCTCGGTGTCTATGGTGTGGAGTGCGTCAAGCTCCGCCGGGGTGGGTGGTGGCGTCGAAATGACCGTCGGCATCGACCGCAGGTCCCAGCCGGTGTTGGCGACGACTTCATCCACCGTGTGGCCGGGATGCACCGAGTCCAGGTGCAGCTCGTGAGACTCGCCATACGGCCGCAGGATGCAGCGATCGGTGATCACCGCAGCAGGGCCGCCACGGTCGAGGCCCGCGCGGGCGCGGCTCTCGCCGCCGTCCAGGTAGCCGGGCGAGGTGACGTAGTCGACGCGCTCCACCAGCCGCTTACGCTCGTGGTTCATGATCACCAGCAGCCGTTTGACCATCGATGCGATGTCGGGAGCGCCGCCCGAGCCCGGCAGCTTGACCGTCGGGGCCTGGTAGTCACCGACGTACGACGTGTTGATGTTGCCGAACCGGTCGATCTCAGCGCCGCCGATGAAGCCGGCGTCTACGTGACCGCTTTGCAACTGTCCCATCACCTGGACCAGCCCGGTGACCCACGCGGCGCCAAGCTGATTCGGCGGATCGCCCATGGTGTAGAGCATGGTTGCCGCCGGTTCATGGCGGGCGATCCCGCATTCGAACAGGCCGACGGCATTGGGCGCGTGGGTCAGCCGGGCTACACCATACGCGATGATCGGCAGGCGCATGCCGACGAATACCACCTCGCCGTCGGCGATCTCCCGCGCGGCGGCGATGATCATCAGTTCCTGGGTCGAGTAGGCACGCTCCAACATGGCTACTCTGCCGCGTAGTTGGCTGGCGCCGACGGCGCCTCGCCCCTGATGCGCATGGCCTCGAGATTGGGGCCCAGCTTGGCGCGATAGGCATCGTGATCGGCAACACCAAGCACCCATTCCTCGAGCCAGGTGCGAAAGCCGGTCTCGTCCCGCGACCGCGCGTGGTAGTCGGAAAAGAACGCGGTGTCGCGCTTCCAGCGCCCGCTCATCGGCGACGGGTGGACGGCCGCCGGTACAGGACAAACAGCATCCACCCGGAACCCCGGCACCAGCACCCGCCCCGGATCGGACGCGATCACCGACGGTGCCACCATCTCGTCGGCAAGCAGGATCACCCGCCGCGCCGCAAGCGCCGCTTCCTGGGCGACCCCGGCGTTGCCCCAATGATGGGCATTACCGAATACGTCGGCCCGCTGTACGGCGAGAATGGTGACGTCGGGGTTCAGCGGCGGTACCAGCGCGATGGGCTGCGGCTGCTCGGAGAAGGGGTTCTGGGCCACCCGGATCTCCGGGTTCGAGCGCAGGATGTCGGAACCGAGGATGGATCGCACCGGCGCGTAGGGCATGCCGTAGGCGCCGGCCATCAGCGCCATACCCAACGAGAAGTTGGAGAAGTCACGCACCCGCACCGGGTTGGCCGCATCGGCTTCGCAGGCTCGACGGTAGTTGTGGCCGAGCCCTCCGGAGACATTGCCCACCCAGGCGCCGCTGATCTGTCCTACACAGCCGGCGCCGATCAGCATGTCGGTGGAGGCGTCGGAGATGGGGGCGATCACGTCAAGCTCGCGTCGGCCCTGACGAATGATCTCGTGGGTGGCGGCGAACGGGATGTTCTGTTCAAGGCATGCCCCCAGCACCACGCTCGCCCCATCGGTGACGTAGGCGCCGATGGCGGCCGGCAACGGCATGCACTTCTCTTTCATCCCGTGTCTTTCATGTGTGCTCGCTCACAGGGGCCGCTCCGGGATCAGGTGTCCGCGCCGGATTGGCGCAGCTTGAAGCGCTGGATCTTGCCGGTTGCCGTCTTCGGCAGCGCGTCGAGGAAATGGAACCAGCGTGGATACTTGTACCTGGCCAAGCCCTGCTTGCAGTGCTAGAGCAACTCCTCCGCCAAGGCATCGGAGGCTTCGACGCCATCGGTCAGCACCACGAAGGCTTCGGGTTTGACCAGTTCGTCATCATCGGCGCGACCGACAATGGCGGCTTCGAGGACCTGCGGATGCTCCACCAGCTTGGCTTCGATCTCGAACGGCGAGCACCAGATGCCGCCCACCTTCAGCATGTCGTCGTTGCGGCCGCAGTAGTGGTAGTAGCCTTCATCGTCCCGGATGTAGGTGTCGCCCGTGTTCAGCCAGTCGCCGACCATGGTCCGCGCCGTCCGCTCCGGATTGTTCCAGTAGTACTTGGCGGTGGACTCGCCGCGAATGATCAGTTGGCCGCTGTCACCGGCCGCTACCTCAGCGCCGTCCTCGTCGATGATGCGGGCCGCATAGCCGGGGACCACGTGGCCGCTGGCGCCGGGGCGGATGTCGTCGGGGCGGTTGGAGATGAAGATGTGCAAGGCTTCGGTGGAGCCGATTCCGTCGAGGATGTCGACGCCGGTGACGTCCTTCCACCGCCGATAGATGTCAGCCGGTAGTGCTTCGCCGGCGGACACACAGTACCGTAGCGACGAGAGGTCCGGTTTCAGCGACTCCAGGGCTTGAAGCTGCGCCGCATAGAGGGTCGGGACGCCGAAGAACAGGGTCGGACGGAACTTTTCGATGGTCTCGAAGGTGCTTTGCGGCGTCGGCGGGCCGGCATAGAGCACCGACGTGGCTCCGGCCCACAGCGGGAAGGTCATGCCGTTGCCCAGGCCGTAGGCGAAGAACAGCTTGGCGGCCGAGAAGCAGATGTCGTCCTCGCGTACGCCCAAGGTATCGACACCGTAGTGCTGGCTGGTGACCACCATATCGCGGTGAGCGTGGACCGCGCCCTTGGGACTGCCCGTGGTGCCCGAGGAATACAGCCAGAAGCAATCGTCCGTTGCCGTGGCCGGCGCCGGGTTCAGGCTATCGGAAGCATCATCCATCAACGCCGCCAGCGTTGTGCCGTCGCCTTCGGTGCGCAGGACGTGCGCCGGTTGGCGGGCCGCGGCGGCCAGGGCCGGTTCCACTTCGCCGGCGAACTCCGGCGAATAGAGCATCGCGGCGCAGCCGGAGTCCTCCAGCATGAACTGGTAGTCCTTGGCCCGCAGAAGGGTGTTCAGCGGCACTGGAACGATGCCGGCCTTGATCGCACCCCAGAAAGCGAAGAAGAACGCCGGGCAATCCTTCACCACCATCAGGATCCGGTCGCCGGCGCCGATGCCCAGCCCGCGAAGGGCATTGCCGGCGCGATTCACCTGCTCTGCCAGGTCGGTGTAGGACACCTCCGCGTCGGCGCAGCGGATGGCCGTCTTGGCGCCGCGCCCTTCCGCCAGGTGCCGATCGATGAACGCGACCGCGACGTTGAAGTTGGGGGAAAACGACAGGGTTGCCGGTGCTGTCGTGCTATCGACCGTGACCGTATGCTCACGCATGACGGTTCCTCCCCTTTTGGTCGTGCCGTGCCGTTTTGGTTATCGTTGCGAGGCGACGCCGGCTCGGTCTCGCGCCGCCCCGTGGGCAGAATGATCAGCCGAATCGGACGTATTCAAAATCCGTCGGTTGGTTGTTGATGCCACGCGCCGGAGGCGCGATCCAGTTCGCCACCTTGCCCGGCTCGGTGACCGGCTGCATCAGCGTCTGGACGAAAGCGTAGTCCTCATCCGTGGGCAGCCAGTTGTTGCGGTGGTGTTCCCAGTCGGCCTCGGTCAGCAGCCGGCCGTCGGGCGAGAAATGGTAGTCGGTGAAGGTGCCGATGCCGCGGTTGAAGCCCACGTGCGGCAGGGTCAGCATCACGTCGATACCGGCATCGCGAATGATCTTGTTCCACCGATCCACGCCGCGCTGGCTGTCGTCCATGTAGTCCCGGCGCAGCCGTTCGTTGATGGCGTTCAGCGCCGGCGCATCGGTGTAGGCCACCGCGTCGCCGTGCATCTCCGGCACCTGGTACGGCGCATCGGCGAGCACGTGATCGTCGTCGATCCTGGTTTCGAGGAACCGTCCCTTCAGGCCGGCGGTGAAATAGGTGGCCGCGTTGGTGGACAGCTCCGCGCCGAACAGGTCGAGGCAGATGGAGTAGTGGAAGTTGATGTACTTCTGGATCAGGGCCAGATCGATGCCGCCGTGCCGCCGCACGTCTTCCGTCCGGTGCTCACGCATCAGCTCGCAGGTGCGCCTGATCACCCGGCCGACGCCGGACTCGCCGACGAACATGTGGTGCGCTTCCTCGGTCAGCATGAAGCGGCACGACCGTGACAGCGGGTCAAAGCCGGATTCCGCCAACGACGCCAACTGATACTTGCCGTCGCGATCCTGGAAGTAGGTGAACATGAAGAACGACAGCCAGTCGGGGGTCCGCTCGTTGAACGCCTGCAGGATGCGCGGGCGGTCGGGATCGCCGGCGTGGCGCTCCAGCATGGCTTCCGCTTCCTCGCGGCCGTCGCGGCCGAAATAGGCGTGCAGAAGATAGACCATCGCCCACAGGTGGCGGCCTTCCTCAACGTTGACCTGGAACAGGTTGCGCAGGTCATACAGCGACGGACAGCTCTTGCCGAGCTGGCGCTGCTGCTCCACCGAAGCCGGTTCCGTATCGCCCTGGGTGACGATCAGTCGGCGCAGTTCGGCGCGATACTCTCCGGGCACGTCCTGCCAGACGGGCTGGCCCTTGTGGGCGCCGAAGGCGATGGTGCGATCCTTCTCCTCAGGAGCGAGGAAAATGCCCCAACGGTAGTCGGGCATCCTGACGTGGTCGAAATGAGCCCAGCCCTTGGCATCGACGCCGACGGCTGTGCGCAGATAGACGTCGAGCGTCTCGCTCTGCACCGGTCCCAACTCGCGCCACCATCCGAGGAACGCCGACTGCCATTTCTCCAGCGCCCGCTGCAGGCGCTGGTCGTCCGAGAGGTGAACGTTGTTGGGAATCTTCTCCGAGTAATCGATGCTCATGTGCGTTACGCCCGCTTGCTGTCGAACTGCGCTTGCCTGCCCGATCCGAACAGGCGTAACGCTCCATCCTCGCCGATGGCGTTGGGTCGCTGGAAGATCCAGTTCTGCCACGCCGATAGGCGTCCGAAGATCTTTGTCTCCATGGTCTCCGGGCCTGCGAAGCGGAGGCTGGCTTCCATTCCCGTCAACGCGTCGGAGGAGAAGCTGGCGCGCTCCTCGATGGCGATGCGGACTTCGTCTTCCCAGTCGATATCATCCGGGGCGAAGGTCACCAGACCCAGCTCTTCGGCGGCTTCGGCTTCGAGAACCTCGCCCAGTTCCGCGCGGACGGCGGCGACGGTTTCAGCGTCGTCCAGGAACCGGGTTTCCAGCCGCGTCAGGCCGTTGCCCATAGTCAACGGTTGGAAATTCATTTCGGTGAGGCGCACCGTCGCCGCCGGCAGGTTGGAGCCCTCGTAGGTCCCCTCCAGCATGTACGAACGGTCGGCGGCCAGCGCCAACTCCAGGAGCGTTCCGCAGAAGCAACCGCCCGGCTCGATCAGCGCGATGAGGTTGCGCGACGAGACGTCCAGCCGCTTCAGCACCCGCTTCAGGTAGTGCGTCGTCTCGCGCACCAGCCAGTCGTCGGCATTGTCGAGCAAAGCCTGATCGGCCGTGGCGACGACATCAGCGTCGCCGTGGGTGCGCAACACCCAGGTGCCCAGTTCCGGCTCGTTGGTGCGGAGGTGAAGGATCAGATCGTCGAGTTGCCGCGCCAACACCAGCGGCCAGAACGCCGCGCCTTCGGCGTGAATGCCGGCGACATCGGTGGGCGGCGGCGTGTCCGGCGCCTGTACGGTAATCTCGGCGATCCGACGGCCGCGGTCGAGGCGGACCGACACATGGTCGTAGGTGATCTCGGTCTCGCCGAAGTCGCGGATCAGTGGCGGCCAGGCAATGCCCTTGGCATTCCCGCGCTGCTCCGACGCGGCGGCCAACGCCTCGGCGCGCGCTCGTGCCGCCTCGGTCAGGCGCGACCGGGGGACCAATTCGTCCACCAGCCGCCATTCGAGAGCGCGCTTGCCGCGGATGCCTTCGGTGACGGTGCAGAAGAAGTCGGCCCGGTCGCGGCGGACGCGCCGCTTGTCCACCACGCGGGTCAGTCCGCCGGTGCCCGGCAGCACCGCAAGCAGCGGCACCTCCGGCAGCGAGACTGCGCTGGAGTTGTCATCCACCAGGATGATGTGATCAGTGGCCAAGGCCAGCTCGTAGCCGCCGCCGGCGGCGGTGCCGTTGATCACGCACAAATAGCGCTGGCCTGAGTTGACGCTGGCGTCTTCGATGGCCAAGCGTGTCTCATTGGTAAACTTGCAGAAATTGACCTTCTCGGCGTGGGTGGAGTTGGCCAACGTCGGAATATTGGCACCCGAGCAGAACACTCGCTCCATGGCCGACGTGATCATCACCGCGCGGACCCTCGGATGCTCGAATCGCAGCCGCTGGATCGCGTCGTAGAGCTCGATATCGACGCCGAGATCGTAGGAGTTGAGTTTCAATGGGAAACCGGGCTTCAATCCACCGTTCTCGTCCACGGCCATGGTCAGCGTGGCGATGGCACCATCCACGTCGAGGCGCCAGTGGCGGTAGCGGTCCGGGTGGGTGGCAAAGTCGATCATCAATCCGTAGTTCGTTGGTGATGCGGCGGCATCGGCCCGGTTCTTGGGGGGCGGGTTGGATCGGATCGGGCGCTAGTGCGGGGGCATGCCGGGGCGTTTCCACCCGAAATCCCGCCGATTTTCCCGTGATCCAGAGCATCCCCCAGGCAAATCGGTACCAAAATACCTATTTACATTTTGAAGATGTCACCGCATCCTGTCAAGAACCGACCCGAGGCGATCGCGCGACCTCGGCAAGGTATTGGCGCCGCAGCACTTCGCGGCATTCCGAACGCCGGCGTTGGCGGGTAATCAGGTCCGCAACGCTAACCAATAAGTGTGACGATAAGGGTCCATGCGCCAGGCTGCTCCCCATCGTCCCCACGTGAACGAATCGGAGCCCGTACTGCGACAGGCGCGCCTGTCCGACGTGCCGGCGATCATCGGTATCGACGCGCGCAATACCGGCTTGGCCAAACCTGACTATTGGCAGGACATGTTCGAACGTTTCGGCGACCGCGCCGGGCGCTTCTTCCTGGTGGCCGAGGGTGAGGGGAGGGTCCTGGCGTTCATCATCGGCGAGGTGCGGGCTTGGGAGTTCGGGTCGCCGCCGTGTGGGTGGATCTTCGCCATCGGCGTCGATTCGGACACCCGGATGAAACGTCTCGGAAGCCGGATGTTTGACGCGATCATGGATCGCTTTCGCGACACCAACGTGGACAAGGTCCGCACCATGGTGGCGGTGGACGATCACCTGTTGATGTCGTTCTTCCGCAGCCAGGGGATGATGGCCGGCCCATCGATCCAGTTGGAGATACCGTTGGACTGGAAAGACCAGGCGACGGGGGGCGGGGCATGAGGCTGCAGAAAGCCAGCCGGTGTGCCTTGTTTGCCATGCTCGAACTGGCGAGTCACCCGGACCGCCAACTCTCGGCAACGGATATCGCTGAAAAATACCAGGTGTCCACCAACCACTTGGCGAAGGTGCTGCGCGATCTGGGGCGCGCGGGCATGGTGGAATCGGTGCGGGGTGCCGGCGGTGGATATCGCTTTGCCGCCAATGCGCGCCGGGTGACCCTGCTCGACGTTATTCAGCTCTTCGAGGACATCGCCGCCGACTGCGTCGTCAACCCCGAGCCGGCTGACGAAACCGAGATCGGTCGTGCCTTGTGCGTGGTGATGGGTGAGATCGACGATATCGCGCGGGCAACGTTACGGTCGATCACCATCGATACGTTGCTGAACCTATCACGACGTATCAAAGAACACGTCCCGGAACAGGGACAGGAGACGAGTTCAGTAGCGGAGACAAGGGCAGGGGAAACGCCCATCCATCGGACTGTCGCCGGCCGGCATTAGCTTGCTAATGCCGGCCGGCGGTCAACGAAGCGGCCCGCGGCATAGCCGAAGGTGCCAACGACAAGGGATCCGGCGACAAGCCGGATCAGCCGTGTATAAGCGGCAAGAAACGGGGGAGGACATGTCGCCGGAGTTTCTGCAATTCCTGTTCTCCGGCATTACCGTGGGCGCGGCGTACGCCCTGGTCGCGCTCGGGTTTTCCATCATCTACAACGCCAGTCACGTGATCAATTTCGCCCAGGGCGAGTTCGTCATGCTGGGCGGCATGGGCACGGTCTACCTGCTGGCGTTCGGTTTTCCGTATCCCATCGCCGCGTTCTTCGCCGTGGTGCTGGCGGTGGTGATCGGCATGCTGCTGGAGAAGCTGGCCATCGAGCCGGCACGGGAATCGTCGGTGGTGACGCTGATCATCATCACCATCGGCGCGTCCATCTTCCTGCGCGGTCTGGTCCAGGTCCTGCTGGACAAGCAGTTTCACGCACTGCCGCCGTTCACCGGCAACGAGCCGATCATCATTGGCGGCGCGACGATCCTGCCGCAGAGCCTGTGGGTGTTGTTCGGCACCGGCTGCTGCATGGGCATGTTGTGGTACTTCTTCGGCCGCACGCCGCTCGGCAAGGCCATGCTGGCGACCGCCTACAACCCGCTGGCCGCCAAGCTGGTGGGCATCAACACGCGAATGATCCTGTTGCTGAGCTTCGGGCTGGCTGCACTGCTCGGCGCCATCGGCGGCATCCTCGTCGCGCCCTTGTCCGCCACCTACTATGAGATCGGCATCATGCTAGGGCTGAAGGGGTTCTGCGCAGCGATCCTCGGTGGGCTCGGCAACGGGCTCGGCGCCGTCGTCGGCGGACTGATTGTCGGCATCGCCGAAACCATGGGCGCGGGCTATGTCTCGTCCGAATACAAGGACGCCATCGCCTTCGTCATTATTCTGCTGGTCTTGGTGTTCATGCCTAGGGGCCTGTTGGGCCGCGGCGGGACCGACCGGGTATGAACTGGTTGGCGAGTCCGCGGACCGGTGGCCTGCTGGCCCTCGCCGCTGTGGTGGCACTGCTGCCCCTGGTGCTGCCCAACGCCTTCTATTACGACGTGGCGATCCAGGCCGGTCTCGCAGCCATCGTGTGCGTCGGCCTCAACCTGCTGATCGGCTATGCGGGACAGATCAGCCTCGGCCACGCCGGGTTCTTTGGGCTCGGCGCCTATACCTCGGCGATCCTCACCGTCACCTTCCAGTGGCCGGCGCTGGCGGCGATGGCGGTGGCGGCGGTAGGGGTGGGGGCCTTGGCGTTCGCCGTCGCACGACCGATCCTGCGGCTCAGCGGCCATTACCTGGCGATGGCGACGCTGGGACTCGGCATCATTATTTCCATCGTCATCAACACCGAAGACACGATTACCGGTGGTCCGGACGGCATGGTCGTGCCGTCGATGACCATCCTCGGCTTCGAGGTCTATGGCGAGGGGCTGTGGTACGCCATCGTCGGTACGCTGGTGGTGGTGGTCGTCTGGCTGGCGTTGAACCTCATCGCTTCGCCGGTGGGACGGGCGCTGCGATCGGTGCATGGTTCCGAGGTGGCGGCGTCGGTTTCGGGCATCGACACCACCCACTACAAGGTCCTGGTGTTCGTGATCTCGGCGGTCTGTGCATCGGTGGCGGGGAGCCTCGCGGCCCACTACGGCGGGTTCGTCACGCCCGACGACGTGGGGTTCTTCAAGTCCATCGAGCTGGTGACCATGGTGGTGCTGGGCGGCATGGCTTCCACCTATGGGGCGGTAGTCGGCGCGGCGCTGCTGACAGCGCTGCCGCAGGTACTCACCGTCGTTCAGGAATACGAGCACATGGCCTTCGGCCTGATCATGATGCTGACGATGATCTTCATGCCGCGCGGCCTGGTTCCCACCATCGTTGACAAGCTGCGCGGCCTGCGGCGGCAGCCGCGGGCGAGCAGTGCGCCTGAGGCGGCAGAATGAGCGTCCTGCGCGTCGACGGGCTCAGCAAGGATTTTGGCGGCGTCCACGCGGTGCTCGACTTCAGCTTCGAGGTCGCCGAGGGCGCGGTCCATGCCATCATCGGTCCCAACGGCGCCGGCAAGACCACTCTGTTCAACCTCATCACCGGGCTTTATCAGCCGAGCACCGGCCACATCATCTTTCGCGATCATCGGATCAACGGCTTGGCGCCGCATGAACGGGTGCGCGGCGGGTTGGCTCGGACATTTCAGAACCTTCAGGTCTTTCTCAACATGTCGGCGATCGAGAACGTGCTGGTGGCAATGCACGGGTTCCTCGATCGACGCCTGCTGCCGGCGTTGATCGGCCAGTCAGGCCGCGGCCGGCTCGAGCGGGAGGCACGGGAAGAGGCCGCCGAACTGATGCGGTTCGTCGGCCTGGAAGACTATCTGGAGGCCGACAGCGCGGGCATGCCGTACGGCGCCTTGAAACGCCTGGACATTGCCCGGGCCTTGGCCTCGCGGCCGGCTCTGCTGATGCTCGACGAGCCCGCCGCAGGCCTGAACCCGGCGGAAACCGGCCGTATCGGAGCGCTGATCCGGCGGATCGCCGAGACCGGCGTGACCGTGCTTCTGGTGGAGCACGACATGAAGCTGGTGATGGACATATCCGATCAGATCCTGGTGCTCGACTACGGTCGCAAGCTGGCCGAAGGGACGGCGGAGACGGTACGGTCCGACCCCTACGTGATCGCCGCCTACCTGGGATCGGGAGCGGTGGGAGGCAGCCATGCCCCGTGATGTGCCACCGGTTCATGACGGACCGCTGCTCGAGGTGGACGGGCTGGTCACGTACTACGGCCGTATCCGGGCGCTGGATGCGGTTTCGGTGGCCATCGGTGCGGGCGAACTGGTGACTCTGGTCGGCGCCAACGGTGCCGGGAAGACCACACTGCTGAGAACCATTTCCGGCATCCAGCCGCAGACCGCGGGCGACATTCGGCTCGCCGGCGAGAGCATTTCCCGGTCGCCCGCGGATCGGCGGGTGGACCTGGGAATCGCCCAGGTTCCGGAGGGCCGGCAGATGTTCGGGCCGATGAGCGTCGAGGACAACCTCAAGCTCGGGGGCTTTACCCGCGAGCGGAGCGCCGTCGACCAGGACCTGCAGCGCATGTACGAGATGTTTCCGGTGCTGAAGGACAAACGCAGCCAGCCGGCGGGGACCCTTTCAGGTGGTCAGCAGCAGATGCTGGCGATTGCTCGGGGATTGATGGCGGCGCCCCGGTTGCTGCTGCTGGACGAGCCGTCCATGGGCCTGGCGCCCAATCTGGTGGAGGAGATCTTCGCCACCATTCAGCGGCTGAAAGCCGACGGCACGACCATCTTCCTGGTGGAACAGAACGCGTTTGCGGCGTTGTCCATCGCCGACCGCGGCTACGTGCTGGAAACCGGCCGCGTCGTTCTGACCGATACCGGTGCCGCCCTGCTGGACAACGCGCGCGTGCGCGAAGCCTATCTCGGCCTGTGAGCGCTCCTATGGATCGCGCGGCGCCGGGGTCTCCCATGCCTAAGCTGGATCGATCGACCCTCATCGAGCGGCTGAAGCGGGTCCGCCTATTGACGTTGGACGTTGACGGCGTGCTTACCGATGGCGGCCTCTACCTGGACGATCGCGGGCATCAGTTGCGCAAGTTCAACGTCAAGGACGGCATGGGGATGCAACGGGCCTTGGCCGCCGGCGTCGAGGTGGCGCTGATCACTGCCAGTGATACCGATGCCATTCGCCATCGCGCCCGGATTCTCGGCATTCGCCACGCGTTGGTGGGCGTCGACGACAAGCTGTCTGCGCTACGTCCCCTGTGTAACAACCTGGGCATCGACATGACCGAGGTGGCGCACATGGGCGACGACCTCAACGACCTTCCGGTGTTGGCCGCCGTCGGTCTGCCGCTGACCGTTGCCGATGCCGTGTCCGAGGTGCTGGCGGCGGTGGCGTTCGTGACCGAGCGGCCTGGCGGGGGCGGCGCCGTCCGCGAAATCTGCGACCTGATCGTCGCCGCCCGATCAACGGATTGAACGGTCTCCTACCGGACCCGCGTCCAGGTCCCGTCCGGCGATCGGCAGGCACGCCCCTGGAGGGTTTCGCCGCGGCCGTCGATCACCCCGGTCATGGTATAGGTCCGGCAGGCGCCGCCGTTGCCGTCTCCCGCCGCCGCTGCCGGTACCACCGTATACTCTCCGCCTGAAGCAGGATTCCGCCACGAGAAGCTGCCACCCGGTCCGCCGTGCTCCAGCGCATGGCCCACACAGGCTTGGTCGGCCTCGTCCATGGAGCGACCGATACTGCCATCCACCAGAGTGCCCAGCAGCGTGCCGACGGCACCGGCGGCGATCTTGCCGTCACCGTCGCCAATCCGTGAGAGGACCTCACCATTGCAGCGGCTGATGTCCACCCGAACCGCAGGTACCGGGCCGCGGCGGGAGCGACGTCCAAGGACGCCTCGTCATTCGCCCGATAGTCGTGGGGGGGCGCCCAGGGCGGTGGTTCGGCGGCGGCCGATTGCAGGACGGTGGGCGCGAGGCCAATGAGCACGCAGACGACGAAGGTGCGCCCCGGGGAGCGAAGAGGCATGACGAAGCCGTTTCCAGTGAATCCGACACAAACAGGGTAGGCTGACCAAGAATTTGTTTCAAAACATCAGTTTGTGACGATTATGTATTGAAAATGCGAAGAAATACGGATCTTGCAATTGCATTTCACCGACAACGGATTCGGCGCCGCTGCATGGGGTCTATACAGGCGGCCGCGGCGACCGTAATTGTTGGAGGCGATGCCTGATGCTGCCGCCAAGGATTCCGTATTCATCGGTGAACTGCCCGAAGCCGACGCCCTACGGGCTGCCGTCCAGGCGGCCAAGCGGGCGGACGAGGCCACATGCGTGGAAGCAGTGCTGGCGGAAGCGGATGTGGGTGAGGCGGTGCGCCAGCGCATCGCCGCCACCGCTGCCGGCCTCGTGGCGAAGATCCGGGCTCGTGGTGCCCGCCTGGGCGGACTCGACGCCTTCATGCACGAGTACGAGCTGTCGAACCAGGAAGGCGTGGTGCTCATGTGCCTCGCGGAGGCCCTGCTTCGGGTGCCGGATGACGACACCGCCGATCGGTTGATCGCCGACAAGATCGGGACGGCCCATTGGGAACGCCACCTGGGCCACAGCGACAGCCTGTTCGTCAACGCGTCCACCTGGGCGCTCATGCTCACCGGACGGATGGTGCGCCTCGAGGACACCACCGTTGCCGACGTGTGGTCGTTCCTCGGCCGCCTGGTGGCGCGCAGCGGCGAGCCTGTGGTCCGTCAGGCGATGGTCCAGGCCATGCGGATCATGGGCCGGCAATTCGTCCTCGGCCGCACCATTGGCGAGGCGCTGGAGCGCGCACGGGACGGCGAGGCCCGCGGCTATCGGTACTCCTACGACATGTTGGGCGAAGCCGCGCACACGGCTGCCGACGCGGCGCGCTACCTCCACGCCTACCAGGCCGCTATCGCCGCCGTCGGACGGGCGGCGGGAGACCGCGAGTCGACAACGAGCCGGGGATCTCGGTGAAGCTGTCAGCGTTGCATCCGCGGTTCGAGTATGCCCAGCGCGGGCGGTTGCTGGACGAGCTGGTGCCCAAAGTGCGGTCGCTGGCGCTGGCCGCCAAAGCGGCCGGAATAGGCCTATGCATCGATACCGAGGAAGCCGATCGCCTGGAGCCGACGTTGGACGTCCTGGAGGCCGTTTTCCGTGATGCCGCGTTGGGCGACTGGGGTGGACTGGGCCTTGCCCTCCAGACCTATCAGAAACGCGCTTTGCCGCTTATCGACTGGCTGACAGACCTGACTGCGCGTCACGGCCGGCGCATGGCGGTGCGGCTGGTCAAGGGGGCGTATTGGGACTCCGAGATCAAGCATGCCCAGGAACTGGGCCTCGACGGGTATCCGGTGTTTACCCGCAAGGCATCCACTGACGTGTCTTATATCGCCTGTGCGCGGCGGGTCTTCGCCGCCGGCGATGCCTTCTACCCGCAGTTCGCCACCCACAACGCCCACACCCTGGCGGCAGTGGTGGAACTGGCCGGAGGCCGGCGCGGGTTCGAATTCCAGCGCCTGCACGGCATGGGCGAGGCGCTGTACGACCAGGTCATCGGCGACGATGGCCTGGGCATCCCATGTCGGGTCTACGCCCCGGTGGGCAGCCACGAGGATCTGCTGGCCTATCTGGTGCGCCGGTTGCTGGAGAACGGCGCCAACACCTCGTTCGTGAATCGACTGGTGGACGAGCGGGCACCCATCGCCGACATCGTCGCCGACCCGGTGCCGCGCATTCGCGCCCTGGCGAACAAGCCGCACCCGAACATTCCGCCGCCGCAGCGGCTGTACGGTGACGAACGGCTCAATTCCCGCGGGCTGGATCTGACCGACCCGGCAGTCCTGGTGCCGTTGCGCCAGGCGATGGCGGCCGCGGTGCGTTCGTGGCGAGCGGCACCAGTAGCCGCCGGCGCCGAGATGCGTGGTGCCAAGCGACAGGTCCTCGACCCGGCCGATCGTCGTCGGGTGGTGGGCACGGTCGTGGACGCCGGTCCGGAAGCGGTGAGCGGCGCGCTGGACGCGGCGGCGGCGGCCGCGCCATCGTGGGCGGCGACGCCGGCCGACGACCGCGCCGCATGCCTGGACCGAGCGGCCGATGCCATGGAAGCGGCGATGCCGGAACTGATGGCGATGGCGGTTCGCGAGGCCGGCAAGACCATCGCCGATGCCGTCGCCGAGGTGCGCGAGGCGGTCGATTTCTGCCGCTATTATGCCGCCCGCGCCCGTGCGGACTTCGCCCAGCCGCTGGCGCTGCCCGGACCTACAGGTGAGGACAACGCCCTGGGGCTATACGGGCGCGGTGTCTTCGCCTGCATCAGCCCGTGGAACTTCCCGTTGGCGATCTTCACCGGCCAAGTCAGTGCGGCGCTGGCGGCGGGCAACGCAGTGGTCGCCAAGCCAGCGGAGCAGACGCCATTGATCGCCGCACGCGCGGCCCAAATCCTAATCGATGCCGGTGTGCCGGCCGCGGTCCTGGCGCTGGTGCCCGGTGACGGAAAGGCGGGTGCCGCATTGGTCGCCGATCCCAGGGTCAACGGCGTGGCTTTCACCGGCTCGGTGGAGACGGCGCGCGCCATCAACCAGGCGCTTGCCGCGCGGCCGGGTCCCATCGTCCCTCTGATCGCTGAAACCGGTGGCCAGAACGCGATGATCGTGGATTCCACAGCGTTGCCCGAACAGGTGGTCACCGACGTCATCACTTCCGCCTTTCGCAGCGCCGGTCAGCGGTGTTCGGCGCTGCGGGCGCTGTTCGTGCAGCAGGACGTGGCCGATCGCATCCTCGGAATGCTCGCGGGCGCCATGGAGGAACTGCGGGTCGGCGACCCCGGTCTGTTGGAGACCGACGTCGGGCCGGTGATCGACGCCGGAGCCCTCGAGATGCTGGAGCGGCACGCCGCGCGCATGGACCGCGAGGGCACGCTGATCCATCGCGTCGCGATTCCCGACACTTGCGCCCACGGCAGGTATTTCGGCCCGTGTGCCTACCGTATCGACGGGCCGCAGCGGCTGGAGCGTGAGATCTTCGGTCCCATCCTGCACGTGGTGACGTTCGCCGCCGATCGCCTCGACTCGTTGGTGGACGCCATCAACGCCACCGGGTTCGGCCTGACCTTCGGCGTGCACAGCCGTATCGACGCCTTCGCGCGGCGCCTTCATCAGAGCCTTCGGGTTGGCAACACCTACGTCAACCGCAACATGATCGGCGCCATGGTGGGGACCCAGCCGTTCGGCGGCGAGGGGCTCTCGGGCACCGGGCCGAAGGCCGGCGGGCCACGCTATCTTCACCGTTTCGCTACCGAGCGCACGTTGACCACGAACACGGCGGCGGCAGGCGGCAACACGGCCTTATTGTCCCTGGGCGAAGACTAGGGCCTGTTGACGTTCAGCACATCGATCTGGCTGGAGCCGAAAGGCCGCCAGTTCCAGGAGCGAGAACGAAGGACATGTTGCGCATATTCGAGGACGAGCGACGCGGAAATGGCGGCTTTGCGCCCAGCCCCTGTGGGGTCCGGTCCAAATCGCCGCGGACGTCGTCGAACATGCTCAAAAGTGCACCACACTTCCTTGCGCTGTTCTCCTGGTCCGCGGTCGATTTGGTCTCGAACCAGATCGATGCGGTGAATGTCAACAGGCCCTAACCGATTGGCCGTTCAAGGGGGGAGCGAGGGACTGCGGATGCTGACGACCGTCGTGGTTGTTGTGGTTGTCGTCTACGGTGCCCTGGTGGCGGGGATGTACTTGGGCCAGCGGAAGCTCCTGTACGTGCCCGGACAGGTGCTGCCGTCGCCGGAGGCCGCCGGCGTTCCGGAGATGTCGCCGGTGCCCCTGGCCACCGCCGACGGCCTTGTGCTTATGTCATGGTATGCGGCGCCGCCGCCCGGTCGGCCGACGCTGGTGTACCTGCACGGCAACGGCGGCACCATCGGCGACCGGGGCTACAAGGTGCGGCCGTATCTGGATGCCGGTCTCGGCGTGCTGCTGGTGGAATACCGGGGATACGGCGGCAATCCCGGCTCGCCGACGGAGCCGGGGCTCTATGAAGACGGCCGCGCGGCGCTGGCCTTCCTGGAGGCGCAGGGAACCCGATCCAATCAAATCATACTCTACGGAGAGTCCTTGGGTTCGGGAGTCGCCATCCACTTGGCAGCCGAAATGGCCCGCGCCGGGTCGCCGGTGGCCGCGCTGACCTTGGAAGCCCCTCTCAGTTCCGTGGTTGACATCGGGGCCGCGCATTATCCCTACGTGCCCGTACGGTGGCTGCTCAAGGACCGCTTCGAATCAGCGGCCAAGATCGGCGGTGTCTCGGCGCCGGTGCTGGTCGTCCACGGCGAGCGGGATTCGGTGGTACCCATCCGCTTCGGCCGGACCTTGTTCGCGGCGGCGCAGGAACCGAAGAAGGCGGTGTGGATTGCCGAAGCCGCCCACAACGATCTCGCAGAGTATGGATTGGCCGAAGCGGTGCTGGCGTTTCTCGTCGAGCGTGGCGCGATCCGGCCGGAGCGCGAGCCGACGGTTATGAAAATGCCTTGAAGGCGATGATGGTGAAGGTGTCCTTGACGCCGGGAAGCGTCTGAATCTGTTCGGTGACGAACCGGCCGATGTCCATCTCATCGTCAAGATAACACGTGAGCATTAGGTCGTAAGGCCCTGAAATTGAGTGAACTTCAGAGACCTTTTCGACTCTTTCTACGACCTCCGAGGCGACGTCGTAGGCTTGTCCCAACGCACACTTGACCTGAACGAAGATGGTTTGCATGGCTCTTCTCGCCCATGCCGTCGGACCGCTCGTTCAACCTGTCCGAGGGCGGATCGGTTTGGTTTATTCTTTCCGCGCGGCCATGGGATCGCGTCGCAGGAACTCCGGCACGTGGTCGCCGAGACTTACCACGCGGCCCTCGCTATCGGGCTTCTCGCGTGACCGCCTTCGGGGGGGCGCGTCTTTGCTTTCAGGTCGCGCCGGCTTTCGCGTTTCGCCCTTGGCGCGGCGTTTCTTGCCGCGCCCGTCCTTGTCGCCGGACTCGGCGCGGCTTGCGGGACCACGGTCGTCGGTCGACGTTCCACGCGTGCTTTGGTCGCGAGTGGCCGGTGGTGCTACCGATTCCACCGGCGGCGGACCGCTGTCGGTGGCGTCCGCGCCGTTGCCGGATGTGCCGGACATAACCTCGTCGAGGGTGATCTTAGGTAGATCCTTGCCAACCAGCCGCGAGATGGCGGCCACATATTTGGCGTCGGCGGCGGTGACGAGGGTCAGGGCGCGGCCCGAACGCCCGGCACGTCCGGTACGGCCGATACGGTGGACGTAGTCTTCCGCATGGGTCGGCGTGTCGAAGTTGAACACGTGGCTCATGTCCTGAATGTCCAGGCCCCGAGCCGCCACGTCGCTGCACACCAGAAGTCGCATCTCGCCGCGCTTGAACTTGTCCAGCACTTCCGAGCGCGCCGATTGCGGCATGTCGCCGTGCAGCAGGCCGGCATCGTATCCGTGGCGAACCAACGACCGGTGCACGACGCCCACGTCGCGCTTGCGGTTGCAGAACACCAGCGCGTTCCGCACCGCCTCGCGATCGATCAGCCGGCGCAATGCCTCACGCTTGAGCTTCTGCAGCGTTCCCGATTCCACTCGCGCGCGGTCCCCGCGGCCGCCGGCGGATCGGTCACCTCGGCCACGTCCGCGTCCGCGCCTGCTGTTCCCGGCGTTGGCATCCGGCGCGCCTTGATCGCCCACCTGGACCAGCGTCTGTTCCACGGTTGCCGCCGGTGTTGCCGGCGGTGCGACGGTGATTTCCTTGGGGTTCATCAGGAAGGCGTCGGCCAAGCGCCGGATCTCCGGAGGCATGGTGGCGGAGAACAGCAGCGTTTGGCGCATGCGCGACAACAGCGACACGATCCGCTCTACATCGGGAATGAATCCCATGTCGAGCATCCGGTCGGACTCGTCGATCACCAGCACCCGGACATTGTTGAGCAGCAGCCATCCACGATCGAAAACGTCCATCAGCCGGCCCGGCGTGGCGATCAGCACATCGACGCCGCGGTCCAGCACCTTCACCTGCTCGGCCATGGATTCGCCGCCGATCAGCAGCGCTTTCGAAAGCCGGTGATGACGACCGTAGGTTTCGAAATTCTCGGCCACCTGGGCGGCCAGTTCGCGCGTCGGCTCCAGGATCAGCGAGCGCGGCATGCGCGCCCGCGCCCGGCCGGCGGCGAGGATCTCGATCATCGGCAGCGTAAACGAGGCGGTCTTGCCGGTCCCGGTCTGCGCGCAGCCGAGGACATCCCGTCCCATGAGCACGTACGGGATAGCCTGCTCCTGGATCGGCGTCGGCTGCGTATAGCCGGCGTCGGATATGGCCTGCAGGAGCTCTTTGCTGAGTCCGAGTTCGGAGAAATCCATGCGGTCTCGAAGGGAGCAGGCGCGTCGCGCCGCGTCAGCCGGGGCGATCACGTTTTTCGCCGGTGATATTAGGTTGTCGGCCGGCCAAGTCAACGCTGGGTCTTAACTGGTGGACCGCGCCACTTTGTCGGTTGTGTCATTTCCGCTACGATTCAGCAGTGGACACCGTGACGGGAATGGAGGCGGCAATGCGCCTCGAACATGACGATAGCTGCCTCCTGGTGATCGACATCCAGGAACGATTGAACCCGACCATGGCCGCGGCCGAGCAGGTCGTTGCCAACACCAAGATTCTGCTGAAGGCGGCGCACCGCCTGGAGGTGCCGACCCTGGTGTCGGAGCAATATCCCCGCGGCCTCGGGCCCATCGTGCCCGAACTCCGTGGGATGATGTCGGACGACGCCATTGTCGAGAAGCTCCATTTCTCGTGTATGGGGGAGCCCGCCTACACCCAGCGCTTCGACGCCCTCGACAGGCCGCAGGTGGTGGTCGCCGGCATTGAGGCGCACGTCTGTGTGCTGCAGACGGTGATGGACCTGCTCAGCGTCGGACGCGACGTCTTCGTGGTCGCCGACGCCACGTCGTCGCGGGCGCCGGAGAATCATCAAGCGGCATTGGAACGGATGCGCGCCGACGGTGCGTGCATCGTCACCACGGAGATGGTGGTCTTCGAGTGGCTCGCACGGGCCGGAACGCCCGAATTCAAGGAGCTCAGTGCGCTGATCCGATGATCGTGCCGACCACTGGCTCCTTCCATCGCTGCCAAGACGACCGCCGGCATGCGTAAGATCCCCCTGGTTCTGCTGCCGGGTTTGCTGTGCGACGGGGCGCTTTGGTCCCACCAGCAGGAGACGCTGGGCGATATCGCTCACGTCCACGTGTCCGACATGACCGGCGACGATCGCATCGGTGCCTTGGCCCAATCCATCCTGGCCGCGGCCCCGGATTCCTTCGCCCTCGCCGGGCTGTCCATGGGCGGCTACGTGGCCTTGGAGGTCATGCGCCAGGCGCCGGACCGGGTGATGCGGCTGGCGTTGATGGACACCTCGGCCCGGCCGGACACCCCGGAACAGACGGCGCTCCGACAGGCGCTGATCGACCTGGCCCGGCGCGGCGAGTTCAAGGGCGTCACTCCACGGCTGCTGCCGCAGTTGATCCACCCGGACCGGCTGGGCGACGGGTCCTTGACCGCGGCAGTACTGGCGATGGCCGAGCGGGTCGGCCGTGACGCGTTCTTCCGTCAGCAGAGGCTGATCATGAACCGGCCGGACAGCCGGCGCGATCTAGGGCTGATCCATTGCCCGACCCTGGTCCTGTGTGGGCGGCAGGATGCCCGGACGCCCCTTGCCGCCAGTGAGGAAATGGCCGAAAAGATACCGCGGGCGGCCCTGGTAGTGGTCGAGGACTGCGGCCACCTGGCGCCTATGGAGCGGCCGCACGCGGTGACGGCCGTGATGCGTCACTGGTTGCAGGCCGATCCCGTCCGTCACGGCGGGGTCTGACGAAACAGGCAATCGGCGCGACGGGGAGGGGAGAACGACGATGGACGCAACAGCGGCGACAACCGGCCTGATCCTGCCGTATCGCGGCGTCGTGCCGCGCATCGGCAAGGACGTGTTCATCGCCCCCACGGCGACGGTGATCGGCGATACGGTGATCGGCGATGACACCAATATCTGGTTCGGCTGCGTGATTCGCGGCGACGTCAACGAGATCCGCATTGGCGCCCGCACCAACATCCAGGACGGCACCATCGTCCACGTTTCCCGCGACACCTTCGGTACTTACATCGGCGACGACGTCACCATCGGCCACATGGCGATCATTCATGCGTGTACGCTGGAGGACGGCTGCTTCATCGGAATGAACGCCACGGTCATGGACGGCTCGGTTGTGGAGACGGGCGCCATGGTCGCCGCCGGGGCCCTTGTCACGCCGGGCAAGCGGGTCGGCCGCGGCCAGCTCTGGGCCGGAACGCCGGCCAAGCAATTGCGTGAGCTCAGTCCAGAAGCCCTGCAAGCGAATGCGTCCACGGCTCCCCACTATGTGCGTCTCGGCCACGAATACCTGCGGGCGCTCACCGCCAGCACGTCCGATGCCGCCGCCGATGGCTGAACCGTCACCTTCACCGAACGCCGAAGCCGGGGGTTTGCTGGCCGAGGTCTTGGCCGGCCGGCCGCGCGGTGTCGCGCGGATGATGTCGCTGGCCGAGTCTGCCGGGACCGCCCACCGCCCCGTCCTCGCCGATGTGCATCGTCATGCCGGCCGTGCCCACGTGGTGGGATTGACCGGCGTTCCGGGCAGCGGCAAGTCGACGTTGGTCCGTTCGCTTACGCAACGGTTTCGCGAGAGCGGATCGACCGTGGGCATCGTCGCGGTGGACCCGTCCAGCCCGTTCTCGGGCGGCGCCATTCTCGGCGATCGCATCCGGATGAGCGAGCTGTCCGGCGATCCCGGCGTGTTTATCCGCTCCATGGCGACGCGGGGCGCATTGGGCGGGCTGGCACGGGCGACGTTGGACGTGGTGGACGTGCTGGATGCCGCCGGATTCGACGTTGTGCTGATCGAGACCGTCGGCGTCGGCCAAGACGAGGTCGATATCGTCCAAGCCGCCCACACGGTGGTGGTGGTCTCGGCGCCGGGGCTCGGCGACGAGGTACAGGCGATCAAGGCCGGGGTGCTGGAGATCGCGGATGTCCACGCGGTCTCCAAGTGCGACCGTCCCGAAGCCGAGAAGACGGTCATCGATCTCAAGTCCATGCTGACCCTGGGTGGCGTGCGGCGGGATACGGGTTGGACGGTGCCGGTGGTGGCCACCAGTGCCCAGAATCGCTCCGGGATCGACGACCTGGTGACGGCCATCGGCGATCACCGTCGGCATCTGATCGCCAGCGGCGGCATGGCCGTGCGGCAGCGGGAAATCCTCAGGATGCGCGTGCTGAAGGTGGCCGAAGACCTTGTGCGTGAACGCCTTGTGGGAGAACGGGCGGCCGATCTGCAGGCTTTGGTGGAGCGCGCCGTCGCCGGCGAAGTGGATCCTTATGGCGCGGCGACGGACCTGCTTGCCGGCATCGCCAAGGACTGACGTTCCCGGTTGGCGCCCCCGTTCACTTCCTCGGGCTGATGTTGAAGGAATCCACGGTCTGACCGCTGTCCAGGCGGATCTCTACGTCGCCGCGTGGGATCGGCAGCAGGACCGCGAGCTCGACGTTCACCGCGGTCCCCGCCTTGGCATCCAGGGCCGCGGATTCGTCGGCCTGCTTCTCCGTTGCCAGGGCTATCCACGAGGTCCACGCGCCATCGTCGGGCGCGGTCGCAGACGACCCCGCCGCTGAGGTTCCGGCCGCCAGCCGGCTGCGGGTGCCGGCCACAGGCCGTGTCTGGTTGCGGCTGGAGGTGTCGATGATCACCTGAAACCTGGCCGGACGGACACGCAACACACAGTCCAAGGGCGCCTCGCCTGCCATGCCGATGATCATCGCCCGGCGCGGCCGGCCCGGCGCCACGGATAGCACGGGCACCACACGTTCCAGGTCCAAACCCGTATCTGAAGCGGTCACGGGGACAGCACCGCGGATGCCGATGGTCTTGATCTTGAGACCGGCGGCGACGAGGTCGTCCAGGCAATCGGCCAGGGCCGGACCGGTCCAGGGCGCAAACAGCAATATCGCCAACGCCGCGCCGGCTAGGCGATTCTTCGGACGTCTCATGCGAGCTCCCTGATTGATCGTCGATATCGATGCCGAAACGCCGACGGCCGGGCTTGGAGCCCGGCCGCCAACAGACAAACAGTGACGCAGAGGCGTCAGCGTCAGGCCTTCATTTTCACGTACGGACCCGGCGCATCGCCCAGGGACTTCAGCTTGCCGCTGCCGGGCTCACGGGCCGGCACCATGTCCTTGCCGGACAGCTTCTTGACCCAGGCGTCCCAATCCGGCCACCAGGAGCCGTCCTTGGCCGCCGCCTTGGCGAGCCACTCGTCGGAGTTAGCCGGCGACTTGGCGTTGGTCCAGTAGCAGTACTTGTTGGCCTCAGGCGGGTTGATCACCCCGGCGATATGTCCCGACGCAGCCAGCGTGAAGCGGTTCTGCCCCGAAAGCACCTGTGTTCCCTTGTAGGTGGCCGTCCAGGGCGCGATGTGATCCTCACGCGCCGACAGGAAGTACGTGGGAATATTGATATTCTTGAGGTCGATGGGCTTGCCGGCGATCTCGACTCCTCCCGGCTCCACCAGCTTGTTGCGCTGATAGAAGTTGCGCAGGTAGTAGCTGTGCATGGCGTAGGGCATGCGCGTGGAATCGGAGTTCCAGTACAGAAGGTCGAAGGGGAACGGATCGTTGCCCAGCAGGTAGTTGTTGACCACGAACGACCAGATCAGGTCGTTCTCGCGCAGCATGTTGAAGGTGGTCGCCATCTCCGCAGCGTCCAGATAGCCGCGCTCTTCCATCTCGCCTTCCAGGTAGGAGATGGTGGCCTCGTCGATGAACACGCCCAGCTCGCCCGGTTCGGAGAAGTCGAGCATGGTGGTGAAGAAGGTGCCGCTCTTGATGCGGGTGTCGCCCTTGTCCGCCAGATGGGCAAGGGTGGCTGCCAGCAGCGTTCCGCCGATGCAGTACCCGACCGCGTTCACCTCTTTTTCGCCGGTGGCCTTCTCCACCGCGTCCAGGGCCTTCAGCGTGCCGTCGGTCACGTAGTCGCTGAACGACTTCTGGCACAGTTCCTCGTTGGGGTTGACCCACGAGATCATGAACACCGTGTGGCCCTGGTCCACCGCCCACTTGACCCAGGAGTTCTTCGGTCGCAGGTCGACGATGTAGAACTTGTTGATCCACGCCGGCACGAACAGCAGCGGCCGCTTCACCACCTGCTCGGTGGTGGGCGTGTACTGGATCACCTCCATCATCTCGTTGCGGAAGATGACCTTGCCCGGCGTGGTGGCGATGTTCTCGCCGACCACGAACTTGTCGTAGTTGGTCTGGCTGATCCGGAGGGAACCCTTGCCCCGCTCCAAGTCTTTCAAGACGTTCTTCAGGCCGTTGACCAGATTCTCGCCGCCGCTCTCGATGGTGGCGCGGATGACTTCTGGATTGGTGAACGCGAAGTTGGTCGGCGACATGGCGCTGATGAACTGCCGCGTATAGAATTCCACCTTTTCCTGGGTCTTGGGGTCCAGGCCCTCCACATCGCGGACCGTGTCGGTCAGCCACTGCGAGCTCAGCAGGTAAGACTGCTTGATGTAGTTGAAGACCTCGTTCTCTTCCCAGCCCGGATCCTTGAATCGGCGGTCCGCCTTATCGGGCTGGATGACCGGCTCGACGTCCTGTCCCATCATCCGGCTGGCGGTGTTTTGCCAAAGGGCCATGTAATCCTGCCACAGGCTCATCTGCGCCTGGGCGACCTTGCCCGGATCGGCCATCATCTTCGATGTCAATTCCAGGAACGTGTTGCCGATATTCAACGGGTCGGCCATCCCCGAGTTGCCTCCTCCACCCTGGCCGTTCTGGGACAACCAGTCGGTGAGGATGCGCTGGCTGCGCTCGGCGATTTCCGCCATCGATTTCGACAGCTCAGCCGGGTCGGGCAGCTTCAGCTCTGTGCCTTGTTGATCGGCCATGACTCAATCCTTTATGATCCCCTAGAGCTAGCAATAAAGGCCGCAGGGCTGAATGCCCGCGCCTATGTTTCTTGCGGTACGAAAGACATTCGGAGGCGGGCGCGCCGCGTCGTAACCGCCGAGAGCGTTTATAATCCGTTAACCACCTTCCGGCAATGTCGGAGTCGCCGGACGACGAGGGCAGGGGGCGGCCACGGGTGGCGGAATGGCAAGCGATATGGCCACCGAAATCACTGATATCGAGCGAGACGAGGGAGTCAGCGTGGGTATTCGGCTGACGGTCAAAGCCGTTGCCGTCGCGGTCTGCCTGGCAGCCTTGACGGGCGGGTGTTCGTCGGTTCCCGACGAGGTCAACCCGGTGGAGTGGTACAAGGGCGTCGAGGAGTTGGTGGTCGGCGAGGACGAAGATGCCGAGCAGGCCAACGCCGACGGGGTTTATCAGGCGCCGGAGACGACTCCCGGAGCCGACCAGCCGTTCCCGACCCTGGGTGACGTGCCCGAGCGGCCGGTCACCAGCAGCGCCGGGGAACGTCGGGCCCTGGCCGAAGGACTTGTTGCCGATCGGACCGGGCGCGCCTATGCCGAGCAGGTGCCGTTGCAGGGAGCGCCCGAACAGGCGCTGAGGACGACCCCGTCCACGTTGCCGGAAGTGTCTCGGCCGCCGTCGCCACCGGATCTCGACCTTTCGTCCGACGCCACGTCCACCGCATCCGCGGCAGCCGGTTCGGTCGCGGCGGCCGGGCAGGAGGCTCAACGCCAAACCCAGGCAGCCACGAGCCGGGCGCAAGCGATGGTCGCGGCGACCGCCGGAACCGCGGCGGATCCTATGTCCACGGCATCGCCCGGCGGCGAGGTTCCGCAGGTTTCGGCACCGCCGACGGCTCAACCCCCCACACTGCCGTCTGCCCCGGCCTTGCCCCCGGCGGCGACGGCAATGCCCGACAGCGTGCCGCCGCCCCCGCCACCTTACGGCCAGGTGCCGTCGGCTTCGGCGCCGCCGGGG
>Ga0209363_1000084_pt1 | contig 36925 bp, 38 predicted proteins | sample WorMetexBAHAMAS3_FD_187385 | JGI IMG/M metagenome (GOLD analysis project Ga0209363, IMG submission 187385) | Marine gutless worms symbiont microbial communities from Max Planck institute for Marine Microbiology, Germany - Inanidrilus exumae... | ecosystem: Host-associated > Annelida > Digestive... | reverse complement strand
TCATCTTCTTCGTTCTGGTGGACGGCTGGCATCTGGTGGTCGGCAGCCTGGTCCGTAGCTTCGGCGGCTGAATGGCCCCGGTGCCGCGGTAATCACCCTGCCCGCGCCTCAGCACCCCTGCCCGGCACAATCGGCACATCAAATGCGCCATGAAACGGCGTATAATTCAACTTTCAGGCTTACGAGAGAACCGTTGGCCGGGAGCGTCTGATGCGCGCCGGCCGAGGGAGGGCAAGATGACCGACACCACCGAATTCCGCACCGAACTGGAAGCGCTGGTGGATCGGCAGATCAACGCCGGGGCGGACATCGCCGACGTTGCTACCGAGATGCAGCGCTATCTGAACGCGTTCGTCGGGCAGCACAACCTTGAATACGAGCTGCAACTGAAGGGCGGGCCGATCTAACCGGCCGCCCAGTTATGCCAACAGCCGCTGGATGTAGGGCGGCAACGCGAAGGCGCCGCGGTGGACGGCAGGAGTGTAGTAGCGGGTGGAGAAATCGGCGCCGGCGAACCGCTCCTTCAGCACCGAGAGCGGCGCCTGTCGCAATTCCGGCGCGTCGCTGGCCCAGCCTAGGGTCATGAACCCGCCTACGTAGGTGGGCACGGCAATGACGTAGAAGCCCACGTCGGCGAAGTGGGGCCGCAGCCGGGCATGGCTGTCGGTCACCTCGCTCGGCTGGAAGAACGGCACCCCGCACTGGGTGACGAGCACGCCCCCCGGCGCCAGCCGCCGGCGGCAGTCGGCATAAAACGCCTCGGTGAACAGCACCTCGCCGGGGCCGATGGGGTCGGTGGAATCGACGATGATCACGTCGAAGGTGCGGTCCGTTTCGGCCATGAAGCGGATGCCGTCGGCGATGATCACCTCGGCTCGCGGGTCGTCGAAGGCGTCGTCGCTGAGGCTCGGCATGTGGCTCCGGCACAGATCGATGACCGCCGGGTCGATCTCCACCATGGTCGCCCGCTCCACCGGATGGCGCAGGGCCTCGCGCAACGCTCCGCCGTCGCCGCCGCCGATGATCAGCACCCGGCGCGCCGCCCCGTGGGCCATCATTGGCACGTGCACCAGCATCTCGTGATAGATGAATTCGTCGCCCTCCGTGGTCTGCACCACGCCGTCAAGGGCAAGAACGCGACCGAAGGCCGGGGTTTCGAAGATGATCAGGTCCTGGACGTCGCTTTTCTGCTCGAAGACGACCCGGCTGACCTCGAAGCGTTGCGTGTAGCCCTGGTTGGTGACGCCCGCGTGCAGCGACTCGTCGAACCATGTCAACGGATCAGGCCACGCCGGTGTTCGGCGACCTCCATTCGGCCCGGCCGAAACGCCTCTCGCAGCACCGGAACGGATTTCTGCGGATCGCAGGCACCGCACATGAAGATGTCGATGGCGGCGAAGGCCCGTTCCGGCCACGTGTGAATGCTGATGTGGGATTCAGCCAGGACCACCACGCCGGAAACGCCGCCACCTTCACCGAACTGATGCATGTGGGCGTGGAGGATCGTTGCACCGGCGGCCTCAGCCGCGGCACAGAGGGCCGTCTCCACCGCCTGCGGGTCGGTGAGGCCGTGGGCATCCCACAGGTCCAGCAGCAAATGGCCGCCGGCATACTGTGCGCCGTCCTTTTCGATGAAGTAGTCGGGGCCGACAGATATGGCGCCGTCATTCGTCGGCGCGTGTGGCGCCGTGGACTCCGCCACGGTGGTTTCGGTTGTCCGTGGAAGTCCGTCCTTAGGCACGCCTTATTCCCCCCCCCCCCCGTTCCGCGCGACAAAAAACACGCTGTGTACAGGATGCGGCGGCGCAAAAGCAAGCGGGATCGGCGATTGCCGGGCCGTCTCGGGCCTCGGGACGATATTTCTCGGTTAGTTGGTGGCGGTCTGCGGCTCGGCGCGCCGGGCCACCGCCTGGCGCTCGCGGAAGGCGGCCATAAAGGTCTGGAAGTCCACCGCCGCACTGACCTTGTTGGCCACGGCCTCGGCGTCCAGGGTCGCTGCCGCGCGTGGTTCGGTGACCAGCCGGAACGCCTCGGCCAGCGGCGTTCCGGCCATCGCCTTTCCGTAGTCGCGGCGAACCCGGGCCACCGCCAGGTCGTCGTTGGCCAGCGTCAGGGCCACAGCCAGGTTGAGCACGGCCTCGGACTGATCGGCATCCACCGGTCGGCCGGGCCGGCCACCGATGACCCTGAGCACCCGACGCATGGTTGCGCCCGCTTCCACCCAGTTGCCGGTGCGCCAATGCAGATTGGCGCGCAGCCGCTCCGCTTCAATGCTCTTGTCGTCGGTCAGCGTCGCCATGGAATCGCCGACCCGTCCCATGGCCGCCAGGACACGCGCCCTGAGCAGGCGACGCTGAGTGGCGAGTGCCGCATCGAGCCCGTCCAAAGCCGATGCGTCGAGCGCCTCAAGGGCCAGCTTCGGTTCGCGGTTGAGGAACCGAATGCGCGCCAGTTCCGCGCCCGCTTTGGCTTTTTCGGCGCCTTTCAGGCGGAACTTAACCAGGTCGTCCAGCAGTTCCGCGGCGCGGCCCAAAAGGTCCACCTTGGCCAAACGATCGGCCAGCTGGCGGACCACGGTGTCGCCTTTCTCGCCGGCCGGCGTGAGCTCGCGGAACTCGTCGTAGAGGGCGATGGCAGTGACCGGCCGCAGTTCATCCGCCGCACCGTGCAGAAAAAGGGCTTCGAAGGTCTGCGCCATCTCCTGGGTGACGAGTGCCGCCTCCGGATAGTTGCGGAAGTGGGTCGCCGCCTGGCGCATGGTCCTGAGGCCCGAACGGAAATCGCCGCCTTCCAGATAAAGACGACCAAGCCGCCACAGCAGATCGAACTCGAAGCGGTCGCCGCGCCACGCGAACCGCAGCCGTTCGATGGCGTCGATGGCCTCGGCACGGGTGATATCCCCCAGCTTGAGCTGCAGATCGATACGCGCCAGCGCCGCCCGCGGACGGCTCGGCCGATGGCGTCCGTACTCCGCATCCTCCCACATGGCCACGGCGCCGGAGAAATCGCCGGCCAGCTCCAGGACACGGCCCTCCAGGTAGTCGAGATACCCGAGATTCCGGGCATCGGTCTCGCTGGTGACGAGGACGTCGAGGAAGTGGCCGGCGGTTCGCACGTCTCCGGATACCAGCGCAGCCTCGACGATGCCGGTTCCTACCGGAAACCGCAGGGCCCTCGGATAACCCCGGATAAGGCTGCCGGTCCGGCTCAGCGTCTTCACCACCTCGCCCGGTGCCCCCTCGGCGGCCTCCACCAGCGCCCGCCACAAGGCGCCCTCGTCGCTATCTGCGAGACTGGCGTGGAAGAAATCTCGCCGCGCTTGGTCATACCGCGCAAGGAGGAACGCGGCGACGCCGCGCAGCATCCGGAACTCTTCATCCTTCGCCAGACCCGGTCGCGCGCGCTCGAGCCGCTTCAACACGCCGACCGCTTCGGCGGCATAGCCGTTGGCCACATAGAACCGGGAGAGGTTCAGCCGTGCGTCCTCACGGACATCGTCGGCAGCCTCGGCGACGGCGTCCTCAAGCCGACGCCGTTTCGGCCGGAAGGCGGTACGCTCGTCAACGGCCCACCGCTCCAGGTCGAGTACCCTGCCCAAGGTGTCGGTCGTTGCCACCCGTGCCCCGGCCTGCTCGCTCTCACGCACTGCCGTCACACGCAGACCGCCGCCACCCATCGCCGACAGCTCGATGCCTTCCCGCGAGGATCTTACGCGGAGGCCGTCGACGCGCGGCCGAACCACAACCCCTTGGACGGTCGGCAACAAGTGCAGATCCGTGTACTCGCGCGGCCGGAAGATACCGCGCCCCAAGGGGATCACTGGTACCGCGACCAGCGTATCACCGACCTCGGGGTCGCCGATGGCGATGGGCCGTCCGGGCTCCGGTACCGACAGCACCAGGCGCGAAGCGCCGGAGGGGCTGGTCCGTGTGCGGACCTCAAGAGGCTCCGCTGCGGCAGGTGGCGCCTCCGCCAGATCGACGATCCAGGCCAAGCCGTCCCGCCGGACCGTCGCGTGCGTGCCTTCGGCGATCGGCAGCCGCATCACTGTCGCATCTTCGGCAGGAAGGCTCTGCAGCCCCTTCAGGCGACCACCGGCGGCGGTCTGCAACGCCGCCACGTTCGGGCCGTCGATCCGGTTGAAGACCATCCACAGGTAGCCGGCTCGTTCGAAAACCGCCGCGGCGGCGGGTGCCGGCCATTCGAAGCGCAGCGCCAGGCCACCATCGGGCGGCGCCAGGGGCTCCTCCTCCACCGCCAAGACGGGTGTCGCCGGAGGCGCATCGGACGGCGCTTCGGGTTCGGTCGCCTGTCGCAGTTCGGGCGGCGCGGTATTGGCCGGCACCGGCGCGGGCTCCGCCTCGCTTCGCGCCTTCGAGGTGTCCGCCGTCGCGTCGGCGACCGGCGGCGGCGCCTTGGGTGGTGGCGGGGGAAACTCTTTATGGGTGGTCGGTGCGTTCACATCCGGGCTCGGAGCCGCCGTCTCTGAGGCCGGCGCTTTGTCGTCCGCAGGCGCCATCACGTCGACGACCACTTTCGGCCCATGACGGGTGGTTCGCAGCCGGGAGTTCTCGGGGATGGTCAAGGCGACGACCGTCGCGTCGTCTTTCGCCGCCGCGGAGGCGGCCGAGATGCGCCGGACCGCGTCACCACTGACGGCCGTCAAGTCCATGCGCGCCGGGCTGGCGAAGGTGACCGTGGCGGTTGTGCCGACCTTGCCGGCCTCGAAGTCCACTCTTTCCGGCCAGTCGAAGACAATGCGGCTGAACCCCGGATGGTCACCGATCCGCACCGGAACGCGCGGCGGCCCTTCGGGGGAACCGGTCGGCGGTGGTTCGTCCGGCTTGGCCGTTGCCGTCGCCGCGGTCTCGGCCACATCACGGCGAACCAAATCAACCACCGCGGACGCACCGAGATCGAAGGACCGGACGTTCACCGGCTGGACTAGCGGAAACGAAACGGTCCGGCCGTCCGCGCTCGGTTCGGCGGGTCCGAGATAGGCGGCCAGCGCCTTCGTCGCCGCGGCGTAGTCCGCCTCCGCCGGGCGTGCGAAGCGGAGGGTGAGCCGGCCATCGTCCGCCGCCGCCTCGAACCGCACCGGCGACGGCCACGTCAGGACCAAGCGCCCATAACCTTCATGCACGCCTGCGCGAACGGTCACGGGCTCGGCTCCGGCCGGTCCCGCCTGGATGAGCACCGTGAGCGCCGTGAGCGTCAGTATGCCCGCCGCAACCGCGCGGCTTCCCGCCCGGACCCACGCCATCACGATTCCCCAACCGTGGGCAGGATGACGATCTCGATGCGACGGCTGATGGTGGACGGCCCGGTCCCTTCGTCGATCGCCTCGTCGGTGCCCGATGGCGCCGGTCGCGCCTGGCCGAAGGCGATGATCTGATGCCGGTACCCGGCGACCTTCAGGGCGTTGGCGACGGCCGTGGCCCGCGCCAGCGACAGCCGCTACGACCCGGCGGCATCCATTTCGCCTTCCGTGCCAGACTCTGCATGACCGACGACGCCCACCTGGTTGCCGAGGCTTCGGAGCACCCCGCCGAGCGTGAACAACGCCGTTTCCGCCGTGGCCGACAGCTCGACCCCATTCCGCTCGAACAGTGTGTCGCTGGGCAGGACGACGAACAGGCGATCATCGCCGGCCACCAGCCGCGCACGGGCGAGTATGGGGTCGCCGGTGACCGTCTGGGTCAACACGGCCGCCAGGTAAGTCGAGATTGACCGCCCGCTTGCGCAGCGTGGTGGCGATGTTGAACCGCGACGTGGCCGGAACGGATACCGCCGGCCGTTCCGGGCTCAACGTCCTGGACAGGGAATCCACGGTCTCGTCCCAGCGGTCCGGCTTCACGCTGGTCATGGCGAACAGCATCACGAAGAACGTAAGCATCAGCGATACGAGGTCGGTAAAGATGATCATCCAAGCCCGGCTGGAAACGGCGGGCGGCGTGATCACCTTCGGCTGGCGGCCAATCGTGGATCCGGCATGTCCGCTCATCGGCCGTTCCCTTCGAGGGCGGCGCCTTCGGCGTTGTCGGGGTACAGGCGAAACCAGACGTCAATGGTTTCGCCGGCACCCGGCCTGAGAGCGACCGAAATGGAACCGGGCGGCGCGCCCCGGGCCTGCGCATCGGCGGCGAACGCCACCGCGCGACGCAGGCCCAGCGACTCGCCGCCAGGCAACAGGCCTTTGGCGGTCGGCTCGGTGCCGGCGACGAACTCAAGGACAACCCGCGATCCAGGCGGCGGTGCGCTGAGCGTCGCTACCAGCCGGTCGAGGAAGGCATCGCGGGAGTCCCGGATGTCCGCCGTTCCCACCTGAAACAACGCGTGGGCCGGCAGATCGATGCGCATCTCGCGGCCCGGCTGCACCACCTCAACCTGGGCTACCCTGAGTGCAGTCCCGAAAACCTGCGCCAGATCATCGAGGAAGGCTTGACCGGCGACGACCTCACCCTCCCGAGCGGCGAACGCCACCGGGTCGGCATTGGGCGGCAGGACCGATGCGAACGTGGAGGTCAGGCTATCCATGACGGCGCGGGACCGTAGCTGCTCCGGCGACGAGATGCTGACCAGCAGGATGAAGAAGGCGAGAATCAACAGATACAGCGCCAGGAACAGGGAAACGGTATTGCCACTCGACGCTTCGGCCACGGGTGGTGCCGCCGCCAGTCGCAGGGCGGGTGGGCTCCAGGGAGCCTCGATGGGACCGTCCTCGCCGTCGGCCCAGGCAAGGATCGGCCCGGCATCCGGTTCCGGGTGCTCTTGGAGATCAAGCGCCGGTGCTGCTCCGGCAACGACGATCTCTGGGCCTGTCCGCGAAGGAGTCATTCGCATTCAATGCTCGGGGAAGGCCCTTCCGGCAGGCGGGCCGCGCCGCGACAGGTGGCGCGTCAACCGTCCTCCGCGGCCGTCTGCGGCGCCTGGCGCAGCTGCGACAGCTCCACCGTCACCTGTTTGGCCTTCGACGGATCCATCTGCGCCATGATCGGGGCCAGCTTCCGCTCCTTCATCCGCTCGGCGACCAGTAGCAGTGTAACCATGTCCAGCTCCTCGAAGATCCGCGCGGCGTCCTTCGGCTTCATGTTCTCGTAGATCTTCACCAACGACGTGACCTTCGAGTTCTGCTGGCTTTCGTATGCCTTGATCAATTTCTCAATTGTTCCCTGCAGGGCCTTGAGTTCGGACACTTTTTGGTCGATGCGAGCTTCAGCCGCCTGGAGCATCCCCGACCGTTTGTCGATCTCCTGCTCGCGCGTGTCGAGGGCCTCGCGCCGCTCCGCCAACTGCTGCAACAGGTCGATCTCCGTCTGACTGAACAGCGCCGGATCATCGCCGGTCATGGGCCGAGGATTCGACGGTGCGGCGTCCCCGCCGCGAGCATCCTCACCCAGGGCGGCCACGGGCTGATCAGTTGCGGAACCACCGCTCGGCTGATCACCGCCGCCGGCGGCGGTCACGAAGTCCGGTGCCCGTGCCTCGGCAACGGGAACCATGACCTCGGCACCGAGGATCCCGTCTATGCCCTGCCAAATGGCGCCGAGCTTCAGCAACAGCAGCACCGCCAGCGCGATCGCCGTCAACGGGAGAAATCGAAACCTGAACGAGGCGCCAGCCACTGGGCGATCCTTTAGTCCGGCAACCGGCTATCGCGCTGCGCGCAGCTTGCGCAGCAGCTCGCGCTCGGCTTCGGTGCGCGGTGCCGGTGACGCAGCGGAGATGTCGGAGACCGACGCCGAGGCGGCCCCGGCACGCGCGCCCTTCATGGCGCCGCCGATCGCCGCATCGCCACTACCGCCGACTTCGCGGCGCGCGTCGCGCACCTTTTCTTCAAGCCGATCAGCCCCCGCCTCGGCTCGATCGTTGAGGAAGCGAAGGTCGTCGATGAGGCCCTGCGCCTTGTCCACCTGCTGTTGCAGCCCCTCCGCCGCCACGCGAAGACGGCCGACGCTGTCTTCGGCCCTTGCCGTCGCAGCCTGGAAGCCGGCCGCCATGCGTTCCAATGCGGAGCGATCGTCACGCAGCCCCGTCAGGCGACGATTGAGCACAATGCAATAGCCGATGGTCACCGTGAGCAGGAGGGCAACAACGATATCGACGATCAGCGAGACCGGCATGGCCTAGCTCCCTTTGTCCACGCGGTCTTCGACCCTGATGGCGATGCGCTCGCCCTTCCGCCCCATGCGGCCCATGTACATGGGAACGGTTCCGCAGCGCATCTCCACCGCCGAATCCGGATTGGCGTTGAACAGGATCTGCGTCCCCACCCGAAGGTCGAAAACGTCCCTGAGACGCATGGTCTGTTCGTCCATCACTGCCGTCAGTTCGATGTCCGTGGCCCATAGTTCGCGTGCGAGGTGGGTTTCCCAGATGGAGTCGCGGCCGAACTTCTCGCCCATGAACATCTGCAGCAGCAGTTCGCGCACCGGCTCCAGCGTCGCGTAGGGCAACATCAACTCAAGCCGACCGCCGCGGTCTTCCATGTCGATCCGGAACCGGGCAAGGATGGCGGCATTGGACGGCCGGGAGATGGTCGCGAAACGGGGATTGGTCTCCAACCGATCGAACCGGAAGGTCACCGGACTCAACGGTTCGAACGCGGCGCTCAGATCGCCGAGGATCACATGAACCAGCCGTTCCACCAGGCTGCGTTCGATGGTGGTGTAGGGTCGCCCCTCGATCCGCATGGCCGCGGTACCGCGCCGACCGCCGAGCAGCACATCGACGATGGAGTAGATGAGCGACGAGTCGACGGTGATCAGACCGTAGTTGTCCCACTCCTCGGCCTTGATGACGCTCAACATGGCCGGCAGCGGGATGGAATTGAGATAGTCGCCGAAACGGTTGGAGGCGATGTTGTCCAGCGAGACTTCAACGTTGTCCGACGTGAAGTTGCGTAGGCTGGTGGACATCAATCGGACAAGGCGATCGAAGACCACCTCCAGCATCGGCAGGCGCTCGTAGGACACCAGCGCACTGTTGAGGATGGCTTGAATGCCGGAGCGGTCGCCGTTCTGATCGGCGCCGTCGTCGAATCCCAGCAGACTGTCGATCTCGTCCTGATTGAGGACGCGCGTGGATTCGCGAGCGGCCCCGGCCTCGGGGTCTTCGCTTTCCTCCTCGCCGTCCATCATGGCTTCCCATTCGGCGGCGAGGTCGTCCTGTCCGGCCGCTGGTTCGCCGTCGGCCGCAGGCGTGGCGGCCTCGGCTTCGGACGCCATCTCGGCCTCCCACTCGGCGGCCATGGCCTCTTGATCGGTATCGACGTCGTCTGGCGATGACATGTCTACGGTCTCGACGGGTTGCACGAACGGGCAGCGGCGGCGGCGCTACTGCACCAACATCTCCTTGAACAGCACGTCATTGACGCGGGCCGGCGCGACGGCCGCGCTAACGCGCGTCAGCAATTCTTCGCGAAGGCGATAAATCCCGGCCGAACCCTTGAGGTCTTCGACCCGCATCTCCCGCAGATACACCTGAAAGCTGTCGACGATCCGCGGCATGATCTCCTGCAAGTGCGGGATGTCCGACTGGCGGTTCAATTCCAGGCTCACACGAAGCTTGAGGAACGTACTTTTGCGCCCTGACGTATTGAGATTTACCAAGAATTCCGGCAGATCAAAGAAGACCACGTCGGCGGTGGGAATCGGTTCGTCCTCGGCGACTTCCTCGGCGCCTCCGATCATGGCGATCAGCTTGTCGAGCATGCCGGTGGCGTAGGCTGCGCCGATGCCGCCGACGACCAGCAGCAGCGCGACGCCAAGCAGGATGAACAATCGCTTCTTGCCACCGCCGGAAGGCTCGTCGAGTGATTCCTCGTCGTCGCCGTCGGCGTCTTCAGCGTCATCCAGTTCGTCGAAATCGTCGGTGTCGGCCATTGTCCGGTCCCGCCCTGGCGGCCGGCGGGCGGCCGCTCGTCCCAGGCAGGCGACTCTAGAAGTCCTTCGTTAAGGAACGGTTGCGTGTCCGGGGTAGCCAGCGACTGACCGGCAATTCCTGCCGGAGGTGGGCAGCCGCGAGGGGAAAAAGGCGGCCTGTTGCCGCCCGGCGAAGGCCGGGAAATCACCGTATGGCGCGGCCTTCGGGATATGGCACGGGGCGTGCGAGAGCCGAACCGAAACCGGATCCCTTCGACGAGGCCAAACTCGATGGAAAACTCGCTTCTGGTAGCCCTGTCGCAACAGGCGGCCCTGCGCCGGCAGATGGACGTGATTGCCAACAACATCGCCAACATGGACACCACGGCGTTCAAGGCCGAACGCATGCTGTTCGCTGAATTTCCGGTGGCCGAAGCCGGTATCGGTGCCGTTCGCGACGACAGCCTCACCCTGGTCCGCGACATCGCCACGGTCCGCACCGAGGCCGACGGCGCGGCGCGACAGACCGGCAATCCGTTGGATGTGGCCATCGAGGGCGAAGGCTGGCTAAGCGTCCAAACGCCGGAAGGCGAGCGCTATACGCGCAACGGCCAACTGCGGCTCGACGAACAGGGGCGCCTGGTCACCGATCAAGGGATGCCGGTGCTGAGCAATGGCGGTCAGCCGCTGTTCCTGAGCCCGTTGGACACCCAGATCACCATTGCCACGGACGGGACGCTGTCTTCCGAAAACGGCGAGATCGGGCGGCTGCGGCTGGTCCGTTTCGCCAATCCGAAAGACCTTCGGGAAGTGGAAGGCGGCATGTTCGAAGCCGCCGCCGGCGTCCAGCCCGAACCGGTTGACCAGCCACGGCTCATCCAGGGTGCCCTGGAAGGCTCCAATGTCGAGCCGATCCTCGAAATGACGCGGATGATCGAGGTGCATCGCACCTACGACCGCGTCAAGCGAATGATCGATCAGGAAAACGAGCGTATCAAGAAAGCGGTGCAGGAGTATAGCCGCTGACCAGCGGCCCGACGCACACGGCGCGGAACCCACAAACGCCAACGGAAAGGACCTGAAGATGAAGGCCTTGGACATCGCGGCCACGGGGATGCTGGCCCAGCAACGCAACGTGGAAATCGTCTCCAACAACCTCGCCAACATGAACACCACGGCGTTCCTGCGCCGGCGAACCGAGTTCCACGACCTGCTGTACCAGAACCTGCGCCGCGTCGGGTCGACCTCGTCCGACACCGGGACGGTGGTCCCCTCGGGCGTGCAGATCGGCCTCGGGGTGCGCCTTGCCGCGGTCTATCGCATTCACGAACAGGGCAACCTGAGCGCCACCGACAACACCCTCGACATGGCGGTGCAGGGCACCGGGTTCTTCCAGGTCCAGTTGCCCAGTGGCGAAACGGCCTTTACCCGCGACGGAACCTTTCAGCTCAACGACCAGGGCGAGATCGTCACCCACGACGGCCACCCTGTACAGCCGTCCATCACCATCCCCTCCACCGCTATTGACGTGACCATCAACGAGGCCGGATCGGTGCTGGTGAAGCTGCCCAACCAGGTCAGCCTCAGCAATGTGGGGCAGATCCAGTTGGCGCGCTTCCAGAACGAGGCCGGCCTCGAATCCGTCGGCAACAACCTGTACCTGGAGACCCCCGCCTCCGGCTCGGCGACCACCGGCAACCCGCAGTCCGCCGGCTTCGGCACGATCCTTCAGGGCTTCCTCGAAACCTCCAATGTCAACGCGGTGGAAGAGATCACCAACCTGATCTCCGCCCAGCGGGCCTACGAGATGAACTCCAAGGTCATCCAGACCGCGGACCAGATGATGTCCACCCTCAGCACCATGCGTTAGGAACCTCCATGACAGCCCTCGTTCAACGGATCCTTGCCGCCGCCGTGCTGGTCGTAACGGTGGGGTGGTCGACCGCGGTGACGGCGAATACCGAGCCCGGCGGCACACCGGTCATGCTTCGCGACCAGGCGGTTGTCAGCGACGACCATGTCCGGCTGGGTGACCTGTTCGTCGGCGCCGGCCCCCGGGCGGACACGGCCGTCGCCCGCGCCCCGGCCCCAGGGCGCCGCGCGGTGTTCGACGCCCGCTGGCTGTTCAGGGTAGCGCGCGCGTTCGGGCTGCACTGGCGGCCCATTTCGACGCAGGACCGTGTGGTGGTGATCCGCGACAGCGTGGTGGTGGACAACCGCGAGATCGAAGACCGCCTGTTGGCCGCGTTGGCCGAACATGGCACCGACATCGCCGACATGCAGATCGCGCTGGCCAACCCCATGTTGCGGCTGCACGTGGCCACCAACAAGGCCGGGACCATCGGTGTCGAGAACCTGGTGGTGGATCCGCGCAGCCGCCGTTTCACCGCCGTCATCGCCACATCCCCGCCGGCGACCCGACGGCACTACGTACCTACCTGCGAGGCCGCCTGCACAAGGTCGTTTCTGTGCCGGTGCTGACGCACCGCATGCTGCACGGCGAGGTCATCGGCCAGGCCAGCGTGGAATGGACCCAGGTGCCCGCCGACCGCCTGCAACCGGACGTGATCGTTCGCGCCGAGGACTTGGTCGGCAAGACACCCCGACGGGGCCTCGCCGCCGGCGTGCCGGTCCGGATGGGGCAACTGCGTCTGCCGGTGGTGGTGCGGAAAGGCGGTCTCGTCACCCTGATCCTGAAATCGCCACGGATGATGCTGACCGCGCGGGGCCGGGCGCTCATGGACGCCAGCCGCGGTGACGCGGTTCGCGTGGTCAACACCCAGTCGCACACAGTGGTGGAAGGCCTGGTGGTCGCCGCCGGCCAGGTCGTGGTCCGGCCCGGTCCGGCCATCGCCGAAGTGGCGGAGGTACGCCAATGAACACCTTGCGCACCGTCTTCACCGTGCTTGCGGTCGCCGTCAGTCTGCCGTTGGGCGCCTGCAACACGTTCACCCGGCTGTCGGAGGTCGGTGATGGCCCCAAGCTGAGCCGCCAGGCGAACCCTGTCGCCCAGCCTGGTTATCGGCCGGTGAGCCTGCCGATGCCGGCACCCCACGTCCCGCAGGAGAACATCAACTCGCTGTGGCGTCCGGGCGCGAAGGCGTTCTTCAAGGATATCCGCGCCAAGGAGGTGGGCGATATCCTCACCGTTCGCCTGAGCCTCAGCGACAAGGCCAAATTGGAGAACAAGACCGACCGCGCGCGCGACGACGGTGAAACCCAGAACATCAACACGTTGCTCGGTTTCGAGGCCAGCTTCGACGAGATCCTTCCCGATGCCGTCAATCCCGGCGGTGAGCTGTTCAGCTTCGATACCGACCACAGCACTTCCGGCGACGGCGGGATCGACCGCAGCGAGGAAATCGAGCTGACCTTTGCCGCGGTCGTGGTTCAGGTGCTCCCCAACGGCGCGTTGGCGGTCGTGGGACGCCAGGAGATCCGGGTCAACTACGAGCTCCGCGAACTGCTGGTTACCGGCGTCGTTCGGCCTCAGGACATTGAGCCCGACAACTCCGTCTCGCACGAGAAGATCGCCGAAATGCGGGTTGCTTACGGCGGCCGGGGCACGCTCAGCGACCTCCAGCAGCCGCGTTGGGGCACCCAGGTGTGGGACATCCTGTTCCCGTTCTAGGGCCTGTTGGCATCCCGCAGTCTGGAAACCGCCCACACCGCGTCCGGCGTGGGCGGTTCGACGTTTTCGGGATAGAGCGATCGGCGAAGCCGCCCGGCTGGCCCGCGACAAAGGTCCCAGCCCCGCAGGGAAGTTCGAGTCAAGCGTCGGTGATTCTGGCCGTGGACATCACGAAAATGTCGCCGACGACGGTCCAATGCAGTCCCGAACGCGTCGCGACGTCGACGAGCCATTCCTTCGTCGGATAGGCAGGGTCGTTCGAGAAACTCCTGAAATCGTCGATGCACAGGGTGATCGCCTCAAGATCGCCCGTCGACCGTTTGTCGAGAATGCACTCGACCTCTTTCGAAATCGGGTTGTCGTACGCATCGGCCTTTCCGGTGGCGCCCCCTGAATAGTGGCCGTCGAGCCAGAAATTCATGGCGGGAGAGCCGACGGATGCGATGATCGTGGGCAGCAGAACACCGCTGTCCCCCAGATAGAGGGTGACGTTTCGATTGCCCGCGAAAGACGCTACCGCTTGCCGGTAAAGGGGCTCGTGTATCTCGATGGAATGAACATGAAACCCTTTGGCCGCAAGCCAGGACGTGGTCTGACCAAGGTACGTTCCCGTCTCGACGACCGGAGCGCCTGGCTGAAAAAAGTGATTCAGAATGGTCATCTTGCGGTGATGGAGCTGGGGACCGACCGGGTGATCCTTCTCCACCGCTTCGTGAACCCAGCGGATCCAGCGCCTGATGGTTCTCCGAATCATGGGGTCAGCCTCGGTGCCAACGGCAGTGAGGATCGGAGCACCGCAAGCCACGACTCTCCGTCCGGCGAACTCCCCCGAGGACCGTGCGTTACCCCGACCAACGCTGATGTCTGAACCGAAGTCGCGCGAACGCGGCACCGTTGTGCAACGGGTTGGCGCCGCGCCTACTCGTCGCGGTGGGTCTTCTCCATCCGCTCGTGCCGTTCCTGGGCCTCAAGGCTCAGGGTCGCGATGGGCCGTGCCTCGAGCCGGGAGAGGCCGATCGGCTCCTGCGTGTCTTCGCAAAAGCCGTAGCTGCCGTCCTCGATCCGCTGCAACGCCTCGTCGATTTTGGCGATCAGCTTGCGGGCACGGTCGCGGGTCCGCAGTTCCAGCGAGCGGTTGGTTTCGGAGGTCGCACGATCGGAAAGGTCCGGTTCCGACGAACCGCCTTCCTGGAGCTGCATCAGCGTTTCCGTGGACTCGGTCAGCAGCTCGGCCCGCCAACTCACCAGCCGTTGCCGGAAGTACTCCAGCATCAACGGGTTCATGAACGGTTCGTCTTCAGAAGGCCGATAGTCCGGCGGCAGGGTGACGCTCATAGCGGGGTCATTCCTGGGAGATACCAATGAGGACGCCGACGCGGGCGAGTATATAGGGTCCATGGCACCGCCCCGGCAAGAACGTTTTTTCTCGAGGGCAGCAACCCAACTGCATGAAAAAAATGCGAGAAATCAGATCACTCTCGGTGCGATCGCTGTTTGACGGGCGCTAGACCCCGCGGCTGAGCTTGGCGATCTCCACATGAGCGCGGAGTTCGATGGCCTGCACCAGGGCTTCCAACTCCGGATCGCCGGTATCCGGACGCCGCAGCCGCAGCAGGCGAGCGAGCGCCAGCAGGCGGTCGCGGGACAGCGATCCGTCGAGAATCCCCAGGCGGACGGCATCCAGGTGATCCAGCACCTCGCTACCGTGCTTTCGGGCCCGGTTGCGGGCGGCGTCGCGGTCCGCATTGGCAACCTCCTGTAGCCCCAACATCGTCCCCACCGCCCCGACGGACGGCTGAGCGACAACCTGTCCGACGCCGCTTTCCGGTGCCCGGCCGAGATGATCGGCGAACTCCGCGTCGCCGGCCTGGCCTGACGTCCGCCTGCGGACGGTATCTCGACCGCGGCTGCCGTCGATGGTGGGAATTCGCATGGAGCGCCCTGCTTGTCCGCTTGTTTGCTTGTCCGCTTCGCCGCAACCCTGGGGGCCGCAGCTTGATGCTGCGTCCTTGCGAGTTAAAAGGGCGTAAATCCGGTTCCCGCCAGCCCCGCCGAATGCCAATCGAGAATGATTTGCAATGTCATTTAAAAGCCCCTACTCTGCGTCGGGTCGGCGGTGATCATGCGGACTTGAACCTCCGCCGGCTCCGCTCCGACCGTTCAAATCAACAGTGCCGCCAACCCCGTAAGGCGGCGCAACTAAAGTAAGACGTGAAGGGAACAATGATGCGCAAGGCCTTGCATTCAAAAACATCTGTTGCGGCGTTTGCCGTCCTGATGGCGGTCGCCGTTGGCGCTGCCCATGAGCCGGCGCACGCGGACGACGAGGTCAACCTCTACTCCTACCGCCAGCCGTTCCTGATCCAGCCGCTGCTGGATGCCTTTACCGAGGAAACGGGCGTCAAGGTCAACGTCGTCTACGCGAAGAAGGGCATGCTGGAGCGGCTGAAGGCGGAGGGGAAGAACAGCCCGGCGGACGCGGTACTCACCGTCGATATCGGCCGCCTGCATGACCTGGTGGAGGCCGGCGTCGTGCAGTCGGTGGAGTCTGACGTGCTGACCCGGAACGTCCCGGCCCAGTATCGCCATCCGGAGGGTCTTTGGTTCGGCTTGACGACACGCGGGCGGGTGCTGTTCGTCAGCAACGAACGCGTCAAGGACGGCGACATCAAGAGCTACGAGGACCTTGCCGATCCGCGGTTCCGCGGCCGCGTCTGCACACGGTCTGGCAAGCATCCTTACATGGTCTCGCTGATCGCCTCGGTGATCTCCCACCACGGCGAGGCCGAAGCCGAACGCTGGCTGAACGGGGTCAAGGCCAACCTGGCGCGCAAGCCACAGGGCAACGACCGGGCCCAGGCCAAGGCCATCCATGAGGGTGTCTGCGATATCGCCGTCGCCAACACCTACTACCTGGGCAAGATGGCGACCAACGAGAAGCAGCCGGAACAGAAGGACTGGGCCAAGGCCGTCCGCATCGTCTTCCCCAATCAGGACGACCGCGGGACCCACGTGAACATCTCCGGCGCCGCCGTCACTGCGAGCGCCAAGCACCGGGAGAATGCGGTCCGCCTGATCGAGTTCCTGAGCGGCGATTACGCCCAAGGGATCTATGCGTCCGACAACCTGGAATACCCGGTGAAGGACGGCGTGCCGCTCAACCCGCTGGTGGCGTCGTGGGGATCGTTCACGGCCGACACCATCGGCCTGAACAGAATCGCCGAGCTCCGCACCGCCGCCACTCGGCTGGTCGATCGCGTGGGCTACGACCAGGGCCTCGGCTCCTGATGACATGAGGTCGAGCAGGCGTCGGCGATGACGGATCGCCGACGCCTGCCGATGACCGATTGATAATGTTGGCGCCGGCGTGAGCGTGACTCGCACCGGCGCCTTACGGTTTCGATCCCCCCGCCACCGACGTCGACACTTGTTGGATTCACCACTTTTCCATGGACGCCTGGACCGCCGACACCGTCTCAGCCTCCACCGCGGCAGCCGGAGGGCCGCCGGTCCGTCGCCGCTGGGCATGGGGATGGACCGTCGGCGGCCTGATGATCGCCGCCGTGGTCATGGTGCCGCTGATGGCCGTCGCCGGCTTGGCCATGGGATCCAGCGACGACATTTGGAGCCACCTGGCCTCCACCGTCCTGCCCCACTACGTGCGGACCACCCTACTGCTGATCACCGGCGTGGGCGTCGGCACCCTGGTCATCGGTGCCGGCACAGCCTGGCTGGTCACCATGTACCGGGTTCCGGGCCGTGGCATCTTCGAATGGGCCCTGTTGCTGCCGCTCGCGGTACCGGCCTATGTGATCGCCTATGTCTATACCGACGTGCTTGAGTACGCGGGTCCGGTGCAGGGCCTGTTGCGTGCCACCTTCGGCTGGACCAGCGCCGCCGACTACTGGTTCCCGGAAATCCGCTCGCTGGGCGGCGCCGTCGCCATGATGAGCCTGGTCCTGTACCCCTACGTCTATCTGCTGGCGCGGGCGGCGTTCATCGATCAATCGGTATGCGCGCTGGAAGTGGGGCGGACCCTGGGGGCCGGGCCGTGGCGCAACTTCCGGCGGATCGCGCTGCCGCTGGCGCGGCCGGCCGTGGCCGTTGGCGTATCGCTGGCGCTGATGGAGGCCCTCAACGACTTCGGCACCGTGGACTACTTCGCCGTCGCCACCTTTACCGCCGGCATCTACGACGTCTGGCTGAACATGAACAGCACCGCCGGCGCGGCACAGCTGGCCAGCGTGCTGCTGTTGTTCGTCCTCGCCCTGGTGGTGGTGGAACGAATGGCCCGCCGGCAGCGGCGGTTCCACCACATGTCCACACGATATCGGACGTTGCCGTGTCATCCGCTTTCGCCCACCGGGCGTTGGCTGGCCTTCGCGGCCTGCCTACTGCCGCTTTTGTTGGGGTTCGTGGTCCCGGCCTCGTTGCTGCTTGTCTACACCCTTGAAACGACGGCCACCGGTGCGACGGCGTCGTTCCTCGGCTATGCGGCGAACAGCGTCCTGCTGTCCGGGTCCGCGGCGGGCATCGCGGTCATCGTCGGCTTGATCCTGGCCTATGGTGTCCGCCTGCACGAGAACCCAGCGCTGCGCGTGGCGACCCGCATCGCCGGCGTCGGCTACGCCGTGCCGGGTGCGGTCTTGGCCATCGGTGTGCTGGTGCCGATGGCAGCCTTCGACAACGCCGTCGACGGCTTGGCTCGCCAATACCTCGGCGTGTCCACGGGCCTGCTCCTCAGCGGCACCGTCGTGGTTGTGGTGTTCGGCTACGTGGCCCGCTTCCTGGCCCTGTCGCTGGGATCGGTGGAGGCCGGATTGGCGAGGATCACCCCGGCCATGGATGACGTGGCCCGAACCCTAGGCTGCGCACCGGCTGCGACCTTGCGCCGCGTTCACCTGCCAATGATGAAGGGCAGCATCGCCACGGCCGCCCTTCTGGTGTTCGTCGACGGCATGAAAGAACTGCCGATGACGATGCTGTTGCGGCCGTTCAACTTCGACACGCTGGCCACCTACGTCCACCAGCTTGCGTCCGACGAACTGCTGGAAGAATGCGCGCCAGGGGCGCTCTTGATCGTCTTGGTGGGCGTGTTGCCAGTGATCCTGCTCAGCCGGACCATCCGCCGGGCGCGCCCGGGCGCCGTCGAGGAATGATCGGCGGACTGGAAATGGCCGATATCCGGCACGGATTTGCCGGAACACCGGTCGTGAACGATGTATCGCTGTCGGTATCGGCAGGCGAGATCGTCTGCCTGCTGGGGCCGTCCGGCTGCGGCAAGACCACCTTGCTGCGGGTCGCCGCCGGTCTCGAAACGCCGCGGCAGGGCCGGGTGCTGATCGGCGGCGTCACGGTCACCGACGTTGCCCGCGGCGTACACGTGCCGCCCGAGGACCGGCGGGTCGGCCTGATGTTCCAGGACTACGCGTTGTTTCCCCACCTCACCGTGGCCGACAACATTGCCTTCGGCGCCGGCGCGCCGACGCCGGAGCGTGACGCATGGATCAGCCGATCGCTGGACCGCATGGGCATGGCGTCGCTGGCCAACATGTACCCGCACACGCTGTCCGGTGGCGAACAGCAACGGACGGCCCTGCTGCGGGCGTTGGCGCCGGCGCCTTTGGTCCTATTGCTGGACGAGCCGTTCTCGGGCCTCGACGCCAGCCGGAGGGCGCAGGTCCGCGATCAGACCGTGGACATCCTGCGCGAAAGCCGAGTGGCGACGCTGCTGGTCACCCATGACGCCGAGGAGGCGATGGCAGCCGCCGACCGTATGCTGGTGATGGAGGACGGGCGCCTGGTGCAGACCGGCACGCCGGCAGAAATCTACCTGCGCCCCACCAATCCCTTCGTTGCCGGCCTCTTCGGCCACCCCAACCGCTTCTCCGCCGTGGTCCGCGGCAGCCGGGTGGAGACCCCGGTCGGCGCGTTCGCCGCCGGCGACCTGCCCGACGGCGCCGCCGCCCAGGTTCTGATCCGCCCCGAGTCCATCGGCGTCGCCGCCGACGGCACCGGCATCCCGGCGGTGGTCCGATCGGCCCGACTGCTGGGCCGGGCAAGCCGGCTGACCGTCGCCGTCGACGGGCTCGATGAGCCCCTCCGGATGCAAGTGCACGGCATGGTATTGCCCGAGACGGGCGCACCGATCGCCCTGCGCATCGACGCGGGCCAGGTATTCATCTTCGCGGATTAGCCCGGCAGCGCCGACCCGGCACGAGTTGCCCACCGGCGCCACATGATCGACGCGCCGCTCCCCCAGCGAATCTCAAAACTCCCTAAAAGCAAAGCCTTGGCCGCTGCTCCCCAATGGCATCGGTCTTGCTAGGAAAGGAACCGAGGCGGCATGGGTCGCCTGGGCAACCGACAACCGGGAGCACGTCGATGAGTGTCTATGGAATGTTCCAGCCGAGCGTCCTGGGAATGCAGAGCCAATCCCATGCGCTGAGCACGATCAGCACCAACATCGCCAACGTGCGCACCGGCGGCTACAAGCGCGTGGACACCACCTTCTCCACCGTGCTCAGTGCGACGGTGTCCAATTCGGCCGCGCTGGGGCGGTATTCGGACCTTGGTGGCGTGCGGCCCATCGATTCCTTCCGTATCGGCGAGCAGGGAATCATCGAGGCCAGCACCAGCGCGCTCGACGTCGCCATCTCCGGCGACGGCTTCTTCGTCCTCAACACACAGGTGGACGGCGGCGGTGACACCTACTTCACCCGCGATGGCAGCCTGGCCATCGCCACTGCCGGAACGGCCACGGCGCCCGGCATCGGCGGCGGCACTATTACCGTCGAGCAGGGCTACCTGGTGGATAAGAACGGCTACTTCCTCCAGGGATGGGCGCCGCTGGCAGACGGCAGCTTTCCCACCGACGCTGGCGCACTCCAGTCCATGCGCGTGGATACATACGCGTTCTCCAATGCCGCCGATCCCACCAATCTGGCGACGCTGACCCTCAACATCCCCGCCAACGACCCCGCCGGCGCGCTCGAGACCTATGCCATCGAGGTGATCGATTCCGCGGGCGCTCCGCAGAGCCTGCTGCTGCGCTTCGAGAAGTCGTCGACCGCCAACACCTGGAACTTCGACATCGCCGGCGGCACCGGCGATGCGGTGACCACGACCCCGACAGCCAACTTTACGTACACCCCCGGCGCCGGCCAGGAAGCGGTGTTCAATGCCGGCACCAACGGCATTCAGATCCGCGACAGCGGCTCCAGTGCCCTGGTCCAAAACGCCTTCACCACCTTGACGCCGGGCGACACCATCACCGTCACCGGCACGGCCGGCAACAACGGCAGTTACACGGTCGCCACCGTGGCCGCCGACGGGTCCACGATCACCGTCGATCCGGCGACACCGATCCCTCTCAACGAAACCATCACCACCGCCGCGTTCACCGGCGTCGGCGTGCTGGCCCAGCCGCTGAGCTTCTTGTCCACGGGGACGCTCACCGGCAGCGGCCAATATGCCGTCAACGTGGCCCATTCCGGCGGCTCCACCTCCTCCTTCACCCTCGATCTGTCGCAGATCACACAGTTCGCCGGCGATATGACGGTACGCGACTACAACCACGACGGCTTCGCGCAGAGCGACCTGAGGTCGTTGGAGTTCGATGCCGAAGGAACGGTGATCGGCCGCTTCGGGTCGGGCATGACGATGCCCCTGTACCGCGTCGCCTTGGGCGTATTCCCCAACGCCGACGCGCTGGGTCAGGCCAACGGCAACGTCTTCTGGGAAACGGCCGACTCCGGCTCCGTCCGTATCGAGCAGGCCGGCACCCAAGGTGTTGCCGTGCTGCTGCCCAATTCCCACGAGTTGTCCAACGTGGACCTGGCCGAGGAGTTCGCCGAGATGATCGTGACGCAGGCGACCTACAACGCCTCGGCCACGGCCTATCGCACGGTGGACGAGATGACGGAACTCGCCCGCGATCTGAAACGCTAGCGCGCGGGTCGGCCACCGTAGGCGGCAGATCCTGCCGGGCTGGTGAACGAGATGCCCACCGGCGGCGGTACGATGCCCATCGACGGCGGCCAAAACACTGGCAACTCAATGGCCAACGGTACGCCGGCGGCTGGCATGGTTCTCGCAGGACAACAGACGATGAAACGATCAACGACCGCACCACGTTCCTCGACACCGCCGCCGGCGAGCCACATTCGTCGCGGCCTGCGGTGGCTGGCCGCCGCGATGACCGGGTTCATCGTCTTGTCGGCCCTGGCCGAAGGTGCCACCGCCTCCTCACGCCTCAAGGACGTGGTGGAGTTCGAAGGCGTCCGTGACAACATGCTGGTGGGCTACGGCCTGGTGGTTGGCCTGAACGGCACCGGCGACACGCTGCGCGACGGCGGCTTCACCAAGCAGAGCTTACAGGCCATGCTCAACCGCTTAGGTGTCAAGCCCACCGACGACGGCCTGGACACCAAGAACGTGGCCGCGGTGATGGTCACCGCATCGCTGCCGCCGTTCGGGCGTCAGGGAATGCGCGTCGACGTCACGGTGAGCGCCCTGGGTGACGCCCAGAGCCTGCTCGGCGGTACGCTCCTGGTGACACCGCTGCTGGGCGCCGATGGCGAGGTCTATGCCGTCGGCCAGGGCCAGGTGGCGGTGGGCGGCTTCAGCGCCGGCGGTAATGCCGAAACCATCACCAAGGGGGTTCCCACCAGCGGCCGCATCGCCAACGGCGCCATCATCGAGCGCGAGGTGGGGTTCGAAATGGCCAGCATGGAGCAGGTCCGTATCAGCCTGCGCAACCCCGATTTCACCACCGCTCGGCGCATCGCCCAGGCGATCAACGCGTTCCTTGGCACCGCCGCCGCCAAACCCAGCGACCCCTCGTCAGTGCAGGTGGACGTGCCCGACTCGTATCGCGGCAACGTAGTCAACCTGCTCACCGACATCGAGCAACTGCGCATTGAGCCGGACCAGTTGGCCCGCGTCGTTATCGATGAGCAGTCGGGCGTCATCGTCATGGGCGAGAACGTTCGTATCAGCACCGTCGCCATCGCCCAGGGCAACCTGACCATCCGCATCACCGAAACCGAACAGGTTTCGCAGCCGGGGCCGTTTGCCGAGGTCGGGACCACCGAAAGGGTGGACCGCACGGAGATCGAGGTGGAAGAAGACGAGGACCGGCAGCTCACGGTCCTGCAGCCCGGCGTCACCTTGCAGGACCTGGTCAACGGGCTCAACGCCCTTGGAATTGGACCTCGCGATCTGATCACCATCCTGCAGGCGGTGAAGGCGGCGGGTGCCCTGCAAGCCGAAATCGAGGTGATGTGATGGCCGACCCCATCGCGACCATGGCCACAGAGGCCGCCCTTGCCGCCACCCGCGGCCGGGTCCCGGCCCTGGGTCCCGAAACCGATCCCGCGCGCATGCGTCAGGCGGCGGAGGAGTTCGAGGCGGTGTTCCTGGCCACGGCTCTGGAACCCATGTTCGCCAACACCGACGCATCTTCGCCCTTCGGTGGCGGCCACGCCGAGGGCATCTGGCGATCCCTGGAAGTCCGCGAGCTGGGCAAGGCACTGAGCCGTAGCGGCGGTATCGGCATCGCCGACGCGGTCATGCGCGACATGATCCGGATGCAGGCCGAAAAGGAGGACACACCGTGATGACGGAGACTCCGGAAACCGACGTTGGGCAGGGCACGCCAACCCAGGCTGTCCAGTTGCTCGACGGTGTCGAAGCACTGACCCACGTGCTGGAACGGGAAAACGACGCCATAAGAGGGCGCAACACGGAGGATGTCCGTGCGCTGGCGTCCGAAAAGGCCTCCGCGGCCCGGACCTACGAGGCGTTGGTGGGGTTGCTCACCGCCGACGACGGCGCGACAGGCACGAACGGTATCGGCGACACCGACCGCGCGGCGCTTGCCGAGGCGTCACGGCGCCTCGATGGAGCCATGGCCGAGAACACCCGTCTGCTGGCGGCCGCCCTGGAAACCCATCGGCGATTCATGGACGCTGTGGCCGACGCGGCCCGCGCTGCGCAAAAGGGACCGGAAACCTATTCGAACACCGGTGCCGTCGCCGGCGGCGGCAGAGTCGCCGACCGGATCGCGGCTCCGGTTTCCATCGATCAGGCCCTGTAGCGGTATTCCTCCCTGTCTTAGGTTCGGCTCATGAGCGGCACCATCACCCTCGCTTTACGAACCGCGCAAAGCGGTCTGCTGGCCAGTCAGACCGCCCTTGAGGCGGTTGCCAATAACGTCGCCAACGTCAACACCGAAGGCTATTCCCGGCAGATCGTCAACTTCGAGCAGCGGGCGGTCGCCGGCATCGGTGCCGGCGTGCAAGTCGCCGATTTCTCCCGGCGCGTCGACGAGGGACTGCTCAAGAGCCTGCGGTTCGAGCTGACCTCGCTGAAAACGCTGGAAATCCAGGACGCCTACTTCGCCCGGACGCAAGAGCTTTTCGGCAGTCCCGGTGACAACACGTCGCTGAGCCACCTGATCAACTCGTTCTCGGCCGCCATCGAATCCCTGGCGCTCGCCGCGGAAGGGTCCATCGAGCAGCGGGACACGGTGCGTTGGGCCGACGAACTGGCCAGCCAGTTCCAGGACATGAGCCGAACCATCCAGGAACTGCGCCAGCAGGCCGACATGCAGATCGGTCAGGCCGTGGAGGAGATCAACGACCTAGTGGCGAGGATCAACGACCTCAACACGCAGATCATCCGCAACTCCAACACCGGCCTCTCGGTCAACGATCTCAAGGACCAGCGGGACATTCACCTGAACCGGCTGTCAGAGTTGATGGACATCCGCATCTTCAGCCGCAGCGACGGCGACGTGGTTGTGTTCACCGCGTCCGGGCGTTCACTTGTCGACAGTGTGCCCGGTTTGGTGACGCACGTTCCGGCCGCCTCGGTAGGGGGCGTCAACCACCCACGCCGAGGGGAATCTGGACGGGATCTACATCGGGCCGCAGATTGCCGGCAACGACATCACCAACGATCTCCGCGGCGGTGAGCTCGCCGGCCTGGTGGAGTTGCGCGACCTGACCCTCACGAGCCTGCAAAGCCAGATCGACGAATTGGCGGCGGAACTCCGCGACATGGTCAACGGCTACCACAATCGCGGCGTCGCCTTCCCCGGCCTGGACTCGGCCACCGGCAGCCGGATCTTCGTCGATTCGTCGCTTCAGACCATGACCCTGGGCAGCGGCGAGGACGTGGTCATCGCCCTGTTCGATAACAATGGCGATCAGGCCGCGGCCACACGGCTGCAGACGATCATGCAGTCGGCGTCGTTTGGTTCCGGCGCGCAAGCGGCTAACGGTCCTTGGACCATCGACGAAGTGGCGGCAACGGTGGAGGACTGGTTGCAGGCCAACGGCGCCGCCTCGGCAACGGTGGCCGTGAACTCCGCCGGCCAACTGGCGGTCAACGTCAACAACACCTCGCTGCACCTTGGTTTTCGCGACGAGGCGGCAACCACAAACGGCAGCGCCCGCCAGGATGCGAGCATTGCGTTCGACGCCAATGGCGACGGCACCATCGACGAGACAGTCTCCGGCTTTTCCTACTTCTTCGGGCTTAACGACCTGTTCGTCGACAACATGCCGGAGAACATCCACGAGACCAACGTCCTGGACAACGGTTTCACGGCCACCGCGGCGACCTTGACATTTCGGAATGCGGGCGGCGTCATCGGTGCGCCGCTGGCCATCAACGCCGGCGATTCGCTGGCCACCATTGCCGCCGCCTTCGACAACATCACCGGCCTCTCGGCCTCGGTGGTGCCCGAAGGTGCCGGTTCGCGGATCCGCATTGCGTCCGACGATGGCGCGAGCATTACGGTCACCCAGGCCGCCGGCAACACGCTGCTGAACGACATAGGCATGCACGTGATAGAGACCGGGGTGGCTTCCAACATCTCGGTGCGTAGCGACATCCTCAGCCAGCCCAACCGGATCAGCCGCGCGGCCTTGCAATGGGACGCGTCGAAAGGCGCGGCTGGCGCCTACTTCGTCAGCGTCGGCGACGCCACCGTGGCGCACGAGATGGCCGAGGCACTTCGCGGCAACAATTCCTTCGACGGTGCCGGCAGCCTCACGCCCATGGTGGTGAGCTTCTCCGACTACGCGGCATCCATCGTGTCGGGAAATGCCACTGCCGCCGAGACCAATGCCACGCAACTGGTGTTTCAGGATGCGCTGGTGAGCAACCTGAAGCAGAAGTCGGACACCATCAGCGGCGTCAATCTGGACGAGGAGATGTCGGAAATGATCCTGTTCCAGCAGGCGTTTTCGGCTTCCGCCCGGCTGGTGGGCATAATCCAGGAGATGTTCGACGCGCTGGAACGCGCGGTCTGATAGGGAGTAATCCACGATGACCCGCATCACCAATCTGGCGGCCAGCAACCACCTGGTCAACGTCATGCAGCGGACCCAGGCACGGCTGTTCGAAGCTGAGCTTCAGGTCAGCACGGAAAAGGTCTCCCAGGATTACGCCGGCATCGCTTCCGAGTCCCAGCGCCTGCTCAATCTGGAGAACACGCGCGATATCCTGGAGGAGTACGTCCGCAACAACGAGACCATGGCCATACGGCTCAACCTTCTCGGTGCCGTGGTCGATGGGGCCCGAGAATCGCTGCGCGATTTCCGCAAGCTGCTGGAAGACTACGGCCGTTCCAACCAACGGGATGCCACCAGCACGGCCGACATTCAGGAAGCGGCCTTTCGGGCCTTGAAGGACCTGGAGTCCTACTTGAACTCGGAAGTGGACGGCCGTTATCTGTTCGCCGGCAGCCGCCTGACCAGCCAGCCGGTGGACCTGGGGCTGACCACCCTTGCCGACTTCCAGGCGCAGTTCGACGGCGCCGCCGTCAGCGTGGAGACGACCCGAGACGCCAACCTCAAGGCGTTCTCGTTCGCCGACGACGGCAGCACACCGGCAGATACAACCTGGCTGGTGTTCGAACGCGACGGCGGCGGCAGTCCCGCTCGCGGTCGCATCACCGCCACCACCGCTCAGTTTGCCAACATCCCGGTTGGCACGACCATCACCGTTTCCGGAACCGGTAGCAACGACGGCACCTACACCGTCGCGGCGGTCACCGGCACCTCCATCGAAGTGGTGACCTGGATGTTTACCGACGAGGCCGCGTCGGCGACCGCCACGGTGACGCTGACCGACGGCACGCTTGCCGACGCCGACGTCGGCAACACCTTCGCCTTCTCCCGCGCAGCCGATACCATCACCGCCGCGGCCGGAACCTTTAGCGCCTTCGCCGCCGGGCAGAAGATCACGGTCGGCGGGACGACAGGCAACGACGGCACGTACACCATTGCGTCCGTATCCGGCGACGGCTCACAGATCACGATCGATCCCCACAAGATGACCGACGAGGGCTCCGGTGGCTCGGAGGTGGCCGGCATCATCGCCGCCACGTCGTATTACAACGGCGACCAGATCGCCACGCCCCACCGTATCGACGAGGACAGTGACTTCACCCTCGACCTCACCGCCGTCCATCCGGCTTTCGAGAAGGCGATTCGGGCCCTCACACTGATTGCCCAGGGCACCTACGGCACCGAGGGCGGGCTGGACGAGAATTTCGACCGGGTTCACTACGCCCTGAGCCTGCTGGACAGCGCCCTCGATCGCACCGGCGGCAACGACGGTCCGTTCGGAACCGAACTCGGTGGCAGCATCGAGGAAGTACAAATCGAGCTTGGCTATCGGCAGGTGCTGATCAACGATACCAACACCGGCCACCAGGACTTCATCACCTTCCTCGACACGGCCATCAGCGACGTCGAGGACGTGGACAACCTGGAAGCTATCACCAGGATGCTGGACGATTCCCGGGCCCTGGAGGCGTCCTACCAGGTGCTCGCCCGAATCCGCCAGCTGAGCCTGACGCAGTTCCTGTAATATACGGGCCCTTGTCCCGTAGGGGCAGAGCCGCGACACTGGCGAGCCCGTGCGCGAAGGACCTTCGTCGCCGCCCATGCCCCGCTTCACCGCCGTCACCGCCGAAGCCGATCCGGAGGCCGTCGCCCGGGTGCGCGACGACAACGCCTTCGGCAGGCGCCGGGCCCACCCCTATGGCGAGTTCGCCCGCGTCTACTACCCTGTGGTTCAGGCCGGCGCAGCACGCGATCACACATTCCTGATCTGCGACGCCGCCGGTCCGGCGCTCCTCGCCGAATGCTCGTCGCGCGACGGAATCGTTTCCCATTTCGGCTTTCCGCTGCGCCTTTGTCCGCGGGCAGACCTTGAAGACTCCGCCATCCGGGCGGCCGCGGCCTTTGCGCTCAAACATGTCGGCGAGTTGGCCGTGGGCCAAGGGGGGTCCGAGGCACTGGTTTCCGGCGGGGCACCGACGGGCCGGTTGGGTCCGGTCGATGAGGCCTGCCTGAACCACGGCGGCCGACCCCGCCTCGCCGTGCGTGCCGAGGCCGACCTTACCGCCGACGCTGACGCGCTGCGCCGCGATTTGCGGGACAGCTACCGATCGCTGATCAACTGGGGGCGGAAGAACCTGCGCCCGGTGTTCGTCAACGCCGACAACCCGAACCGGTCGATGGCCTCCGCGTTCGGCGAGTTCCATGCCCGCACTGCCGGGCGCGTAGTGCATCGCGACGAGACTTGGATGACCGTGTTCGACCGCGTCTTTGCCGGCGGCGGTGAGGTGGTGCTCGGCTATCTAGAAACAGGGGAGCTGGTATCGGCGGCGGTAATCGTCGACGAGGACGACACGGCCACCTATTTCGCCGCCGTCTACGATCGCGACCGGTTCGACAAGCCCCTTGCCCACTGGCCGCTGTTCGAGGCCATGCTGCGGGCTAAGGCACGTGGCCGGCGGTTCTTCGACCTCGGCGAGGTGCATCCGCGTGGCGCAGTCTCTGACAAGGAGCACGCCATTGGTTTCTTCAAGAAGGGATTTACGTCGCGGCTGGTGACCGAAACGGTGTGGGCGGTTCCACTCGGTCCGCGCTGACCAAGGCGGTTAGGCTTTCTCAGCGCTTTCCAACAAGCCTTCGCTGATCTGCAGGTTGATGTTAATCAGCGTGTCGATGGTCTGATCGCTGATCCCGTCGGCGCACCGGAAGGTGGCGTCGGCGACAAACCGGCCCAGCTTGCCCAGGTTCTCGCGCACGCCCTCCGGCAACGCGCTCTCGGGCTTTTCGGCCAGCGTGCGAATGGCGACCCAGAGCTCCAGGTTATGATTCAGCGCTTGGGTGAGCGCCGAGGGGTTGTCCATCGTCTGCCGCGCCGTGTCCAGCAGGATCGCCGCGCGCGAGAGGCCGAGGGCGTTCTGCTCGGCAGCGTTCAGATCGTCGAGGGCGTGTCCGTTGGCTCTCATAACAGCGCGTCTCCTGATGGCTTCCGATCGTCGGGAATGGTCAGCATATCGTTGAAATCGTTAAGAACCCTTTGAGTTCCGGGTCTCCTCCTCAACGGCTTCGAGAAACCGCTCGGCGGCCCGGGCGATGACCGGATCGGCCACCGGCGCGGCGTGCACCGAAGCACCCAGGCCGGACACAAATGCGGTCACGGCGTCTGCCACGGCCGCCGGCTCGGTGACCACCTCGACCCCCGGTGTCATGTCCAGCTTCGGGTTCACCACGCGACGCCGGCCCGGTTGCAACGACAGCGCTGGAATACCCGCCAGGGCCGATTCCACCAGCACCATGGTGGTCATTGCCACGGCGCCGTCCACGTCGGCCAGGAAAACGTCCTCCGTCCCGTCGTTGTTGACGTCGTCGAGCTCGATCGCCAGTCCCGGCGGCGGTCGTATCGCGCCGATCCATCGACGCCAGCGGTCCACATCCTCGCGCGGATGTGGTCGAATCCGCAGGCGTAGGGGCCCCGCCGATGCCAGGCCGGCAACCAGCGCGTCTGCCACCGCCTCAGTCTCAAAGCCGACCGGCTCCTCCCCGGAATGGTCGGCCGCCAGCGGTTCGGAGAAGAATGTCAGCACCGGCGGATCGTTCGCCGGCCGCCCGCGACGCAGGGCCCGCAGGCGGCGAACCATGGACTGCAGGTGTGGCTGCCCGGTTACGTGGAGCCGCGACCGGCACCACGGTTCGGCGGCCAGGCTGCGGGCGAAAGGCGTATCCGGAACGCCGATAGCGTCCGGCTGGGATTCGGTGCCGTCGGGATCGACGAACCGGCGACGGGGATCGGTCCAGGCATCGACACCGGCGAACGACGGGATACCGGCGTCGCGCGCAACGTCCCAGACCAGCCGCTCGAAGCCGCTGAATCCGGTGCCCGTCACCAGCATCTGCGGGACCAACCGTTCGAGCCTGTGCCTCAACGCCGTGGCCGAAAGGCGCACCGCGCCGACGCCCATGCCGGCCCGCTCCCAAATCTGTACCGCCGGCCCGCGCGCCAGGAAATCGACGCCGTAACCTCGCCTCCCGGCCAGTATCGCCACCGGCAAAAGGAGGTTCGCGGCGCCAGGATCTTGGGCGGCGAAGACGAACCGCACCATGATCGGTCAGGCCACGCGCAGCCGCTGCCGATCACGCAATGCCGGCAGATTATCGGCCACCTTGTGGAATGCGGCGGCCACATCGGCCAGGTCTGCCTTGGCCATCGGCGGACGCATCATTTCGTGCGTGATCAGGGTGGCGTGGACGTTCTCGCATTCCGGGCACAGCCCCTCGCCGTATTCCGCCTGGCCAGCGTAGTGCGGACAGCGGAACGGACAGCCCACGGAGCCGTAGGCTACCTGCTGCTGGTACATGGGTTCGAGATACAGCGGCCGCACATAACCCTCGCCTATCACCGTGCCTTCGCTTTCGCGGCCCTCGGTGGCCGGCAGCTCGGCCTTCAGCGCGGCAACGAACAGCGCCCGCGGCACGTCGGTGGCTCGCTCGTCGTATCGCAGCGCGTGGACGTAGTAGACGTGGGTGTTGCCGGTGGCCACTTCCGGCAGCGTGATCCCGGGCACGCCGGCGAGGTTGGCTTCCAGCGTAGCCACGTTGGCCTGCCGGGCGGCCACCAGGTCCGGCCCCTTGCGCAACTGGCAGCGGGCGATGGCGGCCTCGATCTCGCCCATGCGGAAATTGAAGCCGACCATGTTCACCAGGTCGGTCTCGCCCTTGCCGCGGACCACTGCCTCGCCGTGGTTGCGGATCAGCCGCAGGCGGTCGGCGAAGTGGTCGTCGTTGGTGGTAACGACGCCGCCCTCGCCGGTGTGAATGTGCTTGTGATAGTTGAAGCTGAACACGCCCATGTGCCCCAGCGTGCCTACCGGCCGGCCGCGATAGGTGGCGAAGGGCGCCTGCGCGCAGTCCTCGATGACCACCAGCCCGTGTTCGTCGGCGATAGCCATGATCCCGTCCATGTCGGCGGCCTGGCCGAACAGGTGGACGACAACGATCGCCTTGGTGCGGGGCGTCAGCCGGGCGCGGATAGCCTCCGGGCTCAGGGTGTAGGTGGCCGGATTGATGTCGGCGAACACCGGCACCGCATTGAACACCACCGCGGCCGTCGCCGAGGCCATCATCGTGTAGGGCGAGACGATGACCTCGTCGCCGGGCCCGACCCCGGCCGCACCGACCGCCGCGTAAAGGCCGCTGGTGGCCGAGTTGACGGCAACAGCGTGCCTGGCGCGGAATTCCGCCGCCCACTCCGCTTCGAAGGCCTGCACCTGCGGGCCGCCCATGAAGTCGGCGTGCCAGCAACCCAGGTAGCGGGACAGGACGCCACTGTCCATGACCGCGGCAACGGCTGCCTTCTCCTCGTCGCCGATGACCCGATAGGCGGGAAACGGCCGGGTGCGGACTGGCTCGCCGCCCAGGAGCGCCAGCGTGCTCACTGGCCCGCTCCCGCCGCGCGGCTATCCAGGTCCTTGGTCATCCGAAGCAGCGCGGCGCAGGTCTCCTCGGTTTGCACCGCCAGATGACCGTCACACAACAACCGGGCGCCCGAGGTCAGGTGCGCGTGTAGGTTGTCCACCGCGCTGAGCATGGCGGCGTCGAGTCCGGTCTCTGACCAGGCCCCCGGTGCCAGCCCGCGATAGCCCGGAAACAGCGGATGGGCATGCACCCGCCGCCGGCGGACGCGGGCGCCCAGGTCCTCGATGACGATCCGTCCCTCGGCCAGCATGATGTCCAGCTCGAAGATGAAGAACCGTCGCGAGTCCTGTCCCGCCAGGTAGACCGGCGCGCCGTCGGCGGTGGTTAGCACGGCGTCGATGGTGGGGTCGTCGGCGGCGTGGTCCACCTGTGCCCGCAGCACCGCGCGCGGCGTCACCGGACCGACGCAGGCGGCAATGAGGTCGATCATGTGGCTACCGCAGTTGAGCAGACCCTTGCCGTAGCGGCCGACCACGAGCTGTACCGCCCCCCACTCGCCGGCTTGCACCTCGGCGGCCACCTCCGCCAGCCCCTCGTCCCACCGGCGCAGGTAGTTCACCGCCAGGGATCGCCCGGCCTCTTCGTAGGCGCAGGCCAGGCGTCGAGCGGCCTCGGCGTCGGCGGCCAATGGTTTCTCGGCGAAAACAGCCCGGACCGGCAGATCCAACAGTCCGCGCATGACCGTCTCGTGGGCATGGGTCGGCGCGCAAACGCTCGCCACGTCGAAGGTTAGGCCGCTTTCCCGGCAGGCATCCAGATCGGCGAATCCCCGGTCGACACCCCAGCGGGCCATGAATGCCCCGCTGCGATCGGCGTCGGGCTCCACGCAGGCGGCGAGCGCGAAACCCGGGTGGCGGGTATAGGCACCGGCATGGGTCAGCACCGCATCGCCGCCATGGCCTTCGTCGTGTCCGCCGGCGATGACGCCGCAGCCAACGATGAGTGCCGACAACGGTTCAGACATAGCGGTGCTCCACGTGTTCGTTGATGGCCCGCATCGCCGGTTGTTGGCGCAGCAGGTGGAAGATGTCCGCCAGCCCGAACCCCGGATCGTTCGGGTAGAGGGCCTCGAAGATCCCGTCGACGAAACGATAGTCGTCCACGGTGTCGACGGTGAGTCTGAGCGTCGGGTCGGTGAACGCCGCCGGTGCCGCAACGTTGCGTATGCCATAGAGCTCCGGATGCTTGTAGATAAACACTGAGCCGTGCTCGCGGTCGAAGGGATCGTCGGTCCGCCGTGCCACGTCCGCCAGCACATCGGTGGCGAACACCTGGGTATCCATGCCGATGGGGTAGCTGCGGGTGAGGATGTTTGAGACGTGATCGGCGCCGCCCTGGCGATAGTCGGCAACGCACCGCTCCACCACCTCCGGATCGATCAGCGGGCAGTCGCCGGTGGTCTGCACAATCACGTCAATGCCGTGGGCCGCGGCGGTGCCCAGCAGCCGGTCGGTGATGTCCTCCTCGCTACCCCGATGCCAGCCGACGCCCAGGGTCTCCGCCAGCTCGACGATGGGGGCGTCGGCGGGATTCACCGTGGTCGCGATCACCACGCCATCCAGCGACGGAACCCGTTGCAGGCGTTCCACCATCAACGCCAGGAGCGGCCAATCCACGGCCTTTTTCAAGACCTTGCCCGGAAGACGGGTCGAGCTCATCCGGGCCTCGATGGTAGCGACGGTACGCATTCGTCGATAAATTAACTGTTTTCCGATTTTTTTTTCGCCCGAGCCGAGGCGGCCGGCGCTGCCCCGTAACCCGCGCCGGAACTCCCTCCACGACGGTGAAGTCCGGTATGTCCTGGGTCACCGCCGCGCCGACGCCGATGATGCACCAGCGCCCCACCGTCACCCCGGTAGCGATGCGGGCACCGATACCCACGACCGTGCCCTCGCCCACCACGATGCCGCTGCCTAGCGCCACTCCCGGGGCGATGTGGCAGCCGTCGCCGATCCGATTGTCGTGCGGCACAACGGCGCCGTTGTCGACGATGCAGGCATCGCCGATTTCGGTGCGGGTCTCGACGATGGCGCCGGCCTTCACGTGGCAGCCGCGGCCGATGGACGCGCTCGGTGCCACCAGCGCCGTGGGATGGACCACCGTGACCGCCTCCAACCCCACATCCCGGCACCAGTTGAGAAGGTCGAGACGCACCGCGCCGTCGCCGACCGCCAGCGCCACGCCGACGGCCCCGGCATCGCGCACGGCCTCCAAATCGCCGCCGGCGAACACCGGCCGATCACAAAGCTCGCGGGGCCGATCCGCGGCGTCGTCAAGAAAGCAGACCACGTCCAGGGCGTCTCCGGCCTCGGCGTTTTCCCACACCGTGACCGCGCCACGGCCGGCGCCGTAGACGGCAACGGGTCGGCGGCTCTCGCGAGCTCGAAGCGCTCGGGTACCGCCGACCGCTTATCGCCTGCCCCGCCCTGAAGCCGGTCGTAGGCCGCCCGCACATCTCGTTCGCGGATCATACCGCCGTTGCCGGCGGCAATAACGTCATCGATGTCGATACCAAGCGACTGTGCCAACCGTTCCGCCTTGCGGGTCGCCCGCAAGCCCTCCGGCCGCGCCGCTGCGACGGCGTCGCGAGCCAGGCGCTGCGCCGCCCGGGCCGCCTCCAGGGCCGACCGGTCATCGCCGATCCAACCCAGCGGCGCACCAACCGGGACCTCGTCGCCCGCCTCCGCGAGCAGGACGATGGTACCGGATCGGTCGGCCTCCACCTCGATGGTCGCTTTGGTGGTCTCCAGTTCGCAGATCAACGACCCAACGCTCACCGTCGCGCCGTCGGCGACCAGCCAGCGGACGAGTGTCGCCTTAGGATCATTGACCCCCAGTTGCGGCACCGTGACGGCGTGGATGCCGCCGGCCGCGGCGGTTTCGGGCCCGGGAGCCACACCCGCGATCGGTGGCAGCGGCCCGGCCTCGGGTTTGGCGCTCATTCGATAGCCCACCAGTCCAGCGGCGTGCCGCGTTTCAGGTCCTGCCGCGCTCGGCGACCCAGCACCGCCTCCAGGTGCTTGGGCTTGAGGCCCAGGCCGGGGCGGATGGAGCGCACGTCCTCGCCGGTCAGAGGTTGTCCGCGCGAGACGTCGCGCACTACATAGAGCGACCGGCGAAAGGTCATGCTGTTCGCCTCGCTGGCGGCACGGCCGTAGTGGACACCGCCCAGCGCCGCCCAGGCGGAGCGGCAATCGCGGACCAGCGCCGCCATCTCCGCCGGTTCCAGCGAGAACTCGGCATCGAGGCCGCCCTCGGCCCGGCTGAGCGTCATGTGCTTCTCGATGATGCAGGCCCCCAGCGACACCGCGGCAACGGCCACCGCCGTGCCGAGCGTATGGTCCGAGAGCCCCACCGGAACGCCGAAGGCATCCGCGAGATGCGGGATCGTGCGCAGGTTGGCGTCTTCGGCCGACGCCGGGTAGGCGCTGACGCAGTGCAGCAGCGCCACGTCTGCCGCCCCGGCGTTCCGCGCCGCGTTCACGGCATCGGTGATCTCACCCAGGTCGGCCATGCCGGTGGAGATGATCAGCGGCCGGCCGGTGCCCGCCGCCGCGGCGATCAGCGGCAAATCCACCGCTTCGAAGGAGGCGATCTTGTAGGCCGGAGCGTCGAGGCCGGCCAGGAACGCCACCGCATGCGCATCGAAGGGCGCGCTGAACACGTGCAGGCCCAGCTCCCGTCCCCGCCGGAACAGCGCCTCATGCCACGGCCACGGTGTCTGCGCCTCGCGGTAGAGATCATAAAGGCGATAGCCGTCCCAGCGTCCGCCACAAACCATGAAGCCGGGCCCGTCGTAATCGAGGGTGATGGCTTCCGGCGCCAAGGTCTGTAGCTTCACCGCGTCGCAGCCGGCGTCCTTAGCCGCCTCGACGATGGCCAGCGCGCGATCCAGGTTGCCGTTATGGTTGGCCGACAGCTCGGCGACAATGTAGGGCGGTTGTCCCGGCCCAATGGGGCGGTTGCCGATGCGGAAGCCGCTTGGCCGTCGCTGGGAGCACTCAGGCATCAACTCTCCGACGGACCGACAGCGATGGACGACGCCCGCGGCAATTCGATGGGCGTCGACGCCGGGGTACCGCCCAGCGTTAGTACTGCCTTGGTGATTTGCGACACCGACGGCAGAACCGCCGCCTCAAGGTCGCGGGCGCAGGGGATTGGTGCGTCGGCGGCGCCGATCCGCACAACCGGTGCCTCGAGGACGGAAAACAGGTCCTCATGGAGGCGGCTCGACACCTCGGCTCCCCAGCCGCCGGTGCGCGGGCCCTCCTCTACCACCACCACACGTCGGCTGCGCCGCGCCGCCGGCAAGAGATCGCCCAGCGGCAACGGCCGAAGCCGTGAGGGCACCACCACCTCGGCCACCACCTCCTCGCCGACGAACGCGGCAACGGCGGCTTCAGCCGCCATCGACGCCGCCGCCCCGTAGGCGATGATGGTCACGTCCGGCGCCTCATCGGGCGCCACGGTCAACCGCGCCGTCGGCAGCGGCGCATCCGCACACTCCCACACCGCGTGCACGGGCAGTCCATGCAGGGCTTCGCCGGAAGCAAACACCGGCTGCGGATAGAGGATCTTGTGCTCGACGAACAGCACCGGATCGACTTCCTCCCGCACGCACCTTGACAACAAGGCGCCGGGATCGTGGAACAGGCTGGGCGAGGCAATGCTGAGGCCGGGGACGCCCATGAACATGGCTTCGAGGGATTGGCTGTGAGTGGCGCCGTAGCAGCGATACCCGCCCATGGGGGTGCGGATCACCAGCGGCACTTGCACGCCGTTGCCGTACATGGCCCGGAACTTGGCCGCGTGATTGACGATCTGGTCGGCGCACAACGCCAGGAAGTCGCCGAACATGATCTCCACCACCGGACGCATGCCGCGCATCGCCATGCCGATGCCGACACCGGCCAGCGCCGCTTCGCTGATGGGGGTGGTCACCACCCGGTCGGGATAGGCGGTGGAGAGACCGCGGGCCACCTTGAATGCGCCACCGTAGGGGTCCAGCACGTCCTCGCCGATCAAATAGACCCGCGGGTCGGCGGCCATCAGCCCGTGCAAGGCGGCGTTCAACGATTCCACGTAGCGCATGTCCTGCTCGCCTTTCTATCCAGCGGGCGCAATATCCGACGCCGCCAACGGCATGGCGTCGACGGCCCGCTGCGCGGTTTCCAACCGCCGCTCAATCTGGCTCTCGATCTCATTCAGGACCGCCGGGTCGAGACGCCCGCGTACGCAGTCGAGAGGATCGTGGTCGCGTCGCCACGCCGCCACCTGGTCCGCGGGCCGGTCGTCATCCCGGACGCTGTGGGCGTTGAAGCGATGAGTGTTCACCACTTCCACGTGGGCCCGGCGACCGCGCCTCACCCATTCCACAAGCTCAACGAAGCGCGGCAGCAGCACGTGGACGTCATGGCTTTCCACCACACCGGCGGAGAGGCCGAAGGCTTGCGGCCGATGCACCAGTTCGCCGGTGTGCTCTTGACCCCTGAAATAGGTCCGTTCTGACGGCGAATTTTCGGGCACACTTCGGAAGCGAGAGGAGTGCCCGGGTGCCGAAGAAACGATTCACCGATGAGCAGATTGCGTTCGCGCTGAGACAG
>Ga0209363_1000083_pt1 | contig 37201 bp, 38 predicted proteins | sample WorMetexBAHAMAS3_FD_187385 | JGI IMG/M metagenome (GOLD analysis project Ga0209363, IMG submission 187385) | Marine gutless worms symbiont microbial communities from Max Planck institute for Marine Microbiology, Germany - Inanidrilus exumae... | ecosystem: Host-associated > Annelida > Digestive... | reverse complement strand
GCTGCGCCAGGAATGCCTGAATGCCTCCTGGTTCCTGTCGATGGTGGACGCACGCCAAAGAATCAACGACTGGAGGATCGACTACAATGAGGATCGGCCGCACTCGGCGCTCGGAAACTTGACGCCGAGCGCCTATGCGGCCCAACTGAAACCAGCCCGAAAGGTCGCATGAAGCCCGGACCAAAGACGGGGCGAAGACCACAGATGCCAAGCTTCCCTGCCAATTCATCTGGATCGGGTTAAGGGGGGCGGGCCACGGGCGGTGCAGGGTTCTGGGGCTCGTCTGTGGTGGTGCCTCGCGCTCGTCCTGCCCATCGCCTGCCACGGCGCTTACAACTTCTTTCTGTTCGCTGCTCGCGATCTCAAAAACGCTCCCTTTGACAGGTCCGTCGATCTGGCTCAGACGATGATTGCCTGTTTCATCGTGACGGTGATCGTCGAAGGCACTGTCGCTCATTTGTGCCTGAAGCATGTGCTTCGCCGCGCTGTGGGAAGCAACGAAACCCTGCGGGACGAGATCGAACGATCACGTGTCGCCCAATGGATTCAAAACGCGCTTGGAGAACCCGCCGTTTGGGGCGCTCTGGGCATCGTCTGCATTCTTGCCGGCACCGGATTCGTTGTGGGGCTATCCTACGCTCAGGATGTATCCACTTCTGCAATCGAGGAGATCGGGTTGTTGTTCGTACAGGGCTTCGGCGCCTTCGCTGCCCTTCACGGCCTTGCTTTCCTCGGTCTCGCCGTAGTCATGCGGCGGCGGTCCAGTTCGGCCACATGTTCTGAAACCGTAGTGCCCTGACAGCGCGCGTCACGAGCGGCGCCCGCGAGTATCACGAGCCCGGCGGGTGTGGCCGGAACACGCCCAACCGTAACCGCAACAAAGTTGGGGACGACAGGCGGCGGCGCGACGGATAAGCTAGAGCCCGTGTCGACTGCGCGGCACGGGGGAGGCTACCGGTGATCGACCCGTTCGGCCGTCACGTGACCTATGTCCGGGTTTCAGTGACCGACCGCTGCGACTTCCGCTGCATGTATTGCATGGCGGAAGACATGACGTTCCTGCCCAAGGCGGATGTGCTGACGCTGGAAGAGCTGGACCGCCTGTGCAGCGGCTTCATCCGCCGCGGCGTGCGCAAGTTGCGGATCACCGGCGGAGAGCCCTTGGTCCGCCGCAACATCATGCACCTGTTCCACGACCTGTCGCGGCACCTGGACGACGGCAGCCTGGACGAGTTGACCCTCACCACCAACGGCAGCCAGCTCGCCGTCTACGCCCACGAGCTCGCCCGCTGCGGTGTGCGCCGGGTCAACGTCTCCGTGGACTCCCTGGACCCCGACAAGTTCACCGCCATCACCCGGCGCGGACGGCTGTCGCAGGTGATGGAAGGGCTCGCGGCGGCGAAGGACGCCGGCTTGGCGGTGAAAGTCAACGCCGTCGCCCTGAAGGGCGTCAACGAGGACGAATTCGATCACATGGTCGCCTGGTGCGGCACGCAGGGTTTCGATCTGTGCCTCATCGAAACCATGCCGCTCGGCGATATCGACGGCGACCGCACCGACCAGTACCTGCCGTTGAGCACGGTGAGGAGCCGGCTCGAACGGCGGTGGACGCTGGTCGACACGGATTACCAGACCGGCGGGCCGGCACGCTACGTCACGGTGGCGGAAACGGGCCGGCGGATCGGCTTCATCACCCCACTCACCCATAACTTCTGCGAAAGCTGCAATAGGGTTCGGGTCACCTGCACCGGCACCCTGTTCATGTGCCTGGGGCAGGAGGATGCCGCCGATCTGCGGACGCCGCTCAGGGCCAGCGAGTCCGACGCTCTTTTGCTGGCGGCGATCGACGAGGCCATCGGCCGCAAGCCCAAGGGCCACGACTTCATCATCGACCGGCAGCATGAGCGGCCAGCCGTGGCCCGACACATGAGTATGACGGGCGGCTGACTGGCGGCATGTCACGGACCATCGCCATCGTCGCCTCCGGTCACGACGAGGCGCAGGAAGCCGCGCGTCGGCTCCGGCAACGGTACGGCCATCAGGACCCGGCCGACGCGGACGTGGTGGTGGCGCTGGGCGGCGACGGGTTCATGCTCGAGACCCTGCACCGCTTCATCGATCAGAGAACACCGATCTTCGGCATGAACCGCGGGTCCGTGGGCTTCCTGATGAATTCCTACCAGGAGGATAGCCTCGACACGCGCATCGCGCGCGCCGAGCCTATCGGCCTGCATCCGCTGCGCATGGAGGCCGTGGATACGGACGGCCAGGTCCACCGCGGACTGGCAATCAACGAGGTGTCCCTGTGGCGGCAAACCCGCCTGGCCGCCAAGCTGGCGATCCGCATCGACGGGGTGGAGCGGATGGCCGAAATGATCTGCGACGGCGCGCTGGTGTCAACGCCGGCCGGTAGCACCGCCTACAACCTGTCGGTCAACGGCCCGATCCTCCCCCTCGGCTCCCCGGTCCTGGCTCTGACGCCCATCAGCGTGTTCCGCCCGCGGCAATGGCGCGGGGCGATCCTACCCCATGAGGCTGAGGTGGAGATCGAGGTGTTACGCCCCCATCAACGACCGGCCAGCGCCAACGCCGACTTCACCGAGGTCCGCAACGTGGCCATCGTCCGGGTGCGCGAGGATCGCGCCGTGTCGCCGACCCTGCTGTTCGATCCGGAGCACGACCTGGAAGAGCGGATCATCAAGGAGCAATTTCTCCTTTAATACGCTCACTGCAGGTCCGCGCCCACCGCCTCGCTGATGGAGGAGAAGCCGTCCCGGCGCAGCAGTCGCGAAAGATCGCGGCAGATGGCACGAATCAGCCCCGGCCCCTGATAGACCAGCGCCGTGTAAAGCTGAACCAGCGACGCGCCGGCGCGGATCTTCGTATAGGCGTCCACGCCGCTGGCAATACCGCCGACGCCGATCAACGGCAGCCGGTCCTCCAGACACCGCGCCAGGACCACCAGCGCCCGCGTGGACGGCTCCATCAGCGGCCGGCCGCTCAACCCACCGGCCTCGTCGCGATGAGGACTGCGGAGGCCGGCAAGACGGCCGATGGTGGTGTTGGTAGCAATCAGGCCGTCGATGCCCGACTCCACCGCCACCCGCGCGATGTCCTCAAGCCCGGCGTCGTCCAGGTCCGGTGCCACCTTGAGCAGCACCGGCGTCGAACCACCGTCGACGGCCGCGGCACGAGCGTTGAGCACGGCATCCAGCAGCCGGGTCAGCGAGTCTCGCGCCTGCAGGTCACGCAGGCCCGGGGTGTTGGGCGACGACACATTGACCACCAGGTAGTCGGCCAACCCGGCCAGCGCGGTCACCCCCGCGGCGTAGTCGGCGATCGGATCCTCGGAGTCTCGGTTGGCGCCCACGTTAGCACCGACGATACCCGAACGGCGGCGCCCGGCCCGCAGCCGGGCGGCGGCGGCATTCAAGCCGCCGTTGTTGAAACCGAGGCGGTTGATCATCGCCTCGTCCTTCGGCAGCCGAAAAATGCGCGGCCTCGGATTGCCGGCTTGGGGGCGCGGCGTCACGGTGCCCACCTCGACGAAGCCGAGACCGAGGGACAGCATGGGCTCGAACACCTCGGCGTTCTTGTCGAAGCCGGCCGCCAGCCCGACGGGGTTGGCGAAGTCGAGCCCCAAGACCCGGGTCTTCAGTGCGGGAAACTCCCCGCGCCGAAATCCCCCTGCCACGCCGCACTTCAGCGCCGCCAGCGTTAGCCGGTGGGCGGTCTCCGGTTCCAGGCGGCGCAAGGCCGGGCCGATGAATCGATACGAATCCACGCCTACCCCAACAGTCCGGCCAACACCCCGGTGGATCGCCGTCGCACGCGCATTCCCAACCCTACGCGCCGTCGGTACACTGATCGAAGGATGGCAGTTTGGAACGAGAGGGAGGCGTACCGCCGGTGTCCGAACACGCCGCTGTGCTGTTTGCCAACGACGCTTTCTACCTGGCATTTTCCAGCCGAGACATGACGGCAATGGACGAGGTGTGGGCGCAGCCGGAACCGGTGACTTGCATCCATCCCGGCTGGTCCGTCATCTCCGGTCGCGATTCGGTCATGCAGAGTTGGCGAGCCATTCTCGGCAACCCGAATGCCCCGGACATCGACTGCATCAGCGCCGAAGCGCACGTCCTCGGCGATGTGGCCTACGTCGTGTGTTACGAGGTGGTGAGCAGCGCGACTCTGGCCGCCACCAATGTATTTGCGCGACACAACGGCCATTGGAAGATGATCCATCATCAGGCCGGTGCAGCCCCGCCGCAACCGACCGCCGAAAAGGTCGTCGAACCCGTGCAATAGGCTGAAAAACCAGCCTTTGTCGAGTCCTGGGACCCTGCCATGCGTCATTGATCATTGTGCAATGCAACATGACGCAGTATAATTAACGATTGAACTAGAAGGACTTTACGTATCCTCTGAAGGGAGGTGATGACCATGTTGGATCCGCTGACCTTCGCCGTGAAGCTGAATCATGCGGCGACAGTCGCGACCATGTGCACAGCGGGTATCGCCGTGCATTCCATGATGCGGACGTTGAAGGGCGAACAGACGTTGCTCGGGCTGCCGTTCCACCGGCGGAGCGAGGACGTGCACGACCACCCCGACGTCATCGCGAAGGGCCCGCGCTGGACCGACCATTACGGCAAGCGGGCGCACGACGTGGACGTGGAGCACTTGCGCTGACTGCCGCTCATGTCAGCCGGATCTAGGTATCCGGCGAGACAAGCGATCAAAACAGGGCCTTACGGCCCTGTTTTCGTATGGATTTCAGCCTGAATTCCTCATCAGGGTCGCGGGTCACGCGGTCACGCCGGTAGCGACGCTCGGATAGCGGTGTAGAATGCCGCCGCCCGCGATCGGCGCGGCACGTCTGATCATCGGCGGCTGAGCCTTGAGAATTGCCGTCTTCGGTGCTGGCGCGGTCGGCGGATTCCTCGGCGCCGAGTTGGCGTTGGCCGGATTCGATGTGACGTTGATCGCCCGCGGCGCGAACCTCGCGGCCATGCGTACGCGGGGCGTGACGGTCCTGCGCGACGGGCAAGCCCGAACGGCCAAGCCCCGATGCACCGACGACCCGGCGGAAGCCGGGTCGTAGGACTACGTAGTCATGGCTGTCAAGGCACCAAACGCGCCGACCGCCGCCGCAGCCATCGGACCGTTGTTGCGTCCGGAACCCGCGGTGGTCATGGCGATGAACGGCATCCCGTGGTGGTACTTCCACGGCCTCGACGGGCCACTCGACGACCTGCGGATCGATTCCGTCGATCCCGGCGGAGTGCAGTGGTCGGCCATCGGCCCGCAGCGCGCCATCGGCTGCGTGGTCTATCCGGCGACTGAGGTCACGGAGCCCGGCGTGATCCGTCATATCCAGGGTGACGAATTCGTGCTCGGCGAACCCAGCGGCGAGCAGAGCGAACGGGTTCTGGCGCTGAGCCGCGCGATCGGCACCGCCAGGCTGCGCGCCCCGGTGCGGCCGAACATTCGCGACGAGATCTGGCTCAAGCTGTGGGGCAACGTTGCCTTCAATCCCCTCAGCGCATTGACCGGCGCCACGCTGGTGCAGATCTGCGCGACGCCAGGAACACGGGCCCTGGCGCGGCAAATCATGGTGGAGGTGCAGGCGCTCGCCGAGGCACTCGACGTTCGCTTTCCCATCGACGTGGACCGCAGGATCGAAGGTGCGGCGGCGGTCGGAGCGCACAAGACCTCAATGCTTCAGGACCTGGAGCGCGGGCGACCGCTGGAGATCGAACCGGTGGTCGGCGTCGTGGCGGAACTGGGCCGCCGCGTCGGTGTCGCCACGCCGACACTCGACGCCATCCTGGCGCTGATCCGGCTGCGGGCCGCGACCGCCGCGTGAGCATGTCCGTCCGGACGACGACGCTCATCGGGCTGCTGGTCGGCATGACCCTGCTCACCGCTCTGTTCGTATGGCGGGGCCTTGCCGGCGTGTTCGAAATCCTCGCCGGCGGTGGCTGGGCTTGCTGCTGGTCTGCGCCTTCGAGCCGCCTCAGCAGGTGCTGGCCAGCGAAGCGTGGCGGTGCATCTTCCCGCGTGCCAGCCGGCCGCGCGCCATACCCACGCTGTGGGCGTCGTGGATGGGAGCAGCGGTGAATTCGCTGCTGCCGGTGGCGACCATCGGCGGTGAAGTGGCGAAGGCGCGGGTGCTGGTCCTGTGGGGCCATCCGGCGGTGGACTCGGTATCGACGACGGTCGTCGAAAAGACCGCGCAGGCGCTTGGTGTGCTGGTCTGGGGACTGATCGGCATCGCGATGATGGCGCTGCTGGTACCGGATCGCGAGATCATCGTCGGGGCGCTGGTCGGCGCCGCTTCGCTGGCGGTGGGAATTGGCGGCTTTGTCACCATCCAGCTCGGGGGCAGCCTGGGGTTCGTGGCCCGCTCGGCCGGGCGGCTGTTCCGTGCGGAACGATGGCGGGGCATCGAGGCCGGCGCTGATGCCGTTGATCGGGCGATCCGGTTGCTCTACCGCCGACCGGCGGCGATCGCACTGAGCACGACTCTGCACGTGATGAGCCGTGTGGTCCTGGTGGGCGAAGTGATGTTGGCCAGCCACCTGATCGGCCATCCGCTCGGCTTCGCCGAGGCGGTGCTACTCAAGGGTCTCGTGGATGCGGTGCGCGGCCTGTCATTCGCTATTCCGGCCGGCATCGGCGTGCAGGAAGGCGGCTACGTGGCCCTGGGCGCATTGCTGGGCATGCCGGCCGACGGGATGCTGGCCCTTTCGTTGGCCAGCCGTGTCAGGGAAATCCTGCCGAGCATACCGCTGCTGATCGCCTGGCAGAACGTGGAAAGCCGCGCATTATGGCGCCGGCGCCGGGTTGCCGACGGCGGAGAAACGCGGGTGACCGATCGATCTTGATCATCTAGTGCTGAGGCGGCTGCGGGACCGCGACGACAGAAGCGCCGCGGTCCCGCTTGGGCTGAGGACTTCCCCCCTCGCCCTCAACCCAAAGGCCGAACCTCAGAGCCCAGCGACCACGTCGCCGGAGTCCGATCCAAACGAATGCCGCACGGCCGCCAAACGCCGCGCGTCCAAGAGTCAATGAAATGGCCGCCACGGGCGGCCACGGTATAGGGAAGAACGGGTCGATCGATGGTGAAGGCTGGTGCAAGGCTTGGGACGCGATCTGTTGGCGCCACCTCATCGGGACACTCGGTTCCCGCTATGATCGCCATCGCATCCTCCGGACCCGCAGCCGACACGGGCCTTCCCTCGAAAAGAGCATCGCTGGCTTTTCAGCCACCGGGTTTCTCGGTATCGGCTGCCGACTAGCGCCGCACCGCGATTTCGCATGGTAGTCGGTCAACTGCGAAGCGACCCCCCTCAACTGGATAGGACAACGGTCCGATCGGCTGCGCCGCGAGGTGGTCTGAGCGTCAGTGGGCGGCGATAGTGGGTTGCGCGTCGAGACGTTCCAGATAAGCGTTGTAGAGATCGCCGTAGGCGGCGGCGTTGTAGGTGAGGAACAGGCCACACCGGGTCTTGCCGGATGTGTTGGGGCCCGAACGGTGCGGCACCAGACTGTGGAAGATCAAGGCATCGCCCGGCATCAGGGTCATAGTCTCGGAGGGTCGGCCGGCAACCGCTGCCGGATCGGTGTCCAAGGGATCTCCCGCCGGGCCCGGTAGCCGCTGCCCATGCAACGCCGGAAACAGCTCCAAGGAGCCGTTGCCGGGATCAAACGGGTCGATGGGCAGCAGCACGCTGAGGACAGCGTCGGCGGGCACATCCATGTGGCTCCAGTAGGGATAATCCTGATGCAGGTCATAGCCCAACGCGCCGTCCGGCCGGACGATGAGTTTGTCCTTCAACAGCAGAGCACCGTCGCCCAAGGCGTCACCCACCGCCACGCTGATCCGCGGATCGACGGCCAGCGCGGCAAACATCGACGAAAGACCAGCAACACCATCGATGCGCTCGACGACCATTCCGCCGTCTACCCGCTTTCGCGTGCCCAGCCGTGGCCCGCCGTTGGCGATGAGGCCTGGCGTAGCCCAGATTCGCTCTGCCTCCCGCCGCCATTGCTCGACGTCAGCAGACCTGAACCGCTGGCGAAGGACCACATAGCCGTCGCGCCAATACTGGTCGCGCTGGTCGACAGTCAGTGCCCAATGGCCGGTATCATCACGGGGGGCTTCGTACGCTGCCATCACCAGCTCCCGGTCGTCCATTCCCACTGACGACACACGGGCTCGAGACGCATTCGCCGATAGGCACGCTGTCCGTTGCCACCATTGACGGCCATGAGGCCCATGCCCATACGGCCCTGCTGGTGAGCCAATTCGGTCAGCCCCGCCACCACTGCTGTGGCAATCCCTCGTCGCCTCCAGTTCGGATGAACAACGAGGTTCTTCATGCGAAAGCAGCGGACCGGCGGGTGCCGCCGAGACGGAACCGCACACCTCATCGTTCCACGTGACCAGATAGGGCTCCATGTAGCCGAGTTCGCACTTGCGGTGTTCGAAGGACATCCACGCCGCCGCCGACGGGAGACCTACAGCGGGCTCGGGCGGCACGGCCTCGTAGATGCGTCGCCGCGCAGCCCAATCGGCTGCCGTACAGATCGGCTGCAAACGGACCTGGGGCACTCCAGCCGGCGGTTCCACCGCCACGTATCCGATCTCTTCGCACGAGACCTTGCCGCGGCATCGCAACGCGCTCTCCAGGTGCGGCGCGCGGCGGGTCAGATAGATCCGGAACTGCGCACCGACATCTCGGAAGGCGCTTTCCATGCCGTCCAGCCATGTCTCGGGGTCGCGGATCTCCTCGGCCCGTACCCGGAGGCCGACGCAGCCCACCGGATGGTTCTCCAGCCCCTCAAACAAAGCCAAGCGAGCCGAGGGCGCTGCAACCAGACAGGCGCCGATTTCGAAGTACCGAATGTCACTGTCAAGCAGGGGGTTGGCCAAGGTGGCAGGATCGTCGGACTCCCCTGCCGGGACCACGTTGGTGACGTTGGCGTCAGCCGGCCGTTCGACCCCGGCGAGAGGAGCGTCAGGAAAGCGCACGGGTTCGATTCTCGTCCGTGGGTGAAACCCAAGCGCCGTTCGGCGATAGGGTTCGGTGGACCGGTCGCGCGATCCGGGAAGGACGCCACGACGTCATCCCTCCAGACGCTAAAACCGGTCGGTGCATATTGGGTTAACAGGCTGCTGAACAACCCTGACTGGGCTGCTCCCGTCCCGTATCCGTTGACGCCAACAGGCTAACGGTCGGTGGCGTCAATCAGCCCTAGGGACGTCGCGGCGGTAACGACCGTCGGACGCCGGTCAGTGTCGTCGCACGGTACTGGCGCGGACAAACTCAGGGTGTTCTTGGGTACCGGGGCGGCCTTATCGAAGCATGAGACCCGACCGGGACCGCCGCGCCAGTACCGATGGGGATTGAGGGACTCATCGGGCGCGTCAAAACGGGACAACATGCCGAAGTGCACGTGCGCGTTTCCGGCACACAAGGTCGAGACCCGTCCGAGGATATCACCGGGACCGATAAGCTGATGGCGTTGGACCTCTGTGCCGGCCAGATGAGCGCACACCAGATAGACCGGCACCGAGCCGGCGATCCCGTCGGTCGCCTCGCCCGTTCGGGGATCAAGCCGCGCTGTGTGTCGCACCACAACGGTAGTGCCCAGGCACGGCACAGATTTGACGCTGACCACCCGACCATGGGCGACGGATATCACCGGCGAGCCGGCCTCCATCTCAAAGTCGATCCCCTGGTGAAGTTTTGGAAAGCGGCTTCCGAAGGTCGGCTTGTAGAGTCGGCTTAGGAACCTATGGCTGGAATCGGAATAAGGTTCACGCCAGTCGAGTGAGACGACCACGTTGTCGGGTACGTCAACAGCCCTCACCGGCACATCGGCCGGTGACCCGTCGACTGACTCTCCCCCGTCGAGCGTCACACAACCCGCGACCGCCGCAACACAGGCGGCTGTCACGAGCATCCGGACAGTTCCCACGGCCCTTCCCCCCGCATTGGGCCTCATCGTTAGTCCCCATGAAACCAGGAACGCCGCAATCGCGCAACGGCAAAGCGTTCATCACGCGAACACACAAGGAGTCGGCGCTTTTCCGCGCGAGCCCAACAATCGCCGTCAACACATTGAAAGAAAAAGAGGAATTCCCGAAGGCCGTCAGTTCGCTTTCTCGCGCATCATGGCGATCAGCGGGTCGATGCGACCGTTGTGCGACCGCATTATCGCGGCAAATTCCTGACGCTGCGTTTGTGCCAGGCTCAGGCCTTCGACCATCAGATCGATGACTCGCAGTCCACCGTTGCGATTGCGCAGGCGCCAGTCGGCGACCACCGGCCGGTCCGACGCGCGTTGTATCCGGGTCCGGACCAGGACGTCGCCCCCCTCGATGAGCTGGCTGCCGATGACTTCGAACTGGGATACCTGCCGAGCACCACCCAGCATTCTGCTGTAGCGGCCGATGACGTAATCCTCGAAGGCGGCGAAGTAGCGGTTCCGCTCTTCCGGTGATGCTCGCCGCCAGTGGCGGCCCAACGTGAACCGGGCCAACAACGGCACGTCCAGCTCGCGCGCCAGCATGCGACGGAATCGAGATTGTCGATCATCGTCGGATAGTGAGGCATCGGCCAGCACGGCCATCGCCTCGGCGCCCAGGCTGTCGATCTTGGCTGCCGCGGCGGCATCCTCGCCCGTGTTGGTGGACGCCGTCTCAAGCCCGAACAGTTCGACGGACGCAACGGAACTGGGGGGCAGGAGGCTTCGTGGATCCACCGGCTCCTTCTGGACCGCCGGGGGAGTAGCAGCACTGTCGAAGATGGAGCATCCGGCGAGCAGGCCCAGAGTCACGGCCAGCGGAGCGATGGCCAACCAGGGTGAGCGGAACCAATGCATGGGCGCCTCCAAGTCCTGTCGCAGGGTGCTTGAGGGCGAGGCATTTGGCGTTGATGTCTGTCACGCTCAGGCCACAGCGAGGGACCCGACGGTCAACAGCCCGCCATATCACGATAGATCGGAAGGATCCTCGTCGCGGCGCAACAGCACGCGGATCTCGTCCGGCGTAAGCACCGGTGACGATAACGGTTCGCCCATGCGGCGATCCGCGCGGAGCCGACGCTCGGTCGCCGCACGGCGGTCACCGAAATCGCGGAAGTGGTAGTGGAAACTCACGCCGAGGGATGCCAGCCGGCCACGCACGCCGTGCCCGGAGGGTGTATCGCCGCGCCGGTCGGTTCCGTGGCGACGATCCGCGTGTTGACGACGATCGACTCCCGATCGGCGGTCCATGCCGAAGCCTCCTGATGTCAATCCGCCATCCACGGCGTGCTCCTTTGTTTTGGACGACCGCCGCTGCACCTGCGGTCTCTGTTGTCCGGCTTTTGGGAGAACCAGTGCAATGGGCGTGCCGGTTCCGCATGCTCTTGAAAACACACCAAATTACGTTGGCGTTGCGGGCCGCATTGTCAAGAATGCCGACACGCGAACCACACTGGCCGACGCCGATGATCGAAGAAAAAACCGGCGGCTCGATAGAGCCGCCGGAAAAGTTATGGCGCGTGAGGGTAGTGCGCCGCAGGCACCCATTGCCGCACAACAGGCCCCTCGGAACGCGGCATGGTTCGAAAACCAGCGCACCCCGAGGAACTTAACCATAGAAGCCGCGACGGTCGGGCGACCATCCTCATTTGGGTACGGGCTCAATTGGGTATGGGCTCGCCGCCTCACGTCGATCCCCGGGTGACCACACTGCGGTGGACCGACCGATACCCGAATGGGGAATGTGGGCGTGGTCCGATGGTGAGAGCATCATCGGGCGCGCGACCGGCCACCCCGTGCGCCGCTCGCTTGACGCGACGGAGATGGAACAATGCGGCGTTCCGACAACACTACCGCATTCATGCAGGTCAAGCACTGGATCGAAGCTTACGGGCGCCTACGCGGTCGCGGCGTGCCCCACTCGCAAGCTGCCGACGAGGCGTTTGATTGGATGCGCCGCTGCGCGGAAGAAGCCGCCCAGCTGGCACACCTTGACCCGAGAGCCCGTTAACAGGCTGGATAGCCCGATGGGCGCCGCGGGACCGCGGTTCTGGAATCGGCGTTGTGGCCCCGGGGATGACTTCGTCGGCCGTCACGCCGGCCCTGCCGGTTCTTAGCGGGGCCAAGTCATAGCGCCATCAAATCGCCAAAGATTTCTCACATTCGCTAGCGTCGGCACCGTCGAACAGCCACCGCCCGAAACCGTCCCTATTCGCCGGCGGTCGGAGGGACTGGTGCCTGTTGCCGGGCGAGCGAGAGCGCAAGGGAGAGTGGACGAATGGCCGATGCAGGCAGTGCCGTACAGATGATGCGGTTCGCCGACGGGTCTCTCGGGCTCTATGACCGTATCGCGAAGTCGCTGTACGTGATTGACCGTGGCGTGGACCTTGCGGCCAAACCCGTTGACCAAGCCCTGAGCGAAGCACGGACGATGGCCGATGACGGGCGGGCGGTTCTGCTATCGGAACACCAGTTGGCTGCGATTTCCGAAGCCATGAAGCACGTCAGCCTGCTTCCGGTTTGAGGGCGGGCGGTGCCCCAGATTCGCGCGGCAACCTCGAACAACGGCTACGATCAGCGCGGGTTGGCCGCGACGCTGGAGCCTCTGGAAACGGTTGGCCGCCTGTTTATCGAACGATCGCGCCTCGCCGCTGCGGCGATGTTGATCGAACCACGGCTGAACGAAAAGCAGCGGCGGGCCGCCGAGGTCACAGAACTCACCGACGCTGCGGCGCGGGTGTTCGCTTTCCTTGAACGATACTTCCAGCGTCCACCGCCACTGATCGGTTGGACCCGCGAAGCCCGCGAGGGTGTTGCCGCCATGTTCGCCGGGCGCCACCCCGAGCGCCGCTTGCGGGCACTGGGCCGGCGTACCGACGCCGCCATCGACAGCCACCTGGAAGCCGTCCGCGCCAGCACCGAGGGGATCGCGCTGCTCCAGCCCGTCGCCCAACTGGTCGCCCGGTTGCCGCGGTCGGGCGACGAAGAAAGCCGAATGATGGTACGCCGACGCATTCGCGTCGACTTCCCGGTATTCCCCAATGGGCCGGTCAAGGTCATGGAGGGCCCCGTTCGCGGCGGCCTCGATCCTGTCTTCGAACCCACCCACAGCCTGCTCGATACACCGCCCCCTGCGTACGGCGACCAGCCACAACAGGCGGTGCCTTCGTTCTGGGTGTTGGCGGCCAAGGAAGCGATGGCGGCGGACCTGTGCGCCTTGTGTGTGGTGGAGTACGACGGCATGCCGGCGGCCTTCTATGCCGATCTCGGCAAGCAGGCTTGGGACGAAACCCGCCACGCCATCGCCTATCTGGAACTGGCCATCGGCCTGCTGCCGGAGCTTGAGCACTCCATCGACGTGGACCACGAACTGGCCCGCGTGCTCGGCCGATTCCGGACCGCCGGCCGGGGACTGCCGGTGCCTCTGGAGCGCACCTTGTACGAAGCCTTCTGGACCGCCAACCTGCCCCAGCGCCTTATCCTGATGCAGATCGACACCAAGGAACCAGGCGTCGGGACGATCTGCGCCCAGGCCCAGTCGGGATATGCCCTCGATCATCCCGCCATCGGCGCCGTGTTAGAGGTCCTGATGCATGATGAGATCACCCATGCCGAAATGGCCACCGGTGGCTGCGCCACCTGTTGCCCGATCCTACCGCGCGAGACGATCTCATCGACGAGACACGGCTGTTGCGCGGCGTGCTGATCCTGGGCGCGCTCGCCCCCTATCATCGACGGGGTTTCTCCGGGCTGTTGGCGGAGTTCGGCGGCACCGCGAACAGTCCCTGACACAGAACGGTGCGTCGTCCGGACTAGGTGGGCAGCGCCGCAAGTTCCGTTGCTATCCGGCCGGATCGCGGTTAGGTAGTCCGGCAACGCCGGCCGACCAAACGCCACGATGATCCGCTATCTTCCTGCCGAACCCCGAACACGCCGCGGTGGGCCGTCGTTCCTGGCGCTTGCTGTCCTGCTAGCCGGCCTGTGGGTTGGCGGTTGCACGGCCGGGCCCTTGGCCGAAGATGTTCCCTCCTTCCTCAAGCGGATGGATGTGGCGGCCAAACCGCACCCTGAATCGTTTACCTATTGCTTCGATCATGGGTGCGCGTCGCGGCGGCAACTCGCATTGAGCCCCGAGCAATGGTTGGCGGTGCGCGAAACGCTGGACCCACCAGCATCGTCGGCCGTCGGCGAACGCCAGCGCCTTGCCACCACGGTGGGCGTATTCGAGCAGACTGCCGGACGCCTGGTCGGGACCAGCGGCGACGTGGGCGGCACCTTCACCGGATTCAGGCGCCAGCGTCAGCTCGACTGCATCGACGAAACCGTCAATACGGCGACCCTGTTGTTGATGCTGGAGCGGGAAGGCCTGTTGCATTGGCACGAGCCGGGACCGCCGGTGGGACGAGGCAATGTCATTCACGCCTGGCCGCACCGCACGGCGACGGTGCGCGAACGCGCCACCGGACGGCTGTTCGTGTTGGATTCCTGGTTTCGCGACAACGGCGACCCCGCCGACGTGGTGCCCGTGGAACAGTGGCTCGACGGCTGGTCGCCGACGCTCGGCACGGCGGCCCGTCAGGTACCCGGCACCTGACCCTGGGTCACTGCGCGGCGGCCGAGCCTTCCGCTTGCTGTGCCGGCCGGCGATCCCGGTCCCAAGCCAACCGTCGGCAGACCACGTAGAACACCGGCGTGAACACCAGGCCGAAGAAGGTCACCCCCAACATGCCGGAGAACACGGCGGTCCCCAGGGCCTGCCGCATTTCGGCGCCGGCCCCTTGGGCGATCACCAACGGCACCACGCCGAGAATGAAGGCGAAGGAGGTCATCAGGATCGGCCGCAGGCGCGTGTAGGCGGCTTGCACGGCCGCCTCGAAGCGGTCCTTCCCTTCATCCTCCTCCTGCTTGGCGAATTCGACGATGAGGATGGCGTTCTTGGCGGCCAGCGCAACGAGGACCACCAGTCCGATCTGGGTCAGGATGTTGTTGTCCATGCCGCGGAACCCGACCCCGACGATCGCCGCCAGCAGGCACATGGGAACGATCAGGATCACCGCCAGCGGCAGCAGCCAGCTTTCGTAGAGCGCCGCCAGCAGCAGGAACACGAACACCACCGCCAGAACGAAAACGATGGTGCCGGTATCGCCAGCGATCTTCTCCTGGTAGGCGAGCTCCGTCCATTCGAAGCCGAAGCCGTCCGGCAGCCGTTCGGCGATGAGCCCTTCCACCGCGTCGATGGCTTCGCCGGTGGAAAAGCCGGGCACCGTGGCCCCTTGAACCTCGGCGGCCGGATAGAGGTTGTACCGCGCGACGCGGTGCGGGCCGGTGATGTCGCGGAACGTGGCCACCGAGCCGATGGGCACCATGTGCCCGGACGTGGATCGCGTCCGCAGATTTGCGATGTCTCGCGGGTCGTCGCGGAACGCCCCGTCGGCTTGGGCGGTGACCCGGAAGGTGCGGCCGAGATAATTGAAATCGTTGACGAATGCGGAACCGAGGTAGACCTCCAGCGCCTCGAACACCCGCGCCGGCGGCACTCCCAGCATGTCCGCTTTCACCCGATCGATGTCGGCGTAGATCTTCGGCGTCCCGTTGTTGAACAGCGAGAACACCTGGGTCAGGCCGGGGGTTTGGTTGGCCGCACCGATGATATCGCCCGTGGCCTGCTGCAGCGCCTCGAGGCCGCGGCCGCGCCGATCCTGAACGTACAGCTTCCAGCCGCCGCCGGTACCAATGCCGCGCACCGGAGGCGGCGCGAGCACGAAGATGAATGCGTCCTTGATCTGGAACAGGCTGCCCTGAACCTCGGCGAGGATCTGATCCGCGGTGAGGCCCAGTGCCTGCCGCTCGGCGAACGGCTTCATGGTGAAGAAGATGGCGCCGGCATTGGGCGCGTTGGTGAACGTGGCTCCGTCGAAACCGGCGAAACCGGCGGTGTGCGCGGCGCCCGGGTGCTCAAGGATGATTTGCGTGGCTTGGCGGACCACGGCGTCGGTGCGGGCCAGGGAGGACCCCGCCGGGAGCTGGATGACGGTGATGAAGTACCCCTGGTCCTGTTCCGGAATGAACCCCGTAGGGGTGCTGTCGAACCGGTCCCAGGTGAGGAAGAGCAGCCCGACATATGCGGCCAACACCACCAGCGACACCCTCACCAGCCGTTTGGTCACGTTCCGGTAGCCGCCGGCCATCCGCTCGAAGGTCCAGTTGAAGCCGCGGGCGAAGGTTTGGAACGGCTATGCCGCCCAGGCCATCAACCCTTTCCGCTCCACCTCGGTGCCGTGACCCTTCAACAGCAGTGATGCCAGCGCGGGCGACAACGTCAGCGAGACGATGAGCGAGATGGCGGTGGCGGTGGCGGTGGCGATGGTGAGCGCGAACTGGCGATAGAACTCGCCGGAGATGCCGGCGATGAAGGCGGTCGGAACGAACACCGCCAGCAGCACCAACGACGTGGCCACCAGCGCCCCGCTCACGTCATCCATGGTTCGGTGTGCGGCTTCACGGGGCTCCACGCCCCGGCGCACATAGCGCTCCACGTTTTCCACCACGATGATGGCGTCGTCGACGACGATCCCGATGGCGAGAACCAAGCCGAACAGCGACAGGGTGTTCAGCGAATAACCGAACGCCGCCATCACCGCGAACGTGCCGATCAGCGAGATGGGAATGGCGACGATGGGGATCAGCGTGGCACGCCAAGTTTGCAGGAACACGAGGATGACGAGGACCACCAGGAGCGCCGCTTCGGCAATGGTCCTAAACACCTCCTGAACCGATTCCTCAATGTATTTCGTGGGGTTGTAGATGATGTCGTAGCCCACGCCCGGCGGGAACTCCGCCGACATCTCTTCGATCGCCGCGAAGATCTGCTCGGCCGTGGCCAGCGCGTTGGAGCCGGGCCGCTGGAAGATCAGGATCGGCAACGCCGGGCTGGTGTCCAAGTAGCCGTTGGTGGTGTAGTCCAGCGCGCCCAGCTCCACCCGCGCCACATCGCGGACCCGGGTGACGCGGCCATCGTCGCCCGTCTTGACGACGATGTTCTCGAACTGCTCGGGATCGATGAGGCGGCCCAGGGTCTGGACGTTCAGCTAATAGGCGCCCGGCTCGGGCACCGGGAGCTGGTTGATGACGCCGGACGCCACCTGGAGATTGTTCTGTTGCAGTGCCTCCACCACCTCGCCGGCGGTGAGACCACGGGCGGCGACGCGGTCCGGATCGAGCCAGATGCGCATGGAGAACTCGCGCTCGGCGAAGATGCGGGCCTCGCCAACGCCTTCGATGCGCGCCAGCCGGTCGACGATCTGGGTCTTAGTGTAGTTGGAGATGTAAAGCTGATCGCGCGACCGATCCGGCGAATACATGTGGATGACCATCATCAGGTCGGGCGAGTTCTTGGCCGTGGTCACGCCCAGGCGGCGCACCGGCTCAGGCAACCGTGGCTCGGCGATGGCGACGCGGTTCTGCACCAGCACCTGCGCTTCGTCTAGGTCCGTGCCCAGGCTGAAGGTGATGGTGAGCGTCATGCGTCCGTCTCCCGTGGACTGGGAGACCATGTAGAGCATGTTCTCGACGCCGTTGACTTCCTGCTCGACGGGCGTCGCCACGGTATCGGCCACCACCTCGGCGGAGGCGCCGGGATAAGTGGCGGTGACCTGAATCGTCGGCGGCGCCACCTCCGGATACTGCGCCACTGGCAGGCCCAGATAGCTGATGCCGCCCACCAGCGTGATGAGAATGGCGACGACGGTGGCGAAGATCGGCCGGTCGACGAAGAAATGGGTGAGCCGCATGTCCGACGCGGGACTAGTCGGGAACGATGTCGAGCGCCGGGCCTTCGGCGCCGATGTCGGCGGCTCGTGCCAGCACCTTGCCGCCGGGCCGCGCCCGCTGGACGCCGTTGATCACCACGCGATCCTCGGGCGTCAGGCCTGAGCGGATAACCCGCAGGCCGTCAACGATCGGGCCGAGCGTCACCACCTTCGGCACCACCATGTCCTCGGCGTCCACCGTCATCACGATCTTGCGGGATTGATCGGACAGCACGGCGGCATCAGGCACCAGAATGGCCTCGTGCCGGCTCGACCCCAGAAGGCGCAGCCGCCCGAACACACCCGGCGAGAGAAAATTGTCCGAATTGTCGAAGACCGCCCGACCCCGGATGGTGCCGGTGTCACGGTTCAACTCGTTGTCGACGAAGTTCATGGTCCCCCGCCGGGTCCATTCCGTCTCGTCCATCAGCCGCACGTAAACGGGATTGGCGGTGTCCCTAGAGGATGGCCGCTCGCCGCCGAAGCTGAGTCGAACGTAGCGCAGGAAATCGGCCTCCGACGCATCGAAAACGAAGTAGATGGGGTCCAGCGACACGATCGTGGCCAGCGGCGTGGAGCCAATGGAGCCGCCGATGACGAGATTGCCCACATCCACCTTGCGGTCGGAGATGCGGCCGGAAACGGGTGCCATGATGCGGGTGAACTCCAGGTCCAGCTCCGCGGCGCGAACCGACGCCGTCGCCTCGGCGACGCTGGCCAACGCCTCCTTCTTGGCGGCGCGGCGCTCGTCCACGCTCTCGCGGCTGATGTTGCGGGTGCGCAGCAGGCTCTCGCCGCGCGACAGGTCGAGGTCGGCGAGCTCGAGCTGCGCCTGTGCCCGCTCCAGTTCGGCCTTGGCCTGATCCAGGGCGGCGACGAACGGTCGCGGATCGATAACGAACAGCAGGTCACCTTCGTTCACCATCTGGCCATCGCGGAAGTGCACGGATTCCAGATAACCCGATACCCGTGCCCGCAGGTCCACCCGGTCCACGGCCTCGAAACGGCCCGTGTACTCGTCCCACTCGACGATGTCCTTCACCACCGGTGTGGCCACATCCACGGGTAGCGCCGCGGGCGCACCGGCCGCCGCGTCGGCCTCGTCATTTTCCGGCAAGCATCCGCCCACAAGGAGTACAGCGACTATCGCGGGCCCCAACAGCAAGGCTGGTCGCATGGGCTGCCCCACTTATTCGAAACTGGCGTCTGACGGTTCGGCGGTGCCGACGGGATCCGACTTGTGCAACCGTCCTTGAGGGCAAAGATCGGTGCTCTGGGCCAAAGCTTCAAGCCGGCGGTGATTGGTACGGCAATATCGGATACAACCCGCCGTCATGGCCCCACCTATTCTCAGTCTCCGGGACATTCATCTGACCTTCGGCGGTACACCGCTGCTGGACGGCGCCGAACTGTCGGTGGCGGAAGGCGAGCGCCTGTGCCTCGTCGGCCGCAACGGCTCGGGCAAATCGACGCTGCTGAAGATCGCCGCCGGCCTGATCGAAGCCGACTCCGGCGAGCGGTTCGTCCAGCCGGGAACCACCATCCGCTATCTGCCGCAGGAGCCGGACGTATCGGGCCACGCGACGGTGCGCGCCTACGCGGACGCTGGGCTGGCTCCGGGCGACGATCCTCATCGGGTCACCTATCTGCTGGAGCGCCTGGGACTCGACGGCGCCGCCGATCCGGCGACCCTTTCCGGCGGCGAAACGCGGCGCGCGGCGCTGGTTCGGGCGCTGGCTCCCGACCCCGATATCCTGTTGCTGGACGAACCCACCAACCACCTGGACCTGCCGACCATCGAGTGGCTGGAGGGAGAGCTGGCGGCGATGCGGGCAGCGCTTGTCCTGATCAGCCACGACCGGCGGTTCCTGGCTTCGCTGTCGCGGGCGACCCTGTGGCTCAGTCTGGGCAGCACCCGCCGCCTGGAGCGCGGGTTCGCCCACTTCGAGGCCTGGCGCGACGAGATCCTCGACCAGGAGGAACGCCAGCACCGCGAGCTCGATCGCAAGATCGCCCGGGAAACCGAATGGCTGCGTTACGGCGTCACCGCACGGCGGCGGCGCAACCAGGGTCGGCTGCGGGCACTGGAGGCGTTGCGCAAAGAACGGCGCGAGCGGCGCCGCACCACGGGTGCGGTGAAGATAGCGGCCACCGAGGGCGAGCTGTCGGGCAAGCTGGTCATTGAGGCCAAGAACCTGCACAAAGCCTTCGGTGACCGGACCATCGTCCGGGACCTCTCGACCCGCGTCCAGCGCGGCGACCGCATCGGCATCGTTGGTGCCAACGGCGCCGGCAAGACCACCTTGCTCAACCTGCTGACCGGCGCCCTGCAACCGGATTCGGGCACCGTGCGCCTCGGTGCCAGCCTGCAACCGGTGACGCTCGATCAGAAGCGGGAGAAGCTCGGTCCGCGAACGACGCTCGTCGATGCCCTCACTGGCGGCCAGGGCGATCAGGTAGTTGTGCAGGGCAAGGGCCGCCACGTGGTGGGCTACATGAAGGATTTCCTGTTCCTGCCGGCGCAGGCGCGGACCCCCATCGGCGTGCTCTCTGGCGGCGAGCGTGGCCGGCTGATGCTGGCCCGGGCGCTAGCGCGGCCCTCCAACCTGCTGGTGCTCGACGAGCCCACCAACGACCTCGACCTGGAAACCCTCGACCTGTTGCAGGAGCTACTGGCCGAGTACCAGGGGACGGTGATGCTGGTCAGCCACGACCGGGACTTCCTCGACCGGGTGGTGACCTCGGTGATCGCCGCGGAAGGCAACGGCCGATGGGTGGAATACGCCGGCGGCTACGCCGACATGATCGCCCAACGGGGTGCCGAGGAAGCGGATGGGGGCGCACTGGAACAACCCGTGGCGAAGCGGCCTAAGGCCGCAGCACCCCAACGGAATCGCCAGGGAACCGCCAAGCGCAAACTGTCCTTCAACGAGAAACACGCGTTGGAAACCCTGCCGAAGACCATGGCGGGGCTTCACGAGCGCATCGCCGAATTTCAGGCGGCGCTGGCCGACTCGGACCTGTTCGCCCGCGATCCGGAGGCGTTCAATGACGCGGCCGCCGGCCTCGAGGCGGCGCAGACCGAACTGGCGGCGGCGGAAGAGAAATGGCTGGCCCTCGAGATCCTGCGGGAAGAGCTGGAAGACAGCCCATCTAGCTAGATTACCCGGTCGGTGGTCGGATCGATCAGGTGCATCCGGTCCATGTGCAGGAAGAAGGGCATGGTCTCGCCGACGGGGCGAACGGCCGCCGGCGCGATGCGGGCACAAACGCTCGTCCCGCCGACCTCGAAGAGCACTAGCGTGTCCATGCCCAACGGTTCCACCACCTGCACCGTCGCTTGGATCATCTTGCCGTCGATTTCCGCCCGCCGCTCGGTGACGTGTTCCGGCCGAATCCCAAGCAGCATCGTCTGGCCGCTATGGCGGGCGTAGCGCGCGGCTCGATCCGCCGGCACGGGCAGCACGTCGCCATCATCACCGTTCCCAAGGCGCACCGCCACGCCGCTGCCCTCACCCACCACTGAGCACGGGATGAAGTTCATCGCCGGCGAGCCGATGAAGCCGGCGACAAAGCGGGTGGCCGGCCGTTCGTACATGTCCTGCGGCGGCGCCACCTGCTCAACGATCCCACCGTTCATCACCACGATGCGGTCGGCGAGCGTCATCGCCTCCACCTGATCGTGGGTGACGTACAGCACCGTGCTGCGCATCCGCCCGTGCAGCGCCTTGATCTCGGCGCGCATCTGCACGCGCAGCTTGGCGTCCAGGTTGCTCAGCGGTTCGTCGAACAGGAACGCCCGTGGTTCGCGGACCATGGCCCGGCCCATGGCCACCCGCTGTCGCTGACCGCCGGAAAGCTGCGCCGGTTTGCGGTGGAGCAGCTCCGCCAGGCCAAGGGTCGCAGCCGCATTCTCGACGCGGCGCGGGATGTCCGCCTTCGGCGTCCCTCGCTGACGCAGACCGAAGGCCATGTTGTCGAACACCGTCATGTGCGGATAGAGCGCGTAGTCCTGGAACACCATGGCGATGTTCCGGTCTCTCGGCGGCACATCGTTGACCCGCACGTCGTCGATGAGGATGTCGCCGGCGGTGACGTCCTCGAGACCCGCGACCATCCTGAGCGTGGTGCTCTTGCCGCACCCAGACGGCCCCACCAACACCACGAACTCGCCGCTGGCCACCTCCAGGTCGATGCCGCGCACCGCCACCGCATCGCCGTAGCGCTTCGTCAGGGCGTTGAGGACGATGCGCGCCACTGATGGTCAGGTCCGGCCGTTGTTGCGAGTAGGTGAACCCTGGACCGATCGAGTTCTGCTGTCCAGAACCGGGACGGTTCAGCAGCCGGCGCGCTTGGCGCCGTCGGCCGGCGGCGCGGTCGCCAGCTTCACGAATCCGTCCTCGGCGGGACGAAGGGCGGTCTCGCCGGCAAGATTGGCCAGCAGCCAGTCCAGATCGCCGTCCTGGCCCCGTTGCGCGCGCCGGCGTTCCGGCGCGATGGCCCGCGGGCCTTCGGCGGTCATCTCGGCGACGGCGAACCGAAAGGCGTAGTTTGGCGTGAGACCCATGCGGAGGTCGGAGACGACGATCTCCTCCGCCTGCCGTTCGACCCGGTAGAAGCCGTCGCTGAACCACGCCAGCTTTTCCAGCGACTCGTTGCCCACAAGACAGCCGGCAAGCTCACGGCCGGATGGGTGGGCATACGCCGTCATCCGGTTGTCGTTGCCGAACACCGGCATGTAGAGGTTCAGATAGCGATCCCCGTCGATGGCCATGGCCTTCCAGAACACCGAGTTGAAGGGCGTGGGGATGGCCAGCAGCCGCTCGGGCTCGATCCCCCAGGCCGTGAGCACCGCCGTGGCGCGGGCCTGAACCACTTGCTGCGCCACGAGACCCCATCCGAGGTAGGCCGTAGAGAGCGCCAGGCACACGGCCAGCGCCGCACCGAACCGTCGCGCCCAATCCCTGAGAAACAACGCCCAAACCGCGGCCACCAGCAGCGGCAGCGTGTACAGGGGATCGATGATGAAGATGGAGCCCACGCCCACCGGGTCCGGCAATACCGGCCAGAAAACGCGGGTGCCGTAGACAGTGAGGGCGTCTATCACGGCGTGGGTGGTCAAGCACAGGAACACCGCCAGATAGGCGACGATGCGTTGATCGCGCAGCGGCTTGAACAGGCGCACCAGGGCCTCACCGATCAGCGGCGTGACCACCGCGTGGACGAAAAGCGAGTGGCTCGCACCGCGGTGGAGGATGAAGGAATCCACCGGATCGTCGAAGGGCACCAGCACGTCCAGATCCGGCAAGGTGCCCAATACCCCGCCCACCAACGCCGCCTTCCGCGGACCGAGCCGGCGGCCCATCACCGCAGCCCCGACGCCTGCGCCAAGGACGAATTGGGTCAACGAGTCCATGGGTTATCCGGTCCCCTGCCGAGACGATTTGCCGTCGCCACCGGTAACCGGTGGTCAGCACAGATATAGGACCGCCGCCGCCCGAGGAAAGCGGCGGTCTCGGATAGCGGCGGACGCGGCTATGCCAGGAACACCCGCTCCAGCGCGCTGCGCGATACGTTGCCGCGCCCGTCTTCGGCCTCGATGTAGTAGCGCACGTCCCCGGCGCCCACCGGAAGCTCGGCGGTCACGTAATTGCCAACGATGGCGGCGCCGGTCTGCGACGGATACGGCCCGTGGTCGCGCATGGCTTGGCGCTGCTCGCCAGCGGCGGTACGCAGCACCAGATCGACGCGCTTCAACCCGCTGATGTCGAAAACGAAGCTGTGAACCACGCCTTCCCGCGGTGCGTCTTCTAGACACCCTTGCCCCCACTTCTTGCCGCCGGGGTTCTCCGGCGTTACCCAGGGGGCGAAGATGGTTGGGCCGCTGCGGTCCTTGCTGCTGGCTACCAGCGCGTCCACGGCGGGCTTCAACTGGCCATAGCCGGCATTGGCGGCGTTGGTCACCTGCTGATCCCAGATGGTCTGACCGGTCCAGTACCAATAGCAACTCGTCTCCGCGGTCAGCATCAGCCGGGTGGCGTGCTCCAATGCCGCATGGCCGGGATCGCTGTCTTCACAACGAATGGACCACGTTCTGAAACGCGGTGAGCACCGCCCAGGAATTCAGGTCCGGCGAGTACGGTTCGTTGTAGCGGCTGAACCATTTCATGAACTGCGGATCGCCATTGTCGGCACCGGCCCACGACCCCGGCTCGATGTGCACGGCCTGTGCCGGGTCGGGCGGGAAACGCTCCAGATAGTCGCCGATGGACGTGAGCTCGAACCGCTCGTCGCCCTTCAGCCACTCCACCAACGCGCCGGTGTTGTGATGATAGTAGCTGTCGGCCCCGCCGCCGTGGTTGTCACCGTCCGAATGCAGCAGGAAAAACGGCGGATGCTTGGGATCGAAGCTCCCGGTGGCGACGATCTGGTCGTACACCTGTCCCAGCACGTCGGGATACTGCAGGGCGCCGAAGCCGCCGCGGGCGTCCTCGTTGCCGATGTAGCGCTCGGCCGGGACGGCGACGATCTTGTGTACGGCGCCGTCCGGATCCTCGTACTGGACGTATTCCGGCCTGAGCAGGTTGGGCGATATCTTCGACCCGGCCCAGATGTTGTGAAGCTGCAACCAATCGTCCTCCGGGTGGTTAACCTGCTCGGCGGGGTTGGGCGGCAGCATGCCTTCGTTGATGCCGGCGTAGGGATAGTCCTGGCAGGCGCGGAAGCGGTGAATGGAGTCGTAGATCACCGCCTCCACCCCGGCTTCCAGCAACGCCGGAATCATCCGCACGTGGAACGCCGTTTCCGGCGGGAAAAGGATGTTGGATGCCTCGGCGCCGAAGGCGTTGCGGATCACCGCCCGATGCCATTGGATCTGCTTGACGATGTTGCGGTGGGGAATCAGCGACATCAACGGATGAAAAAATCCGAAGGCGGTGAACGTCACCCGCGGATGACCGAGCGCGGTCTTCTCGCCGGCAATCCCGCGCAGGGACTGGTTCCAGCCGCCGAACCGCCCGCCGCAGAGGCCATCGGCGCCGCACCGATCGAGCTGTTCGATCAGCGTGCCGCTCCAGCTGGTGGACAGCCCGGCGTGGGGGAGCCCGCCGCCCATGTACTGACGCACCGCCACCGGCACGAAATCGGTGTAGTTACCGCCGCGGGAGCCGAAAATCCCGTCCTTCTCGCCGTCCCAGTACAGCGGATCGGTGGCGTTGTAGTACGGCTGGTGCATGTGCTTGTGGATGCCGAAGTACAACTTCACCGTGGCGCCGCGGGCGCCCTTGGCCCGCGCCGGCCGCTTGCGTCGCGCCGGCTTCGCCGCCGCTTCCAGGTTTAGCGGCCGGAATTCCTTGATCCAGTCGTCGCCGCCGGCCTGGGACAGATCGGCCTTGCGGCACCCTTCTACCTGCACCTCCACCTGTCCCGGCCCGAACAGGCCCGCCGGAACGTTGACCACGTAGGTGATCATCCACCCCGCACCCGGCGCGCGGCGGATCGCTTCGTTGTTGAACAGGTGCTCGCGGCCCTGGGACCGGAGGATCACCTGCGGGAACGGGATCTCGCCGTCGGCGTCGAAGGAGATGTCAAAGGCGTGGTTCTTCCCCGACTTGTCGCAGACCACGTCGGTGGGAAGATTGACGCTCAAGATGCGGGAAAAGTCCGCCATGGCGGGGTCCTCTTGTTGTGTGGTGTTGTTGTGTGGTGCCGCCCCTTGTCGTGCCCGTGGGCGCGACGCGACCCTCACCCGCCCTGTCACGGACGGGAGGTCTTGCCAAGCCCTCCGCGGTGCTTAGCAGGCTGCTAGCTACGCGGCGCCAAAGGCCTCGGTTGTGATGGTCGGCTCGCAACGAACCGGGAAGTTGACCGAGTTGGCGATGAAGCACTCGGCATGTGCCCGCTGATGAAGGGATTCCGCCCGGGCGGGATCGCTGTCGGCGGTGATGGTCACCACGGGACGCAGGACCACCTCGGTGAAGTGCGCCTTGCGCGGCGTCTCCAACATGGTCCCTTCAGCGTTGTCCTCATAGCCAGTCACCACGACCCCTTTCACGGCGCACAGGTGTAGATACCAAAGCATGTGACAGGTCGACAGCGCCGCCACCAGCATGTCCTCGGGATTGTGGAGCGCGGAGTCGCCACGAAACGCCGGGTCGGACGATCCCAGGATCGGCGACTTGCCGGCAATTTCGATCCTGTGCTGGCGGGAATAGCTCTCGTAGCTACTCGTTTCGCCGGACCACACGGTGCGAACGGCGTAACGATGCTCCGGCGGTGCCGGCACGTCCCCCTCCCTTCGGCTGTCCTATGAGATCGAACTCAGATAGCTTTTTTGGGGCACAGACGCTCACCCGACGCGGGACGCGTGCCGTGGAGGAAATCCTCCGCGTCCACGCACCAACGATCCGGGCCGGCCGCACCAGCACGCAGCATGCGATCGATAACGCCAGTGAGCTTTTCGGTCTCCTCGGCAAGCGCCGCCAGGAAACGATTCCGCTGTGCCTCCGGAAGCTCCGGGTTGTCCCGGAGGATCTCGGAGACACTGCGGATCGTCGTCAGCGGAGTCCTCAGCTCATGGGCGAAGGCGATCTCAACGTCGTTGTATGCCAGATCAGGCATGCACCCGTTCTCCTGCTCGGATCGACTCCGCCCCGCTAAGCCGCCTTGCTGCGGATGCGGCGGCCTGCCTTGGCCCGCGTCGCCCGATTCAATCGAATAACCCTCCCCTTGGATGTGGCCTTCGGAGCCTTTTCCGGCAAGGGCTCGGGCCGACCGAACTCGACAATGCTGGGGATCTGGCTGCGCTCGATCCCGATATCCTTGAGCATCCAGTCGTCCAGCGCCTGAAGCTCGCGAATAGCCGCCCGCTGCCGGCGCGCTTCCATCCAAGCGTTGTAGACGGTGCCTGCACCGTGCGCCGTAGCCTGCCAGGCGGCCCTAGACAAACGACCGATACGGGACGCGGCGGCGGTCAGCAGACTGGAGACCACGGCCGCGTGTTCCGCGCGAGCACGAGCCATATACTCGCCGTACGGATCGCCGCGCCCTTTGTGTGCATACAACATGGTTCCGTTCCTTTCGTTCGCTGGCGTTGTCACCACTTGCGAACGACTCTGAAGGAACATCATTGATCAATCCAACGAATAGTGTTAATCATTGCGATCATCATCGTTGATGGAGGCGTCGATGCATACCACCATCGAAGCGGATCTCCTGCAGACGTTCGTGGTCATCGCCGAGAGCGGCAGTTTCACCGAGGCCGGTCGCCGGGTCGGTCGCACCCAATCGGCGGTGAGCATGCAGATCAAGCGCCTCGAGGACCTGCTGGGACGCCCCGTCTTCACCCGCGACGGCCGGTCCGTAACCCTGACCCATGACGGCGAGATCCTGCTGGGCCACGCCCGTCGCATCCTCCGCGCTCATCGGGAAGCTTTGGCCGAATTCAGCCAGCCCGACCTGCACGGCACGGTGACGCTCGGAACGACGGACGAATACGCCGTTGCCTTCCTGCCGGCCATTCTCAGCCGTTTCGCCGAGGGCCAGTGCCGCGTCCACGTGGATGTGGTGTGCGACTCGTCTATCAACCTGCTGGCGCGGATGGCGGACAACGCCGTCGATCTGGCGGTGGTCACCCATGGCTACGGCGATGACGGGGGCACCGTCCTGAAGCGGGAACCGGTGGTCTGGGCCACCTCCGCCCGCCACGCGGTGCACCAGGAGGATCCGGTGCCATTAGCGCTGTTCCATCCCGGCTGTCGGTTCCGCCAATGGGTCATCGACGCGTTGTCCAGCCAGGGCCGGTCCTACCGGCTGGCCTACACCAGCGTCAGCCTGACCGCCATCGAGGCGGCGGTTCGGGCCGGCCTCGCCGTTACCGCGCTGCCGCTGAGCAATGTCCACGACGGCCTGCGCATCTTGGATGAACGGGACGGGTTTCCGGAGCTACCCTACAATCAGATCGAACTGCGCCGGTCAGAGCAGGCGCAGTCGCTGGTCCACGACTGCCTGGCGCAGCACATCATCGATAACTTCCGCCCTGGTCCGTCGCTCACCGCCGCGGCTTAGTGCAGCGGCGCATTCAATGAATGCACCGCTGCACGCAAACCATTGTTTCTAGAGCACACCTGACCCTTTCGACTGGATCATTCGAATGAGGTCTGTGCACTAGGACCTGCCGCCGATGACGCAGGCCCAATCTCAGCCGCCGGCCTTCAGGTAAGTCCCTACCAACTCGGCCTGCGCCAGCACATGGCCCTCCATGGCCTTCAGCAGGTCCGCCTTGGTGGGCGCGTGCAGATCGTCGAGGCGCACATCCAGCGCATAGAGCTTGTGGAAATACCGGTGCCGGCCGATGGGCGGGTACGGCCCGCCATAGCCGGTCCGCTTCCAATCGTTCAGCCCTTCGCCGGTGCCCTGCGGAAGCGCCGCCGTCGCCACACCCTCAGGCAGGCCCTCCGCATCCGGCGGCAGGTTGAACAAGACCCAGTGGACCCATGTTATCTTCGGGGCTCTGGGATCGGGAGCGTCGGGATCGTCGACGATCAGTGCCAAGCTCCGGGTCCCGTCTGGAACCCCGCCCCACGTCAGCGGCGGCGACACCTCTTCACCCTCGCAGGTGTTGCGCCGGGGAATATCGCTGCCATGGACAAACGCAGATGACGCCAGGGTGAAAGCCATCTTCAAACCTCCGATCGCGGTGCGAGGACGGTCCCTTCGTGCCAAGCCTAGCGGCGGCGGCGTCTCACGCCAACGAGAACAGGGCGCAATGGCCAATGCGCCGTGGCGGCAATAAACGATTTATCAATCGGTGGGTGCATACGTTGAGGAAAATGTGATCCTGAAAAAGCTCCGGAACTCCGGTCCGGGGCACACTTCAAAAAAGACCAAACGCGCGCGACGGCAAAGACTTAACCCCTCGTCGACGGGAATCGGCGTTGGCCATGAATGCCGCTTTCGTGCCGCCCTGGAAAGGCCCGCGGGACTTGCCGCCCGCGTGGTCGACCACGGAAACGTTTCCGTACCGCTATCCGTTCGAGATCGAGCGCTGGGTCTCCCTGCGATCAGGGCAGCGGGTGCTCGTCCGCGTGGCACGCCCTGGCGACCTCGACGGCTATCAGCGCATCTTCGACGCTCTGGCACCCGGCGACATCCGTAGCCGGTTCATGGGCATCGTCGCCCGCCTGCCGCAGAGCGAGGTCCGCCGGCTCGAGGACGTCAACTACAGCCGGGAGATCATCCTCGTGGCCAGCGCCCTTGATTCCGAAGGGCGGCCGGACCTGGTGGGCATCAACAGCGGCTTGATCGATCCGCAGCGATCGTCCGTGGAGTTCGGACTGGTTGTCCGCTCCGACTACAAGGGCCTCGGATTGGGCCGGATCCTGCTGCAAGGCCTGATCCACTGCGCGCGGCTCCGCGGCCTGGCCGAGGTCCGTGCAGAAGTCCTGCGCGGCAATCACCCGATGATGGCCCTCATGCGGTCGTTGGGTTTCCGATGCCCGGATGACGTAGACGACGGTGACGAGGAGCAGTTCGACGATGAGGACGTTTCCTTCGTCCTCCACCTGATGCCGCCGAAGGGTGACGGATGAGCAGCGTGGGCATCGTGGAAACCGCCTCACCGCGCACGGATCAGTGCGCGTCGCTGAGTGACGCGCGGACAGACCTGCCGCGGGCGGCCTTGTTTCGGGCGCTGGCCAATCAATTGCTGAACCTCGCCCGCCGTGCAGACCGGATGATGGCGGTGATGGTGATCATCCCCGGCGACGCCGGAACCGGATCGCCGGCGGATCGGGCCGACGCCGGCGTCGCCGAACGGATCCGTCGCGACCTGCGGTCCTGTGACGTGGCAGGTCACCTCGACGACGGAACCCTGGCCGTGGCGGCCGGCGGCCTGGCCACCCCCGGTGATGTCCGACGGATGGTGCTGCGTTTGGCGAAGTGCGTGCAGGCAACGCCGGCGGGCACCGATTCGGCTGGCGCCCCGCGGTTCGTTCTCGGCGTGGCCCTATACCCCCTCGACGGCGACGACGTGGGCACACTGTTCCGGGCCGCCGTCGCCGCGGCGGCCACTTGCGGGCACGAGGACAGCATCGCCTTTGCGACCGAGCCCGGCCCAGCGCAACCGGCGGACCCCCTGGCCCTGGAGGCGGCCATCGACGAGGCGTTACGCGAGCATCGTCTCGAGGTGCGCTATCAGCCGAAGATCGAGCTGCGGTCGGGCCGCATTGCCAGCTTCGAAGCGCTGGTCCAATGGCATTGCCCGAACCTCGGGACTATTCCTTCCGAACAGCTCATCTCCGCCGCCGAGGACACCGGCCAGATCGGCGAGGTGGGTGCGTTCGTCCTCGAGACGGTGGCGCGCCAGCTCACCCATTGGCAGCGCAGCGGTCTGCTGGCGATCCCGGTGTCGGTGAATCTGTCGACGCGGGAGTTCCTTGACCATCGCCTCGGCCTGCGGGTGAAGGAGTTCCTGACCGCCCACGCACTCGACCCGCGGCTGATGACGTTGGAGTTTTCGGAAACCAGCATCATGCAGCATGCGGACGTGTCGCCGTTCTTGTTGCGCGAGCTGGCGGCGCTCGGCGTCGGCTTGTGCCTCGACCGCTTCGGCACCGGCTTCGCCTCGCTGGTTTGCCTGCATCACTTCCCCATCGCCGAGATCAAGATCGATCGCATGTTCGTCTGCGGCACACCGCAGGTTCCCGGCGATCTGCGTATCGCCGCCGCGGCCGTGGCGCTGGCGCGGGAGCTCGATCTGACATCGACGGCGGTGGGCATCGAAAGAGACCGGCAGCGCACGTTCCTTACTGCCCGCGGCTGCGTCTATGGGTAGGGGCACCTGTTCAGCGCACCGCTGGAGGCTGCCTCAGCCGGCGTGCTGCTGCGAGACACAAACCTGTTCGCCGGATGACTCGACCGCCGCGCCTTTGCGACGCGGCGACCCGATTAATACGTGGTTCTGGAGTTTTGTGAGGAATGTCCATCTTTGAAGCAATGATCGGCAGGCGGCCCAAAGCCGACCCTCCGGCAGAAGCCGTAATCTCGGTGGATGAGCACGACGGTATCGAAGGCCAACCGGTCGACGACCCGGCGGCGGCCGCGAACGCAAACGACCAGGACGTGACGGACCTCGTCCGCGTCCTCCAGTTGGTGGCCAGCGAAGCCGGCGGCATAGGCGTGGAGATCGCCGACGTGGCGGGCAATATCGCCGACGTCAGTGACCGAATCCAACGCCAGTCGGAGGTGTTCCGCGACAGTCAAAGCGGTCCCGAGGCGATGATCCGCGGCAATCATGAGATTTCCGTCGCCGCCCGGCGATGCGAGGAGGTGGCGGCCACGGCCGGCAGCGAGGTGGATACGTCGCGCCAGCGCATTGCGGGCTCGCTGACCGAGATCAAGGCACTGGTGGATGCCGTGGGCAACATCGGCCACGAGGTCAACGGTCTGTGCGATGCCCTGGACAAGGTGGCCACGGTGGCCGACAGCATTAACGCCATCGCTACCAAGACCAACCTGCTGGCCCTCAATGCCACCATCGAGGCCGCGCGGGCGGGCGAGTACGGCAAGGGCTTCTCGGTGGTCGCCGGCGAAGTGAAGCAGCTCGCCAGGCAGACCAGCGAGTCCACGGGCCAGATTGGCTCCACGCTGAAAGGCCTTCAGGAACAAATCCAGAAGCTCGTGGAGATCAGCGCGAACACTGCCGGTCACGTTGAATCCGTGGAGAAGGGCACCACTGACATCGATGACGCATTGAACTCCATGGGTGCGGCCATCGAGCGCGTGCGTGACGAGGTTCGCGACATCAATTCCGCAGCCGACGAGATCGAGAACCGGGCCACCACATTCAAGTCGACGATCACGGAGATCGCCGACGACATCGCCAGGTCCAGCGAGGACCTGGCCACCGCGACCGGGCGGGTGGACCGCCTTCAGTCTTCCGGCGAAACCATGCTGGGCCTGACCGCCGAGGCCGGCATCGAGACCGTGGACACCCCGTTCGTCAATGCCGCCCAGGAAGCCGCTGCACGGATGGTGGCGCTACTGGAAACGGCCCTGAACGAAGGCCGCATCGACCTTGCGGGACTGTTCGACGAGGACTATCAGCCGGTGCCGGGCAGCAACCCGCCGCAGGTGATGGCCAAGTTCACCGCGCTTACGGACGAGTTGTTTCCCGCGGTTCAGGAACCGATCCTGTCGTTCGATCCGCGCGTCGTCTATTGCGCCGCCATCGACCGCAACGCCTATCTGCCCACCCACAACAAGAAGTTCTCCAAGCCGCAGGGAAGCGATGTGGAGTGGAACATGGCCAACTGCCGTAACCGGCGCATCTGGGACAACAGGGCCGGATTGGCCGCCGCGAAGAACACCAAGCCGTTCCTGTTGCAGACCTATCGCCGACCCATGGGCGGCGGAAAGTTCGAGCTGATGAAGGAGGTTTCCGCCCCGATCTACATCAAGGGCCGCCACTGGGGCGGTTTGCGGATCGCCTATAGCCTCGGCGACTGACGGCGGCCCGCCCCGACGGCTGAACCGGCTTACTTAAACCAGAGGGCGGTGGCCGGCGTGAAGGTGACGATCATCAGGGTCACGAACATGGCCAGGATGAACCACTTGCCGTAGCCCATCACCTGCTCGATCTTCAGGCCGGTGGTGGAGCATACGGTGAGCAGCACCGAGGCCACCGGCGGAGTCTGCTGGCCGATCCCCAGGTTGAGGCAGACGATGACCCCGAAGTGGACCGGGTCGATGCCGATCTCGCTCGCCACCGGCAGCAGCATCGGCACGACGACGATGATCGCCGCCGAGGCGTGAAGAAACATGCCGAGGAACAGCAGGAACAGGTTGATCAACAGGGTCAGCAACAGTGGATCGCTGGTGAGGTCGGTCAGTCCGGCGGCGATGAGCTGCGGGATGCGCTCGTTGGCCAGGAACTGTCCGAGCACCGCGGACCCGGCGATGATCATCATGACGACAGAGGTCTGACGTACCGTCGTCACCAGCAGCCCGGCCAGCCGGCCAGCCGTCAGGTCCCGTTGCAGGACGACGCCGAACAGGAGCGCCGCCAGGGTGCCAACCGCCGCGGCCTCGGTGGGCGTCACCAGCCCGGCGATCAGCCCGCCCACCACCACCACCGGAATCAGCAGCGGCAGGAAGGCGCGGACGAATGACCGGCCGAGCCGGGCGACCTTGAAGTTGCTGTCCACCGGATGGCCCTCGCGCCGGGCGAAGACATAGCTGGTCACCATGAAGGCGCCGCCAAGCAGGACGCCGGGCACGATGCCGGCGATGAACAGCTCCTTGATGGAGGTGTTGGTGGTTACCCCGTAGAGCACCATCGGGATGGACGGCGGGATGATGATGCCTAAGGTGGCGCTGGTGGCGGTGACGGCGGCGGCGAAGGTGCGCGGGTAGCCCTGACGCTCCATGTTGGGCACGAAGATCTTGCTCATCACCGCCGCGTCGGCCACCGCCGAACCGCTCATCTCCGCCATGAACATTGAGGTGACCACGTTGACGTGGCTGAGGCCGCCACGGATCCAGCCCACCAGCGCCGAGGCCAAGCCGATAATTCGCTCCGAGATGGAGGTGGCGCCCATCAACTCGCCCATCAGGATGAAGAAGGGGATGGCCAGCAGGACGACGCTGTTGGTGCCGGAGTACATCTGGATCGGCACCATGATCAGTCGATGCCCTGGATCGCCATGGCGATGCCCGCCGTGACCATCAGCGCAAATCCGATGGGAAAGCCGAGGATGATCAGCGCGAACAGAAGAAAGATGACGACCCAGGCCACGGATCTCAGCCCTTGGCGCCGCGCCAGCGTTCGACCATGTCGATCGCCAGGGCCAGAATCATCAGCGCGGCTGACAACGGAATGATGGTCATGAACCAGCCCTGGGCGATCTCCGCGGTTTCGATCTCCGTTTCACCGTCCACCCGGATCATGCGGATGGACTGCAAGAAGAGCAGCACCAGGAAAACTACGATGGTCACGTCGGTGAGCACCACCACCAGCCGCCGCGGCAGGCGCGGCAGGCTGTCCACCACCACGTCGAAGGCGATGTGGCCGCCCCGACGGTAGGCGAGATAGGCGCCCAGAAACGCGATCCAGACCAGCAGCAGGCCGGGCACCTCGTCCGCCGTGGCGCTGATGGGCGACAATAGCGCATCCGAGGTCTCGAACAGCCAGGCCACCAGTTCGGAGCGTTCGCCGCCGGACCTGAGCCAGCCCAGGACCACGTAGCGATTGAAGACGTTGAGCAGGATCATCGAGGCCGCCGCCACCAGGGCGGTGGCGGCGAGAATCTCGACGATCCGATCGACCAGCCGGACGAAGACGCGCATCAGCGCGCGGCTTGGACGAGCTTCAACCAGTCATCCCCTTGGCTCTTGACGTAGTCGTCGTAGCTCTTGCGGGTCGCTTCCTGGAAGGCCGGCAGGTTCACGTCGTTGATCGCCACGTGGATCTTCATCTCGGCGAAGTACTGGGCTTCCAGCGCCTTGGCTCCCTCGTAGGCCTCGTCGGTGATCGCCGCGCCCACTTCCTTGAACACCGTCCGCTGTTCGTCCGTCAGCGAGTCCCAGAACGCCTTCGAGGCGATCAGGAAGCTCGGCGTGTAGACATGGCCGGTGAGGCTCAGGTGCTTCGCCACCTCGTACTGCTTCTGCTCGTAGAACCCGTAGGTTGCCGCCTCGGCACCGTCCACCACGCCGGTCTGCAGGGCGGTGAAGGTTTCCTTCCACGCCACCTTCTGCGGCGTCGCGCCCATCTGCTGGAACACGCCCTGGCGGAACTTGCCGCCGGAGATGCGGATCTTCAGGCCCTTCAGGTCGGTGGGCGCTGCCACCGCGCGCACCTTGTTCAGTACGTGCCGGAAGCCGTTTTCGTACACACCGACGACTACGACGCCGGCCTTGCCCTCGATGCGGTCGGCCACCTGTTGGCCGAGGTCGCCGGCCATGGCCTTGCGCACGTGATCGCGGTCGGCGAACAGCCACGGCAAGTCAAACAGGCCCAGCTTCTTGTCCAGCTTCATCACTCCGGAGGCGACGTTGATCATCTCCAGCGAGCCGGCCTTGACGTTGGTGATCAGGGCCTTCTCCTTGCCCAGTTGGCCGCCCGGAAAGAGGGTGAAGGCGAACTGGCCGGGCAGCCGCTTCTCGATCTCGTCGGCGAACATCTGCGACTGTTGGTGCAACGGTGACAGGGCCGAGACATGGCTGGCGATCCGCACCTCGCGTGGCGCAGCGTCGGCGACTCCTGCGTGGGCCAGCGCGGCGAGACCGGCGATCGCGCCGATCGCGCCAATCACGAATGACTTTGCGTGCATGGTTGGCTCCTCCCTTGGTTTTGTAATCAATGGATTTCGATGTGGTAGCGGAAGCGGTCGGCGCGGCCGCGGGATCGGCGCCACTCGATGGGCCGCCCGTCGACACCGAGCGCCAGGCGCTCGATGACAATGACCGGGGTTCCGGGCTCGATACGCAGCAGCCGTGCGTAGACGCCGTCCACCTCCTCCACCGTCAAGCATTCCTGGGCGCGGGCGACGATCTGGCCGAAGTGGGAATCGTAGATCGGATACAGCAGCGGGCCGATCTCGTCCTCGTCCATGCTTACGAACGCCGCAAAACGGGCCTGATCCAGCCAAATCTCCTCCGCCAGCACCGGCTCATCATCCAACAGCCGCAAGCGCGACATGGAAATCACCGGCGCTTCCGGTTCCAATTCCAGGGCGTGCGCAACCGTGGATGGCGCCGGCATCGCATGGCGGCGCAGGATGCGGCTGCCGGGAATCCGGCGCTCGCCGCCTTCGGTCTGGAACCGGAAGAAGCGAAACAGCGAGGCATCGAAGGTAGGCTTGCGGACGAACGTCCCCGACCCGTGGCGCCGGTCCAGCAACCCCTCCTCCGCCAGTTGCCTGATCGCTTGGCGGGCGGTGCCCGGCGCGACGCCGTAGCGGGCCGCCAGCTCCCGTTCCGACGGCAACCGGTCGCCGGGCCGCCACTTGCGCTCGGCGATCGCCGATTTCAGGGCCTCCGCCAGCCGCTGGTACAGCGGCAGCCGGACATCCCCCATCAGTTCCGCGGTCACCGAAGACACCATCGCCATTGGCCCTTGCCTCGAATGGTCTTACAGTCTTATATAGGACTATAGGTGTCAAGGTGAAATGGTGAACGTGTCACGCCCCGAGCCCACCGCGGTCAAGGCCGCCGAACGGCTGTCCATTGACGGCCACGCCCATGTTTTCCTGACCACGCTGCCCATGGCCGGAGGACGACGCTACACGCCGCAGAAGAACGCCCTGCCTGAGCGCTATTTCGCGCTGCTCGCGGACCAGCAACTCGGCGGCGCCCTGCTCGTCCAGACCAGCTTCCTCGGGACCGACAACAGCTATCTGCTCGACGTGCTCGATGCGGCGCGAAGGTCTCCCACCGGCCCGCGGCTGTGGGGCGTGGCGGTACTCGATCCCGCGACGCCGGTGGACGAGCTGCGGGCCCTCCGCGATGCCGGCATCGTCGGGGTCCGGCTGAACTGCTTCTCCGCACCCGTGCCGGACCTGGACGGGCCGCTGTGGTCGGCGCACCTTGAAAGGGTGGAGTCCATCGGCTGGCACGTAGAAGTGCACATCGAGGGACCTCGGCTTCCGCCGGTCCTCGATCGGCTGACGCGCTCCAACAGCCGGGTGGTCATCGACCATTTCGGCCTGCCGGAACCGGCGGCGCCCGACCAATGTCCCGGCTTCCGGCGCCTGCTCGACGACCGGCATCCGGGCGTCTGCGTGAAGACCTCCGCGCCGTGGCGGGTGTTCCCGCACCTGTCGGCAGAGCGGGCGGCGCGTCAATGCGACCGACTTGCCCGCCGTCTGCTGGATGCGCTCGGCCCGCAGCGCCTGTTCTGGGGTAGCGACTGGCCCTGGACCCAGCACGAGAAGGGCCAGACCTTCGCCCAGTGTCGGCAATGGGCCGCCGACTGGTATCGGGACGCCGATGCCGAGCCGGGGAACGTACCTGACTGGCTGCTCGATCTGGTTCCATCCTGAACGCCCGTCCAGGCGACCTGCCTGGACAGAATCAGCCATATTGGCTATGGCGGATGCTCATCGAAGTAAGCGGGGATGAGGATGCCGCACGGCGATCTCGACCCGCACGGGTATAGACGTTGTGCACGTGATGATGGCGCCACCGATCAGCCCCGCGACGTCTTAGAGACCGTTTGAGAATTCGGAGAGAGGCTGCGTTGACGGGCGCGATGACGGATGCCAAGAGAAGAGCGCTGCCGATACCAGGAGGTACCGGCAAGCCCTTCGACGCCGCAAGCGGCTCGCACCCGTCAACCCGGAGGGACGCGCCGTCGC
>Ga0209363_1000079_pt1 | contig 38400 bp, 35 predicted proteins | sample WorMetexBAHAMAS3_FD_187385 | JGI IMG/M metagenome (GOLD analysis project Ga0209363, IMG submission 187385) | Marine gutless worms symbiont microbial communities from Max Planck institute for Marine Microbiology, Germany - Inanidrilus exumae... | ecosystem: Host-associated > Annelida > Digestive... | reverse complement strand
GTCCAAACCATACGCACGTGCCATATCTGCCTCCCAAACCGCCTCGGGATACAGAATCATGTGTCACGCCCTTTGGGAATCCCCTTCCCACCGATTCCGTGTTCCTTGAACCCGCTCTAGGTCCCAGGTGCGGGCCAAGGCCAGCAGCGGCTCCATGTCCACTGGGTGACCGAGTATATACACTGGCAGCACCGCCTTAACCCGGCGGCCGGTGGCGCGTTCGACGGTTCCCCCCTGTGTCCGCTCGCAGCATCCGTCCAGGTAGGCGGCGACGCGATCCACGTCCATCTGCCAGGTGTCCGGCGCGGCGTCTACCAGCACCGGCTCAGCGCCCAGGTAGCGAATGGCGTTGACCGGGGCGATGAACGTCAGGTCGGAGACGAGCACCACGTCGCCAGGGCGAACACCCACGACCTGTAACGCCACATGCAAGGCGGCGGTGCCATTGACCGTAGCCACCGCGTGGTCGATACCGAGCCGTGCCGCAAACTCTGCCTCGAAACGATCGACGAAAGGTCCGGCGGACGACAGCCACTTGGACTCCAGGCAGTCCTTCACATAAGTCCATTCGTTGCCGGTCAGCACCGGCACTGACAGCGGGATCGTATGATCAGAGGGCAAAATCGCCTCTGCCGACCCGATCGCCGCGGTCGCGGAACCAGTTGATGGTCCGCTGAAGCCCATCCTCCAGCGATGTTGCCGGTCGCCAGCCGAGCAGATCGGCCGCCAGTGCATTGTCGGCCATAAGCCGATTCACCTCGCTGGCCTCCGGCCGATTACGCTCAGCCTCGGTTTCCAGCGCCACCTCGCGACCCATCAGGTCGCCGATCAACCGCGCCAAGTCGCCGATGGCGATTTCTCGCCCCGTTCCCAGGTTCACCGTACGGCCGATGGCAGCATTGGACTCCGCCGCCGCGATTAGGCCGTTTACGGTGTCGCCCACGTAGTTAAGGTCCCGAGTTGGATGCAGATGACCCAGCCGGACTCGGCTGCCGTCGAGGCACTGGGCAATGATCGTCGGGACTACTGCCCGCAGTGACTGGCGCGGGCCGTAGGTGTTGAACGGCCGCGCGGTGACCACCGGCAGCCCGAAGGAAAGATGGAATGCCTCTGCCATCTTATCGGCGGCGATCTTGCTGGCCGCGTATGGCGACTGCCCCTGCAGCGGATGCTCCTCGGTGATGGGCGCGAAGCGGGCCGTGCCGTAGACCTCGCTGGTGGACGTGTGAACCACCCTGCTCACCCCGTGATCCAGCGCCGCCTGCAGGACGTTCAAGGTCCCTTCGGCATTGGTTCTCAGGTACGACACCGGCGCCCGATAGGAATAGGGGATGGCGATCAACGCACCGAGATGGAATATCACCTCGGTGCCGGCGACGGCGGTGCGGACACTGTCGCGGTCGCTAAAATCACCGGCAATAATCTCCATGCTGCCCAAGCAGTCGGACGCATCCAGCCAACCGCGACGGCCCAGCGCGTTGTAGCGCACCATCGCCCGCACGCGGGCGCCGCACTCCACCAGGGCCTCGGCCAGGTGGCTGCCGATGAAACCGCCGGCGCCGGTGACCAGGACCGAACGGCCGCTCCAGCTCACGAATGCAGGACTCCGTTTTGGGCGTCCCGCTGCGCCTCGTCATAGTCGTCGTGGCGGCCCACGTCGCGCCAGTATTCGCGGATGGGGAAGCTGACAACGGTGCCGTCGGCGGCGACCACACGCTCGATGAGGTCGGTCATGTCCAGGCGGACGTTGCGCGGCACGTGGCGGCGGACGCTGGGCTCGATCAGGTAAACACCGGCGTTGACGAAAACGGTGTAGGTGGGTTTTTCGCGCACCGCTTGCACGTACACGCCGTCGCTGTCGATGACCCCGTAGGGTACGGTCATCTCGTGACGGCGCACGGCCACGGTTAGGTCGGCACCGTGGGCGCGGTGGAAGTCGTGCATGGCCTGGAAGTCGATGCCGGTGAGCACGTCGCCGTTGATGAGCAGGAGCGTCTCGTCGAAGTCGTCCAGGAGGCCGATAGCACCGGCCGTTCCCAGCGGCTCGTCCTCGTTCACGTAATTGAGCTCGACGCCGAAATCGCGACCGGTGCCGAAATAGTCGGTGATCTTCTCCGGCTGGAAATGGGTGGTAACGTTGACCTTGTGGATGCCGGCGGCACGCAGCCCGTCGATTACCCTTTCCATCAACGGCTTGTCGCCTATGGGCAGCATGGGCTTCGGCGTCTCGGCGGTGAGCGGACGCAACCGCTGGCCGCGTCCGCCGGCCATGATCATCGCCCGCAGTGGCTGTTCGTAGTCACGGGCGAGATCGCGCAGCAGCGCCAGGTCGACCACCCGACCGTCGGCGTCGAGCAGCGGGATCTGGCGGATCCCGGTTTCGTTCATCAGGTGCAGCAACGCCTCGTCCGAGGTGTCGGCGGGAGCGGTGAGCGGGTGTGTTTCTGTTGGCCGTGCCTGGCGGTCGACCAGCGCACGGGCGGGCTCCAGCATGCCGATACCGGCCAACATGCCACGTCGCACGTCGCCGTCGGTGATGGTGCCGATGCGGGCGACGGCATCGCGGATGGTGGCCGTAGGCGCCACCAACATGTCCTGCAGACTGCGGCAGAACCGGGGGTTTCCGTCGCTCATGGCCGTACTCCCGACGTTGGGCAACCAAGTGGCCGCGCCGGCACGCCAGCGACTACTCCGTTCGTCGGCACGTCGTACAGCACCACTGCCCCGGCGCCCACCAACGCATCATCTCCGACGACGACGCTCTCACGAGTCACGGCTCCGGCGCCGATGAATGCCCGCACGCCGATGCGCGCGCCGCCGGTAACGCAGGCATTGGGGGCGATACCGGCATGATCGCCGACGATACAGTCGTGCTCCACCACGGCGCCGGTGTTAACGATCGCGTTGACGCCGATCCGCGTGCCGGTGTTGATAACGGCGCCCGCCAACACGACGGCGCCCGGTCCTATCGCGACGTTGCGCCCGACCACCGCCCGGGGATGGATCACCGCCACCGGGTCCAGGCCGGCCGCACGGCCGAGGTCGAATAGCCGTGCCCGCGGGCCGGCGTCGGCGACACCGCCGAGGCCAATAACGAACCCGCTGATCCCCGAGGCTGCCATCTCGGCGATCCGGTCGTTGCCGCCCACCACTGGCACACCCAGGATATCGCCGCCCCAGCGCTCGGAATTCCGATCCAACACCGCGCGCGGCTCCGGCGCGCCGGCGGAGAGCATCGCGTCGATCACCACCGCGGCATGGCCGCCGCCGCCGAGGACGACGCAGGCAACCGGTGCGCTCATCTCTCGACCTCCCGCAGCAGCACGAAGGCTTCGGCCGCGGCGCAGCCGCAGGCCGCACCGCGTATGGCAGCCAGGGACCGCACGGCCTGCTCGCTGCGTGGAAACGGAAATGTTCCCATCTCGCCGTCATAGAGCGAAAGGATGCGCACTTTTTCATCCAGGTAGGTTTCGATATCGATGAACACCGTGGGCCGGAAGCCTTCGCCGCCCGCCGATAACGCGGCATCGGTTTCCGACAGCGTCTCATAGGCGAGGATTCGGCGAACAAAGGGCCGCCGGAACGTTTTCGCCGCCGCACCTACCGCGGCGGCTGTCACGCGGTGATCGGTGTGGGCGTCGCCGGGGAAGGGCAGCAATATCTCCTCCGGGCGGGCACTATCCATTGCGGCGGCCACGTTGCTCACGAGGTCACCCAGCGGAACCGTGTCCAGCCGCGTGGTCGGGAACGGCAGGCGGCGCACCGTCTCGAACGAATAGGCGGCGGCAACCGTCTCGATTTCACGCTCCCGCGCGTCGATGCGCGCCGGGTCGAAACCGGTTTCGGTGGTCATGGTGGTGACGATCAGCCAATGCAGTGCTGCCCCTTCGGCGCTACGGCGTAACAAGGTGCCGCCGCAACCGAGGGTCTCATCGTCCGGATGCGGAGCAATAATCAGGACCGAGGTCACAGCGCCGCGCCCGCCTCCAGCGGCGTGCGAATGCCATGGTCGGCAAGGACCACCGCACCGTCGCCGCACTTCACGGTAACCCGCAAACCATCGACGGCCAGCACACGCCCCGGTTCCAGATTGGCCGGCGCGCCGGCCACGAGTTCCACCTTCCAGACGGGATACTCGGTGTCGGCAACAACACAGGTGGCACCGGGATAGGGCGAGGTCAGCGCGCGGACCAGATTGCGGATCCCAGCGGCAGGCATTCGCCAGTCGATGACGCCATCGCGTCGTGTCCGCCGGCGCCACGCGTTGGCCCGCGCCGGGTTCTGAGGCGTGCGCGGCAGACGGCCGGCGGCGAGTTCGCCGCAAATCTCGTCGATCTGCGACTCCGCCACCGCGCCGAGTCGCGCATAGAGGCTGCCGGCATCGTCGTCGTCACCGATGGTTACTTCGCGCTGGGACACGATGTCGCCGCTGTCGGCGCCACGATCCATGACGAAGAACGTGGAACCGGTGCTGTCCAAGCCCAGCGCGAGCGCCCAGATGATCGGATGGCGGCCGCGGTTTGCCGGCAGCAGCGTCGGGTGATAGCCGATCACGCCGAGACGCGGTGTTTCCAGCACAGCTTCGCGGAGCAGGTGCGGCCAACCGATACAAAACGCCACGTCCACCGCCAAACCATGCAACCAGTCCGCCAGCCGCTCCTGGTCGTTGCCGTCCAGTTCCAGACACGCCAGACCGGCCTGCGCCGCCGTCGGTGCCAGTGATTGGAAATCGGCGTGCGACGGTGCCGCTCGAAGGGTGGCGACCCCTGCAACAGTGATCGACTCGCACACTGCAAGCCGCGCCAGCAGCCGCTCACTAAATGCAACGCTGCCGATGAATGCGGCGCGTGGACGTTGTTCAGCCGTCACGGCCAAGGTCCTGAAAAGTCTTCATCAAAATGCCATCCAATGGCACGGCCTTCAGGGTGTCCTTGATGCGCCGGCTGGCGTTGCCACGGCCATAGGGCGACTCACCGGCCTCAGCCTTGCCGCGGAATGCAGGATCGAGGGCGCGTTTAATTGCCGCCTCAATGGACTCGGTGGTGCCGGGACAGTCGATCACCGACGCAGCGCGTAGGCGTCCGCTCTGACGGTCACCGACGTTCACTGTCGGGACGCCCATCGCCGGCGCTTCGATCACGCCGCTCGATGAGTTGCCCACCACCACGTCGGCGACCCGCATGAGGCCCAGGTACAACACCTGGCCTAGCGATGCGCGGGCGATCGCCCGGTCTGGACGACGGTCGACGAAAGCCGTCAGCTGGCGGGCGACGACGGAGTGCTCTTGGTCCGGATTGACACCGGTGAATACCATCCGGGCATCGGGGAAACGATCAAGGGCACCCAGCAAAGCTTCGATCTCACGGCCGGTGGCGGCGGGATCCAATGTCACCGGATGATAGGTGACCAGGAATGTCGGCGCGGCCAAGGTGAAACTAAGACGGCGTTCGATCTCCTCGCGGTCCGGCAGCGGCGTGCGTGTCACGTGGTCCAATCCAGGGGCGCCGTGATCGTAGATGTGGACCGGGTCCTCCCCCATCTGCGCGATCCGGCGGGCGTAGGCTTCTGCCGCGGCGAAGTGCAGGTGCGCCATCTTGGTAATGCCGTGGCGGATGGCCTCGTCGGTCAATCCGCCGGTGGCCTCGCCGCCGTGCAGGTGGGCGATGGGCCGACGCAGCATCAGCGCCGCCGAGGCCGCCGCCAAGGTCTCGAACCGGTCGCCCAAAAGCACGATGACGTGGGGATCCAGCCTGTCGAACGCCTCGGCCAGACCCATCACGCCAAGCCCCAGGGATTTAGCCACCGCCGTCCCCGTATCGCCGGCCACCAGCATCTCTACCCGCGCGGCAATCGGGAACCCGTCGGCCTCGATTCGGTCCACGGTATGGCCGTGGACCGGAGACAGGTGGCTGCCGGTGGCTACCAGTTGCAGCGTCAGCTCCGGATCGTCGGCGATCTCGCGCAGGAGCCAATACAAATGACCGTAGTCGGCGCGACTTCCGGTTACGACGCAGATGCGCCTCACGTCAGCATGTGCGGCTCGAGGGGCGTCCCTGCGGCGATCGGCAGGCGCGTTTGCCGACCGATGACGGCATTCAATCGCGCCGGCGGCATGCCGGTGCCGGGTCGTTGGATGGAGATGTCGTCCGGTCCCAAAACCGCACCGGCGCCGATGTCGCGAATGGCGACGATGCTGCGGCGGACAACCCGGGCGATCTCCCGCTCGCTGGCCGCGGGTACCTTGCGGCCGTCGCCCAAGGCGGACTCCACCTCGCGGATGTCGCCAACCAGCCGGGCGAAATCCTCGGCGTCCAGGGAGGTACGATGATCGGGACCGGGCTGGTCGCGATCCAGCGTCAGATGCTTTTCCAGGACCCGAGCGCCTAAGGCCACGGCTGCCAAAGCCACCGCCTGGCCGGGGGTGTGATCGGAGAAACCGACCGGCACGCCGAACGCCGCCGTCATCGTGGCCATGGCGCGTAGATTGGCGTCCACCGGATCAGCGGGATAGGCGCTGACGCAATGCAGCAGCACGAGCGGCGGTGCTCCTTCCTGGCGCAGCACGTCCACCGCCGATGCGACCTCCGCCAGCACAGCCATGCCGGTGGAGAGGATCACCGGCAAGCCCTTGCTGGCCACGTACCGAAGAAACGGCAGATTGGTGAGCTCGCCGGAACCGATCTTGAACGCCGGCACGCTCAGGTCTGCTAACAGATCGGCGCTGACCTCATCGAACGGTGTCGAAAGAAACAGAATATCCCGCTCCCGGCAGTGATCGCGCAGGGCGGAGAAGGCCTCGGCCGGTAACTCCAGCCGCCGCAGCATGGCGAGCTGGCTCTCATCTTCGCCCGTTGTGGCCGCCTGGTATGGCGCCTTGGCGGCGGTCGGCGCGGCCAAGGCCTCGGCACGGAAAGTCTGGAACTTGATCGCATCGGCCCCGGCCTCGGCTGCGGCATCCACCAACCGTAGTGCCTCATCCACGCGGCCGTTGTGGATTGACTCCTGCTTCGGCGATCACCAGGCAGGGCTCATCGTGGCCGACCACGCGGTCGCCGATTTGAACGCGCGGCAAGGCGGCATTGGAGGCCGTGATTGGCACGGTCATTCTGCGGCGGCGGCGCGACGCGGTTGATGGGCGGTTACAAGTGTCGAGGGTTCGTCCTCGGTCAGGCCATGGTTGCGGCGCCATGTCTCCTCGTAGGCGTCGATTTGCCGATAATCAAAGTTGATCATCAACTCCCGCAGGCCCAGCAGTTCCACGGCGTTGAAGTTCTCGGAGATCACTGCGGTGATCTTGGTTGCGTCGCCAAGGTCGAGGATGAACCGCTCAAGGTCGCCGTTGTACTGGTCCTCGATCCGCTGGCGGTAGACGGTGAACCACTCAGAGCCAGGATAGGGCGTGGCGAAGAACGGCTTGACGATGATGCCCAACCGCTTCCATGCCAGCATGTTCTCGCGGATCGACTGGAAGTCCTCGTGCGGGAAGCCGATGATCTGATTGGGGATCGGTCGGATGCCGGCGTCCAGCGTCCAGAAAAAGCTGCGCAGGTTGGTTTCCGGCGTGGCGCCTTTGCCGATGGTCTTCATCACGTGCGGCGAGAACGACTCGTAGCCGTAGACCAGGTGAGAGCACCCCGCCGAGCGCATCTCCCTGAGGATCTCCCGGTTGCATAGGGTGGCGTGGCTGGTACCGGACCAGCGGACCCCGGTCCAGGTACCATCAGGATTATCGCGTGGCGCCAAGCCGCCCTCGTGCCACAGCCGACAGATCTCTTTCATCCAGGTTCGGCCGGAGTACTGGTCCATGGTCATCAGGTTCTCGTCGAGGAACCCGACGAAATCGATACCGAACCGCTCATGGGCGTAGCGCACCAGCCCGACCACGTATTCCGGGCTGTGGTAGCGGATCGAGCGGGTGTAGGCACCCGGCTGGTCGAAGGCCACGTTGACCTCGCCGTCAGCATCGGTCTCGTAACGCATGTCGCCGGCGATCCCCAGGTGGAAGCAGAACTTGCACACCAGCGAGCAGCCGTAGCTGGCGTTCACGTCGAGCCGCCGGCGAGTCAGCATGCCTTCTTCGGAGAACAGCACTTGGCTGTTGGGGAAGTACACCTCTTCCAGCGGGAACAGCTCCCAAGCCGGATAGGGCAGAGAATCCAGGTCGTGAATCAACGCCCGCGCCGGCGCCATGACCGGCGCGGGCGATGGTGCCGTCGATGCCGGTGAAGTCGCGCTCGCCGGCGTCCACCACCGCCAGGATCTCCGGGAAGGTGACGAACGCCTCGCCGACCACGCCCACGTCCACCTCCGGCAGCCAGGTCAGCATTTCCCGTGGCAGCGAGGTCAGGACGCCGCCGCCTAGTACGATGACCGACTTCGGGCAGACTTCGCGGGCGATTCCCACTGCCCGCTTGATGGAACCGTACGCCGTCGTGATGCCGCCCAGCGCGATGACGTCCCAGTCGTCGGCGGCGAACACTTGGCGCAGCACGTCCGCACCCTGGCGCCAGGCGTTTTCGTCGTACACCTGCACCAGGTGCCCGTCGCGTATGGCGATGGCGGCCAACAGCGCGATGCCATAGGGGACGTGACGCGGCACGTCCTCTTCACGGACGACGGGGTTGACGAACAGGACCTTGGCCATGGATTGCGCCTTTCGTTGCGCCGGTCAGGCGGTGTCGAGGAACGAGGCCAAGGGCATGAACCGGATCGGTTCGCCGAACAGAATGCCCCCCTCGGTACAATTGTAGGTGCCGCAGTCGGCGTCCGCCGCCATCTCCAGGAACACCTGCCGGTACCACATGTAGGCCGGGTCGGTGAAGAACCAAGCGTCCAGGTGCGGGTTGTGCACGCGGATGAACACCTGATCGAGGTTCTCCTCGCCTACCAGATCCACCGCCTCGTAATAGTACTGGGTGCTGCGGTACGGCGTACCGTCGTAATACGAGAAGTCCATCCCGGTCAGTGCGACGCGCGTCTTACCGAGTACCGCGTGGGCCATCATCCAGCAAGCGGCGCCAACGTTGCCGCCGGCATTCACCGCCGGCATGCCGTTAAGATCGATCAGCGCGCGGGTGACGCTGTCCGGCATCTCGGGGTCGTCGAGCATGGGGTTCCACCAGTAGACCTGCATTCCCGAATCGATGACCCGCTCCACCACCGCCTGCGAGGCCGAGGTAGACAGCGCGATCCGCATTTGGGCACCGTGGCGGTCCAACAGCGACAGAATCTCTCGGTTGGTCCGCATCTCGTCGGCGAAAGCGTCGTCCATGTCCTGCCGACGGTAGTAGTCGTCGCGGCCGAGCGCTTCTTCATCCAGCTTCGGGTCGCCGAACCAGCGAACGATGCGCGTGGCGTGGGGATCGAGGGTCACCACCAGATCCGGCACCACACCGTTGCGTAGACAGGTGTAGATCGCGCTATCCGTGGCGACGACAGCGCCGCGATAGCCGGAATCGCGGATCTGCGCCACCGGATCGCGGCGTTTTACACTGGGGCCGGCGGCAACGATGACGGCATGGTCGCCGTCGCCCAGGGCCGCGCCGCGCAATGCCGCAAGCGACCGCCCGCGATCGATCAGCGCCTGGTTGCGTTGGGCGTTCTGCAACGCCAAGTCGCCGATCCGGTCGCGGGTCATGCGTTCCATGCCAGCGACCAGCCGCCACCCAAGAGCGCCGGGCTCTCCGGTCATCGGTTTCGGGTCGTTGCGGTTCACTCAGCCTTGCCATCGCTGTCGGCGGTACCGGAGTCGGGTTCTTCCGGCCACAGGACCCTTTTCTTGGAGACGAAGGCGATACTGCCGCCCAACCGCTTCAGCGCTTCCCGCTCGAACTGGTCCTCCAGCGACTGAACGTCGCCGGTATCGACCTGCACGCCGCTTCGGGGGGTGAAATTGCCCTTCAGGACATCGGCCATGGTTGTTGCTCCTCTGCTTGATTGGGTCGGCGGACGGTCGCGCCGGAGATAAGGGCCTCGGCGACCACTAGGTCCACGGGCTCGTCGATATCCACCGACCGTTCGCGTGGCATGACGAAGCCCACGGTTTCCTCGGCATAGAACCGGCGCGTCTCGCGGAGCCAATTCACGTCGGCTACATAGACGGCGCCGTTGGGCATCCACGCCGGCGGTGTTTCCTGGCGTCTGGTGGCAATAGCGCCGCAATCCAGGAGCGGTTCCAGGCGACCACTATCGTCCATGGTGATCAGCCATGCCGGCGGCTTTGCGGGCGCCGTCACCGACACACAGGCCGGTGCGCCCGCTTCGTGGCATCTGCGCACCGCTCCGTCGATGTCCGCTCCCGTGCGCAACGGCGAGGTGGGCTGCAGAAGCACCACATAGCCGTCGTCCATATCAACGGCATCCACGGCATGCAGCACGGCATCCACGATCGGGCTTTCGTCAATGGCCAGCACGTCCGGTCGCACGAAAGGCACCTCGGCGCCGAGCCTCCGCGCCTCGGCGATGATCGCTGCGTCATCCGAGGAGACGATGGTGCGGTCCACAATGCCGCTGTCGCTGGCCGCCCGAAGCGTCCATTGGATCAGAGGCAGCCCACCTAGGGGCGCCAGGTTCTTTCCCGGAAATCCCTTCGACCCGCCACGTGCCGCCACCACGGCCACCACCGCACGCCCGTCGATCAAGACATACCCATCACGGTGATCCGATCGTCGACGGCCGATGCGGCCTCGTCGGCGGTCGGCGGAGATTTTCGCACCAGCCGGCGGAAGTCATCGTTGCCGGCGCAGAGGTTGTCGAAGGTGCCGTCATCGATGATCCGCCCGTCACGCAGGTAAAGCAGCCGGCCGCAGGCTTGCAGCGTGCTCAGGCGGTGAGCGATGACGACTATTGTGCGATTCCCTCCCATGCCGATCACTGCCCGGGTCACCGCCTCCTCGGTCTCGGCGTCGAGCGCCGACGTGGCCTCGTCCATCACCAGCACCTGGGGGTCATGGTAAACGGCGCGGGCGATGGCCAGGCGTTGCCGCTGGCCGCCCGAAAGGCGCACCGCGTTCTCGCCCAGCGGGGTGTCCAACCCCTCTGGCAAGGCGGCGACGAAAGCCTCAAGTTGTGCCAGCCGCAACGCCTGCCACACCGCGTCGTCCTCGATGTCGGAGTCCTCGATTCCGAAGGCAACGTTTCGGCGGATGGTGTCGTCGAGCAGGAAGGGTGCCTGCGGAACATAGCCGATGGTCCGCTGCCAGCGCGAGGCTGCTTCGCCCTCTATGGCGATTCCATCAACCAGAAGCTGGCCCGTTGTCGGCGGCAGCAGTCCCATGATCACATCGACGAACGTCGTCTTGCCGGCACCTGAAGCGCCCACCAGCCCGATTACCTCACCCCGGCGGATGACAAACGAACCATCGGTGAGAGCCGACTCTCCGGCGCCCGGATATCGGTAGCTGACGTTCTCGCCGACGATGACCTCGCCGAGCCCCAAGGGGGCCGCATCGTTACCGTGCTCAACCGGACGCCTAGGCAAAACGGCCATGTCGCGATGGAGGGTTTCGACCCCCGCTCGGCCATTGCTCATCAGGTTCCATGCCGTGGTCATGCGGTTAGCCGACGGCATCAGCCTGAATCCGGCGGCCGCGAACAACGCCAATACAGCCGTGACCGTGCCGGTATCCCGGTCGCTGCGCAACACCACCACGGCCACTGTCAGGATGCCGATCACCAGCATGGATTCGTAGAGGAACCGCGGCAATTGCATGGCCGCCTGCCGCAGGTGGTTGTTGCGGGCCAAGCTGTCGGCCCGGTGCCGGTAAGCCGCTACAAAGAAGTCATCGCGGCCCAAAACCTTGATCTCCTTGGCACCGCCGAAACCCTGTTGCAGTGCCCGGATGGTGTCGCCGAATAGCGCCACGTTTTCCCGTCCCCAGGCGACGAACCGGCGGTCCATCACGCGGTGAAGAAGGCCCGCGCCCACCGCCAGGATCGCCACCGCCAGCACCGATCCCAGGGGTTCAACGACAAACAGCAGGATGGCGATGGAGGCACCCACCACCAGTTCGATAACCAATTGCACGAAGCCGAGGACGAAGGCGCTGTAGGTCTGGAACACGACGTCGCGAACGGTGGCGATCATTTCGGCCGAGTTGCGCTGCACGTGCAGGATGTACGGTCCGTGCAGGAATCGACCCACCAGCCGTACCGACACCTCGGCGGCAATCCGCTGGAGGATGCCGAGTTGCAGGTAGGCGACGACGGCGCCAAGCGTGCTCTTGAAGACGAACAGCACCATCAATCCGATGCCGCAAACGATCAGGAAGGACACGTGATCGGCGGCGCCTACGGCGTCGCGCAGCCATGCCAGTGGTGCCATCGAATCCGCCAACGACGGTTCGTTGACCAGCTTGATGAACGGAAACACCAGTCCGATGCCCAGCACCTCTAATGCCGAGGCCAGCAGCACCAGAAGGGCGACGCCGGCCAGCCGCCACCGCGCGTCGCGATCCAGTATTTCGAAAGCTTGGCCGATGGTCTGGAACATCTGGAGCTATCGTTGTGACGGGCGGGATTCCGGCACGCTACCGCCATTCGGGTGAAGCGGCGGCTTCACTCGTGACAGTCCCGTGACCGCCGATGAGGGCGGGTCACGACGATGACGGCTGTCGCCTCAGGCGCAGCCGGACACCGCCTCGCGCGACACGCGTACCCGAACCGGGCGACCCATGATCGCCAGCAGGACGGTAACGCGGTCGTCATCATTCGGGCACTCGAACAAGCCGCTCAGGTCGGCGAGCGGCCCGTCCACCAATTGTACGGCATCCCCCCGTTGGAAGCCGGCCACGTCCATCGTGCGCACCAGGCCCTGCTCGTCCTGGCGGGCAAGGATTTCGTCGATGATCTCCTGCGGTACGGTCGCCGGCCGGTCACCGAAGGACACCAGATCGGCGACTCCGATGGTGGAGCGGATGGCCCGCCACGCCTGTACGTCGGGGTCAACGGCGACAAACAGATACCGTGGAAACAAAGGCGCCGGCCTCCACTCCAGCCGGCGGGCGTGACGCCAGCGCTTAAGGTATCGGGGCAAGAGGGTACGAAATCCCTGCCGTGCCAGATGTCGCGCCGCGGCGCCTTCGGTCCGCGCATGGGTATGGACGGCCCACCACTGGATCATCGTGCCCTCGCCGCGCTGCGCCGGCCCCGGGCTCGCGGCCGCGGTGACACATGCAGGAAGGCGGGCGCCAGCACCCGTTCCTGCGGCATGTTCCGGCAAGCGTCCTCATAAGCGCCCTGCGGATCTTCGAGGTCGCAGAGAACCACCGCATCTGCGTCCACCCCTTCGTCAATGACACCGCACAACTCGACGTCGGTGTCGAGCGCGCAGATGGCGACGATCTCCGCCAAGTCGCCATCACCCATCAGCGCCACCCGCCGCCAGCCTTGGCGTTCGCACGTGGCCAGCAGGCTCGCATACTCGGCGCGCGCGCGGCGGAACAGTTTGAACGACTGCGACAGGTACTCGGCCGTGAGGCGGCTCTTCTCGGCAAAGCCTTTCGGCGTCAGGTAGTAGGCATAACGCCGCGCCGGCGCCTGCGAGACCTTGACGAATCCCTTGTTCACCGCGCGCTTGAAATAGGTGTTGGCCAGTCCGACGGCGATGCCGAGATCGTTGGCCAGCCTGCGTTGCGTAACATTGCTGTCTTCTTCGATGGCGCTCAGGACGCCAAGGGCAATGACGGTGTCATTGCCGTCAGGCGTCGGCAGGTCGGTCTTGCTTGGCACCAGGGCGAGCCTGTTTGTTCATTTGTTGAACGCGGCGGTGGCACCTTAAGGCGTTCACACGATGAACGTCAAGGTCGTTCGAATGCACGCGGATACGGGTTGCTCGCTCAGCCGGACCCGGTTGCCTCGCGGCGCAATGCCCACTTGACCTGGGCGCCACCGCTCTCGACGGTGCCCGACACGACGATCTGACGCGTGCGCCGCGGCGTATGGCCGGAGCCGAAATAGATGCTGTCTTCGAGAGCCAGTGTCCCGCCGACGGCGAGAAACCGCCACCCGTCGCCACGCGGCAGGCGCAGCAGGACGGCGGAGCCGTCCTGAACCATCGACGCCTGGATCTGCGGATGCAGGTGGAACCGAACGGCGAATCCCCGACCAGCGGCGCCCTTGCTCTCGCAATCCAGGTCATCCTCGCCACGTACGTCCTCACCGGACGCCGCCACGAACATTCGCCGACGATGGATCAGGCCCAACCGCCGATAGCCGTCGTGCGAGCCGTCGAGCCACGAATCGCCATCGGCCTCGCGTCTCTCCACGTTCACCGTCGGCTGGGTATCGGCCAGGCGACCGTCCTCGGCCAATGCCACGGCGTTGGTGTCGTCGACCGTGAGCGTGGAATGAGCGGCGGTCGCCCGCAGCGCTTGCCGCCAGTTGCTGTCGTCCCCGGCGTGGGCGCCGCAGTTCACCACCAAGCGCTGGCGGCCGACGCTCATCTCGATGGCCAGCGGCGCCGCATGCGCGGTCGCTCCACGGGTCGCCGGTGGTGGACCGGCGTCGACAAGGATCGTCGTTCGACTGGCGGCCAGGCGCTGAAAACCGACATAAGGCGCCGATCCTGAGGGTTTGCCACGCACCGCCGCCTGAGCCAGCACCGCATCGATCAGCGACCGGTCGCCCTCGCTGCCGCCGTGCACCTGGAACAAGCCGCCGTCGCCTAGGCGGACTGCGCGGGTCATGAGCGCCATGCGCTCGATGGCCCCAGTCGCGGCGGTCGGTACGTCGACGCGGGCTCCTTGCAACATGGTCCGCACATCCAACAGGTCGCGAAGCACGTGCAGGTGAGCCTCCGGATTGCGGGCGACATGCCCACCGTCGGCCAGGATCTGGCGGTCGATCTCACGCGCCAGTGCCGTCAGAACTGCCTCCACACGCCCAATTCCAAGAGCCAACGCGGTGGCGATCTGGCCTTTCAGGGCCGCAAACACACCCGCGTCGCCGCCCGGTCGTGCCGCGATGCGGGCTAGGTGCCGGCTCTGCACCGCCACCGAGTCGAGCATCCGGCGCCGGAAGACATCGTCGGCACCGGTCATCACGAAATCGGCCGCCGCCAACCAGGCATAGATCCGCCGTCCCAACACGTCGGGCCGCCACGCCGGATCGCTCCACCGGCCGTTGGTGTCGATCCAGCCGCCGATCAACTCGCCGGCGCGTGTACGGGCGGCCTCGCTACCGTCGGCCTCGAGGCTGGCCAACCAACCGAAACCATGCAAGGCGACAGCTAGTGCGGCGCCGGGCGGCAGGCCTGACCACGGCACGTGGCCGAGGGGCCAGCGCCGCCCGCCGAACAGGAATTCGCCCTCCAGCAAAGCCGCGGCAACTTCGCCGTCGGTCGGCCAGCGGACCCAATCCAGGGGTTGTGTCGCGTGCGGGGTCCGTCCGCGGAGGCTCCACCGGTAGGGCGGCGACCGGAAAACCAGCGCCGCCAGTCCACGAACAACGCCGTCGGGCACCGCGGCGGCGGATCGCGTCATCGGCAGTGAAACGGACGGGCTGAGCATCCTACACGGACCCTCGTCGACATCGATGGCGAATACGGCGTACGAGAACGGAAGTGTCGGCGACAGAGCATGCTCTGATGGCGCTGGAGGTCAAGGCGCTGACGGCTGCGTTAGGTAACAGGTTCGCCTTAACCCCGCAAGGAGCCGCACCGTTCCAGCCGCGCCGCGTAAAAGCCGTCTATCCCGCCTTCGGCCGCCAGGTGGCACGGCAGAGTTCGCAGGTCCCCGTCCGTGGTCAGCAGTTCCTCCAAACCGCCCACCTCGGCGGCGTCGACAGGGCGCCGGCGAACGGCCGAGTCGGCGGCGAGGCGTGCCGCGATCACATCCGGTCCTTCCTCCGGTTCCAGCGAGCATACACAGTAGATCACGATGCCGCCGGGCCTCACCATCGCCACCGCCGCGTCAAGGAGCCGGGCCTGCTCGCGCTGCATCGCGGCGATGTCCTGCGGTTGCTTCAGCCAAGGCACGTCGGGATGGCGGCGAATGGTGCCGGTCGCGGAGCATGGCGCATCCAGCAGAACAGCGTCCGCCGGCTCCTCTGGTCGCCAGTCGCCGGCGTCGGCGACCACTAGGTCCGCTAACAACCCCAACCGCTGTAGGTTGGCCTCCACCCGTGCCAACCGCTCTGCCGAGCGATCGACGGCAATGACCGAAGCGCCCGCCGCGGCCAGTTGCGCGGTCTTGCCGCCCGGTGCCGCGCACAGGTCCACCACCCGCCGACCGTGCATCGGTCCCAGCAGTGCCGCGGGCAGGGCCGCGGCGGCATCCTGCACCCACCAGTCGCCGTTATCGTAGCCGGGCAGCGCGCTCACCGGGCCACCCAGTGGGATCCGCACACTGCCGGAGGGCAGCAACGACCCTCCAAGAGTTGCTGCTGTGGCCTCGGCGTCTGCTTTCGGCGTCAGGTCGAGAGGCGGCTCCTCCATATGCGCTTCGGCGATACGTCGGCATACGGCGGCCCCATATGCGCTGGTCCATCGCTCCCAAAGCCAGCCCGGAGTGTTGAGATACGCCGCATCCTGGCCTTCGGCCATGGCCGCACCTTCCCGCGCCAGACGCCGTAAGATGCCGTTGACCAACGCGGCATAGCCGGCCCAGCGTCGACGCCGGACCAGCTCGACGGCGGTGTCGACGGCAGCATGGGCCGGAGTGTGCAGAAAAACGAGCTGACAAGCGCCGAGCCGCAGCACGTCGATCACCGGTGCTGCCTTGTTCGGTAGCGGCCGGCTGAGGCAGCCTTCGATCAGTGCGTCGATCTGACCCAGCCGGCGGAGGGTGGTCGCGGTCAGGGTCCTGGCGAAGGCCCGGTCACGGTCGGCCAATCGGGGCAATCCCGTGTGCCGTTCGAGCGCCAGGTCCAGCGGCTGATGCCGCCGCAGCACCACCGACAGCAAGTCCAGGGCGACCCCGCGTGCGTCGGCGGCAGGGCGACGCTCCGCCGACAATGGCTTGTTCAGCCCCAGGGTCCCGCCGTGCCGGATTGCGCGGCCATGGCCCGCAGGCGACGCACCCGCTCGGCGGTCTTCGGATGCGTGGTGAACAGGCCGTCAACGGAGCGGGCATGCAGCGGGTTGACGATGAACATGTGCGCCGTCGCCGGGTTGTCCTTGGCCTCGCGATTGTCGATGCGCCGCGATGCCGCATCCAGCTTCTCCAGAGCCGACGCCACCCACAACGGCTGGCCACAGATCTCCGCGCCGCCTCGGTCGGCGGCGTACTCGCGGGTGCGCGAAATCGCCATCTGCACCAGCATCGCCGCCAGCGGCGACAGAATGACCACCAGCAGCGTGCCGACGAATCCCAGCGGACTGTTGCGGTTGCCGCCGAAGAACAAAGCGAAGTTGGCCAGCATGCTCAGCGCGCCGGCGATGGTGGCGGTCACCGTCATGATCAGTGTGTCGCGATTGCGCACATGGGCCAACTCGTGGGCCATTACCCCGGCGATCTCCTCGCGGCTCATCATCTGAAGCAGGCCGGTGGTGGCCGCGACGGCCGCGTTTTCCGGGTTGCGCCCGGTGGCAAAGGCGTTGGGCTGGGCGCTTTCGATCACGTAAACCTTGGGCATCGGCAAACCGGCCTGTTTGGCCAGATCACTTACCAAGCCATGGAACTCCGGCGCGGTCCGTGCGTCCACCTGACGCGCGCCGTACATGCGCAGCACCACCTTGTCGGAGTTCCAATAGGCGAAGACGTTGGTGCCAACGGCGAACGCCAGGGCGATCAGCATCCCGACTTCGCCGCCGATGAGGAACCCGACAACAAGGAACAACGCGGTCAGTCCGGCCAGCAGCAGACCCGTACGCCAAACACCCATAGCTGTGGAACGTCCTCTTCCGATTGGCGATCCGCGACCCGCCGGGTCCTTGGGGCGACCGCGGCAGGGGCTTATAGTTTAGTAGTCACCAGCCGGAGGACTCGCAAGGGTGCCGCCGCGTGCCGACTGGCGGGCGGACGAGCAGTCTGGTAGGAGTTCCATCATGACAGATGCCAAGGACGCCAAGAAAAACCGACCGACTGCTGACGCTGCACCCGAAGCGACCACGCCATCGTCGACCGGCGAAGCCGGAACCGCCCCAACGGAAGAAGTCGGAGGTCCGGAGGGCCCGGACCCCACGCGCTTCGGCGATTGGGAGCGCAAGGGCCGCTGCATCGATTTTTGACGAGTGCGTTCGGAGGACAGGCTGCGCCGCGCGACCGCACGTCATTGAGTCTGGCCGTGCCGATCGGCATAGCCGTTTGTGGGCAATAGCGGAATCGGGCGTGCGTGTCGGCTTCCGTGCAGGGGCGTAGGGTCCTATAGTGCGAGAACCATGAGCACCACACCGATGCAGGAAACCCGTCCCGTGCGTGCCGCGCGGACGTTCTTCCGGCGGTTCAATCGCGGCGACGTGTTGGCCCACCGGACACAGTTCACCGTTCTCATCGCCGATCTGGATGGCGACGACTCGGCCAAGTCGCGCACCCGTCAGGTTTCGCGGGCGCTTGGCGACCGACGCGGCATCGCCGTGCGCACGGATTTCGGGCCGTTGGCGATCAGCCAGACGGGCGACCCGGCGGAGAACCTCTGTGCCGTCCTGCGCGCCGGTCGTGGTGGCGTTCGCGCCGCCCACGGCGACGTCCTGATCTGGGGCCGTTTCGACGACGACGACGGCATGCTTCACCTCCAGGTGCTGTCGGCGGCTCAGGCGCCGCGCGGACCGGTGCGGTCGTTCCGAGCGGTGGGCGACAACCTCGTGCTGCCCGACGGTTTCGACAAGGGCTTTGCCGACGCATTGTTCGCCGTCGCCTTGGCGGGCATCGATCCGGCAACCGAAGAGCAGGCGCTGGCGTTGGCCGAACTGCTGCTGCCGGCCGCACAGGATCTGGCCGAAAAGCTCGAGGACTTGGCCAGGGGGCTTCCCCCCATCGCCGCCCACCGACTGCGGACGGCCTATGGCGTGGCGCTGGCGGCTGCCGGCGAGCATGCGCGGGACAATGAGGTGCTGAAACAGGCCGTCAGCGTGCTGCGGACGGAATCCGAAGCTATCGATCAGGCGACGATGCCGGAACTGTGGGCGATGACCCAGAACGCCTTGGCGCGGGTTCTCCGCATCTACGGCCAGCGCGAACAGCAGGACGAGCCGCTTGAGGAGGCGGTACGAGCCTGCGAAGCCGCGCAGCAGGTTTACACCACCTATCGATATCCGGTGCGCTGGGGCCTAGTGGAGAACAACCGAGCCGCAGCCCTTTGGTCTATCGGCGCCCGTAACGAAGGCACGAAGACGCTGCGCCTTTCTGTGGCCGCCTATCGCGCAGCCCTGGGCGAACTCACACGCGCGCGCCTGCCGGTGACCTGGGCGATGACCCAGAACAATCTCGGTGTGGCCCTGCGGACGCTGGGCCAGCGCGAATCGGGAACCGAACGATACCGCGAAGCGCTGGTCGCGCATGAATCGGCGCTGGAGGTTCTGACTCGGCGCCTGCTGCCGTTGCACTGGGCGTTGACCCAAACCCATATCGGACGGGCGCTGGAGTGCCTCGCCGGCCGCGGCGAGGGCAAGATGCGCATCGATGAGGCGGTGAACGCGTTTCGAGGCGCGTTGCAAATCTTCGATCGCGATCGTCTGCCCGTGGAGTGGGGGCGGACGCAAAACAGCCTCGGACTGGCGCTGATCGTTTGGGGCCGGGAAAGGGGCGATACGGCACGCGTCGAAGAGGCGGTCGCGGCATTTCGTGCGGCCCTTGAGGTGTTGCCCCGCGATGCCTTGCCGCGCGATTGGGCGCGGACTCACTACCATGTGGGCGAAGCATTGCACCTGCTCGCTGAGCACGAGGACGGTACCGCCAACGCCGAGCGTTCCGTCGAGGCCTTCCGTAGCGCGCTGGAGGTAACGGCGCGGCGGAATCTGCCGCTCGACTGGGCGAGGCTGCAAACCGAACTCGGCGCGGCGTTGACGCTACTCGGCAGCCGTGAGGAAGGCACCCGACACCTGGAAGAGGCGGTCAATGCCTATCGCGCGGCGCTGGAGGTCTATTCGCGGGACTACCTCCCCCTCCGCTGGGCGGCGACGCAGACCCAGTTGGGCGAGGCACTGTGGACGTTGGCCAAGCGCGAGGAGGGGACGGCGCGGCTGTTGCAGGCGGTGGCCGCCCATCGTGCGGCGCTGACACTGTTTTCACGCGATGGAACGCCGCGGGATTGGGCCGATACCCAGACCCGACTGGGCAACGCCTTGCGCACCCTGGGGGAACGCGAGGACGCCACCGAACACCTGGAACAGGCGGTCATCGCCTATCGTGCCGCGTTGACGGTCCGAACCCGCGATAGATGGCCGCAGTTGTGGGCGATGCTGCAAAACAATCTCGGCTTCGCATTGGAAGTCCTGGGCGAACGCGAGCACGGCACCGAACACCTGGAACAGGCGGTCAACGCCTATCGCGCGGCGCTGGAGGTTCGGTCGCGCGAAAAGCTGCCGCTGCAGTGGGCCCTCATCCAACGCAATTTGGGTACGGCCCTGTGGACGTGGGGCGAGCGGGCTCGCGATCGGAGCCGCCTCAACGAGGCGCTGTCCGCCTTCCGCACCGCCCTCAACATCTTCCAGCGCTCCGGCGCCGAACAGCACGTGGGCATTACCCGGCGCAACATCGCTCGCCTGGAACGGCTCGTCATCAGCGACTGAGTCAAAAAAAGAAGCGGGGCCCGAAGGCCCCGCCGCGTCGTGTCGCGTGCGATGGCAATCAGCGGTTCATCCGCTGGTCCACCAGATCGGTAACGACGCTGGGATCGGCCAGCGTCGATGTATCACCAAGGTTCGAATACTCGTTCTCGGCAATTTTGCGCAGGATGCGGCGCATGATCTTGCCGGAGCGAGTCTTCGGCAGGCCGGGCGCCCACTGAATCAGGTCGGGCGAGGCAATGGGACCGATCTCCGAACGCACCCACTGAACCAGTTCCTTGCGCAGGGTCTCCGTCGGTTCCTCGCCGGCGTTGAGGGTCACGTAGGCATAGATGCCCTGACCCTTGATCTCGTGCGGATAGCCGACCACCGCCGCTTCGGCCACCTTCGGGTGGGCGACCAGGGCGCTTTCCACCTCGGCCGTGCCCATGCGGTGACCCGAGACGTTGATCACGTCGTCCACCCGGCCGGTGATCCAGTAGTAGCCGTCGGCGTCGCGGCGGCAGCCGTCACCGGTGAAGTACTTGCCGGCGTAGGTGGAGAAATAGGTCTGCACGAACCGCTCGTGATCGCGGAACACGCTCCGCATCATGCCCGGCCAGGCATCGACGATGCACAGGTTACCCTCGCAGGCGCCTTCCTGGACGTTGCCGTCGGCGTCGACAATCTGCGGCTCCACACCGAAGAACGGCCGCGTGGCGGAACCGGGCTTCAATGCCGTAGCGCCGGGCAACGGGGTGATCAGGATGCCGCCCGTCTCGGTCTGCCACCAGGTATCAACGATGGGGCAGCGGCCGTCGCCGACCACGTTGTTGTACCAGTTCCACGCCTCGGGATTGATGGGCTCGCCCACCGTGCCGAGGATGCGCAGCGTGTTGCGGCTGGTCTTCTTGACCGGGCCGTCACCTTCGCGCATCAGCGCTCGGATCGCGGTCGGCGCGGTGTAGAAGACGGAGACGTTGTGCTTGTCCACCACCTGCCAAAACCGCGAGGCATCGGGGTAGTTGGGCACGCCCTCGAACATCAGCGAGATGGCACCGTTGGCCAGCGGCCCATAGACGATATAGCTGTGGCCGGTGACCCAACCCACGTCCGCGGTGCACCAGTAGACTTCGCCGTCCTTGTAGTCGAAGACGTACTGGTGGGTCATCGACGTGTAGACCATGTACCCGCCGGTGGTGTGCAGCACGCCCTTGGGTTTGCCGGTGGAACCGGACGTATAGAGGATGAACAGCGGATCCTCCGCGCTCATCTCCTCGGGCGGGCAGTCGGCCGATACGCCATCGGTGATGTCGTGGTACCAGACGTCGCGGCCCTCGACCCAGTTGATGTCCTGCCCCGTGTGCTTGACGACCACGACGGTCTTCACCGTCGGACAGCTCTCCAGAGCCGCGTCAGTATTGCCCTTAAACGGCACCGGCCGGCCGCCGCGCAGGCCCACGTCGGCGGTAATCACACAGTTGGAATCGCAGTCCTGGATACGGTTGGCCAGGGAATCCGGCGAGAACCCGCCGAACACCACCGAATGGATGGCGCCGATGCGTGCGCAGGCCAGCATCGCGATCGCCGCTTCGGGAATCATCGGCAGATAGATGGTGACGCGGTCGCCCTTGCTGACGCCCTGCGCCTTCAACGCGTTCGAGAACCGGCAGACCTGTTCGTGCAACTGGCGATAGGTGATCGCCTTGCTGTCCTTCGGGTCGTCGCCTTCCCACAGGATCGCCGTCTGGTCGCCGCGGGTGGCCAGATGGCGGTCCAGGCAGTTGGCGGACGCATTCAGCGTGCCGTCATAGAACCAGCGGATGTGCACGTCGGGCGCATTGAAATTGACATCCTTGACCTTGGTGAACGGCTTGATCCAGTCGATGCGCTTACCATGCTCGGCCCAGAACCCTTCCGAGTCCTCCACCGATTGCTTGTACAGGCTGAGATATTGGTCGTTGTTGATCCATGCCGACTTAGCAACGGCGTCGGGCACCGGATAGATCTGGTCGTCGGACATCAGTGGTCCCTTTCCTCCCCAGGAGTGCGAAGCTCGTGTCTCGGTTCGACCCTTACGGTCGAACGCCATTGGGCGCCTTCTCGACGCTGGCAAAAGACCGTGACGCCGGAAGGCCCCGCCCATTTCGTCGGACGGGTACAACCGGGTCGGATTATCTCAGAATTCGTTCCTGAAACAAGGGCCGCAGGCCGTCAGGCAGCGGTCGACGAGTCTGCGACGTGAACCTGGCCGTTGGTCAGGAATCCGGGTCAAAACCCCGGCGAAACCGGAGGTGGCCCGGCCAGCACGATGCGGTCGCCGTCGATGCGGATATCCACGGGGGTCAGGCTTTGCCGGGCGCACGGTCCGGTGATGCAGTAGCCGTCCTCGATGCGGAACAGCGCGCCGTGGTTGGCACAGAGGATATGAGCCCCGTCCCGCGTGAGGAACTGGCCCGGCCGGAAATCCAGCGGCGCGCCGATGTGCGGACAGCGGTTGACGTAGGCGAACAGCTGATCACCGCGGCGAATTACGAGCAAGCCGACGCGCCCCTCCTCGGTTTCGGCCACGAACCCCGCCGAGCCGCCGTCGACCACGTCGGCGAGCCGGCCGAGCACCGGGCCTTTCACTTCTGCAATCCGCCCATGGCGCAGATGATCTGCCAGCCGTCGTCGTCCAATGGCATCACCGACAGTCGCGACTGTCGCACCAACGCGATGTGCGCGAGCCGCGGCTCGGCCTTGATGTCCGCCAGAGTCACCGGCCGCGGCATGGGTGAAAGGGCGCGAAAGTCCACCATGCCGAACCGGCCGGAGGTGTCCGACGGGTCGGGATAGTAGGTCCGCGTTACTTCCAGAACGCCCATAACCCGCCGTTCGCCGCCGGAATGGTAGAACAGTGTCCGGTCGCCCACCTGCATGGCTTTCATGTTGTTGCACGCCTGGGCATTGCGCACGCCATCCCATTCGGCGACTTCGGCCTTTACGTGATCGTCCCAAGACCACGTCTCGGGTTCCGACTTGACCAGCCAATGGGCCATGGGTCAGCGCGCCGGGTCCGGCGGCAGAACCTTCTTCCATCGACGGGTGATCACGCTCTCGAACAGACCGGCCTTGGCATAGGGGTCGCCGGCAGCAAACGCATCGGCCGCGGCGCGGTCGGGCAGATCAAGGATCAAGACACTACCTTTCATCTGTGCGCCGTCGTCGGACTGCAGCGGCCCGGCGGCGAACACTTGGTCCTTGAACCCCGCCAGGTAGTCAAGGTGTGCGGCCCGGTTCTCTTGCCGCAAGGCTTCGTGGTCCGGTTTGTCGATGCAGATGATGGCGAAGTGCATGGTCTATGCCTCCCTCTCTCTATTTATGTGATGTGGGCCATTCATATGGTGTGCGCCGCCGTCAGGGCCTCCGCCCGGAACGGCCGCGCCAGCAGTTCGCCGATGGTGGCGTCGATATCGGCGCCGCCATTGACGATATCGTCCACCGCCGCGCAGATGGGCATGTCCACGCCCAAGCGGTCGGCCAGCACGCGGACCGATGCCGCCGTCGCAACGCCCTCGATTACCGATCGGCGACCGGCCAGGATATCCTCCACGACCCGTCCCTCGCCCAGCGCCACGCCAAGGGTGTAGTTGCGCGACTGCGGCGACGTGCCTGTCAGCACCAGGTCGCCCAGCCCCGACAGCCCCATCAAGGTCTCGGCCCTGGCGCCCTTGGCCGCGGCCAACCGCGCCATCTCCGCCAGCCCTCGGGTCAGCAGGGCGGCCCGGGCGTTGTCCCCCAGGTCGCGGCCGTGAACGATACCGCAGGCGATGCCCAGCACGTTCTTCACCGCGCCGCCAAGCTGGGCGCCGATCACGTCCGCGGTGGCATAGATGCGGAAGCCCGTCGAACCGAGCAGCTCCGGTATTTCGGCACGTAAGGCCGTGCTCACGGCGGCGAAAGTGACCGCCGTGGGCAATCCCCGCGCCGCCTCGGTGGCGAAGGTGGGGCCGGATAGCACGCCGATGGCGACATCCGATAGGATCGAGGCCACCACCTCGCTGGGCAGCATTCCGGTGTCTCGCTCGATGCCCTTGGCGCAGAGGATAGCCGGGGTTTCAGGCAACCAGTCTGCGGCAACGGCGGCGACGGCCGTTCGCAAATGCTGCGCCGGAACGGCTACCAGCACAACGTCGACGCCCAGCGCCTCGCCGGCGTCGGCGGTCGCGCGGATGCCGTCACCCAGGTCGACATCGGGCAGGAAGACAGGGTTGCGCCGTTGTTCGTTGATGGATGAAACGACCTCAGATTCCCGAGCCCACAGCACAACATCACGACCGGCGCGGCGGGCCAGCACCGCCAGCGCCGTGCCCCAGGCGCCGCCGCCTAGGACGCCGACGGTCGTCATCGGCCTGCCATCCCGGTGCACCCCGTCACGCCTTGACACCGGCGAAGGCCGCCGGCGGCGCGTCCGGGTCCAGCGGCCATCGCGGTCGCGGTGCGAAATCCAGGTCGTCACTCCAGCCCCGATCCAGGCGCTCCAGCGCCGCCCAGGCGATCATCGCCGCATTGTCGGTGCACAGTCGCTGGGGCGGCGCCACGAGGCGAAAGCCCTCATCTGCGGCGAGCTCGGCCAGCCGGCCACGAAGGTCGATGTTGGCGGCCACGCCACCGGCGATCACCAGGGTCGCCGGGCCGGGATGACGAAACCGGTAGATGGCCATCGCCCGCCTTGTTCGATCGACCACCGATGCACCTGCCGCCGCCTGAAACGAGGCGCAGATATCCGCCATGTCGCGCTCGGCGAGCGGCCCCGGCGGAAGTGCCTCGATGGTCTGGCGCACCGCGGTCTTCAGCCCCGAGAACGAGAAGTCGCATCCCGGCCGACCCACCATGGGCCGCGGCAGCGCGAACCGGGCCGCATCGTCGGCCGCTGCGGCGCGCGCCACCGCCGGCCCTCCGGGATAGCCGAGGCCGAGCATCTTGGCGGTCTTGTCGAAAGCCTCGCCCAGAGCGTCGTCGATGGTGGTTCCGATGCGGCGATAGCGGCCCAGGTCCTCGACGATGAGCAACTGACAGTGACCGCCGGAGACCAGTAGCAACAGGTAGGGGAAATCGATCCCGTCGGTCAGACGCGCGGTCAGCGCGTGACCCTCCAGGTGATTGACGGCAATGAACGGCTTGTCGTGGACCGCAGCGAGCGCCTTGGCGGTCATCACCCCGACAATGACCCCGCCGATCAGCCCCGGTCCGGCAGTAGCGGCCACGCCGTCCAGATCGGCGAAGGTCAGGCCGGAGTCGCCGATGGTCTCGGCGATCAGGCCATCCAGCACCTGAAGGTGGGCGCGGGCCGCAACCTCGGGGACCACGCCGCCGAAGGGCCGATGCTGATCGGCCTGCGAGCGCAAGCGCTCGCCGAGTACACAACGGTCGCTATCCACGATCGCTGCCGCCGTCTCGTCGCAACTGGTCTCGATCCCGAGGACAATCATCCGTCGTTCTGCCAAGAAAGCCCTTCCGCGGTTCCGGAGCGGCACTCTACTCTGGCGGTCTCACATCGGCCACCGTCCAGCCAAAGACGTGCACGGTTCCCATCTGATGACCCATGTCCGCCTCCGCATCGGCACCCGTGGCAGCACGCTGGCGTTGGCCCAGACGGACGAAACCCGACGTCGCTTGGCCGCCGCCCACGCCGAATTGGCAGCCGCCAACGCGATAGAAAGCGTGGTGATCCGCACCACCGGCGACAAGGTCCTCGACCGTCCGCTGGCCGAGGTGGGCGGCAAGGGCATGTTCACCAAGGAGATCGACGAGGCGCTGCTGTCCGAGGCTGTCGACGTGGCGGTACACTCGGTGAAGGACCTGCCGACACGCCTTCCCGACGGACTCGTCCTCGGCGCGGTCCTGCCGCGCGAAGACCCGCGCGATGTTCTGGTGTGGTCGACGGTGGGGGGCCTCGATGCCCTGCCGGCGGGCGCGACGATCGGTACCGTATCGCTGCGTCGCCAAGCACAGGTGCTGAATCGCCGGCCCGACATCCGGGTGGTGCCCATGCGCGGCAACGTGGGAACCCGACTGGCGAAGCTGCGGCCCGGACATATCGATGCCACGCTACTGGCACTGGCCGGTCTGCGGCGCCTGGGCCTGACGGAGGTGACGGCGACGGTGGTGGAGCCCGAGGAGATGCTGCCCGCGGTGGGACAGGGTGCCATCGGCATCGTCTGCCGCACCGGTGACGAGAAAACGCGGACATGGCTGGCGGCGCTCGATCATGGACCGTCGCACGCGCGGGTGAGGGCGGAGCGGGCGATGCTGGGCGTTCTGGACGGGTCGTGCCGGACGCCGATCGCCGGGCTCGCCGAGGCGGTTCCCGCGGGGCTGTGGTTGCGAGGACTCGTCGCCAGCCCCGACGGCATTCACGTCGTCACCGCCGACCGGGAAGGTTCAAGCGCCGATTCCGAGGCGATGGGCACGGACCTAGGGCACGAACTGCGCCGTCGCGCCGGCCCAAACCTCCTCTCCTTCCAGGGATGACGGCCCGCCGAAGGCCGGCCGTTTGGATCACGCGTCCGGATGAGGACGCGAGGCCACTAGCCGCCGCCCTGGAGGCGCAGGGAATAGAGCCGCGGATTGCGCCCTTGATGTCCATCCGATTCGTCGCCGGTCCGCCTCTGGATCTGTCCGGCGTGCAGGCGATCGCGGCCACCAGCGCCAATGGCGTGCGTGCCCTGACATCACGGTGTGCACGGCGGGATATCGCCCTATTCGCGGTGGGCGACGCTACGGCGCAGGCGGCGCGAGCGGCCGGATTCACCGCGGTAGAAAGCGCCTCGGGCGACGTCGCCGCGCTGGCTGAACTGATCGGCCGCCGAGTCGATCAGGGCGGCGGACCAGTTCTTCATGTGGCGGCCTCGGTGCTCGCGGGCGACTTGGCAGGCGTTCTTCAGGGGATGGGAATCCGCTATCGGCGGGAAGTTCTGTACGAGGCGGAAACCGCCTCCCGGTTGCCGGACGACGCGAATCGGTGGTTCACAAACGGAAACCTCGACGGCGTCGCCGTGTTCTCGCCGCGCACCGCGGCGACCTTGAGCAAGCTGATCGTGGAGGCCGGCCTGAGCCACCGATGCGCCGACGTGGTCGCCTGCTGCCTCAGCCGTGCGGTGGCGGATGGGCTGGCCTCGCTGCCGTGGCGGAGCCTGGCGGTGGCGCCGCACCCCGTGCAGGCGGCGATGATCAAAGCCATTGCCGCCGCCGTGGCGCCGACCGAATAGACGCAAATATTGTGGGATTTTGTCTCCCCCCCCAGGGGAGTCCCTGTTAGTCTTGCGGCCGACCCGTCGGCATAAGGGCCTGAAGGCACGAGGGGAGGGGGATGGTCGACGACCGGAAACAAGATCCGAAAAAAGATGAGAATGCCGACCCTGAGTCGGCCAAGCCGGACAAAGCGGAGGCCGGTGGGGCGAAGCGGTCCGGAAAGGGGGGATCGGTTCCGGAGTCGGGGCCGGCGTCGGAAACGAAGCCTGAAGGCGCCCCTGAAGGTCCTATGGCGAAGGATGCCAAGGGTCCTGCGACCGCTGGGGATGCTGGCGGCGTGACCGGTGCGGCCGGCGCTCCAGATTCAAGCAAGACCGAACCAGCTAAGGCCGACCCGATCAAGCCCGACTCGACGAAGCCTGAACCGACCAAGGCGGATGCGAAAGGCGCCGGCGCGGCCCCGGTGTCCGCCCCGAAGCCGGCTTCGACCGCGCAACCCGCAGGCAAGCCGGCAACCAAGAAAGGCGGCCGGGTCGGCGCGGCCCTATGGACCTTGGTGGTGGTCCTGGTGGTCGCCGTCGGCGGCTATTTCACCTATCCGTATTGGCAGCCGGTGGCGCAGCCGTACATCGACGAGTACATCCCCGAGTGGGCCAAGCCGCGAACCGACGAACGTTTCGCCGCTTTCGAGCAGCGGATGTCCTCCATCGACGACTTAGAGCAGCGGATGTCCTCCATCGACGACTTAGAGCAGCGGATGTCGGCCATCAACGACTTGGAGCAGCGGATCGAAGCGGTGGAGGCCGTTGACGATCGCCTGCGCTCCGTAGAGGCGCTGGCCGAGGAGCACGAACGGCTTTCCGGGCAGGTCCAGGCCCTCGTAGATCGCGTCGAAACCCTTGAGCAGGCGATTGCATCGGTCCGCCAGACGGCGGAAGCGGTGCTAACGGATGCCGGTGCCGCGGGCGCCGCGGGTACTGCGGGCGCGACGGACGCCGAGGTGCAGGCGTTGAGCGCCCGACTGGAGCGCCTGGAACAGCAGGCGACATCGCTGGCGGCGCTGGATACGCGGTTGGCGGAGGTTGAGACGACCGTACGCACGCCGGTGGACATGGGGCCGGTCAGTGAATCTGCCGCCGTCCTGGCGGTCGGCCAGCTGCGCGAAGCGGCGCGGGGGTCCGGCGCGTTTGTGGCCGAGCTGGACTCCGTCCGCGCGGCAGTGGTCGATGACGCCGAAGCGGCCGACGCTCTGGCAGCCCTCGAGCCTCTCGCCAGCAGTGGCGTGCCCACAGTCGCCGACCTGCGCGCCGATTTTGGCGCCGCCGCAAGTGCCGTGGTTCGCGCTGAGACACAGCTTGCCGGCGACGGTTGGGTGGATCGCGCGGTCAATCGGCTGACGTCGTTGGTCACCATTCGCCGCACCGGCGATGCGGCGATCACCGCCGACGGCAGCGAAGCCGCCGTGGCCCGCGCCGAGGACCACCTGCAGGCGGGTGACCTGGCGGCAGCCGTCGACGCTGCGGGTCGATTGGAAGGTCCGGCGGCGGAAGCGGCCGCCGGCTGGATCGCACAAGCGCGTAGCCGGCTGGCGGTGGACCGCGCGGTCGGGCAATTGCATCGTCGGGCGGTAGCGCGCCTGGCGGCCGCGACGGCCGAGTAGACTCCAATGATCCGGTGGCTGTTGATCCTCATCGTCCTCGGCGTGTTCGCTGCCGTGGCCGGTTGGCTCGCCGAGAATCCTGGCTCCATCTCCTTGCAATGGCAGGGATATCGGATCGATACGTCGGCAGCGGTCCTGGCCGTCGTGGTGATCGTCGTTGCTGCCGTCGTCGCCGTGCTCTATCGGGTCTGGGGCTCGGTTACCCGCGCGCCACGAATCCTAAAGCGGTCGCGGGACAATCGCCGGCGGGTCCGGGGCTATGAAGCGCTGAGTCGCGGCATGGTGGCGATCGCCGCCGGCGATCCGGAAAATGCTAGGCGCTATGCGGAACGGGCGTCCGGCCTGCTGGGGGATCAACCGCTCAGCAGTCTGCTATCGGCGCAGGCCGCGCAACTCGGCGGCGACGACAAGGCTGCCGAGGCGTTCTTCCGCTCCATGCTGGACCGGCGCGACACGGAATTCCTGGGCGTCCGCGGCCTGCTGAATCAGGCGATGAAACGCGAGGACTGGACCGAGGCGCTGCGCTGGGCGCGGCGAGCCTATCGCTTGAGTCCCAAGAGCGAATGGGTGGTCGCCAGCCTCTACGAGCTGCAGCGCCGTACCGGGCAATGGGCAGACGCCCAGACCACCCTGGATGAAAACGTCCGCAAACGGTTGATCGCGCCTGAAGAGGCCAAGCACCAACGCGCCGAGATGCTGCTGCGGATGAGCGAGGAAGGCTCCGGCACGGAGGCCCTGAAGCTGGCGAAGCGGGCGTATCAGGCCGATCCGTCGTCGGCGGAAACGGCGATCCGTTACGCATCGCTGCTGGTGGCCGAGGGAAAGCACCGCAAGGCGTCGTCGGTGATCGAGACCGCTTGGGCCCGCAAGCCCGATCCCACGCTTGCCGAAGCCTACTGGACGGCCCGGCGGGTCCAGGACGCCCTGCAAAGGGTGCAGGCGGCGCAACGGCTGGCGCGCAGCAATCCCGACCACCTGGAAAGCCGCATTGCCATCGCCGTTGCGGCTTTGGAGGCCCATGCGTGGAGCGAGGCCCGCAGCAGCCTGGAACCCATCGCCGGCGACGACGCGTCGCCGCGGGTGTGCCGGCTGATGGCCGAACTGGAAGAAGCCGAACATGGCGACATCGCGCGCTCGAGGGCATGGCTGAAGCGGGCGGTGGCTGATGAGCACGGCCCGCATATGTCCTCTGTGCTGCCGGCCGGAGCAGAGTAGCCGCCCACCCGCGCCACCGTGCATCGGGCCCGTCTTCGCTTGGGGCCCTTCCTTCGGCCCTTTTCCTTCGTGGGGATCGGCGAATCATAGGTACTGGCGAAATGGGGGCGATGCAGCCATAGTATCGCCCGCCTGCCGCAGTAGCTCAGCTGGTAGAGCAACGCATTCGTAATGCGTGGGTCGGGGGTTCGAGTCCCTCCTGCGGCACCACCGCCCAAACCGGACGTTAACGCTTTCGCTTGTATCGTCCCCGGCGGCGCCCCGCGCCGGCATCTGCCGGTGAGTCGTCGGCCGGCGCCACGGCCAGCGCCATGGATCGACAACGATGCAACAGGTTTTCGACGCCGCTCCCGTGATGCCGATTCCCGGCGTGCCGCGCAACCAACCGGCGGCGGCCGTCGAGGTGAGCCTCGTTGTTCCCATGTACAACGAGCTGGAATCGGCGGGTGTCTTCTTCGAAAAAGTGGTGCCGATCATGGCGTCGGTCACCAAGGATTTCGAAATCATCTGCGTCAACGACGGCAGCACCGACGGCACGCTTGAGCTGCTCAGGGAATGGCGAGACAGGGAGCCGCGCATCCGGGTGGTCGACCTGTCGCGGAACTTCGGCAAGGAACCGGCGCTGACGGCCGGCATCGACCATGCCCGGGGCCACGCCGTCATCCCCATCGACGCCGACCTCCAAGACCCTCCGGAGATGATTCCGGAGATGGTGGACAAATGGCGCGAGGGTTATGACATGGTCCTCGCCCTGCGCAGCGACCGCGAATCCGACAGCTGGGTCAAGCGAACCACGGCCCGCATGTTCTATCGGCTGATGGGCGGCATCGCCGAAGTCCCAATCCCGGAGAACGTGGGCGACTTCCGCCTCATGGACCGGCGTGTCGTAGAGGCCCTGGCGCGGATGCCCGAACGCACCCGGTTCATGAAGGGGCTGTTCGCGTGGTTGGGATTCCGTCAGGCGGTCATCCCCTATGCCCGTCAGCCGGGCAGCGCCGGAACGTCAAAATGGCGGTACTGGCGCTTGTGGAACTTCGCCATCGAAGGCATCGCCTCCTTCACCACGTGGCCGCTGCGGGTGTGGACCTACCTGGGCTTCGGCTGCTCCATCTTCGCCATGGGGTATCTGATCATGCTGATCATCAAGACCCTGATCATCGGCTCCGACGTGCCCGGCTATGCCTCGCTGCTGTCAGTGATCCTGTTCTTCAACGGACTGACCATGATCGGCCTGGGCATCATCGGCGAATACTTGGGCCGGGTGTTCCTGGAGGTGAAACGGCGGCCCCTATACCTGGTGCGCGAAGCCATTGGTTTCGAGCCGCCGAAGTCAGTGATGCAGGACGCGGCGTTAACGGGTGGCGCCTCAGCCGAACGGCTCGGTTAGCCTGCGACCGGGAAGACGATCGGCATGGGACATTCGGCGCTGCGTCTTTCGGACGGCTTGGCCCTAGTTGGTCAGGTCGCGAGGTTCGGGGTCGTCGGACTGCTGGCGACAGGTACCCATGTGGGTGCCTTCGTGCTGTTCATCGAGTTGGCCGGCCTGTCACCCATGGCCGCCAATGTGGGCGCCTTTGTGGTTGCGCTCGGCGTTTCCTTCGTCGGTCACCACTATTGGACCTTTGCCGAGGGCCGCAACGGCCGTGCCGCCGACCGCGCCGCACTGCGATTTGCCGTGGTGGCCTTGTTCGGCTTCGGGCTCAATGCGCTTGCCGTTCATGTGATTACCGGGATTCTGGCTGCGCCTTACGGTTACGCCGCGGCGTTCATGGCCGTGGTGACGCCAGCGAGCACGTTCCTTCTGAGCAAACTGTGGGCGTTCGCCGACCCGAAGGCCGTCGGCGCAGTCGCCGCGCCGGAGATCGGCCGCTGGGCGTGGCTGGTGCCGGTGGTGATCGTTGCGGTTGGTGGGGCATTGCGGCTGGCGGCGATCGATGCCGATCTGCCGTTCCGCTACAACCCCGATGAATCGATCTTCTCTGGCGCCGCCGCCCGTATCCTCGCCAACCAGGATCTCAATCCCCACTGGTTCGGTGGCCCGGCCCATTTTACGATCTATCTGCTTGCTGCCTGCTACGGTCTCTACATCGTTGGCGGTGTGCTGGTCGGGCATTTCACCGAACTTGCGGCTGCGGCGGCGGAGTACCACTACGATCCCGCAAACTTCTATCGTATCGGCCGGGCATCGATCGTCGTCTTCTCCATCGCCAATGTGGCTCTCGTTTATCGCCTGGCGCGAATGGTCAGCGGCATCCCGGCGGCGGCGCTGGCGAGCGTGCTGGCGGCGGTCAGCCCGTTGCTGGTTCAGTATGCGTTCTGGATTCGACCCGATAATCAGCTGACGTTCTTTCTGTCGTTGGGTTGCCTGTTCGCCGCCGGCATCGTCGCCCGCGGGCGGACCCGCGACTATGTGGCTGCGGGTGTCTGCCTGGGCCTCGCCGTGGCCTGCAAGTATCCAGGCGTGGTGTTCGCCGCCGCAATCGCCGCCGCCCACGCCCTTCGCGGACGCGACGCATGGTGGGCTGACATAACGAAGATGGCGTTTGCGGCCCTGGCTAGCGTTGTTGCGGCGTTCGCCGCTGCGCCATTCCTGTTCCTGGATTTTGCATCGGTGCTGAAGGACGTGACCTACGAGGCGCGCTCCCATCACCTGGGCGCGACGTCCGAAGGGTTCCTGTCAGCGCTCGCCTGGTACATCACCGAGCCGCTGCGCGATAACCTCGGGACTCTGGGCCTGGGCCTTGCCGCCGTCGGCGCATGGTGTGCGGCCATCCGGCCAGCGTGGCGCCCCGCCTTGGTGGTGGTGGCGCTGGTGGCTGTCTACACGGTGTTCATCGCTAGCCTGTCGCTGCAATGGGAACGTTGGATTCTGCCGGTGATCCCGCTGGCCTGCGTGCTCGTCGCCCTCGGCGTCGAAAGCCTCCTCAGCGCTGCAGGCCGGCTGACCCCGGTGAAGTCGGCAGTGGCTGCGGTCTTGGTGGGCGCGGCCGTCGCGGTTCCCGTGAGCTGGCGGATGGTCGACGGGTTGTATCTACAGCTCGGCGAAGATACCCGCACGGTATCCCACGAGTGGATCGTGGCCAACGTGCCGATGGGCAGCCGCATCCTCGCCGAACGCTATGTGGCACAGTTGCCCGGCGATCGTTATGAGGTCTTCGACGTAAATTCCGACGGCAAGATTGAGCCGCTACCACAGGGAGAGCGCTATCTCGAACCGCGGCGGGCTATCGGACATCTGCGGAACGTCGAGGATGTCGATCGGATGGAAATCGAATTCGTTGTGCTGGCAAATGACTACGAACGCCTGCGTGCCGTATCGGGGACCAACGCAACTTTGTATGCCGACAAGATCGCCACCTATGAGAATCTCTTTGAGAAAATCGAGCTAATCCACACGGTGGAACCCATCCCCGGCCGCCGTGGCGGACCACCCAATCGCATCTACCGTGTGCGCCGCGACTGATATCCGATCCCGTATGACCAATCCGTGCGCTAAGCGGGTCTAGCCGTTTCGTCGCAACCGTTGTCGTCCGCCTCGGCGCGCGCTTCCAGTGCCTGACGCACCGCGGTAAAGGCGTCCTCGATGGAGCGGACCCAATCCTGAGCATCGCCCAGATCGCCTTCCTTGGCCTTGACCTCAAGCGTACGCACCATTTTCGCCATGACGTTGGCGCCCATGTTTGCGGTGCTTGATTTCAGCATGTGGGCTATCTCGCGGACCTGTCCGGCATCACCAGTCTCCACCGCGGCGCGAATGGCGGCGATCCGAACATCGGTATCGGCCAAATAGATCCGGATCAGTTCGCCGATCTTGGCGGCCGCATCAGCCCCGAGCATGGCTTCGAGTTGGTTCAGCATTTCCGGATCAACCGCACCGGCGTTTGGTTCGGCAGCGGCCGGATCCGGCCGCACCTCGGTTGACGGTGATTCCGGTGTCCCCGTGTCGGGTCCCTCGATCTCCGCGCCGGCTTGCCGCGCGGTGGGATCCTGCGGCGCTTGCGTCTGCCGTTCGATGGCAGTCCGCAGGTCGTCGGCGGCGAACGGCTTGGAGACGTAATCGTCCATGCCGGCCGCCAAGCACCGTTCGCGATCGCCCTGCATGGCGTTCGCCGTCATCGCAATGATCGGCACCGCGGATGCCGGCGGCGGCAGGGCGCGGATCGCCTCGGTGGCGCTTAGCCCATCCATCTCCGGCATCTGCATGTCCATGAACACTAGGTCGTAGGGCAGCAGGCGTGTGGCTTCGACGGCTTCGGTCCCGTTGGAGGCGATGTCCACCCGATGGCCAAGCCGTTGCAGGTATCCTTGCGCCACCCGCTGGTTCACGGGATTGTCTTCGGCCACCAGAATCCGGAGCCGGCTGGCCGTTGAAACGCGGTCGCTGGCAATTCCGCTCTCGTCTTGTTGCAGATCCAGAGCGGCAACCAACCGGTCCAATAGCAATTTCTCACGGACCGGGCGCGGCAACACGGCGTCCACCCGCGCGCTTTCCAGCATCGCGTGCTCGCTCGCCGGCAGCGTCGGACCGCAGGCGAAGATCGGCCGGTCGCCGAAAGCCACGTTGTCGCGAAGCCACCGGGCCGCATGGGCGGCGTTCGACCCGTTCTCCAAATCGATGATCGCGGCGTCGAAACGCGCCTCACCCTCGACCGAGGCCGGTTGGATCGAGTCTTCTGTGGCGCGAAACGCCTCTTCGAGACCCTGCTCGCCGACCGCCGATACCACCTCGAGTCCCCACGAGGCGAGACGTGGCGCGAGGCAGGATCGGCCTTCCTCGGTGGTGTCGAGCACCAGCAGTCGGCGCCCCTTCATGGCGGCGATCAGCGCGGCCCTCTCCTTCGACACATTCTCCGCGCCGACTATCGTCAGCGGGACTTCGAACCAGAACCGGCTGCCGCGTCCGACTTCGCTGTCGGCGCCGATACGGCCCTCCATTAGGTCCACCAGACGTCGACAGATCGTAAGGCCAAGCCCCGTGCCACCGTACTTTCGGACGATGGACCCGTCGGCCTGCGAGAACGGCTCGAACAGGCTTGATAGTCGATGCTCGGGGATTCCTTCGCCGGTATCGGCAACTTCCATGCGAACCATCGCCGTCTTGCCGCCGTCGCATCCGGCCGCGGCGTCGTTCGCGTCAACGGTGACGTCGATGACGACCTGGCCGCGCTCGGTGAACTTCAGGGCATTGCCAACCAGGTTCATCAGCACCTGTCGCAACCGTCCGGGATCGCCCTCGAAGAAGCGGTGAGCGGCGACGGACGGCCACCAGGCGAGTTCGATGCCTTTGGCCTGGGCCTTCGGCGCCAACAGATCCACGACGCTGTCCACCACCTCCGGCAGCTCGAAAGGAATCCGTTCGAGGTCCATCCTCCCGGCTTCCATCTTCGAGAAATCGAGGACGTCGTTGACGATGGTCAGCAGGTTCTCGGCCGACTCGCGAATGGCGTCGGCATAATGGTGTTGTTCGGCGGTCATCGTGGAATCGAGTAGCAGCCCGGCCATACCGATCACCCCGTTCATCGGCGTGCGGATCTCATGGCTCATGGTGGTGAGGAACTCGGACTTGGCTCGATCGCCCGCTTCGGCACGTTCCTTGGCGTCGCGCAACGCGTGTTCTGCCTGCTTCAGCGCGGTGACATCCGTGCGAATGCCGGCGACACCACCCTCGGTTGTTCGCCTTTCCACCGACTGGAGCCATCGTCCGTCATTCAGGTGCTGCAGGAACGGCGTCCCGTCGGCGGCGGCGTGGACGGCCAGCCTTTGCTCGGCCCACACCCGCGCCTCGGCCAGCGTGTAGTCAAAGACGTCGCGCGACACCGCGCCTTCCACGATTGTTGCGAACGGCGTTCCGGGGACCGTCAGGTCGGCAATCGAAGGGTAATAAGAACGATACTGCTCGTTGGCCAGCACCAATCGGTCCTCGGAATCGTACAGGGCGAAGCCATCGGCGAGGCTGTTGATGGCGGTGAACAACCGTTCTTCGGTGACCTTGAGTTTTTCCTGTGCGTACACGTGATCGGTGATATCGGTACCTGTTCCCCGATAACCGAGGAAAATGCCTGCCTCGTCGTGCAAGGGTGTTCCGCTGACCCGGATGTGACGGCGATCGCCATTCGGGTGCGGGAGAAGGTAGACGAAATCACGGAACGGCCGATGAGCCTCAAGGTCTTCGATGTGGGCGCGGACGGTGGGATCGTTGACGTCGGCGGAGGACTCCAGGATCTCGATGCGGCTGCTGCCGATGAGGTCGGCGGGGTCGAAGCCGACTGCTGCCTCGAAACGCCCGAAGAACCGGGTCCACTTCAGGTCCGGCCCGGTTTCCCAGAACCAGTCGGACGAAATCTCGGCGTAGTCGCGGAATGTCCGTTCGCTATCTTCCAGCGCGCGTCGCGTCGCGTTGCGTTCGGTAACGTCGAACACCACGCCCACCACGCCCGCCGGCTGCTCCGGACCGATGGGCAGGTCTGCAATGGTCATTAGCACGTCGCGGATTTCGCCGGCGGAATTCAGAATGGCGCACTCGCGTGAGCGTACGCCGTTCGCATCGGTCTGCCAGTCGAAGCAAGTGGTCAGACATCTTGCCATCGGCCCCTTGTACCGCCGGCCGATCAGGGTGCTCCGATTCAGTCCTGTAAACGCTTCGAACGCGGCATTACAGCCGAGCAGGCGACCATCCGCATCACGATAGAAGATCGGCGCCGGTACGGCGTCTACCAATACCTGCTGGAAGCGAAGTTGGGCGGCGTGAGCGTTCTTGGCATTCATCAAGACACGGCGCGTTTCCTGCTGCTCCTTGCCGATCCTGGCGATGTGATCGGCCATGTGCTGAAGCTCGCGAACGCCGGTCACCGGCGCTGTCGTATCGAATCGGCCGTTGGCGATGTCCTGGCCAAGACCTCGATCTGCAGCAGTGGCTCGGCGAGGTCCCGCGTCATGCGGCGGGCGCGCGAGTAGAGAAAGGCAAAGAATAGGCTGTAGACGACGATCAGCCCGAGTATCAGCAGACCGGTCCACTTGTTGAATCGGTCTTGCAGGGCCTCGGCTGGCCCGTGGAGGTTCTCGTCAGGGACAAGAACCAGCAACCGCCAACCGGTCTCCGGGATCGTCGCCCAGGCGCCGAAGTGTTCCCCGTGGAAACGAAAGTGACCCACGCCGGAGGTGCCGGATTTCAACATCGCAGCGAGGTTCTGGACGTTGTCTTGCCGATCACGACCACCGACGTCCAACGGCTCGGGATGCTCGTGGCCCGCACCAGCTTGGGGGTGATTGGCCGTGGGCTGCCGCAGCCAGTCCCGTTCGCGGTCGGCCGGCATCGCTAGGACCGTGCCGGTCTCGTCGAACAGCACGCCGTAGCCGCCCCAAGGGGTATCCATATCCAGCACGTCGGCGACTAGGTTTTCAATGTCCACGTCCATTCCGACCACGGCTTCCAATCGATCGCCCCGATAGACCGGGGCGAGGGCGGTCATCGTCCAGCCTCTCCCGGCGGGGCCCGCACGGACGTCGGTCAAGACCACGGACCTAGAGCGGGTTCAAGGAACACGGAATCGGTGGGAAGGGGATTCCCAAAGGGCGTGACACATGATTCTGTATCCCGAGGCGGTTTGGGAGGCAGATATGGCACGTGCGTATGGTTTGGACCTTCGAC
>Ga0209363_1000078_pt1 | contig 38489 bp, 36 predicted proteins | sample WorMetexBAHAMAS3_FD_187385 | JGI IMG/M metagenome (GOLD analysis project Ga0209363, IMG submission 187385) | Marine gutless worms symbiont microbial communities from Max Planck institute for Marine Microbiology, Germany - Inanidrilus exumae... | ecosystem: Host-associated > Annelida > Digestive... | reverse complement strand
GCGGCACGAACCATCCCCGATCTCTGGGACGCCATCGCCGACGCCATCGAAACCTTCGAATCCGACGAATGCCTCAACTACTTCGTCAATACAGGTTATGACCCGGTATAAATTGAACCCGCTCTAGCAGAGAAGGTCCGACTGCTGCGCGAGATGCTGGCGCCGATCATCCTTGTGGCCCTGGTCCTCGGCGTGATTTTCACCGGCGTGGCGACGCCAGTGGAGGCGGCGGGCATCGGCACTTTCGGATCCTTCATTGTCGCCGCGCTGCACCGGCGGCTCGACTGGATCACCATCCGCGAGGCGTGTCTGACCACGCTGAAGGCCTCGGCGATGGTGCTGTGGATCATCTTCGGCGCCACGGTGTTCGTCGGTTTGTATGTGATCCAGGGCGGTCAGCAGTTCGTGGAAGGCGCGCTGACCGGTCTCGGGCTCGGCCCCTGGGGCATCCTGATCGTGATGATGATCATCCTGATCATCCTCGGCATGTTCCTCGACTGGGTCGGCATCCTGCTGCTGTGCGTGCCGATCTTCGTACCGATCATCAAGAACCTGGGCTTCGATCCGCTGTGGTTCGGCGTGCTTTATCTGGTCAACATGCAGATGTCGTTCCTGAGCCCGCCGTTCGGCTATGCGCTGTTCTACCTGCGCGGCGTGGCACCCCCGGAAATCCCGATGGTTACGATCTTCAAGTCAGCGTTGCCGTTCCTCGCCATCCAGGCGATCGGCTTGGGGCTGTGCATGGCCTATCCGCGATCATCACCTGGCTGCCGCGGCTGGTGTACGGGCCCTGAGAGGTACTCAGAGCACGCCGGCGGTTTCCAGTGCGGCGCGGACCGCGCGCCGCCCCTCATCGTCGAGCGGGGCCTGCGGCGCCAGCGGCGGACCGACGGGGAAGCCCATCATCTCCAGGCCGCCTTTGACGCACGCCGCGAGGTTGTAGCGGGCGAACACCTGGTTGATGGGCCACAGCCGCCGTTGCAGCGCCATCGCCTCGTCCCAGCGGCCGGCGCTCGCCAGGTCGTAGAGATCCACGCTCTCTCGCGGCACCAGACAGGCGGGCCCTGCCATCCAGCCGATGCCGCCGATCAGCATCACCGCCGCCGGGATGTGGGACGACGCGGCAAACACCCGGATGCGGTCGCCCACCGCGAGAATGATCGACAGCAGCCGCCCGGTGTTGGTGGAGGCGTCCTTGATGTAGCGGATGTTGGGCACCTCGGCGAGGCGGGCGATGGCCGGCACGGTGAGGTCGGCGCGTTGGAAATTGGGGTTGGTGTAGATCACCACCGGGCACGACACGGCCTCCGCCACCGCGGTGAAATAGGCGACGACGCCGTCGTCGGGGACCGGGAAATAGGCATCGAGCACGGCGACGACGCCGTCCACGCCCATGGCCTCGAGGGCACGGGCCTGCCGGCACGCCTCCGTCGTCGTCGCGGCAGCAACGCCGGCGGTGACCGGCACCCGGCCGGCATTGGCGTCCAGCGTCACCTCCACCACGCGCCGCCGCTGCTCCCAGGTGAGGTAGGCGAATTCGCCGGTGGAGCCCAGCGGCGTCAGGCCATGGACCCCGTTGGCGATCACGTGGTCCACCAGCCGCGCCAGAACCTCGTCCTTCACCCGACCGTCGTCGTCGATGGGCGAGACCAGATATGGAAATACGCCGCCGAACTCCCCTTCGGACATGGGGCCCCCTATTCCTATCGGTTCACAACAGGCCGAGATCTCGCAACTCGCCGGCCAGCGTTGGCGGCAGCACGTCGTCGGCTCCGGTCCCGTCGCTGTCCGGCGGTGCGTCCTCCGGCTTCAGATAGCGCCACCCCTGGAACGCGCGGTGCAGGCGGTTGACCGTCCGCACCAGGGAAGGATCGAGGATCAGCGCGCAGCGGGTCCGACCGTCGTCGCCGAAGGGCTCGATGGCGGTGAGGCGCTGGCGCACACGGATCACGCCGCGGATTACCCAGTACAGCGAGCCGCCATCCAACAGCTCTGCCGCTCGCCGCGGCGTGTGCCGGGTCACGTGGCGGAGGATCGGCGGCTCGCCGTTGGCGCGCATGACCTCCAGCCGCCGCCGCTGCCATTCCGCCAGGCTGTCGACGCTTTCGGCACCCACCGCCAGCTTGATCAGGTGCATGCTCACTCCGCGACGCCGCCGGCCAGCGCCCGCGCCACCTTGGATTCGGAGGGACGCTCCAAGGCCCGGCAGATGAACACGCCGGTGGCGGCGACGGCGTCCAGATCGGCGCCGGTCTCGATCCCCATGCCATGCAGCATGTACAGCACGTCCTCGGTGGCCACGTTGCCCGAGGCCCCGCGTGCGTAGGGACAGCCGCCGAGCCCGGCTACCGAGGTGTCGATAGTGGCGACGCCCTGTTCCAGCACCGCCACCAGGTTGGCCAGCGCCTGCCCGTAGGTGTCGTGGAAATGGGCGGTCAGCCGCTCCAACGGCACCACCCGCGCCACGGCATCGATCATCGCCTGCGCCCTGGCCGGCGTGCCGACGCCAATGGTGTCGCCCAGCGAGATCTCGTCGCAGCCCAATCCCAACAGCCGCGCGGCAACGGCAGCCACCGCCGACGGCTCCACCTCGCCTTCGTAAGGACACCCCAGCACGCACGACACGTAGCCCCGCACCGGCACCCGCCGCTCCTGCGCCGCCGCGCACACCTCGGCGAATCGCTCCAGGCTCTCGTCGATCGAGCAGTTGAGGTTCCGTTGGGAGAACGTCTCCGACGCCGCGGCGAACACCGCCACCTCGTCGGCGCCGGCAGCCATGGCGCGATCGAAACCCTGGCGATTGGGCGTCAGCACCGGATAACGCGTCCCCGGCCGTCGCTCGATAGCCGCCAGCACCTCGGCCGTATCGGCCATTTGCGGCACCCATCGCGGCGAGACGAAGCTCCCCGACTCCACCACCGGGAGACCGGCCTCGGCCAGACGGTCAATCAACTCCACCTTGGTGCTCGTCGGCACCGCGGAGGGCTCGTTCTGCAGGCCGTCACGCGGACCGACCTCCACCACCGTCACTCGGTTCGGAACTCTCATGGCCATAGGCCGAGCATAGCCACCGGGGGCCCGGTTGCGAAAGACGGGATCGATTTTGTTATGGAGGTCTTCGGTGAGGGGTCCTCAGCGGTCGTTGAGGAGGTCGAAGAGCGCCCCCTCCATGCCCGAGGTCAGGTCCAAAGCCACCTGTCCGTTGCCGTTGCCGGCCACGTGGGTGATGTACAGGACCTCGCTATCCCGATAGAGCCCGAGCATGTGGAACGACAGCGACCCGTCGTCCGACCGGCAGATCGCGTACCCCTCCTTGACCCGGTAGCCGCCGGCGGCCCGGCCACCGCGGGCGGCGCTGGCGAAATCACCGGCGCAGCTTCCGCCGAACAACGCCAGGGCCGAGCTCATGGCCTCGCCCGGCGTCGCACCGCCGGTGCTTGTGCGCAACGCAAAGCCGATCAGCCCGCGCACATGCCAGGTCAGCTCGGCCTGCGGAATGCGCTCGGGGTCGTCTCCGGCGAGGAACTCCACCCCGTCGTAGCCCGCCTTCTCGATCACCGTGGTGATGAAGAAGCGCTTTCCGGCCTCGTCCAACGCCGGATCGGGTGGTGGCGGCGGCTGAGTGGGAGTCGCGGGCATCTCCACGGCCTCTTCGGCCGGCGCCCGGTCGGGATCCGAGAACGGGTCGCGGCGGCCGTCGGTCAGCGCCCTCGCCTCCTCCACGCAGTCGCCCAGGCGCCCGAGGGCGCGGTAGGTGCCGGTCAGCTCGTACACGAGGTCCGTCCGCACCGTGCGTACGATCAGCCGTCGGCCGCGCCGCAATTCCTCCAGCAGCGCCGCGTCATCGCCGAACACCACCAGTGCAAGGTCCTCGTCCAACGCCTGCCCCTCGAAGTGGCCGAAGGATCGGTCGTCGACCATCAGCTCCACTGCGAATGTGCTGCTCTTGCGCAGGCGCCATTCGGCGTTGCGAAGGCCGAGGAACAGCTCGTTGCCGCGGCTGATGCCGAAGCTCAGCGTCGTGCCGCCCCGATAGTCAGCCTTGACGGCGCAGTAGGCGAAGGCGCCGGTGTCCGCGTTGGCGTGGGCCTCGCCGCTCCATTGCCCGGAGCGGAAGCGGTACAGGGGTTCGTCATCCTCTGCTGCCGCCGGGACCGCGATGCCGATAACAATCGCCGCCATGGCCGCCAGAACTCCGCGCCGGATCGTCTTGTGCCGTGGCATGAATGCGGTTTCCCATCCCCGAGCCGATGCGCCATTGCATCAGTCGGGACGGATCGCCGCCATGCCCAGATGGGCACGAACCGTTCGCAACACCCCCGCCGCGGCGGGACGTGGTCACCGAACCAAGGCGTGCAGCCGCTCGCGGTCACGGGGGAGCAGATCTGACAGGTCGGGCTGGCTGGCAAGCCAGTGGTCGTCGTCGCCGGTCATCGCAGCGCACGCCGCTCAGTCGTTGTCGTCGTCCTCGGCGAAGGAAACGAGCTCGGCACCATCTTCCACCTGTTCGCCGACGCCGAAGTGGATGACGGCGATGACGCCGTCGGAGGGCGCAGTCACCGCGTGTTCCATCTTCATCGCCTCCAGCACCAGGAGCGTCGCGCCCCGGGCTACCGCATCGCCCGGTGCCGCCTGCACGGCGATCACCCGCCCGGGCATGGGTGCCCGCAAGCTGCCACTCTTCGCCTCCTGCGCACCGGCCCGCGCCGCCGGATCGTCCACCACCAGCCGATGGCTGATCCCGTCGGTGATCACCGTCAACTCGTCGCCGTGGCGAACCACGGTGGCCCGTAGCCGCATGCCACCCAGGTCGGCCAGAAGGTCGCCGGCGGCGTCGATCTCGCCCCCGGCGGTGATGGGCTCGTCCGCCCCCGGCAGTTGCAGCAAAACGGTGCCAGTGCGGTAGTGGACTACTACCTGCACCGTCTCCTCACCGTCACGGAACATCAGCACATGGTAGTTGTCGTCGTTCAGCCGCCAGCCGTTGGTGAAGTGCCACGGCGAGTGCGGATCGCCCGACCGCCGGGCGGCATCCGTGGCTTCCCGGTCCTGCCGGAGCAGCACGTCGAGGCAGGCCAGCGCCAGCACCCGCGGCGGTGCCGGCCGCGGATCGGGGATCAGGTCGGCCCGGTGGCGGTCGATAAAGCCGGTATCGATGGCGCCAGCGCCGAAATCCGGATGGGCAGTCACGGTGGCGAGAAACGCCAGGTTGGTGGTCACGCCCACCACCTGGGTATCGCCCAGGGCGCGGCGCAGACGGGCCAGCGCTGATGTACGGTCGGCGTCCCACACCACCAGCTTGGCGATCATCGGGTCGTAGTGAGTGCCCACCGCATCCCCCTGACGAACACCGGTGTCGACCCGCACGTGCGGCCCTTCCTCGGCGAAGCGCAGGTGGCGCAGTGTCCCCGACGCCGGCAGGAATCCCCGCTCCACGTTCTCCGCGTAGATCCGCGCCTCGAAGGCATGGCCAGCGATGCGCAGGTCGTCCTGAACCATGAGCAGCGGTCCGCCGGCCGCGACGCGGAGCTGCAATTCCACCAGATCGAGCCCGGTGATCATCTCGGTGACCGGATGCTCCACCTGAAGACGGGTATTCATCTCCATGAAATAGAACGATTCGTCCTCAGCGAGCAGGAACTCCACCGTGCCGGCACCCACGTAGCCGATGGCGCGGGCGGCGGCCACCGCCGCATCGCCCAGGCGGCGGCGCAACGCGTCGTTCACGCCGGGACCCGGTGCCTCCTCGATCACCTTCTGGTGCCGTCGTTGCAGCGAGCAGTCGCGTTCGAACAGGTGCACGGCGTTGCCGTGGATGTCGGCGAACACCTGCACCTCCACGTGGCGGGGGCGCGCCAGGTAGCGCTCGATCAGCAGCGTATCGTCACCGAATGCCGCGGCGGATTCCCGGCGCGCCGACTCGATGGCCGTGTCCAGGTCCGCCGGCCGCTCCACCACCCGCATGCCCTTGCCGCCACCGCCGGCCGATGCCTTGACCAGCACCGGATAGCCGATCTCCTCGGCAGCGTGACGCAGCACCTCGGCATCCTGGGCCGCGCCGTGATAGCCGGGAACCACCGGCACGCCGGCGGTTTCCATGATCGCCTTGGCGGCGCTCTTGGCGCCCATGGCACGGATCGCCTCCGCCGGCGGGCCGACGAACACGATGCCGAGCACGGCGCAGGCATCGGCGAAGGCGGCATTCTCCGACAGGAAGCCGTAGCCGGGATGGATGGCGTCGGCGCCGGATTCTGTGGCGGCGGCGAGCACTCGGTCCGTATCCAGGTAGCTCTCGCGCGGGTCGGCGGGACCGATGGCGCGCGCCGCATCCGCCATCGCCACGTGCGCCGCATCGGCGTCCGCCTCCGAATAGACGGCCACGGTGGTGATGCCCAAACGCTTGGCGGTGCGGATGACCCGACAGGCGATCTCGCCGCGGTTGGCAATCAGCAGGGTGCCGATCATCGCGCCGACCGGGCATCGAGGAAGGCGGCGATACGCTCGCGAGCCTCGTCCGAAGCGCGGGCGCGGGCGATCCGTTCGGCGCTCTCGGCGATCACCGCATCGTCGATGGGGCGGTCGCCAATGGCGCGAACGAGATCCTTGGCTCCCGCCATCGCCTGCCGCCCGTTGGCCGCCAACGCCGCCAGCACCTCGGCCCCGGCGGCCGACAGATCGGCGGCCGGTACCACCCGATGGACCAGGCCCAGTCTGAGCGCGGTGTCGGCATCGAACGGCTCGGCGGTGACGGCATAGCGTCGTGCCTGACGGCCGCCGATGGCGGCAATGACGTAGGGCGAGATGACACCCGGAACCAGCCCCAACCGCACCTCAGTGAGGGCGAAGGTAGCGCCCTCGGCGGCGATGGCCACGTCGCACGCCGCCACCAGACCGACCCCGCCGCCATAGGCCGGCCCCTGGACCAGCGCCAGCGTCGGCTTGGCCAGCCTATCGAGGGTCTTCAGCAGTTCCCCCAGCCGCATGGCGTCGGCCACGTTCTCCTCGAAGGCGTAGTCGGCCATCCGCCGCATCCAGCCTAGGTCGGCGCCGGCGGAGAACGACCGTCCCTCGGCGGCGAGGACCACCGCACGCACCGCCGCATCGGCCTCCAGCGACCGCAGGGCCGCGGTCATCTCGGCGATCAGCGCATCGTCGAAAGCGTTGTGGACCCGCGGCCGGTTGAGCCGCAGCCAGCCGGTCCCGGCGTCGTCGATCTCAATCCGGATGGGAGCGTCGTCCGTCATTCAAGTTACATCTCAAAATACATGTGCAATCAATTATCATTGCGATGGAATGTGGGCGAAAACCTCTGCCGGGACCACGGGCATGGTACCGCCGTCGCTGCCCGGTTCCAGCCAATGCAGCTTCAGGGTGTTGGTGTTCTTGCGTTCGAAGTAATAGGCGTGGAGCTCGTACCAGCCGGGGGTGGTGACCAGCATCTCCACCGGGTCTGAGAAACGGTCGGCGTGAACGTCCGGGTCGTTGACCACCACGGCGCCGCCGATGGTGAGTTGGAAGCCGTCGTTGGTTTCGGCGGCGATGAAGTACGACCCCACCTTGTCCAGCCGGATCAGCCCGGTGATCTCCGCGAGCACACCGTCGTCGTAGCCGCTGGTCAGCACCTCGCCCAGACCGCCGCGGTAGGCGAGTTTCGGCAGCGGTTCGCCGGGCGTGCCGTCGCGGTACTTCTTCCAGTCGACGATCTCGTCCACGTGACGGACCATGTGCAGCCAGTAGGTCACCGCCAGTCCGGGGACGAGGCTGTCCGGCGCCGGCTGCGGGTCCACCAGCTGCGGTTCCGCCAAGCTGGGGCCCTCATCCTCGTCCAGCGGCTGCGCCGCCGCCGGTCCGGCGAGACCGAGCGCCGCGGCAAAAGCCACCGCCAGGACCATCATGCGGTCGGCCGTCATACGAGGTCGTTTCATTGTCTGCCTCTCTTGTTCGATCCGCCTACATCCGGAACACGCCGAAGCGCGTTTGCTCCACCGGCGCATTGAGCGCCGCGGAAATACCCAGCCCCAACACCATGCGGGTTTCCGCCGGGTCGATGATGCCGTCATCCCAAAGCCGCGCGCTGGCGTAGTAGGGATGCCCCTGGCTTTCGTACTGGTCCAGGATCGGCCGCCGGAATTCGGTTTCCTCCTCCGTCGACCATTCGAGCCCCCGTTCCTCCATGCTGTCACGACGCACCGTGGACAGCACGCTCGCCGCCTGCTCGCCGCCCATCACCGAGATCCGGGCGTTGGGCCACATCCATAGCAGCCGGGGGCCATAGGCCCGCCCGCACATGGAGTAATTGCCGGCACCGAACGAGCCGCCGACGATCACCGTGAACTTGGGCACCCGCGCGCTGGCCACGGCGGTGACCATCTTCGCCCCGTCCTTGGCGATGCCACCGGCCTCCACCTTGCGGCCCACCATGAAGCCGGTGATGTTCTGCAGGAAGACAATGGGGATGCCGCGCTGGCAGCACAGCTCCACGAAGTGGGCACCCTTCTGCGCCGAGTCCGAGAACAGGATGCCGTTGTTGCCGATGATGCCTACGGGATAGCCGAAGATGTTGGCGAACGCGCAGACCAGCGTGGTGCCATACAGCGCCTTGAACTCGTCGAAGTCGGAGCCGTCGACGATGCGGGCGATCACCTCGCGCACGTCGTAGGGCCGCCGCAGGTCTGCGGGGACGACGCCGTAGATCTCCCGCGGGTCATAGGCAGGCTCGCGCGGCCGGCGCATCGCCAGTCCCGGGTTTTTCCGCCGGTTCAGGTTGGCGACGATGCGCCGGGCAATGGCGAGGGCGTGGCCGTCGTCCATGGCGTAGTGGTCGGTCACGCCCGAGGTGCGCGAATGCACGTCGGCGCCGCCCAGTTCCTCCGCAGTTACCACCTCGCCGGTGGCCGCTTTCACCAGCGGCGGTCCGCCCAGGAAGATGGTGCCCTGGTTGCGGACGATGATGCTCTCGTCTGACATGGCCGGCACGTAGGCGCCGCCCGCGGTGCACGAACCATGGACCACGGCGATCTGCGGCACGCCAGCTGCGGACATGTTGGCTTGGTTGTAGAAGATGCGGCCAAAATGATCGCGGTCGGGGAACACCTCGTCCTGCTGCGGCAGGTTGGCGCCACCGGATTCCACTAGGTAAACGCACGGCAGCCGGTTCTCCAGGGCGATGTCCTGGGCACGCACGTGCTTCTTCACCGTCAGCCCGTAGTAGGTGCCGCCTTTGACCGTCGGGTCGTTGGCGACCACCATGCACTCGACGCCGGCGATGCGGCCGATGCCGGTGACGATGCCCGCCACCGGCACCTCGCCGCCATACATGCCGTAGGCGGCCAGCTGGGACAGCTCCAGGAACGGCGAGCCCACGTCCAACAACCGGCGAATGCGTTCGCGCACCGGCAGCCGCCCGCGCTCCATGTGCTTGGCACGCGCACGCTCGCCGCCGCCCTGCTTGATCTCCGAAACCCGGTCACGAAGATCGGCGACCAACCCCTCCATGGCATCCACGTTGGCCTGGAATGCGTCGGAGCGAACGTCGATGGCGCTGCGGAACACCGGCATCAGAGCATCACCATCGCTCGCCGGAAAGCCAGCGGCGCACCATCCACAACCGGTCGGAGCCCCAAAAGCCCTCGCCGTCGACGATGAAGAACGGTGAGCCGCAGACGCCGAGCTCGACAGCGTGTTCGGTCTCGTCCTTTAACCGCTGCTTCCACACCGGATCGGCCATCACGGCAAGCACGGCGTCTCGATCCACACCCTCGCCCGCGGCCACGTCAGCAACCGTCGCCGCCGGGGTGATGTCGATCCCGCGGCCGAAGTAGGTGTGATAGACGGCCTTGGCGAAGCGGCGAGCCAGCGCCGGATCCTGGTCATCGAGCCAATAGACGGCGCGGGCGGCATTGACCGTGCCGATGGGGAACGGGTCGGGCAGCACCCAATCCACGCCCATCATGCGACCGCGGCGTTCCCAGTCGTGGATGCAATAGGGACCCTTCAGCGGCTGCTCGATCAGCGGACCGTTGCCCGACTGCTTGAACACCGGGCCGAGCATGAACGGCCGCCATTTGGCGGTCCGTCCTGCGGCCTCGGCCATCTCGTCCACCCGGTGGCTGGCGAAGTAGCCGTAGGGCGACGAGAAATCGAAGTAGAAGTCGAAGCTGTCGGTCATCGCCCCCTGCCCCGGTCCTCGGCGCCCCGGCCGCCACACCTCACCACGGCAACTCGGCGCCGTCGTAGTTGTAAAAGCGACCGCTGTCCTGGATGGTCAGGCCGCTGATCACCTGCCGCATCCCGGCGACGCTCTCGAAGGTGTCGATCAACGCCCCGGCGCCGCCCATGTCGGTGCGCACCCAACCCGGATGCAGGACGGTGACGATGATCCCCTTGTCGTGCACGTCTATGGACAGGCTGCGCATGACCGCGTTCAGGCCGGCCTTGGCCGAGCAGTAGATGTACGACCCCCCGGAGGTGTTGTCGCCCATGGAGCCCATTTTGCTGGTCAGGGTGACGATCTTGCCGCCCTTGGCGCGCGCCACGTTGTCGAGGAACACCGCGCTGACCTTCAGCGGCGACATGGTGTCCGCACGCACCACCTCGGCCCAGGCGCCGTAGTCCACCTTGTCGTAGGGCACCACCCGTGGCCCGTAGATGCCGGCGTTGTTGATCAGCAGGTCGATGGTGACGCCCGCCAACTGCTTGGCCAGCGCCTCGACGCGGGCGAAATCGGTGACGTCCAGGGCATGGATCTGGATCTCGCCCCCGATGGCAGCCAGTTCCTCGGCCTTGTCCGGCCGCCGGCAGGTGGCGATCACCCGCCATCCGTCGGCCGCATACTGTCGCGCGAACTCCAGCCCCAGGCCCCGGTTGGCACCGGTGATCAGACACGTCGGCATGGTTCCCCCTTCGGTGTTGTGCGGCCTTGCTCAGGCCGTCTCCTCGAACAGCTCGCGGCCGATGAGCCAGCGGCGGATCTCACTGGTGCCGGCGCCGATCTCGTACAGCTTGGCATCGCGCAGCAGCCGACCGGTGGGATACTCGTTGATATAGCCGTTGCCGCCAAGGCACTGAATTGCCTCCAGCGCCATCCAGGTCGCCCGCTCCGAGGCATAGAGGATCGCCCCGGCGGCGTCCTTGCGCGTGGTCTCGCCGCGGTCGCACGCCTGGGCCACGGCGTAGACGTAGGCCTTGGAGGCGTTCAGCGTGGTGTACATATCGGCCAGCTTGGCCTGCATGATCTGAAAGGCGCCGATGGGCTGGTCAAACTGCTGGCGGTCGTGGACGTAGGGCACGACGATGTCCATGCACGCCTGCATGATGCCCAGTGGCCCGGCGGCCAGCACCAGCCGTTCGTAGTCGAGGCCGCTCATGAGCACGTTGACGCCGCCGCCCAACCGGCCGAGCACATTCTCCGCCGGCACCTCGCAATCCTCGAACACCAGCTCGCAGGTGTTGGAGCCGCGCATCCCCAGCTTGTCCAGCTTCTGGGCCTTGGAGAATCCCTTGAAACCGTCCTCGACGAGGAACGCGGTGATGCCGCGCGGACCGGCGCCCGGCTCGGTCTTGGCATAGATCACCAACACGTCGGCCTCGGGACCGTTGGTGATCCACATCTTGTTGCCGTTGAGGACGTAGTGGTCGCCCTTTCGATCCGCGCGCAGCCGCATGCCCACCACGTCGGACCCGGCGCCGGGCTCGCTCATCGCCAGGGCGCCCACCTGGTCGCCGGCGATCAGCCCCGGCAAATAGCGGCGTTTCTGCTCCTCCGTGCCGTTGCGTCGGATCTGGTTGACACACAGGTTGGAATGAGCGCCGTAGCTGAGCCCCACCGAGGCCGAGGCCCGGCTGATCTCCTCCATCGCCACGGTATGCTCCAGATAGCCCATGCCGGCACCGCCGTAGTCTTCCTCCACGGTGATACCGAGCACGCCCAACGCTCCCATCTTCGGCCACAGATCGGCGGGAAAAACGTTGTCGTGATCGATGGTCGCGGCGCGCGGCGCGATCTCGTCGGCGGCGAAGCTGCACACGGAATCGCGCAGCAGGTCGGCGGTTTCGCCGAGGTTGAAGTTCAGCGACGGCAGCGCATTGGGACTCATCGTTTCTCCCCGTTTTGCTTTTTCTCTGACTATAACGAGCGCCTGCGGCGCGACCAAGCGGCGACTCTTTCCGAACCGCCCACGCCCTCGATCACCCCACGACGTCGGCGCGGCCGGTCACGGTCATCAGCGTCTGTTGCAACACGGCGCATGCATGCTCGACACCGTCGCGCACCGCCACCACGTCCGCTCGGGTAATGGTCAGGGTGCGGCCGGGCCGGATCACCGAACCGCGCGCGATCAACGCTTCGCCCTGCGCCGGCGCCATGAGATTGATCTTGAACTCCACCGTCAGCACGCCGACGTCCGCCGCCATCAGCGAGAAACTGGCGTAGCCGGCCGCGGAGTCTGCGACGGTGGCCACGACCCCGCCGTGAAAGAAACCATGCTGCTGGGACAGATGCTCGCCGTAGGGCAGATGGATCTCGCAGCCGCCCGGCTCGACGCGGCCTAGCGTTGCGCCGATATGGCTCATGATCCCCTGACGGGCGAAACTGCCACGGACCCGGCTTTCAAACGACGGGTCGCGAGGTATGAACGGTGTCACCGCTCCCCTCCTCCAATGCTCCGGTGCCCCCCGCCGGCCGCCAGATCGCCGCGGTCAGCGAACGCCACCACGGTACTTTACGTTTACGTAAACGTCAACATTCGGGTGTCGTCTAGACCTAGGAGGCAGGACGCGTTAACCGCCCTTGCGGACGACGATGATGAACACCCCGTCCTCCTCGTCGTTGGTGACGAGGCCGTGACCCGTGGTGTCGCAGAAGCTCTCGAAGTCCTTCGGTGCCGCCGGATCGGTGGCCAGAACCTCCAACGTGTCCCCGTCGGCCAGAGCGCGCAGGGCTTTGTTGGCCCGCAGCACCGGCAGCGGACAGGCCAAGCCCTTGACGTCCAATACCTGATTCGCCATTTCTCTCAGCGGCCTCCGAAGGTTCGGTTCGACAAACGGCCTGAGTATCGCGGTCGGACCGGCGACCCACAAGACCATCGACAGCGTGATTCCACCTAGCCGTTCGCGCTCCGTTTCGGTACCGTGAACGTCCAGGTCCATCAACCGACGATGGACAACCGATGATGAATCGGCCGGTTCTCACCCCGTTCCTGTCGTGGTCATTTCGGTGACAAACCCGGCTTCGGGGAAGAGTCAATTGAAAGACGCTCAAGACCTAGCCACCCTCCAAGCAAGCGCCCGCCGCGCCAGCGGACTGCTGAAGTCCATGGGCAACGAACGGCGGCTGTTGGTCCTGTGCCAGCTTCAGGAGGGCGAAAAGTCCGTCGGCGAGCTGGAAAAGCTGGTGGGGCTCAGCCAGTCGGCACTGTCCCAACACTTGGCGCGGCTGCGTCGCGACGGCCTCGTATCCACCCGGCGGGCAGCACAGACCATCTACTACTCGCTCGCCGGCGAGGAAGCGCGGGCGGTCATCGCCACCCTGTACGATCTGTACTGCGGTCAGGGGCAGCCGACCGTGGGCGGCCGGCAGGCCGACGATCACACCGCCGACCGCTCGAACACCGTTTTCTAGCAAACCCCAGCCGCACTCCGCGCGAACACGTAGGCACCATCCTCCCGACGTTGGCGTCCGACCTCGCCGCGGCCCATCAGGTAATGCAGGTGCGCGAGGGATTCGCCGATGGCGAAGAACAGCTGGTGGGCATCCAGTTCGCGTTTGAACAGCCGCTTGAGCACATCGAGGCCGGTTCGCGGCTCCGTGCAGGCGTCGAGCGTCGCCGCCAAGCGGTCGTCGTGATGGTGAGCCAAGTCGTCGAGGCGACCGTGCAATCCGGTGAATGGACCGTCGTGACTGGGCAGCACCAGCGTATCGGCGGGCAGCGAGCGGAAGCGCGGCAGACTGGCCAGATACAAGCGCAGCGGATCGGCCTCCGGTTCTTGGGGCCAGACGCTGATGTTTGGGCTAATGCGCGGCAGCACCTGATCGCCGGCGATCATCACCCGCAGGTCCTCGCAGAACAGGCTGGCATGTTCGGGCGAGTGGCCGGTGCCGACGATCACCCGCCACACACGTCCGTTAATAACGATGGCTTCGCCGTCCTGGATCCGTCGAAAGGCCGCGGGGATGGGCGAGACCCGCTGCGGGTACGCATTTCGGCGCTTTTGAACCAGACCCAGCAACGCAGCGTCGAAGCCGGCGGATTGGTAGAAGGAATGAAACTCGGCCAAAGATAGCTCGCCGGTGTCCAGGCTGAGCATCCGGCCGAAGGCCCATTCACCGAGCGGCGTCCACAGGGGCACCCCGAACCGCTCCACGAGCCAGCCGGCGAGGCCCATGTGATCGGGATGGAAGTGGGTGACGATGACCCGCTTGAGAGGCCGGTCGGCGAAGCGGTCGGCGAACACCCGTTCCCAGGCGTCGCGCACCTCCTCTCTGGCGATGCCGGTATCGACGATGGTCCAGCCGTCGTCGTCGGCGAGCAGCCACAAGTTGATGTGGTCAAGCTTGAACGGCAATGGCATCCGCAGCCAGAACACGCCCGGCGCCACCTCTCGCGTTTCGCCCGCGGCCGGATGCCCTTCGAAGGCGTAGGTGACGGTCCCCATCGAGTCTCCCTTCCAAACGATCGGCATGCACCATAGGCGCCCTGCCGGCCGCAGCTCAATCGCGATGCGGCGGACCCTCTGGACTCATGAGGTGGTTGCAGCGCAGGTTTCCGGCCATGCGTATCGGTATCGACCTGGGCGGCACCAAGATCGAAGGCATCGCGCTCGGTGGTGCCGGCGAAGAACGCGGCAGGGTCCGGGTGCAGACCCCGGCCGGCGATTACGCGGCGACGATCACTGCGGTCGTCGACTTGGTGGAGCGGCTGTGCCGTTCGGCAGGATCGGAATCCCTGGCCGGGATTGGCATCGGCATCCCTGGAACCATCTCGCCGGCCACGGGACTGGTGAAGAATGCCAACTCCACCTGGCTCATTGGCCGGCCCCTGGACCGCGACCTGGAGGCGGCGCTGGGCCAGCCCATCCGCATGGCCAACGACGCCAACTGCTTCGCGGTTTCGGAGGCGACGGACGGCGCCGCGGCCGGTGCCCATGTGGTCTTCGGCGTCATCCTGGGTACCGGCGTCGGCGGCGGGATCGTCGTCGACGGCCGGCCGCTCACTGGCGTGGACGCCATCGCCGGCGAGTGGGGCCACAATCCCCTGCCCTGGCCCACGGACGGCGAACGACCGGGACCGGCCTGCTACTGCGGGCTCAGCGGCTGCATCGAGACCTTCCTTTCCGGGCGTGGGCTGGCCGCCGACCATCGGGCTGCCACCGGTGAGGACGCTTCGGCGGCCGATATCGCCGAACGGGCGGGCCGCGGCGAGAAGGCCGCCCGGGACACCGTACACCGGTACATGGAGCGGCTGGCCCGGGCCCTGGCCACGGTTATCAATATCCTCGATCCGGAGGTGATCGTCCTCGGCGGCGGGCTCTCCAACATCGGCTTGCTCTATGCCGAGGTTCCCGCCCTTTGGGAGCGGTACGTGTTTTCCGACCGCACGGCGGTGCGCCTGGTGCGTAACCTCCACGGCGACTCGAGCGGGGTGCGGGGGGCGGCCTGGCTCTGGCCGCCGCAGCGAAACGCTTAGAGAGCTCAGCAGTCGGGAGCCGGGAGAACCTCCACTTCGCCGAGCCGAACCTGCAACGCGAAATCACCGAAGTCCTGGATGATGTGATCGGCGATCCCGTCCTGCCGGTAGTGGGCGGACAGTTCGAATTCGGGCAAAGCCTCGTTACTGGCATAGGGGAAGAAGGCCATCCGCAACCACCAGCCCGGCACCGTCGGTAGCTTTGTGGTTTCGGCCAGTTCCCGCTCTGCCTCGTCCTTCAGTTGCCCGAACACCGCGCTGACCTTGTACGGATTGTCCAGGGTTGCGCCGTCGAACACCACGCGGTTCATGGTCGAACCGCCGCCGGCCGCCGCGTCGAGGACGCTGCGCATATGCGATGTGGGAAACTGGGTTCCCGCCGGCAGACGCATCTCCTGGTCTTCGGGAGATGCAAACCGAGCCGCTCCCGTACCACCGGGCGCCTCCAGGGTCGCCGTCCCCGACAGCTTCTCCACGGTGGCGCCATCCTGCTCGTAACGTGTTCCGAAGCGGTAGCCCAAGCCGTCGACACTCTCCCAACTGACGAAGGTCCAAGCCGTTCTGGTTTCTTCGCCGCCTCCGTAGATCAGCTTCAGCAGCGTTCGGTTCTCCACCGTCCAGCCGTCACAGTCGCGGGCAAACCGGTAGTCCATGGCACCCGTCGCGGCAACGACGCCCGAGCCACTGCCGGCACTGAGCAGCGTCATCCGATACAGGGCCCGGTGGGGAACCAGGTCGACGGCGCCGGCGGGAACGGCGACCACCGCCAGGACGGCCAAGGTCATGACGGAGGCGAGCAAACGACTGATCATCTCGGCTCGGGTAGTTGAACACGTCAATGTGATGCGTGTTGGCGACGATACTGGTCCGCACGGAAGGTGTCTACACGGCCCCCGTCCCGGACCCCGGCAACAACGCCCCTCCCCGGCAAACTCTGCCTAGCCCGCCCGGTTCGTGAAGCACGCGGACTGCGTCGAGAGCCGCAGCAATGAACGAGAAACCGGGGCGGCGGCCGCACGCTGAGACTGGCACGCGAATTGCTTCTTTTATCGCAGCGAGCACGGCCGCATATGTACGGCCAAGCACCCGCCACGCTGAACTTGAATGAGGGTGTGGACGATGGACCCCGACCACCTGATTCATTCCGAGATCACCGCGACCGGAGACCAGACGGACCGCCTGGTGCCTGAGATCGCGCGCCTCGTCGACGAACTGCAACGCGCCGGCCTGCTGGGCGCTTCGGCCAACGGACAGGACCAGAGTGCCGCCGCGACGCGGGCCCTGGCCGCCGCGGCATCCGCCGAGCAGCATATCGCCGCCCTACGGCAGCGGGTGCGGAACCTGGAACGGCTGGCGACCACCGACGAATTGACCGGCCTGCGGAACCGCCGTGGGTTCGAGGCCGAACTCGACCGCGCAGTGTCGCTGGCGCAGCGGTACGGCGAGGACGGCACGGTCGTGTTCATCGACCTCGACGGCTTCAAGTTGGTGAATGACACCTACGGCCATGCCGCCGGCGATGAGGTCTTGCGCCAGGTGGCGCGCCTGCTGATGGCCAACGTGCGCCGCACCGACGTGGTCGGCCGGCTGGGTGGCGACGAGTTCGCCGTGCTGTTGCCCCGCACATCGGCGCGTGGTGGCCTCAAACGCAGTCGGGCCTTGCGCCGGCTGCTCAATCCGGTCTCCGCCGAGGTCGCCGGACGCACCATCCTTGCCGGTGCCAGCATCGGTGTCGCCACCCTCGCTGAGGGCGCCGACCATTGCCATGCCATCCTGGCCAAGGCGGACAAAGCCATGTACCGGGACAAGCGCCAGCGGATCGGCGCACAGGGTGCTGCGGCGGCTTGATATCTGAGGATGCGTTCGCGGACCGTACGAGAAGGCCGTGAGGATCAGTGATTCCATCGGATTTGCCGGCCGGCCAGCTGGGACGGATACGGGGATCGGCACCACGCTGGTTCCCACCGAGCGGCCGTCGCCGCCCGTTGCCGTCGAAGAGGTCCGGCCGGCGTCCACCGGTCGCGCCGTCGAGAACACCCGCTCGTTCTTGGAGGACGTGGCCAGTCGCGTCGACGTCAGGCGGTTTTCGCCGCGGGCGATGGCCGAACTCAGCCTCGACCTGTACTCGGTGGGCTTGCTGACCTACGACGAATACGCGCTGCTGGCCGCACAACCCGAGCTCCATCCGGACTTCGACCGGACCATCGGCTCGCTCGGCGAAGAAAGCGCCGACCCCGACCGACCGCGCGACCACGTGCGGATCTGGGAGGAGCGGGTCGGATTCGAGCGTCGTCACGGAGGCGACGATGCGCCGGAAACCCGGCGTGCCGAGCGGATCTTGACGGTGCTGAGGCGCCTCGAAGCCAGTACCGACCTTACCGTTTGACGATGAGCACGACCCGGGCACGACCCTGGCACGACCTCCGGTCGGGCACCCATCGGGCACCGCACATCTCAACACTTTCTTAGGTATTGCGCGGATTTGCGGGCAATGTGCGGCGCACATGCCATGAAAGCCACGTGCCCGCGCCACAAAAAAACCATAGCACCGAGCCTAGAATCCGGGTGTGTTGACGAACGGTGACATCCTGGCGCTGGCAAGCGGCGTCTACGCGACCCACAGGGCGGGCGCGTATGCGTATGCGGTCGGTAACGCCCGCAACCTGCGATCGCGCGGCGACTCGGAGGGCGCCGATATCTGGCTGCGGGTCGCCGCATTGCTGGACCAATCGGCGCCGGCGGAGCCGCTGAGGCGGGCCTGCGCCGGCTGAACGTGCCGCTAGCCCGGATATCTCACCAAGGTCGGGATCCACGCAGCCTCGTCGGCCCGAAAGGGCAGGAGAACGGCGCGGCTCGATGCAGGGATATCGGGCAAGCCGATCGACACACCCTGTCGGGCCGACGTGGCTGCCCGAAGGGTCGTGGTCCGGCGGCCGCCCGTGGTGTCGCGGCGCTCGAACGATGTCCCTGCATCGCCCTTCGCACCACTCCTATCGGATCACCACGCCGGGCCCGCGACGTGGACATCGACCTTGGTGAGGTATCCGGGCTAGGCCCCGGCTCGATGTCCCGGTCATGCATCCACCAATGACGATTGCGTGACGCCCGTTACTTCGGCCCATCACCCCACATGATAGCGTTGTCGAAGCCGTCCGGAACGGCGACCGGTCTACGCCACGGTTATACAGGAACAGCCATGAACCTCAGTGAAGCTGCCGCGATGGTGGTCAACATGGGCGACAACGAATTCGCCTTGGTTCTGGAGCTTGCCGACGCCACCAACGGCGCCGGTGAGTCACCGGTGCGACTGATCAACACGCGCAACCTGAACAGCGACAACCCCGCGGTGGTCGCCAAGACCAGCCTCGAAGTCATTCGCGGCCTGGGCCTCAAGAACACGACCGAGCTGACGATCCGCGTGATCGAGGAGCCGGGCGGCGAGATCACCGAGGAAGAGCTGCCGGATTACGTACGCTCGCGCGCCATCGACTTGCGGTATGACGGCGGCAGGGTCGGCGCGCGGCCGTTTGCCGAAGGTGGCTTCAACTGTGTCCTGTCGTTCGAAGACAGCGCCGCCGCCCGGGCGATGACCTGGACGCTGGTGCCCGAACAGGCGACGATGCCCCGGACCTACCACGAAGCCATTCGCCGCGGCGTGTCGATCCTCAAGGCACTGAAGCTGCCCGATCGCGATTTCGGTCAGCACACCGTCTACCTGGACGACGGCGACACGCTGGTCGTCGACGACGACGGTCCCCGATCGCCGCGGAGTAGCTTCGGGCGCGGCAGCGCCCGTCACAGGCTTCCGAGCACTCCTGTAGTGACTGTACTGCCGGCACGATCTGGTGCCGGTAACGGGGAGAGGCCGCGGCACGCGAGCCCCAACGCACAGCCAGCAATCCCCGCTGGAGATCCCTTGGCGCAGAAGGTCGCTAGAGTTTTCGTCGGTTACGAAGAGACCGCGGCCTTGTTTTTCTCCGAGGCGGACGCCGAGACCGGGGCATCGTTCGCATCGCCCGTTTCGGGCATCGATCCCTCGATATCCGCCGCCAATCCACCAAACGCCGCACGAGCGGCATCACCTGCGATCCGGCACGAGATGTCGACCCGAGGAACCTGCCGAACCGCCGGCCCCTGCGCGACGATCAGTCCATCGGCGGCGTAGCCTTCCTCCACCGTATGCTCGGCGATCAGCGTGTAGCCGGCGTCCAGCAAAAACCGGCGGCACGGCTGATGACGATCGAAGTGGGTGGACAGAAACACGTAGCCGATGCGGTTCCACAGGAACAGCTCCCTGGCGCCCTCGAGCATCTCCAGCTCTGCGCCCTGGATATCGGCGTGCAGCACATCGATGAAGTCGATCCCCTTTGCGCGCACGAACTCGTCCAGCACGATACAGGGGACATCGACGGTGTGGCCGTCCCAGTCGAGGAACGGCCCGGTGGCGAAGCGCGGAGCGCCCACATAGCCGACGGTCAGGTCGGCCTCACAACCGTTCAGGGCGAAGTTCTGCCGGCCCTCCTCGGCCTTTTCGGCGATGGGCTCAACCAGGAAGTTGCGCCGGTTTGGATGGTCCTTGCGGAACCATAGCGAGTGGTAGGCCCAGGATGCGCCCAGTTCGACCATCGTCGCGTCGTCGCGCACGTGCTTGAGGACCTCGTGAAACACCTTCTCTTCCTGCGGTTTGCAGTGGCCCTTGAGCGCGTGGATGATCCGCGCCATCCATTCGGCGTGTACCCACCTGCCAGGACCTTGATCCCGTTGTGCATGACCTGCACGGGCAGGCCGGCTTCCTCCACGATCTCGCCGGCGTCGGGCACCTTCGGAATGTCTTCGCAATCGCAGCAGCTGGTGGTCAACGCGATCCGCGCCTGCCGACGGCGCTCGCCGCGGCCCGATTTCAGGTCGTACCACTTGCGGGCACCGAAAACGGCCCTCTTGAGACCCGGTGATAGGTTGAGAAGCGTATGGACGTTGGACATGGGATCGGCTCGCTGACTGAACGGGAGCGGGGAAGGAAGTCCCCATGGCGTATGGGCCACTCACCATCAGTACGCCACCATCCGCTCCCATTCGCGCATGACGATTGTCACAAGCCGCTTTCTGGCCGGTCCTCGGCCGCCTGTATCAGCCCGCGAATTCCGCGTAGCGGGTCGCCAGATCGCGGTCGATGTCGGGATCGAGAAAATGCGGCAGGCCGTGCACCAGGCCCATTTCCTCCTTCTGGATGTGGAACATGACCCGCTCGACCAGTTCGATCGCCAGGATACGGAACTCGTCCCAGGCGCCGGCATCGAACGCCTCGTCCATCGCGCCCTGCGCCAACCCTCTGAGTTGTGTCGAGATCGGCCGCATGGCCGCATGCTCCTGGGTCAGCAGCCGGGTCATGTCCTCGGCCCCGGCCTCGGCGAGCAACGGGAACAGTACCGTCTCCTCGAACGCGAAGTGCCGATCCACGTCGTTGTCCACGACGGCCGTGAGGTCACGGAGCATCCGCCGATCCTCGTCAACGGCGGCATCAAGGGGGCGACGGCCGCCCTCGCCCACCAATCGCGTTTCCAGGCGGTTCATCACTTCGAGGGTACGCAGGTGTTCTTCGTGCAGCATGCGTCCAAGCGGCGTCAGGTCCATCATTGTCCGGGAACTCCCTTTTCTTCCGAATCCTTGAGACGCTTGCGTGTCCGCCATACCACCCCGAACACGAACGCGCCGAACACCGCCGCGGCAACGGCACCGACGGCTGCTCCGCCGCGAACTATGAGCGGTAGATCGGCCGCGATGCCCACGGCGACAATGCTGAGCGCACCGAGGTGCGCCCAACCGTGGATGCGCAACAGCCGTTCCGACCCGAGCTCGCTCGGCGCCGCCGGCCGACCAGTCACCAGCGCCACGTGCATTGAGGCGAGGAACGGCACGATGCGCTGCAAGACGCCCATGACCAGGGTCAACAGCCAGCCGTACAAGAGCAGAAAGCCGAACAACGCCCCGCCTCGATCGCCAATAGCCCCCAGGGCGCCGGCCGCCGCCACTACCAGGCCCACCGGCAACAGCACCCATGACGCGCCGATCAGCAGAAACTCGGGGCCGAGGCGACGACGCATGCGATGCCGGAGCACCCCCAGCATCCAACGCAGGTGCAACCCCACGCCCACCAAGCCGAGGGCCAGGGCGGCAAGGACTCCAGCTTGGCTGCCCACCAGCAGCGCCGCAGCGCCCACCGCCACGCCGCCCCCCGCGGTACCCAATGACCAGGCCGGGCCAGTCCCATGCCTCGGCATGGCCACGGCAAACATGGGGATCAGCACGTAACCGAAACCCAGGGCCAGCAATCCCATGAATCCGTAGGCCGCGAGCACCAGGTGTGCCGCGGCGGCCGCCCCTCGATCGTGGATCAGGCCCCCGCCATCCCCTGCCAGCACGACGGCCAGCGTGGCGGCAGCAACCAGCGCGACCAACGCCGCCCAGACGTGCAAAACGACGACGCGTGGCTGGACCGCGCGCCAGATGACACGCAGGAGCGTGACCACGTAGACGGCTATCGCTACGGCCAGCCCGACGGCCCCCAGGAGAAAAACCGTCGCCTCGTAGACGGCCATACCGATCACCAATGCCGTGCCGCCGGCAAGCAACAGCCAGAAAAGGATGCCACAGGCGGCGTCCGACGGTGCGTCCCGGGAAACAATCACCGGCAGCATCTGCAAGGACGCGCCCATGGCCGTCGCCAGCAGCACACCCACGGTGAGCAGATGGATGGCCGCGAGTTCCGGACCCGCACCACCGGAGAAATAGGGAACATTGTCGGCCACCACGGCCAGGCCGACCCATGCGCCTATGTGGACCGTCGCCGCCAAGCCGAAAAACCGTAAGGGAATGTGCTCCGCCAACAGCCGCTGGCGGGCCCCACTCAGGTTGACCGGACCGGCCATCAGCGTGGATCTTTCGTGAGGATCAGCCGCACCTCGCCGGATTTGCCGGCCGTCATCTCCCACGACCAACCGCGTTCTGCCAGTTCCGGGAACAGATAGACGGGCTCGCGGTCGTGGTGGACGACGATGCGGCCGTCGTGGTCCTGGCCGTCCGCCAGCCGAAGGATCGCCACCAACGGCCCCGGCGCCGTCATCCCGCGAACGTCGATGTGAACGCCGTCCGCTTCCGGCCATACCGGCGCAGCGTCACCGCCGGTCTCGTCGACCTGATCGACACCCGCTGTCCGTAGTGCGCGAATACGCCAATGGTTCGGCTGCATCCGTTCGGCGTGGGAGGAAAACCCCCGCTTCTCCAACACCCGTCGCAAAGGCAGCGGATTGAACGGGGCATCGATGATGAGCCCCCCTCCCACGGCCACCGTATCCGCCAGCGTCATCACCGCCTCGAACGGGTCCTGCCGGCGTTCGAGCATCGGGCGGACGTCGATGGCGCTGCCTTCGCGTCCGCGAAGTCCGCCAGCCAGGATGTCAGCGGTTCCGCCACGCCCTCCTTTGCCGGCGCATCCACCGCTTCCCCGGCCAAGGCGGCCACCACCACGTCCACAGGGAGCCCCGCCATCTGCGCCAGATCGGCCACCGTCAACCCGGCCGCCGGCCCTGTGCCGGCACACAACTGGACCACCTGCCGGACCACCGGATCGAGCCTCGAAAGCCGCTCCGCCGCCGTCGGATCGTCAGCCAGGACCGTGCCAAGCCGCCGTTGGCCGACCGCTTCGGCGCGGCTCGGCTGAGCATCGGGAAACGGAGGTCGGGTCATGAATTCAGCCTGCTACTCCGGGTTTGCGGTTGCTTTGACGGCGGTCAAGTACGGTACGTCGGGCGAGAGTTAGTATGTCACCCCAAAAAACCGCGAAAAGCATGGCCCAGTAGACGAATCTGGCGGCGCCAAACGCCGCCATCTAGTGTGGTGGATCGGAAGTTCGTACGGTGTGTATGGCCGCCACCGGGACGAACGTCCGATCCGTTAACCACACGAGAATCAATAAGTTATCTAGTGTCCACTTGAACCCGAAGTTCGAAAAGCGTCGCCCCAAAAATGCATCGAACTTCGGGGTCGGGACACTAGCCACTCGCGCCATCGATGCCTACAAGGCGGTGGACGAGGCGTCCATCGAGGTGATCCGGTCGCTGGATTCGATGAAGTAGGCTTTCAACAGACGTGGGCTCGAAGAAGGTCCGCCGCTCCGCTACCCGCGTAGACGTAGTGCACCGACGAGGGCGCGGACCTCGTCCCGCGCCACCACGTGGGACATGGTGAGCCGGGAACCGCCGGCCGGCTCACCGAGGTTCATCAACGTCAGGCCGTCGACGAACAGCTCCTTGTAGATCACCCGCTCGACGAAGCCGCCGGCACACCGAAACGACAGCCGCTCTCCTAGCGCCGCCAACGCGCACTCCATGCGGCGTTGGTTTCGTGTCCCGAGCGGATTCAGCCGCGTCCGCGTGATGATCCAATCGATGGTACCGTCGTCGAAGGCGGCTCGCCGGCGCCGCGCCTCGGCGACGACCCGCGCATAGGGACCGACGGCCCGGTCGTCGATCGCCGCGTCCCGGCCGTTGTTGAGGTCGGCCTCGTCGAGCCTGGCGAACACGCTGAGATCGATGAAGCTGTCGTTGAGCGGCGTGACCAGAATGTCAGCCAGTCCATGGAGCGCACGGGTGAGGAAGCCATCCGCGCCCGGCGTATCCACCACGACCACCCGGTGCTCCGCCGCCAATGCGTTTACCGTGCCGGCGGCTACCTCCTCCACCCGCGACTCCAGTGGGTTCAGGTCCCTGGCAAACGCCCCGTGGCTCGGCATCGGTAGGTCTCGGCCGGTCCGCTCGGCGTGATTGCGGCGATTGGTCAGGAATTGGGTAAGGGTGCGCTGACGCACGTCGACGTCAACGGTGGCAACGGCATATCCCATGCGCAGCAGGGCCACCGCCAAGTGAATGGCGGTCGTTGACTCGCCGCTGCCGCCCTTCTCGTTGCCGACAACGACGATGGTCGTTTGGGGATCGTCTTTCACGAGGTTCAGGGTCTACCCGTCAACCATGCTCGCACGCGTTCCCATCCTCGGGGAGCCACGTTTAAGGGCCGTTAACTCCACTATTCTCGGCCCGCTGCCGCGATTGATGGCAATAAATACACAGCGATTTTCAAAATTACTTGAGTTATTTTATGTCAATAATAATAACAATATAATGAAATGTCTATACTTTTCCCAAAACGAATATCGATAAAATTTTATGTAAAATAAAATATTTGATTTTATTTTGTTGTTGATTAGATTTTCGTCGCGCGCATTGTGCGCGGGATCTCCCATTGCCACTGCCGTGCGTGGGCATTCCCCGTTGAAGCACAGCGTCGAGACAACATTGATCGGATGACTGGCCATGGCTGATTCGGCAAACGGCGGCAAACCAGCGGGGCACACGGGTAGCACCGATGTCGATGTGGCGTTTTCCGCTCCGGAACCCGAGCGCCTCGGTCAGCGCAATGCCGAACGGCAGGCGGCCGACGATGCCGCGAGCGGACTCGACAACCGAGCCGCCGCCGGGCTGGGCAACCTGCACCTCGGTGCCGGAAGCGAGGGCGAAGACCTTTGGGCGAGCGATACGCCGACTGGAGGGGCTGCCGGCGCCGTCGACGCGTATGGCCTCGACGTTGACGGTCAACCCCAGGTCGGCCCCGGCGCTCTAAATGACGAACCAATGGCGCCTGGCACCGGTCCCGGCACGCCGTCCGACGACTTCGGCGCTGGAACCGAATCCATTGCCGCCGACGAAGCGAACGCGCGGTCGGGAGGCGGCGGTCGGTACGAAGCATCGGACTCCGTCACGGACGCCATAGGGTCGGCGGGCATCTCCGGCACGGATTCCGAAGGCACTCAGCCGACGGCGACAGCTGGCGCAACGCTTTCCGCCGATACCATTCAGCCGGCCGAAGACGGTGACCGTTCAGGCGACGACAGCAGCGAGACCACGACGAGCGTTGAGGCTGACGATTACGACATCACCGCGGTGAGCGATGCCGACTCGGCCGACAACACCGTCTCCGAGAGCGCCACCGACGGCGCCACCGTCGGCGTCACCGCCTTCGCCTCGGATGGCGATACCTCCGATGGCGTCACCTACTCTCTCGACTACGACGCCGACGGCCGCTTCACCATCGATGCCACCACCGGCGTGGTCACCGTCGCCGACGCCTCGCTGCTCAACGCCGAGGACGCCACCAGCCATACCATCACCGTCCGTGCCACCTCCGACGACGGCTCCGTCCAGACCCAGGACTTCACCGTCACCGTGGCAGCCGACACGCCCGAGGCGGATGCGCCGACCCTGGAGGTAACCCCCGCCTCCGGCACCGAAAGCCAAGCCATTTCGCTCGATATCGACGCGGCGCTGACCGACACGGACGGCTCAGAGACGCTCACCGTGACCATTTCCGGCGTGCCCTCCGGCGCCGTCCTCTCGGCCGGAACGGACAACGGAGACGGAAGCTGGACCCTGTCGCAGTCCGATCTCGACGGGTTGACCATCACTCCGGCATCCGACGACGACTTCAGTCTGACCGTCACCGCCCGGTCAGTGGAGAGCGAAACCGCGAGCGGCAACATCGACACGGACAACTACGCGTCCACGTCAAACGGCTTTACCGTCACGGCCCGCAACATCGACGGCGACGGCAACCTGTCCGCCGCTTCCGTGGACAACGTTCTCGTCAGCGGCGGCAGTTTGGGCGTCACCGGTTCCGCGGGAGCGGTCTCCAGCCAGCTCGGCTACAACCCGACCCATGGTGTTTCCGAAGAACTCATCGTTGACTTCGACAACGCCATCAGCTCAGCCAGCGTCGCCATTAGCAAGCTCTACGCGGTTGAAGGACCAAGCGCCGAGGAAGGGCACTGGCAGGCCTACAGCGATGGTGTTCTCGTGGGCGAGGCCGATTTCACCGCCGCCAGCGGCCATACCACGACGGTCACCATCGATCTGGGGTCCGACGTCACCTTTGACCAGTTGGTCTTTACCGCCAACGAGTACGTGGGCGGACAGCAAGGCTACACCAGCAACAGCTCCGAATACTTCATCGATTCCATCGATTTCGAGCAGGTGGTCGAAGCCTCCACCACCACGACCATCGACGTGGAAGTGGGCGCCACCGGCGCCGTTCAGGGCACCGCAGCCGCCGACACGTGGTCAGGCAACTCCTCCGACAACGCCTACGACGGCATGGCAGGCAATGACGTACTGAACGGTGGGGACGGCAATGACACCGTTTTCGGCGGCACCGGCGATGACACGATTACCGGCGGTGAAGGCAACGATACGCTCGACGGCGGTGCCGGCAACGACACGCTCACCGGCGGTGAAGGCAACGATGAGATCGACGGCGGGGCCGGTAATGACACGCTCATCGGCGGGGAGGGCAACGAAACACTCGTCGGTGGGGACGGCAATGACACTTTGGACGGGGGCGTCGGCGACGACACGCTCGAGGGCGGCGCCGGCGACGACCTGTTCCTATTCAGCGAAGGCGGCGGCACCGACACCGTCGACGGCGGGGCCGCCGGCGGGTGGACCGACGTGATCGAGTTGCAGGGAGTCGACGTGGCGTCCCTGGACTCCGATTGGCTGACGCTCACCTCCGGTTCGGTGGTCGAGACCAACGGCGACAACCTCGTCCTCAGCGATGACGCCTCCGGCACGATCACGCTCGACGATGGCGAGATCAATTTCGAGAACATCGAGCGAATCCAGTGGTGACGCCGACTGTTACGGCGTTGCCCTGAGCCTGCCCCCGGCGACGGGGAGAAGGTTCAATGGCTGCCATCGACACCGCTTCGGGTGCATTCGAGGTTGCGCAGCAGACCATCCTTGAGGCCGTAGACCCAGCCGTGGATCGACAGGTTTTGGCCGCGTGCCCACGCGTCGCGAACGACTCCAAGGCGGGCCAAGTGGGCCACCTGCGCTTCGACGTTGCGCTCACAGAGCCGGTTCAACCGCGCCTCCTCATCGGCGATGGGTGAGAACTCGGCAGCGCAGCGCCTGGCCGTGGAGCGGATGGGTTCGAGCCAGCGGTCCACCGTATCGAGGCCCGAAGGATGGATTGCCGAGCGGATCCCCCCGCACCCGTAGTGCCCGCAGACGATGATGTGTTTCACACGCAGGACGTCCACCGAATATTGCAGCACCGACAGGCAATTGAGGTCCCGATCGTGGATCAGGTTGGCGATATTTCGGTGGACGGGAATCCGCTCGCGGCATGTAACCCGAGGCAAGTCGGCGACGGCAGCACCGATGCGGGGCTATCCCCTTGCGAGTGCCAGGCTGACTTGGGCCGAGTACGTGATCGAGGCCGGGTGAGCATCCGGAATCGACTCGCGGAACTGCCTCACAGGTGGTGTCTATCACGTTGATTTTATATCGGAAACAACCCCCGCCGTTAACGGTTCCATAACCGTAAACCGGCTAAGCGAGAGGCTTAGGTTTCACCACTCCGCCGGCAGGGGAACAGCAGCGTGTCAACCACGCGGTTTCGACACGACCGACTCACGAACCCGCCGTTCCGCGCCCAGGTCGTCGCTGCCACGGTTCTGGTCAACGTGCTGTCGCTGGCGCTGCCCATCGTTATCCTGCAGATCTACGACCGCGTGGTCCCCAACGATTCCCGCCACACGCTGTTGTTCCTGTTAAGCGGGCTGCTGGCGGTCATCGTCGTCAACGCCGTGCTGCAGATCGTCCGCAGCCAGATCACCAGCTGGGACGCCGCCCGGTGCGAGCACGTCAATGCCGGGATGGCTTTCGACTGGCTTCTCGCCGGCGACCTGGCCGATCTCGAACGCCGATCGCCGGGCGAGCATCTTAGCCAGTTCCAGGCCATCGAGACGCTGCGCGAACACCACAGCAGTCAGGCGCGCTTGGCCTTCATCGACCTGCCCTTCGTGCTGATCTTCCTCGGCCTCATCGCCGTCATCGCCGGCGATTTGGTGTTCCTGCCCTTGTTGCAGCTGGTGGGTATGGCGGTCGCCGTGGTCGGCGCGGGCGTCGATCTGCGTGCCGCCCTCGCCGCCAAGGAGCAAGTGGACGGCCGTCGCTACAGCTACCTGCTGGAAGTGCTTCGGGGCTTCGAGACGATGAAGCTCATGGCCATGGAGTCGCTGATGGAGCGGCGCTACGAACGGCTCCAGGCCGCCGTCGCCGCCGTCAGCTACCGGACCATCCTTCTACACAACACCGTGCAGGGCCTGGCGTCGTTCTTCGCCAAGACGGTGATCGTCTCGGTGGTCGGGCTCGGGGCGTTCAAGGTGATGAGCGGGGAGATGACGGTCGGCGGATTAGCGGCCTGCATGTTGCTCGCCAGCCAGTGTGTCCAGGCGCCGATGCGCGCCTTGAGCGCTTGGACACAATTGGAGAAGAGCAAGGGGGCATCGGAGCAGGCAGCCCGCGTGTTCGGCGTCGAACCGGAAACCCAGGCGGCCTTGCCGGAGATGGAGCCGATCGATGGCAGGATCGAACTGGTCAACGTCTTCTTCGGCTACGCAGAGGAGCGGCCCGTCCTTTCGGGCGTCGACCTCGCCATCAAGCCTGGCGAGTTCATCGGCATCAGCGGCGGCTCCGGCACCGGCAAATCGACCCTGCTGCTGTTGATGATGGGGCTGCTGAAGCCGACTCTCGGCCAGGTGCTCGTGGACGGCGTGGACATCGCCGAACGTAATCCGGCAAGCCTGCGCCGCCAGGTGGCCTATCTGTCGCAGCAGGATGTCCTGTTCCAGGGAACGATCCTCGACAACCTGACCATGTTCGGTCACGGCGAGGCACTGGAGAAAGCCCTGAGCTCGGCCCGGCTGCTCGGCTTGCAAGAGGTCGTCCATCGCCTGCCCGCCGGCTACCACACCGCTATCGGCGACGGCGCCGAAGCCGACATCTCCATCGGCATCAAGCAGGGCATCGCCGTGGCCCGGGCGCTGGCCGGCGATCCGCGCGTGGTGCTGTTCGACGAGGCGAACGGCGGCCTGGACACCGCCGCCGATGCCCTGCTGCGATCGGCCCTGGAGAGCCTCAAGGGACGGAAGACCGTGGTCTTGGTGAGCCACCGGCCTTCGCTGCTGGCGCTTGCCGACCGGATCTACGACCTCCGCGACGGACATCTGGTACGCCGAACGGCGGATGACGCACCAGCCGTCGCCGGCGCCCCGGCGCTGGCCGATCCGGCATCTGAGTCGGCGCCTCGACCCCAGGCCGCCTCTTGAATCGGGCCACCTCATGAACTTGGCCGCGCTCCTCACCCCGCGATCACCCGTCGCCAACGACACCTCGGTGTCGTCCGGCCCGGAAGAGGGCGGTTCCGTCGACGACCTGCTGGAGGCGACAGACGCCGCCGCGTGCATCGTCCCGCTGCTCCGGGCCCTGGGCTGGCTGGGGAACGCGCGTTTGCTGGCGTCGGCGGTCCCTCACCTGACGGTGCACATCGGCGTCGACGACGTCCGTCGGACCTTGGCCAATCTCGGCTACGCCAGCCGTTCCGTCCGCGTACCGTTGAGCTCCCTCGAGCCCGAACTGCTGCCTTGCCTGTTTGTGGGACAGGACGGCAACGTCCGTGCGGTCGTCGAGAGGCAAGACGACGGATTTCATGTGTTTGACGGGCAGCTCCGTCAGACCACCGTGGTCAAACCGTCGCGAACCAAAGGCACGGCCGTCGTCTTTACCCCGCCCGCCGATGGCCGACAGCCAGCCACCGGCGCATCGTCGGCGTGGTTCCAGAACACCATCTCGCGCTTCCGCGGCCTCATCGCGCAGGCGTTGCTGATCTCGCTGATCACCAACGCGCTGACGCTGGCGCTGCCACTGTTCGTGATGGCCATCTTCGATTGGGTCCTGCCGAGCCAATCGTCGAAATCGCTGGTGATGCTGGGATTGGGAATTCTGTTCGTCATTGGGGTCGACACCGCGTTACGCCTGCTTCGCGCTCGGTATCTGGCCCACCTCGGCGGTCGCCTGGATACCCTGCTCGGACTTGAGGCGTTTCGACGCATCGTTCAATTGCCGATTCATATGGTGGAACGCTCGTCCATCGGCGCCCAGATCGCCCGCCTGCGTCAGTTCGAGATGCTGCGGGAGTTCTTCACCGGCCCGCTGGCCGCCGCGTTCCTGGACCTTCCCTTCGTGGTGATCTTCGTCGCCGCCGTCGCCTGGATCGGCGGGCCGATCGTCTGGATTCCCCTAACCCTGATTGTCGTGTTCGCAGTCGGCGCGGCGCTGGTGGCTCCCGTCCTTCGCCGGCTGGTGTCCGAGAGCAGCGAAGCGCGGGCCCAGCGCCAGAATTTCCTCGTGGAGACGGTGTCCAACCTGCGGGCCATCAAGGGCTGCGCGGCCGAGGAGACGTGGTCGCGTCGCCACGGCGAGCTGTCGGCGAAGACCGCCATGGCCCACTACCGGGCGTCCCAGGTTCCCGTGCTGGTGCAGACGGCCAGCCAGTCGCTGGTGCTCGTGGCCGGCGTGGGAACCATCGGCTACAGTACCGTACGGGTGCTCGACGGCGACATGAGCATGGGCGCGTTGATCGCCTGCATGGCCATCGTCTGGCGCATCCTTTCGCCCCTTCAGGTGGCTTTCGTCGGCCTCCTGCGGCTCGAACACGTCCGCGCGGCAATCAGCCAGTTCAACATGCTGATGGGAATCCGCGGCGAGGACGAGGGCGTCGAAACCATCGACCCGTTCCGGTCGTTCCGCGGCGAGATCCGGCTCAACCAGGTCAGCCTGCGTTACTCCGCGCGCAGCCAACCGGCGATGATCGGCGTTTCGTTCGTCGCCCGACCGGGCGAGGTCATCGCCATTACCGGGTCGAGCGGTTCCGGCAAGTCCTCGTTTCTGAAGCTGATCGCCGGCCTGTACAGGCCGCAGGCGGGAACCATCCTGGTGGACGGCGTGGACATCCGCCAGCTCCATACCGCCGAGCTTCGCAACCTCATCGCCTTCGTGCCTCAGGACTGTCACCTGTTTCACGGGACCATCGCCCAGAACCTCCGGCTGGCCAACCCGGCGGCCAGTGACACGGAACTGGCGGAGGCCGCGAGGGATGCCGGTGTTCTGGATGATATCCTGGCCCTGCCCGATGGCTTCCGAACGCGGCTGACGGACGAGTTACAGCGGCATTTGCCGAGCGGTTTCAAGCAGCAGCTTGTCCTGGCGCGCGCGTACGTGAAGCACGCGCCGGTCTACGTCCTCGACGAACCGGCGAAGTCGCTGGACCGACAGGGGGATATCGTTTTCGTGGACAAACTCTGGCGACTGCGCGAGCACGCGACAGTGCTGTTCACCACCCACCGTCCGAGCCATTTCCGCGCTGCCGATCGGGTCGTGTGTTTCGCCGACGGACGGATCGTCTTCGACGGGGCCCCCGACGCATTCCTAAGCCGGCAAAAGGCCGCATCATGACCGAAACGCTCCCAGAGCCGCGGCGCTCGCCGCTGACGAAACGGCCATCCGGCCGTGACGCGCGGCTGAGCCGGCTGCTGACCGAACCGCTGCTTCTGGAAGAGCCGCGGCCGCCGCGCTCGCTCTCGTTTCTGCTGATGCTGATCGTGATGCTGGTTCTCTCGTTGGGCAGCCTGTCGGTGGTGACTGAGATCGATGAAACGTCCACGGCGGCCGGCCAAGTCGTACCCTCCTCCTGGGTCAAGACGGTCCAGCACCTGGAGGGCGGAATCGTCGCCGAGATCCTCGTCGACGAAGGCCAGGTGGTGGACAAGGGACAAGTGCTGGTGCGCCTCGACGAGACAACAGCGCGGGCGGAGCTCACTGAACTGCGCGCCGTCGAAGCCGCCCTGGCTTTGCGCGCCGAGCGGTTGCGGGCGTTTGTTCTCGATCGTCCTGCCGACTTCTCCGCCGGCGCCGCGTTTCCGGAGCTGGTAACCACCAGCGGTCGATCCTTCATATGCAGATCCGCGCCCGCGACAGCCAACGCACGGTGCTCGACGCCCAGGTACAGCGCAACCGGGCGCATCTCGCAGCGCTCCGCGACCAGCAACGCATCCTGGGCAAGCAGATCGGCATCGCCGAGGAACTGCTCAACATGCGCCAGACGCTGCTGGCCAAGGGCCTGGTGTCCAAGGTCAAGTTCCTCGAAACCGAACGGGCGCTCGCCCAGGCGCGGTCGGAGTTGGCGCTGACCATGGGCCGCATCGCCGAAGGCGAGGCGACACTGGGCGAGGCCGAAAGCAGGCTGCTGGAGCTGGACGCTTCCCTGCGCAACGCGGCGCTGGACCAGATGGGCGAAGTGACGGCGGAGCTGACACGGACACGCGAGGCCATCACCCGGGCAGAAGATCGGGTGTCCCGCCTGGCGATTCACGCGCCCATCCGCGGCATCATCAAGGGCTTGCAGATCCGGACCCTGGGCGCGGTCCTCCCGGCGGGCGCGCCGCTCATGGATGTGGTCCCCATCGACGACACGCTGTTGGCGGAGATCCGCATCAATCCGGCCGATATCGGCCACGTCCGCATCGACCAGCCGGCGCGGGTCCGGTTCACGACCTTTGACGTGGCGCGTTTCGGTACCGCGCCCGGACGCCTGACCCACCTCTCGGCGTCGACGTTCCAGGACGAACAGGGCGAGCCGTACTATCGGGGCCTGGTGGCGCTGGCCAAACAGTCCATCGGCGAGGGTCAGAACCGAAAAGAGATCCTACCGGGGATGACCGTGGAAGCCGACATCGTCACCGACCGGCGGTCGCTGCTCGAGTACTTGATGAAGCCGATGATGCGCGGGCTCGAACGCGCCTTTCACGAACGCTGAGCAGCCGGCTACCGCGTCTCGGTGGCGCGGTCAGCCGTCATCGCCGGGGCCACGTTACGCCACCACACCCAGCCCTCGGTCCCGCCATGCTCGACGCGGTAGTAGCCGAGATAGGGTCGGACAAGCCGCGTGGAGACGTGGTCTCCCCTCTTCAGCTTTCCGAGAATTGCCGAACTGGGATGCGGTTCGGCCCGAAGGTTGGAGCGCCGCGTCAGAGACAGCGTTCGCGTCACGCCCTCCCACCAAGGCGTCTCGGGCTCCGGATTGACCATCGCGGTCCTTGAGGCCTCCAGCTCGGCGGTATCCGCCTCCTCAAGCCCGTGCTCGGCCTCGCCTTGCGCCTGAGATAGTGCGGCGTCGTCCGACACAATCGCCGCTGCCTCGTTCGCGGTGCCATCGTCAGCTTTGCCGGGAAATTCCGGCTCGACAGCACTTACCAGCGCCAATTCGATCGCAGCGCCTTCCATCGAAGCCACGTCGATGGATGTCGCCGGATCGTCGAAGGACACGTCGAGAGCGCGCGGATCATCGAAGGCCTCGATAACCAGCGTCGCATCGGCCGGGCGGCGAACCGGCGCCGCTCCCTCGGGGACATCCGCCGGCGGCGCGGCGTTGCCCTCCGGTTCCATCGGCGTGCGGTCGCCGCTCTCCAACGAGGCCGTTTCCACCGTCAAACCGGAACCACCCGGGGATTCCTCTGCGACGGGCATTTCGGCCGCTAATTCCGTTTTGGTTTCGTCATTAAAGATCTGTTTCTCAACCTCTACATCAATTGAGGAATCATCGTTCGCGGCCGTCACCACCGGCGCGTTGGAGGCATCGCCTCTCACCTGCGCAAATGTCGGTATCGCCTCGCGGGAATCGGGCCACGACCGGTCCATGGAATCGTTGTAGCCAAGCCTGATGGTGAGCCCGAGGTCGAAGTCATTCCGCGCCGCGAAGGACATGGCGACGCTCAGAAACGAGATCACCACCGCCGCCGAGGCGATCGCCATGCCGAGACCGCGGGTGCCGGCCTCGCCGGAGCCTGGTTGGTCGCGCACGCGCCGGTGTCCTCGGTACGGTTGGGGAAATGACCGTCGATACCTAACCGAGAACCCGTTTGGATTTTGTTACCGCACGCCGCTTCGGGCACGCTCCGAAAATCCTATCACCCGGTCATCGCCGTAGCGTTCTCACCTGCCAAGACACCGCCAATCTCGATCACAATGGGTTTCCATGAGCGCAGAATGGCATCCCCGGCGATGGTCTAGGCGATGGTTTGAATGAGCCGTAATCACACCGCATGGATCTTGACCCTCCAGCAACTGGAGACCGTATACGGTTTCCCGCATCGAATGCTTTGATCGTTCCAACGATCGAATTAGCGGTTTCCGTCTCAACAAGGCATGGATAAGGAGAGGCTGAATGAGATTGCTTCCCCTCATCGCGGCCGGAGTGCTGCTGGTCTTCTCCCCATCAACGCAAGCAGGCGAGCAACCCCCCCCTCGACCACGGCCGAACGTCCAGAGATCGTTGTTTTCAAGAGCCCCTACTGTGGCTGCTGTGGCGGTTGGGCCGAGCACATGGAAGCCGAGGGCTACGTCGTCAGCACACGCGACATGGCGGATCTGGAATTCGTCAAGAAGGCAGCCGGCGTCCCCGACGAGCTTCAAAGCTGCCACACCGCGATCATCGACGGCTATACGATCGAGGGCCACGTCCCCGCCTCGGCCATTGACCAGCTCCTGCGGGAAAGGCCGGCGGTCAAGGGCCTCGCGGTTCCCGGTATGCCGATCGGGTCGCCCGGCATGGAAGGACCGGACCCCGAAGCCTATAACGTGATGTCCTTCGACGAGGCCGGAAGGTCGTCCGTCTTCATGCACCTACCGGTGGATAACTGAAAGTCCGCTGAAAATCTTCGGCCTGACGAATAACCCAGTAAGGAATGGGTTGCCAGTCCAGCGCCTAAGTGGCCGGCCGGCCGTACGCCAGAAGCCGGACACTGCTGTTGCGTCGCCGATATCTGGCGGTGTCCATGGGCTGGGATCGATGACCGATGAACCGGAAGAGCGAAAGGGGCGACCCCGATCAGGCCGGCCCCTTTGCTTCGTTGGCTCCGGAGGAGGGATTCGAACCCCCGACCAATCGGTTAACAGCCGACCGCTCTACCACTGAGCTACTCCGGATCAGGGAAATGGAGGCGCGGACCGGAATCGAACCGGTGTGCACGGCTTTGCAGGCCGCTGCGTAGCCACTCCGCCACCGCGCCACCCTAAGAAAAGGGAGGCCCTTCCGCAACAAAAAACCGGCCCCAAAGGGCGCGGAAATAGGATTTTAGACCAATGCCTTACCAGGGTCAAGGTGCCCCCCACGCGACGTCGCGGCGGGTCGTTCCGCGGACCGTTCACGCCCCCAACACGGCACGGTCGATCGGGTTAGCCGGTTGGCACATGTTGTCCTTGCCACGGCCAAACGGTATAAGCCCAGGCGAACACACCAATCTCCGCCGTTGGCCCGATATAGCTAGGCTTAGCACCGATGGACTACGCTGCCGCCCGCCGGAACATGGTCGAGAACCAGATCCGCACCAACCGGGTCACCGACCCGTTGATCATCGACGCCATGGCCGAGTTGCCGCGCGAGCTGTTCGTGCCTGAACACCTGCGCGGCATCGCCTACGTCGACGAAGACGTTCCCATCGGCGGCGGCCGCTATATGACCGAGCCCCTGGCCACCGCCCTGTTGCTGCAAGCGGCGGAGATCGGGCCGGAGGACGTGGTGCTCGATGTGGGCTGCGGTCTCGGCTACACGGCGGCAATCATCGCGCGCATGGCCAGCACCGTGGTGGCGCTGGAAAGCGACCCGACCCTGGCCGCCGAGGCGACCCAGGTTCTTCACGACCTGGAGATGGACACCGTCGCCGTGGTGGAAGCGCCAATTCCGGCCGGCTACCCGAAACAGGCGCCCTATGACGTCATCGTTTTCGAGGGCGCGGTGTCGTCGATTCCAGCGCCTTTTCGCGATCAGCTCGCGGAAGGCGGACGGATGGTGGCCGTGATCGGCAGCGGCGGTCGCGGCAAGGGAACCCGGTTTCTTCGCGCCGGGGGCGTGATCTCGCAGGAGGAGGTATTCGACGCTGCGGTACCGGTGCTGCCGGGTTTCGAGGCAACACCCACGTTCACCTTTTGACGCCGATCCTTTGTTTGGCTGACAAAGACCGTCGCTTTGGGATCGGCATGTGCTTCAGCTATTGACCTTGGGCGTTGTTTTTGCTCCCTTTGCCGCGCAGCCGCGGCGCATCCGCAGACCGTCGGTGTGCGCCCGCGAAAGGGGGTCGGTATGATACGGCAGGCGCGATGGCCGTTGGCGCTGGTTCTGGCAGCCGTCATGACAGCTCCGGCCGCCGGCGAGACGCTGGACGAAGCCTGGACGAGAGCCTACGCCAACAATCCGTCCCTCTTGGCCCAGCGGGCGCGATTGCGGGTGATCAATGAGCGCGTGTCGCAGGCGCTTGGCAACTGGCGCCCAACTCTGAATCTGGAGACCGACACCGGCAAGGCGGTTATCGTCAACCGTGAGTTGACCGACACCGACCGCCGCCAGCAGCGGGATCCCACCATCGCCTCGCTGAGCATTGTTCAACCCATCTACCGCGGTGGCCGAACCCTGGCGCAGACGCGGCAGGCCGAGAACCAGGTTCGCGCCGAACGGGCGCGCCTGTGGTCGCAGGAGCAGGTCATCTTCCTGTCCACGGCCACGTCGTTCATGGACGTGCTGCGCGATCAGGCGGTGTTGCAGCTCACCCTGTCCAACGAGCAGCGATTGACCCGCCAGCTGGAGGCGACCCAGGACCGCTTCCGGGTGGGCGAGATCACCCGAACCGACGTGTTTCAGGCCGAGGCCCGGCTGGCCCGCGCGACGGCCGACCGTATCGATGCCGAGGGCGGCCTGGAAGCATCGCGCGCCACCTACCGCAATGTGGTCGGCGAAGTGCCGGGTCAACTCGAACGTCCGGCCGTGCCGCTGGACCTCCCGGGCGACCTGCTGGAAGCCATCGATTCCGCGTCGACCAACAACCCGAATGTGATCAGCTCCGAGTTCGACACCGAAGCCGCCCGCGACACCATCGACCTGGTCCGTGGCGAGCTGCTGCCCGTCCTGCAACTGGAAGGCCGCGCCACCCGGTCGCTGGAGACCAGCAGCGAGGATTCCCACGTAGACAACTACGAGGCGACACTGAATCTGAACGTCCCGCTGTACCAGCAGGGGATCGTGTATTCACGACTCAGGGCCGCCAAGCAGAACGTCATCCAGAACCGCCGGCTCCTCGATCAGGAACGACGCGACGCCGTCGAGGCGGCGACCCGCGGATGGAACGATTTGCAGTCGGCCCGCGCCCAGGTGAATTCGTTCCAGAAGCAGGTGGAAGCCAACGAAGTGGCCCTGGAGGGCGTCGAGCGCGAGGCATCAGTCGGCGCGCGCACGGTCCTCGACATCCTCGATGCCGAACAGGAATTGCTGGATTCTCAGGTAAGCCTGGTCCGCGCGCAGCGCGACGAACTGGTCGCCATCTATCAGCTCAAGACGGCGCTGGGCGAGTTGACGGCGCGTCGCCTTGGGCTACCGGTGGACCTGTATGACCCCGAGGCTCACTACAACGAAGTTCGCGACAAGTGGTTCGGCGGATCGAGCAGCGGGCAGGAAGACAACGGCAACGCTGTGCCCTTCGACCGCTAACCTCAGCCAAGAGGCGGGAACTTGACAGCCGCCTCTCGACAGTCACGTTTCAAAGGTAGACATTCGGATGGTGCGATGGGCTGCCGCAGCGTCGGTAACGTCTATGGGACCAGCAGCGGAGCCCCTCGCCCGCACGACGCGGGCAGCGCGCGGCGGAGTCCAGTCGACCGGAATCGGCCGGACGGGAATGTGTTAGACGCCAGGTAGACGATCTATGACCGACTCCGACGACAAGCAGGACGACGGCCAGCCGGAACCCTCCATGGAGGAGATCCTGGCGTCCATCCGCCGCATCCTCTCGGAGGACGCCGAAGAGGAGTCGGC